>Ga0187893_10011111_pt1 | contig 13171 bp, 10 predicted proteins | sample MA1701074metaG_FD_139574 | JGI IMG/M metagenome (GOLD analysis project Ga0187893, IMG submission 139574) | White microbial mat communities from a basaltic lava cave in the Kipuka Kanohina Cave System on the Island of Hawaii, USA - MA170107-4 metaG ...
AAGGTGCAGGACGCCGTGAAGGTGTCCTTCACGATCCGGGCCCGGCCGGCGGAAAGCGCCGATTGACGGGCCCCTCCGGGCGTGGGTAGACTTCCTCTTCCTGTTCCCTGGAACCGACCCACCGACCGGGAAGCCATCATCATGAGACGCTATCCGGCATTCGATCCCCCCGAGTACCAGGACTGGTCTCCCGATCCGGGGGCGATGGCGGCCTTCCGCGAGAAGGTCCCCAAGACCCGCCCCGGGTGCGACACGATGCTGCGACTCTACGAAGGGATGGTCCGCAACCGCCTGCACGACATCGCGCTCAAGCGCTGGGTCCGGCAGGGCGTGATCTCCAAAGCGTGGCTCGGGACGGGCGAAGAAGCGGTCACCGTCGGCAGCGTCCACGCGCTCGCCCCCGGCGACGTCGTCGGCCCCATGATCCGCAACGCCGGCGCGTGCCACGAGATGGGGATGCCGGTGGCCGAGATGCTCAAGGCCTACCTCGCCGCCCCCGGCGGCATCACGCGCGGACGCGATCTGCACACCGGCGACCCCGCCCTCGGCGTCATCCCGCCGACGTCATTCGTCGCGTCGCTGGTGCCGGTCTTCACCGGCATCGCGCTGTCGTTCCGCATGAAGGGGGAGCCCAAGGTGGCGATGACGTACGTCGGCGACGGAGCGCGGTGGACCGCCGAGTTCCACGAAGGGATGAACTTCGCCGCGGTGCAGCGCGTGCCGCTCGTCATCGTGCTCCAGGACAACCAGGTGGCGCTGGGGACCCACCGCGACGTGCACGCGAAGGCGCGGTGCGAGGAGATGGCCGTGGCCTACGGTGTCGAAGGACTCTCGTGCGACGGCAACAACGTGCTCGACGTGCACGCGTCGGCGGCGGCGGCGGTGAAGCGGTGCCGCGAAGGACAGGGGCCGGTCATCCTCACGGCGCACACGTTCCGGATGGGCGGGCACGCCACCCACGACGAAGCCGAGGCGCGCCTGCTCTTCGACAAGGAGACCTTCGCCTCCTGGGGCCGCAGGGACCCGATCGGGATGTACGAGACGTGGCTGACGCAGAGCGCCGGAGTCGGAGCCGATGCGCTGCAACGAATCGAGGAGGCCGTGACACGCGAGATCGACGAGGCGGCCGAGGCGGCGCTGGCGTCGCGGGGAGCCGGGGATGCCGCGCCGCAGGATGTGCTGCGCGGCGTGTACTCCGTGCAGGACGCGGCCTCTGCCCCCGTGCCGGCGCGGACATGACGCCGGCCGGCAAGGAAGGACGCTCCGGAGGGACGATGAAGTCACGGGCCAGCGACAGGAGCCGGGTGGCGGAGCGGGGGGCAGGTCTGGACCGCGAGACCCTCGTCGGCATCTACCGGACGATGTACGTGTCGCGCCGCATCGACGACAAGGAACTCCAGCTCAAGCGGCAGAACAAGTACTACTTCCAGATCAGCGGCGCCGGTCACGAGGCGGTGCTGGTGGCCGCGGGGATGGCGCTCAAGCCGGCGCACGACTGGTTCTATCCCTACTACCGCGACCGTGCGCTGTGCCTCCAGCTCGGCATGACCCCGAAGGAGATGTTCATGGAGGGGGTCGGAGCGCAGGACGATCCCAACTCCCACGGACGTCAGATGCCGTCGCACTGGGGGCACAAGGGGCTCAACATCGTCAGCCAGTCGTCGCCCACCGGCACGCAGTTCCTCCAGGCGGTGGGGTGCGCCGAAGCCGGCCGCCACATGGAAGGCATGAAAACGCCTCCGCCCGCCCCCGCGGGGTTCGCGCGCGACGAAGTCGTCTACGTCTCTGCGGGAGACGGCGCGGTGGCCGAAGGGGAGTTCTACGAGGCGCTGATGACCACCTGCGTCCAGAAGCTGCCGGTGCTCTTTCTCGTCGAGGACAACGCTTTCGCCATCTCGGTTCCCGTCGGCGTGCAGACTCCCGGCGGCAGCATCAGCGCGGCGCTGGCGTCGGTGCCGAACCTCACCATCGCCGAGGTGGACGGGTGCGACCCCATCGCCTCCTACGAAGTCCTGCGGGACGTCGTGGGCAGGATGCGGAAGCGCGAGATCGGCCCGGCGCTCGTGCACGCGCACGTCGTGCGCCCCTACTCGCACTCGCAGTCCGACGACGAGAAGGCCTACAAGACCGAGGCGCAGCGCGCCGACGAAGCCGCGCGCGATCCGATCGCGCGGTTCGGTGCCTTCCTCGTCGAGGAAGGGCACGCGAGCGAGGAGTTCCTCAAGGAGCTGCGCGCCGCGGCCGACGAGGAGATTACGCGCGCCGCCGACGAGGCGATGGAGGAGCCGAAGCCCGACCCCGGCACCGTCCTCGAGCACCTGTACTCGGATGCGATCGATCCGGCCTCGCCCGACTTCGAGTCCGAGCCGCGGTTCACGGGAAATCCCACCACGATGGTGGATCTCATCAACGCCTGCATGCACGACGAGATGGCGCGCGACGAGCGGATCGTCGTGTTCGGCGAGGACGTCGCCGATTGCACGTTCGAGGAGAGCCTCGGCGAGGTCAAGGGCAAGGGAGGCGTATTCAAGGTGACGTGGGGCCTCCAGAAGAAATACGGCAGCCGCCGCGTCTTCAACTCCCCCCTGGCGGAGGCCAACATCGTCGGGCGCGCCATCGGGATGGCCACCAGAGGCCTCAAGCCCGTCGTGGAGATCCAGTTCTTCGACTACATCTGGCCCGCCTACATGCAGCTCCGCAACGAGCTGGCCACGATGCGCTGGCGGTCCGGGGGCGACTTCAAGTGCCCGGTGGTCGTGCGCGTCCCCATCGGCGGCTATCTCGGCGGCGGCTCGATCTACCACAGCCAGTCGGGGGAGGTGCTCTTCACGCACCTGCCGGGGCTGCGCGTCGTCTTCCCCTCGACCGCGGCCGACGCCAACGGGCTGCTGCGCACGGCGATCCGCTGCGACGACCCGGTGATGTTCTTCGAGCACAAGCATCTCTACCGGCAGACCTACAACAAGGACGCCAACCCCGGCCCCGACTATACGATCCCGTTCGGCAAGGCCCGGATCGTGCGCCCGGGGGACGACCTCACGATCGTCACCTACGGGGCCCTGGTCGAGCGAAGCCATCGCGCGGCGAAGAAAGCCGAAGAGCAGCACGGCATCAGCGTCGAAGTGATCGATCTGCGCACGCTCCTGCCGTACGACTGGCAGGCGATCGAGGCGTCCGTCGGCAGGACGTCGCGCGCGCTGGTCGTCTACGAGGACACGCGCTCGTTCGGATTCGGCGCCGAGATCGCGGCCCGGATCGGCGAGGAGCTGTTCGAGTACCTCGACGCTCCGGTGGGGCGCGTGGCCGCGAAGGACACGTGGGTCGCCTACGAGCCCGGGCTCGAGGACGTCATCCTGCCGCAGGAGGCCGACGTGCTCGCCGCCATCGAGAGCCTCGCGCGCTGGTGAGTCTCATCGTGCGCCGTCGAGAGGAGACGCCATGACCCTTCACGACCCGCTGCTCGCATGGCGCGCGGAGTTCCCCATCCTCGAGACTTGCACGTACATGATCTCCCACTCGCTCGGGGCGATGCCGAAGGGCGTGCGCGCGCGACTGGCCGCCTTCGCGGATCTGTGGGACCAGCGCGGGATCCAGGCCTGGGAGGACGCCTGGTGGGACATGCCCTTCGCCGTGGGAGACACGCTGGCCGCGATCCTCGGCGCTCCGAAGGGCTCGATCACGATGCACCAGAACGTCTCGGTGTCCGAGTCGGTCATCGCCTCGGCGCTCGACTTCTCGGGCCCGCGCAACAAGGTCGTCTACACCGACATGAACTTCCCCTCGGTGATGTACGTCTGGGAGGCGCGCCGCAATCAGGGGGCGCGCATCGTCATGGTGCCTTCCGACGACGGCATCACCGTCGACACGCAGAAGCTGCTCGACGCCATCGACGACAAGACGCTGATCGTCCCGATCAGCCACGTCCTGTTCAAGAGCGCTTTCATCCAGGACGTCGAGGCGGTGATGCAGAAAGCGGAGAAGGTCGGCGCGCTCGTGGCGCTGGACTGCTACCAATCGGCCGGAACCATCCCCTTCAGCCTCGAGAAGCTGCGCGTGCATTTCGCGGTGGGCGGTTCGGTCAAGTGGCTGCTGGGCGGGCCCGGCGCCGGCTATCTCTACGTGAGGCCCGATCTGATCCCGAAGTTCTCGCCGGCCGTCACGGGGTGGGCCGCCCACGCGCGGCCCTTCGCCTTCGAGACCGGCCCCATCGACTATGCGGAGGGGGTCCGGCGCTGGATGCACGGCACGCCGGCCATCGCCCCGCTCTACCAGTGCCTGCCGGGGTTCGAGATCGTCAGGACGATCGGCGTGGAGGCCATCCGCGCCAAGTCGGTGCGCCAGACCACGCGCATGATCGACGCGGCGCGCGCGAAGGGGTTCCGCATCAACAGCCCTTCGGACGCGGCGCGGCGCGGCGGCAGCGTCATCGTCGACGTCCCCGACGGCAAGCAGGTGTGCGCGGAGCTGATCCGCAGGCGTTTCCTCGTCGATTACCGGCCGGGAGCCGGCGTGCGGATCGCGCCGCACTTCTACAACACCGACGAGGAGTGCGACGCCGTCATCGAGGAGATCGCCTCCATCGCGGCCTCGCGCTCCGCGGGCGCGCCGGCGGCGAAAAGAGGCTGACATGGATCGCCGCGCCTCGAGCTACACGGAGTACCTCAGGATCGTGGAGCTGCTGCGTCTTCAGGAGACGCTGTCGGACGAGCACGACGAGATGCTCTTCATCGTCATCCACCAGGTCTACGAGCTGTGGTTCCGGGAGATGATCCACGAGGCCGAGGCCATCATGACGGCGCTGAGGCAGGAGCGCATCCGGCCGGCCACGCGTCTTTACCGCCGCCTGATCGAGATCCAGCGGGTGCTTCTCCAGCAGGTGTCGGTGCTCGAGACGATGACCCCGTCCGAGTTCAACCGGTTCCGCGACCGGCTCAACCCCGCGAGCGGCTTCCAGTCGAGCCAGTTCCGCGAGCTGGAGTTCCTCTCGGGGATGAAGGACAAGGCGTATCTCGCGATGCCGGGGATGAGCGAGGGCGACACGGCGCGTCTGAAGCTGCGGCTCGACGGTCCCACGCTGTCCGACGTCTTCGACGACGTGCTGCGCGCCCGCGGCTTCGCGCTGGCGCAGGGCGCCCCCGCGGGGTCGCCGGAACGCATCGAGGCGCTGCGGGTCATCTACGACCACCACGAGGACCACGACGATCTGTTCCAGCTCTGCGAGGCCATGATCGAGTACGACGAGAACTTCCAGCTCTGGCGCTTCCACCACGTCCGTATGGTGGAGCGGATGATCGGCCGCAGGAAGGGGACCGGCGGCAGCGACGGCGTCGGCTATCTCCAGCGCACCCTCGACAAGCGCTGCTTTCCCGATCTGTGGGAAGTGAGGACGCACCTCAAGGGAGGCGGGGCGTACGGCGGCTGAGGCCGCGGCACGCCGGCCCGGATGCGCGCGTTCCGTCTCGATCGGCCAGGTCCCGTCGACGGCAGGCCGCTGCGCCTCACCGAGGTCCCCGACCCCGTTCCCGCGGCCGACGAGATCCTGGTGAAGGTGCTCGCCTGCGGGATCTGCCGCACGGACCTGCACGTCGTCGAAGGAGAGCTTCCGGTCCGCCGGTCCGGCGTGATCCCCGGACACCAGATCGTCGGCGAGGTGATCGCCACCGGCGCCGGGGTGACGGAGTTCGCCCCGGGCGATCGCGCGGGAATCGCCTGGCTGCGCAGAACGTGCGGCGCCTGCCGCCACTGCGCCGCGGGGCGCGAGAACCTCTGCGACGAGCCGCGGTTCACCGGCTGGACCGACGACGGCGGGTTCGCGGAGCTTGCGGTCGCGCCGGCGGCCTTCGCGTATTATCTGCCCCGCACCCTCACCGACAAGCAGGCCGCGCCCCTTCTGTGCGCCGGGATCATCGGATACAGGGCGCTGCGGCAGACCGGGATCGCTTCGTGGCGCGGCGCCCGGCTGGGACTCTACGGCTTCGGCGCCGCGGGGCACGTCGCCATCCAGATCGCGCGCGCCCGGGGAGCCGAGGTCTACGTCTGCACGCGCGACCGCGAGCGCCATCAGTCCCTCGCGCAGGAGCTGGGGGCGGCGTGGGTCGGCGGCGCGGACGAGCCGCCCCCGGTGCCGCTCGACGCCGCCATCGTCTTCGCCCCTGCGGGCGAGCTGGTCCCCGTCGTCCTGCGCGCCCTGGACAAAGGCGGCACGGTGGTGCTGGGCGGGATCCACATGAGCCCGATCCCGTCGTTCGAGTATCCGCTCATCTACCAGGAGCGGGTCGTGCGCAGCGTGGCCAACAACACGCGCGCCGACGGGCGCGAGTTCCTCGAGGAGGCGGCGCGCGCCGGCGTGCGCACGCACACGGAGGCCTTCCCCTTCGCGCAGGCCAACGAGGCCCTCATCGCCCTCGAGCGCGACGCCATCCGGGGCGCCGGGGTCCTCATGGCGCCTTGACCACCTATCTGGGCTGCGCTCCTTTCGCCGCCTTGGCCGCTTTCACCTCCACGGCGACGACGTTCACCTCGCCCGCAGGCAGTTCCCAGGAATGTTCGGCGCCATCGACCCACCGGACCGTTCCCGGCCGCAGATCGAAGATCGATTTCGTCCCATCGGGTGCCGTCATCCTGACGCGCGCCGTGCCCAGGCTGACCAGGACCAGCGGCGGATGGGAGTGCATCGGACTCTTGGTTCCCGTGGCCGCGAGGGCGGTGAAGACCCTGACGTGCTCGTTCTCCAGAACGACATGATGGACATCGGGGTCGGCCACCGTCGCATCGGGCAGGTTCTGGGCGATGACAGCGGCGATGCCGACGGCGATTGCGATGCAGAGCGAGCCCCCAACGAGAATCCGGCGAAGCGTGGACATCTTCTCTCCCCTCCTTCAAGTGGGCTGCCATTGCCCGAGTAATCGACCGATCCTACGGTTCGAGGTTCATCCGGCGCATCAGGGCGATGTAGCGCGGCTCGGAGCGCAGGGAAGAAAGAGTGGAGAAACGCGTTACCCACGCGAGCGCGTCGTATCGCTCCTGCTCCCATCGCTCGAGTTCGTTCAGGGCTTCGTCGGTCCGACCGAGCATCGCGTATGCGACCGCCGTGCCGCGGCGGCAGGGCAGCGCCTTTTCCACGCACTCCAGAGCCAGGCGGAGGCGGGCGTTCCAGTGCGCCGTCCTGCCGCTGCCTGGAGGGGGAGTATGCTTCCCGGCTTCGGGATTGATGGCAAGCACTTCCCGCCACGATTCCTCCCATCGTTCCTGGGTATCGAGGACTTCGATCATCCTCAGGTGCGCGACCGGAAAGCCGGGAAACAGCTCGAGGGTCCGGCGTGCCTGCTCATCGGCCCCCTGAACGCGCCCGGAAAGCAGTAGCACTGAGGCGAGGTTGGCGTTGATGATCGCGGAGAATGGCTCCAGCTCGAGCGCCGCGCGGAAATGCGCGATCGATTCCTCGTATCGTGCCTGCGGGAGCAGGCACATGAGCCCGAAGAAGTAGTGCGCGTTCGCGTTGCCGGGGTTCAGTTCCAGTGCACGCAGATAGCCGCGCTCCGCGCCTTCCCAGTCGTAATTCCACGTCGCGTGGGCTGCGAGCGCCGCGTGCGCCTCGCCGAGCAGGGGATCCAGATCGAGAGCCCTTCTCGCGGCTGCCGAGGCGAGCGGCTGCGACTCAAGGGACGAGTAGAGGCCATTGCTGGCGCTGACCTGGTACGCATCGGCAAGGCCGACCCAGGCGAGCGCATAGCCTGGATCGCGTGCGGTCGCTTCCTTGAAGGCCTCGATGCTCCTCGCGAGGTCGTCGCGCGTTCGCTTGTTCCAGTGGAAGCGCCCTTTCAGGTAGAGCTGGTAGGCCTCGGGGTCGGTCGTCCCCGACGCGCTCGACGTGCCGGCTGTTGAGCCCGGACGCAGGTGCGACGTCAGATCGCCCGCGATCCGGTCCTGGAGGCTCGCCAGGATGGCGTCGCTCCCGGTGTAACGCTCGCCCCAGATCTGCGTCCCCTCGGCCACGTTCATGAGTTCCACCTGGATCGCCACCTCGGCGCCGCGCTGCGTCAGCCGCCCGGTGAGGACCGCCTGCGCGTCGAGCTCTTCTCCCACACGTTGCGGATCGTCCTGCTTGTCCTTGAAGCGGAAGACGGTGCTGCGCGCCATCACGCGCAAACCGTGTACGCGTGCCATCGTGTTGATGATCTCCTCGGTGATGCCGTCCACGAGATACTCGCGGTCGTCGTCGCCCGTGGCGTTGACGAAGGGGAGCACGGCGAGCGACGCGATCGGCGCGTCCTGAATCGGCGCGCTGCCGGTCCTCGTCCTCCAGAGCATCGCGGCCGCCGCGACGAGAGCGACGGCAATGACCGCGACGAACAGCGTCATCCGCGACCCGGCGCCTGCGGCCGCCGTGCTCCCCGCGGCCGCGTGCGCCGCCGTGTGTCCCGAATCGGTGTCCCGCTTGATCCTCCTGAGCGCCGCGCGCAGGTCGGAGGCGGTCTGGTACCTGATGTCGCGATCCTTCTCCAGCAGCCGGCAGATGATCTCCTGAAGCTGCGGAGGAAGCGCGGGATTGACCTGCGAAGGCGGCAACGGCTCGCGGTTCAGGATCGCGTCGAAGACGACGGCCGACGTCGGCCCGGGAAAGGCCGGCTTTCCGGTCGCCATCTCGTAGACGACGACTCCCAGCGAGAAGAGATCGCTGCGCGCGTCCAGGTCCGCGCCTCGCGCCTGCTCGGGAGACATGTAGGCGATGGTGCCCACGGCCATGCCGGGGCTCGTCATCGGCCCCTCCGCCGTCGGCATCGCGGTCAGGTCGCGCGGGGGGTGCTCTCTCAAGAGCTTGGCGAGGCCGAAGTCGAGGATCTTCGCCGGACCGCGCCGCGTCAGGAAGATGTTGGCCGGCTTGATGTCGCGGTGGACGATGCCCGTCGCGTGCGCCGCGTCGAGGGCGTCCGCGAGCTGGAGGGTGACGTCCAGAAGATCCTCCACGGGGAGCGCGCCGGTCTGAAGCCGCTGGTGCAGCGTGCGCCCTTCGAGCAGCTCCATCGCGATGAAGGGGCGCCCCTCGTGCTCGTCGACGTCGTGGATCGTGCAGATGTTGGGATGGTTCAGCGCGGAGGTGGCGCGCGCCTCGCGCTGGAAGCGCTCCAGCGCCTGGCGGTCGGCCGCCATGTCGGCCGGCAGGAACTTCAGCGCCACGCGGCGGCCGAGCTTCAGGTCCTCGGCCTCGTAGACGACCCCCATCCCGCCCCCGCCGAGCTTGCTCAGTATCCGGTAATGCGAGACGACCTGCCCGATCATTGGCGAAGACTATGCGGGGTGCCGTGGCGTGTCAACGAGGACAAGCTCCCCCGGGATCGCGTGATAACATCACGCCCCATGCGGCATCGGCACCCTCCGACCGGCGCGCGAGACCCGCGGCGATCATGAAGATCGACGTCATCGGCGGCGGTCCCGCCGGACTTTATTTCGCGCTCCTCATGAAGAAGACGCGTCCGGGGTGGACCCTGCGCGTCATGGAGCGCAACCCCGAAGGGGTCACCTGGGGCTGGGGTGTCGTCTTCTCGGACGAGACGCTGGAGAACTTCCGCGACGCGGACCGCGAGACCTGGGAAGCCATCACCCGCACCTTCGCGCGCTGGGAGGCGATCGACATCCACTTCGGCGGCCGCGTCATACGCTCGGGCGGGCACGCCTTCTGCGGCATCCCGCGTGTGCGCTTGCTCGAGATCCTCCAGACGCGCTGCCGCGCGCTGGGAGTGGAGCTGGCCTTCGAGAAGGAAGGGGCCGCGGCCCCGGGGGCCGCCGACCTCATCGTGGGGGCCGACGGCGTCAACAGCGCCGTGCGGGCCGCGCACGCACAAGCGTTCCGCCCGGAGATAACGCAGGGGCGGTCGCCCTACACATGGCTCGCCACGAAGCACGTCTTCGAAGCGTTCACCTTCATCGTCCGGGAGAACGAGCACGGGATCTTCACGGTGCACGCCTATCCCTTCGACGAGAAGACCAGCACCTTCATCGTGGAGACCGATCAGGAGACCTGGAGGAATGCGCGGCTCGACAAGGCATCGGAGGCCGACAGCGTCGCCTACTGCGAACGGCTCTTCGCCCCGGAGCTGAAGGGGCAGCGCCTGATGTCGAACAAGTCGGCGTGGATCTTCTTCCGGCAGGTGGTGTGCGCGTCCTGGCATGCGGGCAACGTCGTCATCATCGGCGACGCCGCGCACACGGCGCACTTCTCCATCGGCTCGGGGACGAAGATGGCGATGGAGGACTCGATCGCGCTCGCGGGCGCGCTGTTCGGGGCCGGCGAGCGTCCCGCCCGCGACGACGTGGAGCGCGCGCTCGACGCGTTCGAAGAGGCGCGCCGCGTGGACATCGCCAAGAAGCAGCGCGTGGCGCGCGTGTCGCAGCGCTGGTTCGAGGAGATCGGGCGCAGGCGCACGTTCGAGCCGGAGCAGTTCGCGGTCAGCCTGTTGAGCCGCTCGCGGAAGGTGACGCACGCCAACCTCAAGCTGCGCGATCCCGGCTACATCGAAGGCGTGGACCGCTGGTGGGCGTCGCGCAACGGCGGCACGGCCGCGCAGCCGCCGGTCCCGCCGATGTTCACGCCGTTCCATCTGCGCGGCCTCACGCTCGAGAACCGCGTCGTCGTCTCGCCCATGTGCCAGTACTCCGCGGAGGACGGCGTGCCCAACGACTGGCATCTCGTGCACCTGGGGAGCCGCGCGCTGGGAGGCGCCGCCCTCGTCATCGCCGAGATGACCGACGTCTCGCGCGATGGACGCATCACGCCGGGGTGCACGGGCATGTACAAGGAGGAGCACGTCGGCGCGTGGGGGAGGATCGTCTCGTTCGTGCACCAGCACACCCGCGCGAAGATAGCGCTCCAGCTCGCGCACGCCGGACGCAAGGGCTCGACGAAGCTCATGTGGGAAGGGATCGACGAACCGCTGCCGGCGGGGAACTGGCCCCTGATCTCGGCCTCGGCGATTCCCTGGGATGAGGGGAGCCAGACGCCCAAGGCGATGGACCGCGACGACATGGACCAGGTGCGCGACGACTTCGTGGCTGCTGCGCGCAGGGCCCAAAGCGCCGGCTTCGACATGCTGGAGGTCCACTTCGCGCACGGCTACCTGCTGGCGAGCTTCATCTCGCCGCTCACCAACCGCCGCACCGACGAATACGGCGGCAGCCTCGAGAACCGGATGCGGTATCCGCTGGAGGTGTTCGACGCCGTGCGAAGAGTGTGGCCGGAGCGGAAGCCGATGTCGGTGAGGTTCCCGGCCTTCGACTGGGCGCCCGGCGGCCTCGAGGTGGAGGAAGCCGTCGCCGCGGCGCGGATGCTCAAGGAGCACGGCTGCGACATCATCGACGTGTCGTCCGGTCTGACGACTCCCGAATCGGCCCCCGATTACGGCTCGATGTTCCAGGTGCCGTTCTCCGACCGGATCCGCAACGAAGCCGGCATCCCGACGATGACCGTCGGGGGAATCAGGAACTGGGATCACGTCAACACCATCCTGGTGTCCGGCTATGCCGACTTGTGCGTGCTCGCCCGCCCGCACCTCTTCGACCCCTACTTCACGCTCCACGCCGCCGCCGACCAGGACCACGAGGTCTGGTGGCCGAGCCAGTACCTTCCCGCCAAACCCCGCCGCCGGGCGGAGTGACTTGCGGAGGACGAAGCCTCGTGGACAGAATCCGAACTGCCGAAGAGGTCGTCCGCGAATTCTGGCGCCTGATGGCGACCAACGACTTCGACTCGGTGGGGGCCGTCCTGTCGGACGACTTCGTCCTGGAGTGGCCGCAGTCGAAGGAGCGTATCCGGGGAGCGGAGCGCTTCGCGCAGATGAATCGCGAATACCCGGCGCACGGGCCGTGGCGGTTCACCATCAACCGCATCGTCGGCGCGGGCGACGAGGCCGTCTCGGACGTCACTGTCACCGACGGGACGCAGACGGCAAGGGCGATCTCGTTCTTCACGATCGCGGATGGGAAGATCGCGCGGATCGTCGAGTTCTGGCCCGAGCCCTATCCCGCCCCGCCGAACCGGGCGCATCTCGTGGAGATCGTTCAGGACGACGAGCGCTCGGGGGGATGAGCGAGGACCTCCTGCCACCGCTGCGGGCCGGGAGGCCCGCGTACCCTCGCCGCGCTCGTTCGCGGACGTCGAGCGGCGGGTGATCGACCCGTCGACCTTGACGAAATCAACCAACAACGCCTTTAGCGGCTCGAAGGTCACCGCCCGGCGCGCGAAGCCGTCGAGCAGCAGCTGGCAGCCGACGCCCTTCATCTCGGCGGCGAAGCGCTCGCAGGCCGCGCGCCGGTCGAGCGCGTCGTTCTCGTCGATCTCGATGACGAGCGACGCCGGCTCGACCCCGGCGAGCTTCACCTGCATGGCCGCGAAGGGCGCGAACCCCGGCTCCTCGATCGTCTGCGCCGAGACGTTGACGCTTAGCTTCCTCGGCGCCCCGCCCGCGCCCAGCTGGCGCAGCGCGTTGCGCACCACCCAGCGGTCCAGCTCGGCCATCATCCGGTAGTGCTCGAACGCGGGCAGGAAATCGCCCGGCGGCAGCAGCCGCGCCTCCTCCTCGCGCAACCGCACCAGCACCTCGGCGAACGCGGTTTCGCCGCCGCCGGCCAGGGAGACGATAGGCTGCGCGTAGAGCCGGAAGTGATCGTAGTCGAGCGCTTCGCGAAGGCGCGCGGCGGGGTGCTCCCAGCCGACGAGCTGCCCGTCCATCCTGCTGAGAAATGAGCCCGATTCGTCGATTTCTTTTTTTTCCGCCATGTCCTAATTGTAATCGCCGGAATAGAATCGATTTCATGGACACCCAGGACATCCGCGTCGACAAAGCCGATCGCATCTTCACGATCACGCTGCACCGCCCGGACAAGCTGAATGCGTTCACCACGCGCATGCGCGACGAGCTGATCGCCGCCTTTGCGCGCGCCGACCAGGACGACGAGGTGCGCGTCGTGATCGTCACCGGCGCGGGCCGCGCGTTCTGCGCGGGCGCAGACCTCTCCGCCGGGCGCGAGACCTTCGACTTCGCGAAACGCGGCGGAGCGGGCGCCGAGCAGGGCCGTGACGGCGGCGGCCGCGTCTCGCTCGCGATCTTCGCCTCGAGGAAGCCGGTGATCGCCGCGGTCAACGGGGCGGCGGTCGGGGTCGGCGTCACCATGACGC
>Ga0187893_10011112_pt1 | contig 13171 bp, 13 predicted proteins | sample MA1701074metaG_FD_139574 | JGI IMG/M metagenome (GOLD analysis project Ga0187893, IMG submission 139574) | White microbial mat communities from a basaltic lava cave in the Kipuka Kanohina Cave System on the Island of Hawaii, USA - MA170107-4 metaG ...
ACCTTGCCGGCCAGCTTGGGCGGCCAGAACGAGTGGACGACATCATCGGACAACAGTTTCACCGCCACCTTGCGCCCGACGGGGATGTGCATCTCGTTGGCCGTGGTGACCCCGGCGCCCGGGTACTCGTACTCCCACCACCACTGGTGGCCGGTGACGGTCACCTCCAGCACGTCGGGACCGGCCGGGACCTCGTTGATCTCGAACACCGTGCCGACCGTGAAGACACCCACCACCGCCAGCACCACGGCCGGCGCGACCGTCCACGCCAGCTCGGCCTTGGCGTTGCCGTGGACCTGCACCGGCGCCTCGTCCTCGCTGCGGCGGCGGAACCGCACGGCGCTGTAGATCACCAGCGTCATCACCAGGACGAAGACGACGCCGGCGATGATGCCGACCGGCTTGATGAGGTCGTCGAGCTGCCGGGACACCGGGCCCTGGGGGTCGAAGGTGTTCTGCGGCAGCTCCTCGTCGCCGCACGCGGCCAGGAGCATCCCCGCCGCCGCGACGAGGACCAGGCGGCGCCGGCCCGAGGTCCAGCGTCCGGCGTCACTCACCGTGCGGCTCCTCGGCGGCGCCCGCCGGCGGCTTGGCGGCCGACTCGGGCAGCGACACGAAGGTCCCCTTCATGTTGACGTGGAAGTCGCAGACGAAGGTGTACCGGCCGGCCGGCGGCGCGTCGAAGGTGTAGGTCCGCTCGTCCTCACCCGCGAAGCCCACGCCGTTGAACACCGGCTTCGCCTCGGGCCCCTCGCCTGCGTAGACGGCCACGTTGTGGAAGACGTCGTCGCGGTTCTCGAACTCCATCACCACCGGCTCGCCGGCCGTGACGGTTATCTCGCTGACGTCGAAGGCCACCTCCTCGGCCACCACCACGATGGGCTCCTCACCCTCTTCGTGGTGGAACTCGCGCTCGCCGGCCACCGCGCCGGCGATGCCGGCGCCGATCATCGAGGTGGCGGCGACCGCGCCCAGCGCGACCAGCGCCGAGGAGGCCAGGCGCGGCCGCGAGGCGACCCATGCGCACGCCCCGAAGATGACCGAGGCGACCACGAAGGCCACCATCACGGCGCCGTTCTTGGACACCGTCAGCAAGATGCGCGACACGCTGCCGGCGATCAGCAGGGCAAGGCCGACGGTGGCCAGGGGCAGCCCGACCGGCACCAGGAGCCGCATGCTCACCCGCGACTGGACACGCGGTGTCCAGTTGGGGTGGAGCCGCCACACGCCGGCCAGCCAGCCGCCGGTGGCGACGGTCAACAGCACCGCGCCGCCCGCCGCCAGCTCCCAGGACACGGCCGCGCCGGCGGCCAGCAGGGTGACGGCGACGGCGGCCAGCAGCGTGAAACCGGTGCCGGGCGGCGTGGGCGCCAGCGAGGTGGCCTGCCACTGCGGGGGCGGGGCGTCGGGGGGGACCTCGGGCGCGAGGTCGGGAACGGCGGCGCCGCCCAGAGCCACGCCGGCCGTGGCGGCGGCCACCGCCACGAACACGAAGATGGCGACACCGGCCCGCTCGTCGACGTCGAAGCCGTACCCGATGGCCAGCGCGACGGCGACGGCGGTCAGGGCGAACAACAGCTTGCTGGCGAGACTGAACACGGGTCTGGCTCCTACTTGAGTACGACGACCGCGTACCAGACGGCGATGGACGCGCCCACCGTGAAATGCCACCAGCAGGCGGTGACCCGGGCCTGCTCGGCGTCGGACGGGCCCTGCTGGCGGCCGGCTGTGCGGATCAGCGTGAGGGTGAGCATGGCGACGCCCACGCCCACGGCGAGGCCGAGCAGCATGACCAGGGCGGTGAGGACCAACCCGTAGGGGTGGCTGGCCGCGTCGAACTCCACGTGGCCCGCCGCATAGGACAGCAGGTTCAGAAAGGCGAGGCCGAGGCCGATCGTCACCGCCAGGCCGGACATGGCCTGGCGGACCAGGCCCCGGCGCAGGGCGTAGCAGGCCCACTCGACCGGCACGATGCCCAGCAGCATCGTGAGGACCATCATGTTGCCGAAGTACTGGTCGATCGACAGGTCCTCGGGCGGCCAGGGCACGATCGTGCGGCGCAGGTGGAGGTAGGCGGCCAGGAGGCCGCCGAAGAGCATGGTGGCGCTGCTGGCGCCGAGCAGCACGCCGGTGCGGACCAGGTTCCGGGGCCGGTCGGCGCCGGCCGAGGGCAGGGCCAGGACAGGGCTAGTCACGGCCCGCTCCGGTCACCTGGTCGGCGGCGGCGGCGCGGCGCAGGTCGAGCAGGGGCGTCGCCGAGCGGACCTCGGGCACGACGTCGAAGCTGTGCGGCGGCGGCGGCGACGACGTCGCCCACTCCAGCGTGAGGCCGCCGTAGGGGTCGTCGGCCGCCCGGTTGAAGCCGGCCTGCGCGGCGGCCCGGACGACGTCGGCACCCAGGGCCACGACGGCCACGACGATCAGGGCGGCGCCCAGCGCGGCCAGGCCGCCGTAGGTGGTGCCGTTCCCGGTGAACGGGAAGTCGCTCAGGCCGGCCGGGGCGCCGTCGTAGCCGGCCAGGTAGCTCCCGAGGCCCATGAGAAGGAACCCACCGAGGAGGGCCAGGAAGCAGAGCCGGCCCATGGCCTCCGACAGCGCCCGGCCGAACAGCTTGGGCGCCCAGTGGTAGAGGGCGGCGGCCAGCAGCAGGAGCGCCGGGCCGAAAGCCACGGTGTGCAGGTGGCCGGTGGCCCACGCCTCGCCGTCCACGCCCACCACGCCGGCGATGGCGGCGTGCAGCGCGCCGAAGCCCGCCAGGAGCACGAAGCCGCCCACGAACAGCAGGCTGACGTGGAGCTGGGGGCGGCCCTTGGCCAGCGTGCCGAGGCACACCAGCACGACCAGCCCGACGGGCACCGCCACCAGGGCGGTGAGCGGGCTGTAGGTGGGGAGCACCAGCGCGTCCACCACGCCCTGGCCGGCGGCCCAGGCACCCAGGCTGAGGAAGGCGAACCACGTGAGCGCGGCCCGGGCCGCATCCTGGCTGAGGAGCGGGCGCCCGGCGTGGGTGGCGACGATGTCGCATGCGGCGCCGAGGCCGGGCAGCAGCAGCAGGTAGATCTCGGGTCGGCCGAACAGCCAGAGCGTGTGCTGCCAGATGGCCTGGCCCCCGCCCCCGCCCGCGAAGAGGGTGCCGCCGAAGCGCTGGTCCAGGTAGAGCAAGGTCAGGCCGGCCAGGAACACCGGCGTGGCCAGCAGCGTGACCAGGCCGGTGAGCAGCGAGGCCCAGGAGAACATGGGGACCCGTCGCAGCGTCATGCCCGGCGCCCGCAACGTGAGGATCGTCACGACCAGGTTCAGCGACGCGAGGAGGGTGGCCGCCGCCACCATGGCCACGCCGGCGATCATCAGCGTCGTCGCCTCGTCCAGCGAGCCACCGGGCGTGCCGGCGATGGGGGTGGCCGATGCCAGCCCGAACCCGGCCGGGGGGCCGACGAGATAGGCCACCAGCGTGAGGGCGCCGCCGAGCAGGAACGTCCACAGGGCGAACGCCGTCAGCCGGGGGAAGGCGACCCGCCCGGCCCCGGTCTGCAGTGGTACGACGTGGGTGGCCAGACCGATCCAGGCCGGCGCGATGACCAGCAGCGTCGACACGGTGGCATGGAGGCCGAACAGGCGCCGGTAGTTGCCACCGGCGAACTGCACGCCCTCGTTGACCAGCTCGGCGCGCAGGACCATGCCGACGACGCCACCCACGAGCAGGAAGGCCAGGGCGCCGCCGAGGAAGGCCAGGCCCAGGCGCTTGTGGTCGCTGGTCGCGAAGATCGTGGACGGGCGGGGCGGGGCGATCGTCGCTCCGGGCTCCTGCGGCGGGGCCTCGGTCATCGTCACGACGGCGTCATCCCACCCGAACGAACTGGTCGAGGGCCATGGCGCCGAAGAGGAGCGTGACGTAGGTGATCGACCAGCTGAACAGCTTCATGGCCCGCGCCGGCGTGGCGTCGCCGGCCAGCCGCAGCGCCCGGAACGCGAACACGCCGCCGAGCACCAGCGCGCTACCCCAGTAGACCAACCCCATGGCGGCCACCTGGGCGAACAGGAGCGAGCAGGCCCACAGGGCGAGGGTGTAGCCGATGATGCGGCGGGCGGTGGTGGCCAGCGAGGCCACGGCCGGCAGCATGGGCACGGCCGCGGCGGTGTAGTCGTCCCGGTAGCGGATGGCCAGGGCCCAGAAGTGCGGCGGCGTCCACACGACGATGACGGCGAAGAGGACGAGCGGCGCGAGGCCGAGGGTGCCCGTCACCGCCGACCACCCGACCAGTACCGGGACGGCGCCGGCCGCCCCGCCGATCACGATGTTGTTGGTCGAGGTCCGCTTCAGCCACAGCGTGTAGACGAAGACGTAGAAGGCGGTGGCGCCGAGGGCGAGCACGGCGCTGAGCAGGTTGACCAGCGCCCACAGCTCCACGAAGGCGGCCACTTCGAGGACCAGCGCGAACACCAGCGCGTGGGCCGGCTCGATCTCGCCGGTGACCAGCGGGCGGTTGCGGGTCCGCTGCATCAGCGTGTCGATGTCCCGGTCGACGTACATGTTGACGGCGTTGGCGCCGGCCGCCGCCAGCGTGCCGCCGGCGACGGTGGCCAGGATCAGCGCCAGCGACGGCATGCCCCGCTCGGCCACCACCATGGTCGGCACCGTGGTCACCAGGAGCAGCTCGATGATGCGCGGCTTGGTGAGCGCGAGATAGGCCGCCGGGCGTGACCGCTGACGCAAAGGGGCGGTGGGCACGACCATCGGGCCACACAGTACGGCCGCCCCTTCCCGGCCGACAAAGCGAGCCCCCACCCCAGCGAACCGCGTAGGGAAGTGGTGCGGTTTCCGGGGTGTCTGGCGGCCAGTTGGTCCCGTACGCTGGCCCGCCGATGTCACGCGTCCGCCTCTCGCCGGCCGGCTACCGGCGGGTGACCCTGGTCGCCCTGGGCTCCCTCACCGCCATCGTGGTGACCGGCGGCGCCGTCCGCCTCACCGGGTCGGGGCTGGGGTGCCCGGACTGGCCGAACTGCGACGACGGCCGGCTGGTGGCGCCGCTGGAGTACCACGCCATGGTGGAGTTCGTGAACAGGACGGTGACCGGGCTCGTCTCGCTGGCCGTGATCGTCGCCGTGCTGGCGTCGCTGGCCCGGGTGCCCCGTCGCCGCGATCTCGTGCGGCTGTCGCTCGGCCTGGTCGCCGGCGTGGTCGGCCAGATCGTGCTGGGCGGACTGACCGTGCTGTTCGAGCTGCGCCCGCCCTTCGTGATGGCGCACTTCCTGCTGTCGATGATGATCGTCGCCAACGCGGTGGCCCTGCACTGGCGGGCCGCCCTGCCCGACGAGGCCCCGCGTCGGGAGCCGGGCGTCAGCCCCGCCGGTCGGCAGCTCGGCCGGATCACCCTGGCCCTAGGCGCGCTGGTGGTGTTCCTCGGCACCGTGGTCACCGCGGCCGGCCCGCACGGCGGCGACGAGGACGTCCCCCGGCTGGCCGTCGAGGTCGGCCGCGCCGCGCAGCTGCACGGGCTGGCCGTCGTCCTCTTGCTGGCGGCGGTGGTGGCCCTCCTGGTCGTCCTGCGCCGGGACGGCGCGCCGGCGGCCGACGTGCGCCGCGGCCGGGTGCTGCTCGGCGTCCTGGTGGCCCAGGCCGCCGTCGGCTACGTCCAGTACTTCACCGGTGTGCCGGTGCTGCTGGTCGGCGCCCACATCGCGGGCGCCACCGCGGCCTGGGCCGCCCTGGTGCGCTTCCAGCTGGGCGCGGCGGACCGAGGCCCGGGCGGCGCGGAGCTGGCGGCGGCGGCGGCCGACGCCGTGCCGGCCCCCGCGTAGCCTGGTCGGCGTCATGCCCTCGACCGCGACACCCGCACCGGTCCGGGTCGACGAGCCCGGCGCCGACCAGCGGACCGAGCCCGAGCGGCCCTGGGTCGTCATCGTGTGGAACGACCCGATCAACCTGATGTCGTACGTCACCTTCGTGCTGCAGAAGTTGTTCGGCTACCCGAAGGAGAAGGCGACCAAGCTCATGCTGGACGTCCATGAGAAGGGCCGCGCCGTGGTGTCCAACGGCACCCGCGAGCGGGCCGAGCTGGACGTGTTCCGCCTCCACGAGCACGGGCTGTGGGCCACGATGGAACAGGACGCCTAGACCACCGTGGGGGACCGGCCGCGGATCAAGCGGGCACGGGGCGGGCAGATCGTGGTGCGGATGGCGCCCGAGGAGCGCGCCCTGCTCGGCGACCTCCCCGGCCAGCTGCGCGAGCTTCTCGACGAGCGGGGTGACGACCCGAGCATCCAGCGGCTGTTCCCGCCCGCGTACCGCAACCATCCCGACCACGACCGGGAGTACCAGCGGCTCATGGCGGATGACCTCCGGGACCGCCACGCCGCGTCGCTCGCCGTGCTGGCCGGGACGGCCGGCGCCGAGGAACTGAGCGAGGAGGAGGCCGCGGCCTGGCTGTCGGCCCTCAACAACCTGCGCCTGGTCCTCGGCACCCGCCTGGACGTGAGCGAGGACATGGACGAGGACCTCGACCCGGCCGATCCGCGCGCCCCGGGCCTGGCCCTCTACGGCTACCTCTCCCTGCTCACCCAGCAGCTCGTCGACGTCCTGGCCGGTGCACTGCCACCCCCGGTCTGGCGGACATAGGGGGACCGGAGTCCGGTCCCTATGTCCGCGAGACCGGGTACCACATGGCGCCGGCGGTGCCCGGGCCGGTGTGGACACCGACGCTTGGGCCCACCCGGTAGCGCACGAGGTCGGCGATCCCCGGACGGCCGGCCAGGCGTTGCTCCAGGGCCGCCCACAGGGGCGCGGCCGCGGCGTCGGCGATGCTGATCCCGACCCGCAGCGGCGACCCGGCCGCGGCGTCGTCCAGGACGGCGCCCGCCATGGCGTCGGCCGCCTCGTCGACGGTGCGGGCCCGGGCGACGGCCTGGTAGCTGCCGCCGGCCAGGCGGAGCACCGGGATGGCGTCACCGGCCAGGTCGGCCTCGGCGGCCCGGCTGAGCCGGCCCCCGGCCCGGGCCAGGTCCAGCGCCGACAGCACGAACACGTTGCCCGTCCGGTCGGCCACGGCGGCGGCCGTCGAGGCCGCCTCCTCGACCCCGGCGCCCGCGGCCAGCGCCTCGGCGGCCTCCCACAGGCAGCACGCCACCGCGAACGACGCCGTGCCGGTGTCGACCAGGCGGACCGGCACCGGCGCCGAAGCCGCCGCCACCCTGGCCGCGTTGAACGTCCCCGAGATGGCGGAGCCGAGGTGGACCGAGAGGATCTCGGTGGCGCCGGCGTCGGCGAGGGTCTGGTAGGCGGCGGCGAACCGGCCCGGCGACGGGGCGCCGGTGGTGACGGCCGGCGGGGGCGTGGCCGCCATGCGGGCGTAGAAGGCGTCGGCGCCCAGCTCCTCACCCTCGAGGAACGGCTCGCCGTCGATGGTGACGGTGAGCGGCACCACCGTCACCCGGTACCGGGCGACCAGGTCGGCCGGCATCTGCGCGTTGGAGTCGGTGCACAGACCGATCACGACGACGCGGCCGCCCGTCGCGCCCCCGCGGCGAACCGTTGGAGGATCACGGCGCTGCTGGCGGCGGCGGCCACCGGCAGACCCGCCGTCGGCCGCGGTCCCCAACCGTTGCGCCATCCCCGCCGCCACCAGATCGTGGCCGCCCCGACCCAGGCCGCCGACGCCACGGCGGTGGCGGTGAAGGTCCGGGCCCGCCACTTCGGCAGGGCGGTGGCCCACGCCAGGGCCAGGTCGACGGGCACGTACACCGGGAAGGTGGCCAGGCACTGGCCCAGGCTGGCGGCCACGCCCTTGCCACCGCGGAAGCCGTTCCACACCGGGAAGCAGTGGCCGACGACCGCGGCGGTGCCGGCCACGTGGGCGCCGGGATCGCCGGCCACCCGACGGCCCAGGCCGCAGGCGACCGCCCCCTTGGCGGCGTCCGCCGCCATGATCGAGTAGCCCCAGGACCGACCCAGCACCACCAGGGCGTTGGCCCCCCCGGGGTTCCCGGTGCCGGACGACCGCAGGTCGGCGCCCCCGCCGGCCATCCGGCAGGCGAGGTCCGACGAGGGCACCGTGCCGAGGAGGTACCCGCACGCCGCCGCCGCGACCAGGCGCCCGCCACCCATGGCCGCGCACCCTACCCATCCACTGGACCGGCCGTCTCCGTAGGCTCGCGTCGTGGCAGCCGTCGTGATCTCCTCCCGACTCACCGGCGCCCGGCGCGCCGCGCTCGCCGGGCTGCTCCCGGCGGACGACGCGGTGCGCTGGGTCGGACCGGCCGAACCACTGCCCGACCTGGGTGGCGTGACGGCCCTCCTGGTGGACGGCCCCGTCACCGACCGGCCGGCCGGGGAGCTCGACGCGCTGGCCGACGCCGTCAACCGGGGCGCCCGCCTGCTCGCCCTCGGCACCGCCCCTGCCCCGGGAACCGGGAGCGCGTGGGGCGCGTTGCTCGGTGTCGCCGGGCAGGAACCGCTGCCGCCCGGGGAGTACGTGGTCCGGGTCGACCCGGACGACGCCGGGATCGCCGCCCGTCTCGGGCCGGACATCGCCGTGCCCGACCGCCCGTGCCTCCTCCACGTCGCTGACGCGTCGGCGCGGATCGTGGCCCGGGTCGGCTTCGGGGCCTCGCCCGTGGCCACCGAAGTGGCCCGGGGCGCCGGCTGGGCGGTGGCCAGCGGGCTGGGGACCATCGACAACGCCCTGGCGGTGGCCGACCTGGCCACGCTGTTCCGCCGCGCCCTGCGGCCCCGGGCCGGCCGGTGGCCCGGACCGTCCACGCTGGCGGTGATCGGGTACGGCGCCTTCGGCGGCATGGGCTACTACCACGGCCGGGCGGCGGCGGCCACGCCCGGACTGGCCTTCGTGGGTGCGTGCGACCCTTCGGCCGAGCGGCGCAAGGCCGCCGAGCACGACTTCCCCGACGTGCGGGCCTACGCCGATCCGGCCGAACTGGCCGCCGACGGCGGCGTCGACGTCGTGGTGGTGGCCACGCCGCCGGTGTCGCACACCGGGCTGGTGCTGGACATGCTGGCGGCCGGCAAGCACGTGGTGTGCGAGAAGCCCCTGTGCCTCACCCTCGCCGACGCCGACCGGCTCGTCGCCGCCGCCGAGGCCGCCGGCCGCGCGCTGACCGTGCACCAGAACCGCCGCTTCGACGCCGACTTCCTGGCCGTCCGGCGGGCCGTCGAGAGCGGCGCGCTGGGCGAGGTCTTCAACGTCGAGACCTTCGTCGGCGGCTTCGCCCACCCGTGCCGGGCGTGGCACTCCGAGGTGGCGGTGTCGGGGGGCGCCGTCTACGACTGGGGCTCGCACCATCTCGACTGGGTCATGGAGCTGCTGGGCGGCCCGCCGCGGTCGGTACACACCCACGGCCACAAGCGGTTGTGGCACGACGTCTCCAATCTCGACCAGATCCGCGTCCGCCTGGTGTGGGACGACGGGCGGGAGGCCGAGTTCTTCCAGAGCGACCTGGCCGCGGTCCGCCGCCCGAAGTTCTTCGTGCAGGGCACGGCCGGCACTCTCGTCGGGCACTACCGCCCGGTGACCCTCGAGCGCGTGGAGCCACCCTTCGGCTACACCGCCGAGCTGGCCCACCACGCCGAGGCGCCGGCCGACCTCGTGCTGGCCCGCTACGAACCGGGCGCCGGGATCTCGACGACCGCCGTCCCGCTGCCCGCCACCGTGCCGTTCGCCTTCCACCGCAATCTGGCCAACCACCTGCAGCTCGGTGAGCCGCTGGCTGTGAGCCCCGGCTCGGCCCGCCGGTTGGTGGCCGTGCTGGAGGCGGCCCAGCGCTCGTCGGACGCCGGCAACGTGGCCGTGGCCCTCGCCGGTGTCTGAGCCGGCGGCGGACGGGCATAGCAACCGCCGATGACCATGCTCACCGACCCCCGCGTCCTCGACACCGAGCCCGCTCGCACCCTCGACGACCATCTGGACCGCGGCGGCGGGCGCGCCCTCGCCGCCGCCCACTCGCTGGGGGCGCCCGCGGTGATCGACGAGGTCGATGCCTCGGGCCTGCGGGGCCGCGGCGGCGCCGGCTTCCCCACCGGCCGGAAGTGGCGCACGGTGGCCGAGAACGCCTCGCCGGCGCGCGACGCCACGGTGGTCGTCAACGCGGCCGAGGGCGAGCCGGGCACCTTCAAGGACCGGGCCATCCTGCGGGCCAACCCCTACCGGGTGATCGAGGGCGCGCTGGTGGCGGCCGGCGCCGTCGGGGCGGGCACGGTGGTGTTCGGTGTCAAGGCCACCTTCCGCCGCGAGATCGAGCGGCTCCGGGCGGCGATCGCCGAGGTCCACGACGCCGGCTGGACCGAGTCGGTGGGCGTCGCCGTGGTCGAGGGTCCCGGCGAGTACCTCTTCGGCGAGGAGACCGCGCTCCTGGAGGTGCTGGCCGGCCGGCCGCCCTTCCCGCGCCTGGCGCCGCCGTTCCGCCAGGGCGTCGACGACGTCGCGTCCCGCAGCAAGTCGCCGGCCCGGCTGGACATGGCCGGTCCCGAGGACGCCACCGCCGCGGCACCCACCCTGGTCAACAACGCCGAGACCATGGCCAACGTCGCCGGCATCCTCGCCGAAGGCCCGTCGTGGTTCCGCCGACTCGGCACGGCCGAGTCGCCCGGCACGATCGTCTGCACGATCACCGGGCACACCAGGCGCCACGGCGTTGGCGAGTTCGCCCTCGGTACACCGCTGCGCCAGGTGATCGACGAGGTGGGTGGCGGGGCGGCGTCGGGGTCGGTCGTGGCCGTGTTGTCCGGGGTGGCCAACGCGCTGCTGCCGGCGTCGCACCTGGACACCCCGCTGACCTACGAGCACCTGCAGGCGGCCGGCAGCGGGCTGGGCTCGGCCGGCTTCATCGTGTTCGACGAGGCCACCGACCTGGCTGCGGTGGCCGCCGGCGTCTCGCGGTTCCTCGCCGTGGAGTCCTGCGGGCAGTGCACGCCGTGCAAGCAGGACGGGCTGGCGCTGTCCGACCTGCTCGACGGCGTCCGCCGGTCGGAGGCCGTCGAGCACGACCTGGAGCTGGTGGCCGACCGGCTGCGCACGGTGGCCGACGAGTCGCGCTGCTACCTGGCCCAGCAGCACGAGCTGGTCGTGGGCAGCCTGCTGCGCCTGTTCCCCGACGCGCTGCGGGCGCACGTCGGGGGGTCGGCACCACCGGCCGAGCCCGAGTCGATCGCGCCGATCCTCGACCTGGTCGACGGCCGGGCCGTCCTCGACGAGGCCCAGCCGGCCAAGCAACCGGACTGGACCCGCGACGACTCCTATTCCGGGCAGTCGCCGGCCGACCGCTTAGTCTCCGGCCGGTGACCGACATCGAGCTCTCGGGCCCGCCCGTCCGCTGGGGCGTCCTCGGCGCCACCTCCCGGGTGGCTCAGGTGGCGGTGCTGCCCGCCCTGGCGGCGAGCCCCACGGCGGAACTGGTCGCTGTGGCCAGCCACACCCACCGGGACGGCACCGGCTTCCAGACCCACGGGTCGGCCCGCACCCACGCCAGCTACCACGACCTGCTGGCCGACCCCGAGGTCGAGGCGGTCTACATCCCACTCCCCAACGCACTTCATTCCGAGTGGACCGTTCGGGCGGCCGAGGCCGGCAAGCACGTGCTGTGCGAGAAGCCACTGGCGACGGCGGCGGCCGAGGCCGAGGAGATGGTCAGCGCCTGCACCGATTCCGGCGTGCTGCTGATGGAGGCGTACATGACGCCGTTCCATCCGCGGCACGCCCTGATGGAGGAGATACTCAGGTCCCGGCGTCTCGGCGTCCTGCGCTTCGCCCGGACCACGTTCACCGGCCTGCTCGAGGATCAGGACGACCACCGCTGGCGGCCCGAGAACGGCGGCGGCTCGCTGCTCGACGTGGGCGTGTACTGCCTGGCCCCGTTGCTGCTGGCCGCCGGACGCCAGCCGGTCGAGGTGGCGTCGGCCGGCATGCTGTCGCTCACCGGGGTGGACACCTCCTTCCACGGGTTCCTGGATTTCGGCAAGGCGTTCTCGGCCACGTTCGAGTGCTCGTTCGAGACGCCGGGGCGCCAGTCGCTGGAGATCGTCGGCCGGGACGGTGCCCTCAGCATCGAGCGGGCCTTCACCCCCGGCCCCGACGACACCCTCGTGCGGGTGACCGGTCGGGACGGCGCGGTCGAGGAGATCCACGCCGTGGGAGCCGATCCCTACCAGCGGATGGTCGAGCACTTCGCCGCCGTCGTCCGGGACGGGGCGACCATGCGCCGGCCACCGGCCAAGTCGCTGGACCTGCTGCGCCTTCTCGACCGCCTGCGGAAGACGGCCCGCTGGGAGTGGTGACGCTCCGGCGCGCCACCGGCGTCGGCGGCGTGGAGCTGGCGCTGCACTGCTGGGACGGGCGGCCGGGCTCCGGCCCGCCGGTGCTGCTGGCGCACGGCCTGGCGTCCAACGCGCGGCTGTGGGCGCAGGTCGCCGAGCGCCTCGCGGCCGCCGGCCACGCCGTCGTCGCCGTGGACCTCCGAGGTCACGGCCGGTCCGCCAAGCCCGAGGCGGGCTACGACGTGGCCACCGTCGCCGCCGACCTGGCCGGCGTCGTCATCGAGCTGGGATGGTGCCGCCCGGTGGTGGCCGGGCAGTCGTGGGGCGGCAACGTCGTCCTGGAGCTGGCGGCCCGGTACCCGGGGACGATCGGCGGTGCGGTGTGCGTCGACGGCGGCTGGATCGAGCTGAGCCGCCCGTTCCCGCAGTGGGACGACTGCGCCCTGCAGCTGGCCCCACCGCGACTGGCCGGCACGCCCCTGGCCGAGCTGCGCGACCGCCTGTGGTCCTTGCACCCCGGCTGGCCGGCGGCCGGGATCGAGGCGTTCCTGGCCAACTTCGAGGTGCTCGACGACGGCACGGTCGCGCCCTGGCTGACCTACGACCGCCACCTGCTCGTGCTCCGCGGCCTGTGGGAGCACCATCCCTCGGCGCTCTACGCCGGCGTCGCCGCCCCGGTGCTGCTCGTCCCGGCGCGTGGGCCGGCCGGCGCGGGCGGGCCGGGCGCGATGGCCGGCGACGCCGTGGCGGAGGCCGCCGGCGCGCTGGCATCGGCGCGGGTGGCCGGGCTGGACGGCGACCACGACCTGCACGCCCACCGCCCCGCCGAGCTGGCCGAGCTGATGCTGGGCTGGATGGCTGAGATGGTGCCGGCGTGACGGCCGCCCGCCTGCTGGTGATCATGGGCTCGGG
>Ga0187893_10011113_pt1 | contig 13169 bp, 7 predicted proteins | sample MA1701074metaG_FD_139574 | JGI IMG/M metagenome (GOLD analysis project Ga0187893, IMG submission 139574) | White microbial mat communities from a basaltic lava cave in the Kipuka Kanohina Cave System on the Island of Hawaii, USA - MA170107-4 metaG ...
ATCATGCAGGGAATGGGCGAGAACAAGAAAGACGCGCAAAAGGCGCACCCCCTGACGCTGCTGCGCAAGGCCTACGGTCTCTAGCCTCGTCCTCGTCCTCTCGTTCGCGCTGCTCGGCGACGCGCCCTACTCGCACGCCCAGGTGCACCTGCTCGACACGCAGATCGAGCGCATGAACGCCGAGAAGCTCGCGTTCGTCGTGCACGTCGGCGACATCACCTCCGGCCAGGGCCCCTGCGGCGACGAATGGCTGGAGGCACGCAAGGCGCAGTTCGCGCGCCTCACGCACCCCTTCGTGCTGCTGCCGGGCGACAACGACTGGCTCGACTGCCATCGGACGGGTTTCGATCCGATGGAGAGGTTGGCTAAATGGAGGAAACTGTTTTGTTTCTCCCCAAAAGGTCTTGCCATTGAAAGGCAGAAAGGCAAGTACTGCGAGAACGTCCGCTGGATCGCCGGCAACGTCGTCTTCGTCGGCCTGAACGTGCAGGGCAGCAACAACAACGCCGACCGCGACCCGGGCGAGATGGGCGGGCGCATGGAGGCGGTCATCCGCTGGCTGGACGAGGCCGCCGCGCTCGCGCGCGGGCGCGACGGGCTGGTGGTCCTGATGCAGGCCAACCCCTTCCTCAAGCCGCGGCTTGGCGGCGTCAACGGCTTCGACGGAATCCTCGAGCGCCTGCGCCGCCTCGGCGCCGCGATGCCGGGCAAGGTGCTGCTCGTGCACGGCGACACGCACCGGTTCCGCGACAACCAGCCCCTGCCCGGCCTGCGGCGAGTGGAGGTGTTCGGCTCGCCGGCGGTGCGCTGGGTCAAGGGCACGATCGCGACCGAGGAAGCAAGGCGGTTCCGGATCGAACCCCAGCCCCCTTAAGATCTTCCCGGGGAGAACCGGGGATGGGACAGGAACGGGCCGCCGACACCAGCGAGCGCCGCTACTACGGGCTGGACGCGCTGCGCGGGGTCATGATGATGCTCGGCATCGTGCTGCATTCGGCGCAGATGTACCTGGCGGCGCCGCCGCCGACCATTCCCTTCCCGTTCGACCGCAACCACTCGTTGTTCTTCGATTTGCTGTTCCATTTCATCCACCAGTTCCGCATGCCGACCTTCTTCGTGCTGGCGGGTTTTTTCGCGGCGCTGCTGATCGAGAAGCGCGGGCTCTGGGATACCTGGAAGAACCGCGCCGCGCGGGTCGCCGCCCCGCTCGCGGTCGCCTGCCTGACGATCCTGCCGGTCACGCTGCTCCTGTTTTTCGACATGGCGCTTGACGTCCTGTACGGCGTGCGCGGGTGGCTTCCGGACCCGAAGCTCCTCGCCCGCATGGACCGGGACATCGCCGCGCAGGGCCACGTCACGGGGCTCCTGCCCGCCTTCCACCTGTGGTTTCTCGTGTACCTGCTGTATTTCTACCTGCTCCTGCCAGTGTGCGGCTGGCTCGCGAGGGCCCTGCGCCGGCACGGGCCGGCGGCCGCAAAGCTGCTGGGCGCGCCCGCGCTGATGATCGCGCTCGGCCTGTACGCGGCGCTCACGCTCTGGCCCTACCGCGGCGGCCAGGTGCTGGAGGGCTTCATCTTCTTCCGGCCGCATGCGCCCTCCCTCGCCTACTACGGCTCGTTCTTCGTGTTCGGCTACCTGGTGCGCGCCTTTCCCGGGTTCTTCGAGGCGGCCGTGCGGCACGTCTGGCGCTACGCGCTGGTCGCGGCGGTCCTCTTTCCGCTCGCCGTCTATGCGAGCCACCTCGAATACGCCGCGGGCAAGGCGCCGCCCGCGGCGCTGCACCTGGCGGCGGTGCTGGCCAACGGCCATTGCACCTGGGCGCTCATCTATTTCTTCATCGGCTGCGCGCTGCGCTACTTCGATACGCCGGCCAACTGGACCCTGTATGCGTCGCAGGCCTCCTACTGGGTGTTCCTGGTCCACATGCCGATCGTCATGATCGCGGCCTGGGCGCTGCTGCCCTACGATCTGCCGGCGCTGCTCAAGTTCACGCTCGTGGTCGCCTTCACCGCGACCCTGTGCTTCTCGAGCTACCACTTCCTCGTCCAGCGCAGCTGGGTGAGCGTGTTCCTGAACGGCAAGCGCTTCAACCTGCGCTGGGCGTGGCGGTGACCGCGGCGCGCGCTGCCAGCAGTTGCGCGACCTCTTCGAGCGGCACCGGGCGGCTGAAGAGGTAGCCCTGCATCTGGTCGCAACGCAGCAGGCGCAGGTACTTCGCCTGCTCGTCCTCGTCGACGCCCTCGGCGACCACCTTCAGGCTGAGCGAGTGCGCGAGCGCGATGATGGTCTGTACCAGGGTCATCGCCGCCGGGTCCTTCAGCATCGCGATGATGAAGGAGCGGTCGATCTTGAGCGCCTGCACCGGCAGCTTCGCGAGGTACCCGAGCGAGGAGTAGCCGGTGCCGAAGTCGTCCACCGCGATCTGCACCCCGAGTGCGCGCACTTCGTTCAGCTTGCGGATGTTCTCCTCGACGTCTTCCATCACCAGGCTCTCGGTAATCTCCAGGTCGATGCCGGTGGGCGCGACGCCCTCGATGATCGCCTGCTCGACCGAGCGCACGAAGTCGCGCTGGCGCAGCTGGATCGCCGAGACGTTGACCGCCACACGCGGCGCCCGCAGCTGTTGCTGGAGCAAGGCACGGTGATCGGCCGCGGCGCGGCGCAGCGCCCAGGCTCCGACCTCCAGGATCAGCCCGGTCTCCTCCATCAGCCGGATGAACTTGCCCGGCGGCACCAGCCCCAGCTCCGGGCTCTGCCAGCGGATCAGCGCCTCGATGCCCTCGATTGCGCCGTTGTCGAGCGACACCTTCGGCTGGTAGTGCAGCACGAACTCGTCGTTCTCGAGCGCCCGGCGCAGCTTGGTCTCGAGCGTGAGCTCCTCCCCCGCACGCTCGGTCAGCCCCGACTCGTAGAACACGCGCCGCTCGCCGCCCCGCTTCGCCTTCCTCAGCGCCGCCTCGGCGTTTCCGAGCAAGGTCTCGGCGTCCGACCCGTCCGCCGGGTACACCGCGACGCCCATCCGCGCACCCGCGCGCAGCTCGCTGTTCTCGATCCGAAACGGCTCGCCGAAGCAGCCGCGCCACACGGCGTCGAGCCGGCGCGCGATTTCGGAGCGGCCCTTTACGTGCTGCACCAGCACGGCGAAGTGATTGGCGCTCACCCGCCCGAGCTCGGCCGACTCGGCGCAACGCGCGAGCCGCGCCGCAACCTCGCGCAGCAGCGCGTCGCCCGCCTGGCGCCCGAGCGATTCGTTCACCGTGCGCATGCGCTCGAGGTCGAGCAGCGCGAGCGCGAGCTTACCCTGCGCATGTCCGGCGGCGTGGATCGCCTGCCCGAGTCGCTCGGCGAGCAACCGCCGGTTGGCAAGACCGGTCAGCTCGTCGTAGAAGGCGAGGAAGTCGGCCCGCTCGCTCTTCTCCAGGTGCTCGAGTGCGAACGAAATGTCGCCCGCGAGTTCCGACAGGAGCCTGATCTCCTGATCGTCGAAAAAGCCGGCCTGCGATGAATAGAGCGCCATCGCGCCTGCAACCTCGCCCGCCACCACCAGCGGGAGAAACGCGGCGGAGCGAATGCCGAGGGCGGCCAGATCCTCCTTGTAACGCGCGTCGGGATCGTTCGGAACGTCGTTGCTGACGGCGGCGCGCGCCGTCTTCACCATGCGGCCCAGCAGGCTGCGCTCGGCCTGCTCCTCGCCGGCGACCGACAGCCGGACATCGCGCAGGCGTCGCTCGGCGTCTTCGCCGCCGATCCAGGCGACCGGCTTCATGATTTTCGACTCGCGCTCGAGAAGGCCGATCCAGACCGCCGGGAATCCGCCGACCTCGTGCGCGACGCGGCAGGCTTCGCGGTACAGCTCGCCGCGGTCGCGGATGCGGACGATCGCGGTGTTGATGCCGCTCAACACCGCGTAGACGCGATTGAGGCGCCGGATGCGCTCGGCGGCGCGCATGCGCTCGGTGATGTCGCGCGCGGTGCCGCGATAGCCGGCCAAGGCGCCGCCGGCGCCGTAGATCGGCTCGCCGCTGACCTGCAGGTAAACGCGCGATCCGTCGGCGCGGTTCTGCACCAGCTCGAAGTCCCGGAAACTCTCGCGCCGCTCGAGAACACCCCAGTGCTCGACCCAGTCGCCGCTCACCGGCACGAGGCCCTCGACCTCCCAGCGGCGCTTGCCGACGTAGGCGTTCGCGCGCATGCCGGTAAGCTGGGTGACGCGCGCCGGCGTGTCGACGAAGCGGTGCTCGGCGTCGGTCTGCCAGAACCAGTCCGCGGAAAGCTGGCTCAGGCTGCGGAAGCGCGCCTCGCTTTCGGCCAGCTCCATCTCGGCCTGCTTGCGTTCGCTCACGTCGCGCCCGATGGTCACGACGAGCCAGCCGCCGGCGCCGTGCAAGGCGCGGCGGTGGATTTCGGTCCAGCCCTCGCCGCCGTCGCTCTTCACGAAGCGGCTCTCGGTGCGCACGCCGGCCTCGCCCGCCGCGATCACCTGCTCGTACTCGCGCCGCAGCGCTTCGACGTCGGCCTTGAGCACGTCCTGCGGCCCCATGGCGAGCAGCCGCTCGCGTGCGTAGCCGAGCCGGCGGCACGCGGCGTCGTTCACGTAGACGAAGCGCATCGCTTGGACGTCGGTGATGTAGATCGAGTCCACCGAGGCATCGATCGCGGCGCGAAAGCGACGCATCTCCTCCTCCGCGCGCCGGCGGTCCGAAATGTCCTGCAGGATCGAGAGGAAGTAGGCGGGCGCGCGCTGCGCGTCGCGCACCAGGGAGGTCGCGACGCCCGCCCACAGCGTCGAGCCGTCCTTGCGCACGAGCCGCAGCTCCCTCAGGTAGGAGGAGACCTCGCCGGAAAGTACTTTCGCCCGGATGCCGGCACTGACACCGATGTCTTCCGGATGCGTCAGTTCGCGGATGGTCAGCCCGAGGGCCTCCTGCCGGGCATATCCCGAGAGCTCGCAGAACTTGTCGTTTGCATGCAGCAAGCGCCCCTCGAGCGTGGAATGCACGATGCCGACTGCGGCCTGCTCGAACATCGCGCGATGGCGCGATTCGCTCGCCGCCAGCGCCTCGGCGCCGCGCCTTTCCTCGGTCACGTCCTGCATCGTGTTGAACCAGCGCGAGCGGCCGCGCGCGTCCGTGTCGCCTTCGATCGGCTCCATCACCTGCCGCACCTGCCGCCATTCGCCTTCGCGCCCGAGCCGGTATTCGACCTGGGCGCGCGCGCCGCTACGGCCGGCGGCGATGCAGCAGGCGCGGAACCGCTCGCGGTCCTCCGGATGGACCAGCGCCAGCCATTGGCGCGTGCTGTGCGGCATCGCGCCGGGCTCGACCCCTGCCAGGGACGGGAGCGTCTCCGACCAGCTTTCGAAGGCGCCGTCATGATCGGTGACGACATGCGCGAGCTTCGCCATCGCCTGCGCCCGGCGCAGGCCCGCTTCGCTCTCCAGGAGCGCGCGCTCCGCATCGAGCTTCTCTCGGATGTCGCGCGACACCACAACGATCAGCCAGCGCTCACCGTGCCTGAGCAGCCGGCGCGTGGATTCGAACGGCAGCTGCGAGCCGTCCTTGCAGAGGTAATGGCTGCGCATGCCGCTCGGCTGGTCGGGCGACGCGATGAGACGGTCGTAGAGCTGCTCCAGCTCGCTTCGAGGCATGGGCAGGATGTCCTCCGGGCCCAGCGCGAGCAGCTCCTCGCGGCGGTAGCCGAGGAGCTTGCAGGCGGTCTCGTTGGCGTCGACGTGACGCATCGTGGCCCGGTCGATGATCAGGACGATGTCCGGCGAGTTGTCGAGCGCGACCCGGAAGCGGCGCAGCTGCGCGGCGAGCCGCTCGACCCGGCCGGCGCGTCCCGTGACGACCAGCAAAAAGGCGCCGAGCAGGCCGGCGAAGACCAGGGCGGAGGCCAGCACTCCCCACGCCTGCCAGCTGCGGTTGGCTTCCAGGTAGCGCGGCGTCGGGTCGCCGGACAGCAGCCAATGGCTGCCCGCAAAATCGAACGCATGAACGTAGGTCAGTCCGGCGCTTTTTGCGTCCGGGCCGCGCGCCTCCGCTGCCCCCGGCGGCAGGTTCGAGTACAGAGGTTCCTCCACTCCGGAACCGGAGCGGCTCCGGAGCCGAATCCGGATCTGCCACGGATCCACGCCGCGGAGCGCCTCCGCGACGACATCGGGGATCCGGAAGACGCCTGCAACGTATCCCACCAGGGACTCGCGGCGTGCCGCAACGTGCTGCGGCGCGAGGCCGTCGCGGTAGACCGGCACGAAGATGAGCATGCCGGGCACCGGTCGCGCGTCCTGCACCAGCGCGACCGGCGCAAGCGATGCCGCGCCCCCGCTGTCCCGGGCACGGTCGAGGACGTCGCGGCGCGGCGCGTCCGACAAAACGTCGAAGCCGAGAGCCGCCCGGTTCGCCGCGAGCGGCTCGATGTAGCGCACGTAAACGTACTCCTCGCGGGCCGCCGCCGGAACCAGCCGGCCATCGTGGCCTCGCTCGGCAATGCCGGTCCCCTCGCCCGCCTCGCCCCGCAGGGCGGCCTCATGGCCGCCGCGACCCGCGAGACGGATCCTTGGATTCCAGGAGATCCCCTGGATACCCGGAATCCGCCTGAGCGCGCCGGCGACGAAGGCGCCGAAGTCGGCGCGGCCGAAGTCGCCCCGCGCGGCCCGATAGTCGGCGACGGCGTTCAGCGCATCGACATAGCGATCCAGATGGACCTGCAAGTCGTCGCCGGCGGCGGCGACGCTCCGAGCGAACCCGGACCGGATGCGCGCCTGCTCCCAGTCGCTCGCGCGTACGAAGAATCCGACCGCGACCGCGAACGTCAGCGCGAGGGCGAGCGTAAGCGTCCAGCGCCGGTGCCGCCAGCTGTCGCGCGGCTCGCCCAGCCACGCGAGGATCAGCGGCGCGAAAATCAGCACGCCGATCGCGTCCCCGGCCCACCACGTCCACCACGTGAAGCCGACGTTGTCGAGGGAAATCGCGCCCGCGATCGCGAGCGTAGATACGCTCCAGCTCGCGTTCACCAGGCAACCGGCAGCCGCGCCGAGGAGGACGAACAGCGCGACTTCCCGCCCGCTCTCGAGCGCTGTCGGGTAACCGACGAACCTCCGGATCAGCCCGGCGGAAATCGCGGCCTGGAGCGCCGCGCCGGCGCCGATGCTGGCGGCGATGGCTACGCTTCGCGCGGCCGCGGCCGTACTGGAGGAGTCGAACGAGACGCCGACGTTGACGAGGAACGAGCCGAGCAGCACGCCCGCCCAGGCGCGGCCGCCGTACAGCAGGGCGGCAGCAAGCGCGATCCCGGAGGCCGGCCACACCGCGGTGGCATATCCGGGCGGGATGGCAAGCAGCAGGCCGAGCTTGCCGGCGACGAAATACGCGGCCGCGACTCCCAGCACCGCGGCGATTCGGCCGCGCCACGGGCTCTCAAGATCGAGCCCGGCGCCGAATTCGGGCTTCTGCCCCTTGCCCATCGCGGAGACCATTCCGACCGGACACCTCAGCCGGGACTCGATGCTGCCGTGAGGTGGTACCGCACAACCCCCGCGAGCTTGGGCGCGAGAGCCTCACCCGAGCTGTAGCCGGAGATGGATTCGGAGGCCCGGTTCCCGTGCACGACAAGGCGGTCTCGCGCGACTGCGATGGTCGCGTCGGGTATCTCGTCCAGCAGCCGGGCCGTCAGGCCGGCCGCAATGCGCTGATCGACGGTCATTTGCCCCCTAAGCAAAGAACCGCAGCCGCTCAACTATGGCTTGGCCCCTTACTTCACTATAGCGAATTGTCCGAGCCGATACATCTTAGTGATTTGATATGTAAGGAATTTCCCTACAGGAACGCGCGTAGATTTACGTTCTCGCGGCCAGGTAGTGCATCTGAGGCACTATCCGCGGCCAAGACCTGCTACTGCGCCAGCATCCGCGCCATCCGGTAGTACTCCATGTCCGGCTCGCGCTGGCGGCTGCCCGCCTCCTCGAGCGGTACGTCGGCGACCTCGCGCGCGCGCAGGCCGACCATGACGCCGCTCTTGCCGGCGAGCAGGCGCTCGACCGCGTTCACGCCGAAGCGCGCGGCGATCAGGCGGTCCCAGGCGCTCGGCGCGCCGCCGCGCTGGGTGTGGCCGAGGACGGTCACGCGCAGGTCGACGCCCAGGTTCATCGCGTTCAGCTTCTCCTTGAGCGCGATCGCGGGATATTTCGCGCCCTCGGAGACGACCACGATGGCGTGGGTCTTGCCGCGCGCGTAGGCCTCGCGCACGGCCTTCGCGACCTCGCCCGGCTCGACGTCCTGCTCGGGGATCAAGGTCATCTCGGCGCCGCTGATGATGCCGGACATGAGCGCGAGGTGGCCGCAGTTGCGCCCCATGGTCTCGACCAGGAAGGCGCGCTGGTGCGAGCTCGCGGTGTCGCGCAGCTTGTCGATCGCCTCGATGATGGTGTTTAGCGCCGTGTCGACGCCGATCGAGATATCGGTGCCGTAGACGTCGTTGTCGATCGAGGCCGGGATGCCGATGACCGGGAAGCCGAGCTTGTGCAGCGCGAGCGCGCCGCGCATGGTGCCGTCGCCGCCGATGGCGACCAGCGCCTCGGCGCCCGCGGCTTTCAGCTTCGCCAGCCCTTCTTTTTGCGCCTCGATCTTCGCGAAGCCCGGGAAGCGCGCGGTCTTGAGAATGGTGCCGCCGCGCTGAATGATGCCGCCGACGTCGCGCGCGCCGAGCTCGCAGAATTCGCCCTTCGCCATGCCCTCGTAGGCGCGCTCCACGCCGAGCGCGCGCACGCCGTTGGCGAGCGCCGAGCGCACCACGGCGCGCACGCAGGCGTTCATGCCGGGGGCGTCGCCCCCGCCGGTCAGGACCGCGAGCGCCTTGAGGCCCATATCGAGAGCGCGAGCGCCGGCACGAGCAGGACGAGCGCGGCGACGGTCATCTGCGTGTGCGAGGGCATGATGCCGCCGCCCGGCGCCGCGAGCACGAAGCCGCCGGCGATGAGCAGGCTGCGCACCAGCCACTCGATGCGGCCCGCGCCGCGCAGGTCGCCGATGCCGGCCTGGTAGCCCTGGATGCCGCCGCAGATGAAGATGATGCCCGCGAAGGCGGTGAAGGTGACGATCGCGGTCTCAGTGAGCGGTCCCTGCAGCACGAACGCCGGGTTTAGCACGAAAAAGAACGGGATGAAGTAGATGATCGAGCCCACCCGCATCGACTCCCACCCGGTCTTCATGGGCGGAGCTCCGGCGATGCCCGCGGCGGCGAACGAGGCGATCGCGACCGGCGGAGTGATCGAGGAGAGCATCCCCCAGTAGAACACGAACATGTGGATCGCCATCTTGTTCAGCCCGGCTTTCTCCAGCGCCGGCCCGACCAGGATGGCGAGGAAGATGTAGCAAGCGGTGGTGGTGAGGCCGAGGCCGAGCACCAGGCTGGTGATCGCGGCCATGGCGAGCAGGAGCAGCGCGTTGTTGCCGGCGATGCGCAGCATGTCGTTCGCCAAGCTGGAGACCACGCCGGTGAGCGAGAAGGCGCCGATCAGCAGGCCGCAGCCGGCGAGGATGCCGACCAGCTCGACGAAGGTCTTGCCGTTCAGCTCGAGGAACTTCGTCACCGTGCCCCAGCCCCACTTGTCGCGGTTGAAGAGCTGGTTGAGGATGAGCAGCAGCACCGTGGCGTAGAACGGCGCGTGGCTCTCGCGTTTCATGACGAGCAGCATGAAGATGAGCAGCGCGATGACGAAGGCGTAATACCAGCCGTCCTTGATCGTCTCCCACAGGCTGGGCAGCTCCTCGCGCGGCAGGCCCTTCAGCCCGTGGCGCGCGGCATAGGCGTCGACCTGCATGAAAAGCCCGAAGTAGTAGAGCAGCGCCGGGATCGTCGCGGCGAGCGCGACCTGCGCGTAGCTCACGTTCAGGAACTGCGCCATGACGAAGGCGGTTGCGCCCATCACCGGCGGCGCGAGCACCGCGCCGGTCGAGGCGCAGGCCTCGATCGCGCCGGCGTAGGAGGCGCGAAAGCCGGTGCGCTTCATCACCGGAATGGTCATCGTGCCCGCGGTGAGCACGTTGGAGATGATCGAGCCCGACATCATGCCGAGCAGCGCGGAAGCGAAGATGCAGACCTTGGCGGCGCCGCCGCGGAACGTGCCGCAGAGCGCGAACGCCAGGTTGATGAAAAAGCGCCCGGCGCCGGTGAGCATGAGCGCGGTGCCGAAGACGAGGAAGCCGATCACCGTCTCGGCGAAGGCCTGCAGCGGGATGCCGAGCAGGCTCTCGACCGAGAGCATGTGGTAGGCGCTCGCCTGCGCGGGCGTCGACTGCGTGCCCTTCAGCGGCCCGAGCCAGGAGGCGTCGGCGAAGAGCGGATAGAAGGTGAACGGCGCGACCGACAGGACGAGCCCCCAGCCGCCGGTGCGCCGCAGCCCTTCCATGAGCAGCGCCCACATGACGTAGCCGGTCCAGACGATCCCCTGCGGCGCGCCGCCGAACTCCCAGCCGAGCTCGGCGGCCTTGCGGATGTTGAGCATCAGCGCGATCGAGGCCGCGACCGTGATCGCGAAAAGCACCGCGTCGCCCCAGGTCACGCGGTCGAGCGGCGCCCTCGCGCTGCCCGGGAAGATCACGAACACGAACGGCAGCATCACCAGCACCAGCGCGTAGTAGTACTCGGTGTTTAGCGGGGTGAAGCCGATGAAGAAGCGAAAGACGAACTGCTGGTTGACGCAGAGGAAGATGGTCAGCGCGGTGGCGCCGATCAGCAGCCAGCGCCACGCCGGCGGCAGCGTGCGCACCCGCAGCGTCTCGGCCTCTGCCGGGCCGGACGCGTGCGGGTCGCCAAGGGCGCGGGCGCTCTCCGGTGCGCTCGCCATGCGGGACGCCGGCCGCCCCCTGGTCGGCTGCGGTCCGCGTCAGTCGAAGATGGCCGGGATCCCCGCCTTGGTCAGGGCGCTCGCGCGCGCCGCGAACCAGCCCTTCTGGAACGCCGCCTTGTCCTCCGGCGGGTTGGTCTTCAGGTACGCGGCCCACGCGGCGGCGAGCACCGCCTGGCGCTTGAGCATGCCCTGGTTATGCGCCTCGTGCTCGGGCTTCCACACGCCCGCTTCCTTGAAGGCGCGCACCGCGCCCTCGTGGTAGGGCAGCGCCCAGATGAAGTTCTGGCGCGAGAGCTCGAAGCCGTCGGCGCCCGGCGCGCCGTCCTTGTAGGCGGCGTATTGCGCGATCATGCCCTTGGTGAGCCCGTGCACCACGTCGGCCGGCTGGTTGTCGTAGGCCACCATGATCGGGTACGGGTAGTTGGGCAGCTCGGCCGGCGCGTCCTTGCTGATGCCGACGCCGCAGGTCGCCTTGTGCGGGGCGAAATACGGGCCGAACTTGAGCAGCCGCTCCCAGCCCGCCTTGTCCGCGGCCGGCGTGGGCGGGTAGACGAGCCCGCGCGGCGAGGCTTCGACTTCCTTCGCCTGGCCGGAGATCGTCGAGGCGATCGCCGCGTCGACCTCGTTGTTCAGCATGCCCTTCCACATCGCGCCGAAGCTCGAGAACTCGACCAGCTTCACGTCGTTGCGCGTCAGGTTGCCGAACGCGAGGATCGCGTAGGCGTTCTGGTTGAGCGCGGGCGAGCCGACCACGATGCCGACGCGCTTGCCCTTCAGGTCGCGGATCTGCTTCACGCCGGTGTCCTTGGCGACGCCGAGCGAGATCGCGTTGCACGCGCTCGAGGAGAGCATCAGCCGCAGCGCCTGCGGGCCCCAGTCCTTGACCGCGAACTCGAACACGCCCTCCTGCGCGAAGTAGATGCCGATGCCCATGGCGGAAGCCTGGGCGCGGTTGCCCTTGAGCGGGGCGAGGCGCGCGACGTCGTTGCCGGCGGGCAGGACGCGCACATCGGTGCCGTACTTGTCCTTCAGCGCCTTGCCGATCGCCACCGACATGTTGAAGCCCGACGTGCCGGTGTCGTACGCGGTGAGCGTGAGCGTCTGCGGCAGCTTCACGTCCTGCGCGGCCGCCTGCAGCACGAGCGCGCCGAGAGCGGCGCCGATGAATCGCCTTGCGAGCATGGTCCCTCCTCCTAGGTTGAATGTCGCGGCTTGATGTTGCCGCGCCTGCTCAGGCCTGTCCAGCGTTTTCGATCGCGCGCTTGACCTCATTCGCGTCAGGGCCGATGAGCGCGCAGCGCTGCGGCCGGGATTCCAGGTCCGCGAACGCGGCCGGGGGCGCGGGCTCGCGCCCGAGCGCCTCGCGGATCGTGGCGGCGAACTTCGCCGGCAGCGCGGTCTCGAGGCAGATCATCGGCACGCCCGATTGGCGGTGCTCCTGCGCGACCTTGACGCCGTCGGCGGTGTGGGGGTCGATCACGACGCCGTATTTCGCGTGGACAGCGCGGATGGTCGCAAGCCGGTCGGCGTGGGTACTCCTGCCGGAGACGAAGCCGGGTCTTTCGGCTTTTATCTCGAATTCTCCGTCGGAAAAGAGCTTCGTGAGCAAACCCGAATCCCGACCCAGAAGATCGAACACGTACCTTTCGAAATTCGAGGCGCGGGAAATGTCCATCGACGGGCTCGAGGTCGCGCTCACGTCCTGGCGCGGCCGGTAGCGGCCGGTGCGGAAGAACTCGTCCAGCACGTCGTTCTCGTTGGTGGCGAGGATCAGCGTGCGGATCGGCAGTCCCATCCGCCGGGCGACGTAGCCGGCGTAGATGTTGCCGAAGTTGCCGGAGGGCACTGCAAACGAGACCTTCTCTGCGTCGCTTTTCGTTGCCCTGAAAAAACCCCAAAAATAGTAAACCACCTGCGCGGCGACGCGCGCCCAGTTGATCGAGTTCACCGCGCCGATCCGGTGCTTCGCCTTGAAGGCGGCGTCCGCGTTCACCTGCTTCACCATCGCCTGGCAATCGTCGAACGTGCCCTTCACCGCGAGGTTGTGGATGTTCGGGTCGAGCAGGCTGTACATCTGCGCAGCCTGGAACGCGCTCATGCGCCCGTGCGGCGAGAGCATGAACACGCTCACGTTCTTCTTGCCGCGCAGCGCGTACTCCGCCGCCGAGCCCGTGTCGCCGGAGGTCGCGCCCAGAATGTTGAGGGTTTCATTCTTTTTCGTGAGTATTTCTTCGAACAAGTTCCCCAACAGCTGCAAGGCAATGTCCTTGAAGGCGAGCGACGGCCCGTTGGAGAGCCCGAGCAGGTGCAGCCCCGGCTC
>Ga0187893_10011114_pt1 | contig 13167 bp, 12 predicted proteins | sample MA1701074metaG_FD_139574 | JGI IMG/M metagenome (GOLD analysis project Ga0187893, IMG submission 139574) | White microbial mat communities from a basaltic lava cave in the Kipuka Kanohina Cave System on the Island of Hawaii, USA - MA170107-4 metaG ...
CGAGCTCATAAAACTTCGGATTGCTCTCGAACAGGCGCGCGCGCGTTTGTTCCCATCCTGGAGAGACCGTCTGCGGATCGCTCACGCGCGCGCCTCCTGTCCCTCCGGAGGAGCCTTGGCCTCAGACGCCAGCCGGGCTCGCAACTCCTCCAGACGTTTGGTGTTTTCCTCCAGTTTCGGAAGCCCGTATTTCCGATCCACCAGAACGACCCGCTCCAACAGGTCGGCGGCCTCCTTCAGGTGTCCCTGTTGCTCGTAGCAGGAAGCCATGTGATACCAGGATCCCCCGATCCGGAGCTCATCCCCCATGCGTTCGGCGATAGCGAGGCTCGTCCGACAACAAGCCAGGCTTTCATCGAGACGCGCCTGCATTGCGTAGGTCCGAGCCAGCATCCGCCAACCATCGGCCATACCGCCCTGATTGCCAAGCCGCCGCATCAGCGCCAGCGACTGCTCGTAGTACTGGACGGCCTCGTCAAACTGGCCGGTCTCGCGGGCCACCAGTCCCAGGTCGGACAACAGGATCGCCTTGCCGGCTTCATCGCCGCTCGCGTTCATCAGGTCAAGCGCCTCGAGGTAGTAGGCCCGGGCACGGTCCCACTCGCCCGCATCTGCGCGAAGGTTGCCGAGGTTGGCAAGAGTGGTCCCGATACCTCGCTCGTCTCCCATGACCTTCTGCAGCTCGAGCACTTCCTGGTAATAGGTCTGGGCCTGCTCTCGCCGCCCGCTGACCGCACAGATATTGCCCAAATTGCCGAGGGTGGCCACCAGGGCGCGCCGGTCTCCGCTCAGGCGGTCGCACTCCAGCGCCTGGGCGTAGCACATGTAGGCGTCCGTGTAGTGGCCGCGAGAGAAGTGATCATTGCCCTGGCGATTGAGGTGTTCCGAAGACGATCCGCGCATAGGAAGTGATTCCGTGTAAACCGGGACAGATCTATTTTTCGAAAAATGGATCTGTCCAGTTTTTCTGCAGCTTAAGTCTTGAGAGCCCGCTCTACCGCCTGTCTGGCGCCGGTCATGACGGCGGCGCCGTCCCCGCAGAGGAGCGTGTCGAAGTTGTACTTCAGAAGCCGGCGCAGCCCTTCGCGCGCCTTCGTCGCGTCCTCATACTTGTCGGCTGGAAGCATGGTCATAGATCCGGGCGGCTTGCCGATCAGCGCATCGCCGAGAATCATGACCCCTTTGCCCTGCTGGAGAAACAAGGCCGACTCCCCCGGAGATTTCTGGTCCTGCAGGTGGATCACCCAAATACCGCCGGGCAGCAACTCGCCGTCCTTGTAAGTCCGATCGGCCTTGATCGCCATGTGGGGGGCATCGGCGGCAGGAACCATGACCTGGCACTGAAGTTCTTTCTGATACCGCGCCGCCTCCCGCTCATGATCACGGTTCGTCAGCGCGATGTAGTCCACCGGCCCTTCCCGGCGTAGCTGCAGCAGGTCCTCAGCCGTCATCGGCGGCGGATCCACCAGAATTCGATGCTCACCCACCGTCAAAAACAGTCCATTGAAGTCGATCTGCTTTTCTTCCGAGAATGACGACCATTGCCAAACTCCTGGGAGGATTTGTTTCATAGAATACCCGCGAGACTGGCGAGACGCGCGCGATGCGCATGAGACTGAACGACCACGCCCTTCCTATTTGTCACGACTATCAGGCCTTTCCCGCTTGTCGCGCCCGTCTCGCATTTCCCGCCACTCCTACTCGTCTCGCCCGTCCCGCCCGTCTCGCCCGCCGCGCTGTATCACAGCGCCGCCACCGCGTCTGTGACGACTTTCGTGACCTTGGCGAGAATGTTTGGTTCGTTCGGCATGTCGATAATGTCATCTTCCGGAACCGTGATGAACTTTCGGTTAGGTCCCTTGGTCAGCGAGATGAGGAAGATGCTGTTCGACGGCGTGACCGGCATCACCACCTGGACCGCAGCATCGACGGCACGAACCACTTCGAGGAACTTCTGCTTCCCCGCTTCCATCTCATCCATGCGATACCCTTTCTCGTGCTGACAGGCTATCAGGCCGACAAGTCAAGCCAAAGTCTCCTCTGTTCTCCATGTCAGCTTGCCAACTTGTCAGCCTGTCAGCTCTTCTGTGGCGTGGCCGCCGCCAGCAGCTTATCCACTTCCGTGAGTATCACCTCCGCCCCTGCCAGATCCATGTTGCCCACCCGCTGCCAGCGGATTACTCCGTCCCGGTCGATGATATAGACGTTCGGGATGAATCGACCGCCGCCATACAACTTATCGGTTGTTTTCCCAGGATCGATCAAGTAGGGATAGGTGACCTTGACGGGAAAGGCGGACAGGAATTCCAACACATCCTCCTTCTTATTCCCGGCAGAGTTGACGCCCACCACCGCCACGTTCTTCCCGCGCGTGGCCTCGTAGACCTTCTGCAGGTTTGTGCCCTGCATCATGCAGGGTTCGCAGATATGGAACAACCCCAACACCACGACCTTCCCCTTGAGGCTGTCCAAGGATACCGTCTCACCGGTGATCGAGGTCAGCGTGAACGACGGCGCCGTCTCGCCTGTTTTGAAGAAGCTCTTGGCCGAGACGGCCGCTACGAGCGCGGCTAACGCCAGCGGCACCAGCACGACCATTCGAATCCGTTGCTTGTTCATAGAACCCTCCTTACGGGACGGTGCGGGCTCCGGCCCAGCCTTCTGTAAACGCAGATCATCCTAGCACGGTGAAAATCGCACGGGCAACCGGAGTATCAGTGGAATTAGTCGCCAGCAGGTCAGCAAGAGCTGGGTCGATCGAGGAACTCTCCAGGACGTTCAAAAAGGCCGTCCAGCGAGACCGCAGCGAGCGAAAAGCTAAGGCGTACTCAGCTCTGTACGTTGAAGCTTTGACGGGTACCCATTGCTTGGCTTCGTGCAATGGGTGAACGAGAACAAAGCTGGAGGCCTTTTTCAACGTCTTGTCAGTGGGAAGGCTCGAAGAGGCCAAGCTGGCGCTCCTCGGCTCTCGTGAACGGGAGAGGATAGTGCTCGGTGAAGCAGGCATTGCAGTACTGATGGGGGCTGCCCGGCGCGGCCTTCAGCATCCCGTCCAGACTCAGGTACGCCAAGCTATCAGCTGTGATGTACTTCCGGATCTCCTGGATCGTGTGGCTCGATCCAATCAGCTCTTTTTTGGTCGGGGTGTCGATGCCATAGAAGCACGGTGAAATGATGGGCGGCGAGCTGATGCGCATGTGCACCTCTTTCGCCCCTGCCTGGCGGATCATCTTCACGATCTTCCGACTGGTGGTCCCCCGCACAATCGAATCATCGACCACCACGACGCGTTTCCCCGCGAGGACCTCCGGGACGGCGTTGAGCTTGATCTTGACCCCAAAGTGCCGGATCGCTTGCTCCGGTTCGATGAAGGTGCGCCCGATATAGTGGTTGCGGATGAGCCCGATCTCGAACGGGATCCCCGATCCTTCGGCATAACCCAACGCAGCCGGCACGCCGGAATCCGGGACGGGGATCACGATGTCGGCATTGGCCCGCGCTTCGGCCGCCAGCTGCCGGCCGAGGGACTTGCGGGTGAGATAGACCGCGTTCGCCCCGAAGATTTTGCTGTCCGGTCTGGCAAAGTACACGTACTCAAAGACGCACATCGCCGGGTTCGCCTTCGTAAAAGGATGGTAGCTCGTCACCCCTTTCTCGTCCAGCACCACCAGTTCGCCCGGCTCGATCTCCCGCACGGCTTCGGCCCCGATCAGGTCGAACGCGCAGGTCTCGGAAGCCACCAGCCAACTGTCGCGGAGGCGCCCCAGACAGAGCGGCCTGAACCCATAGGGATCCCGGGCCGCAATGATCCCTTTTTCTGTGAGCAATACGACCGAGAAGGCGCCCCGCACCTGGCTCAGCGCGTCAATCACCCGCGCGAGCAGCGTTTCGGCGCGGGAGTGGGCGATCAGATGGATCATGACCTCGCTGTCGGTCGAGGATTGGAAGATCGCCCCATAGGCTTCGAGTTCATTCCGCAGCATGGTCGCGTTGATCAAATTGCCGTTGTGGGCGAGGGCCAGATTCCCGAACGCGAAGTTGACCGTCAGGGGTTGGACGTTCTTAAGGTCGCTGGCCCCGGCCGTGGAATAGCGGTTATGCCCGATCGCAATCGTTCCCTGCAGCCGCTTGATGACCGGTTTGGTATAGATGTCGGCGACCAGACCCATGCCCCGCTCCACGTGGAAGTGCTCGCCATCGGTGGAAACGATGCCGGAGCCTTCCTGGCCGCGATGCTGCAAGGCATACAGGCCGAGATACGTCAGGTTGGCCGCCTCCTTGTGGCCATAAATCCCGAACACCGCGCATTCCTCGTGGAATTTATCGGGGGTAATCAGTTGCATACAGAAGCTCAAAGACTAGCTGTCAGCCGTCAGCAATCAGCTTTCAGAGTGGGGCAACCCGACAGGCCACGGTAATAAGATCGCATCGTTTCTCTTCGCTGAAAGCTGAGAGCTGACCGCTGAACGCTCAACTCTCTTCCAGTGCCCGTTCCAGACTTTTGCCCCAACGATCCAGCGCGGTCGGCAGATCGGTCTCGATTCGGCATCCGGGCCCTTGCTTGTCCGGGCCAACCTCGATGAGCAGCCGTTCACGAACCACGACACCGATGATCGCGGCGGGCACGCCCAGATCCCACGCGATGCGGAGCACCTCACCTGCGTCCGCGGGTGACGCCGAGAGCAAAACGCGGGACTGGCTTTCCCCGAACAACAGCGCGTCCCGCCTGAGTCCTTCGGCATGCAATCTTACCACGGCGCCAAGCGGTTGCGCAGGATTAGACAAGCAAGATTCGGCGATCGCGACCGCCAATCCACCGTCCGCACAGTCATGCGCCGAATGGACCAACCCGGCCCGGATCAGCTTGAGCAGGCAGTGCTGGAGTGTCTTCTCGGTGTCGAGACTCAGCGCCGGCGGGCTCCCCTGTTCTCGCGAATGCACCACACGGAGATATTCCGTTCCCCCCAGATCCTCTTTGGTCGCCCCCAGGAGGATGATCAGATCGCCGGCGTGCTTGAACCATTGAGTCATCGCCTGTTCGGCAGGATCGATGAGGCCGACCATTCCGATGATGGGCGTGGGGTAAATAGAGAGCCCGTTCGTTTCATTGTAGAAGCTCACATTTCCGCTGACCACCGGGATGTCGAGGTGCCGGCAGGCATCGGCAATCCCCTCGACGGCGAGAATGAATTGCCACATGACGTCCGGCCGCTCCGGGTTGCCGAAGTTGAGGCAGTCCGTCAGGCCGATCGGCTCGGCTCCCGAGCAGACGAGATTCCTGGCTGCCTCCGCCACTGCGATGCTGCCGCCGATATACGGGTGCAGAACGCAGTACCGACCGTTCCCGTCTGCCGTCATCGCCAGCGCCTTCTTTGTGCCTTTGATACGGATGACGGCCGCATCGGACCCAGGCCGCACAAGCGTGTTCGTCCGGACCATGTGGTCGTATTGGCGGTAGACCCATCGCTTGCTGGCGATCGTCGGGGACTCCAGCAGGGCTAGTAAGACCTCGGTCGGATTCTTCACATCCGGAAGCGCATCCAGGTTGAACGCCTGCAGCCACTCCTGATAGGCGGGGGGCGCGTTCGGCCGCTCATAGCGCGGCCCCTCGTCGGCCAGCGCCTTGGCCGGAATCTCCGCGACAACCCGGCCATGATCCCGCACCCGCAAGATGCCGTCCTTGGTCACCCGCCCCACGACCGCGGCCTCCAGGTCCCATTTGCGGCAGATCGCAAGAACCTCCTCTTCCCGTCCTTGCTTGGCTACCATGAGCATGCGCTCCTGAGACTCCGAGAGCATCAACTCGTAGGCGGTCATGCCCGGTTCGCGCCGGGGGACGTGCGTGAGGTCCAAATCGATGCCAGTGCCGGCCCGCGAGGCCATCTCGCAGGATGAACTGGTCAAACCCGCCGCACCCATGTCCTGGATACCGACGAGCAGGTCGCCGGCCATCAATTCCAGACAGGCTTCAAGCAACAACTTTTCGGAGAACGGGTCACCGACCTGGACGGTCGGGCGTTTCGTCTCCGATTCCTCATCGAACGCGTCCGACGCCATGGTCGCCCCGTGAATGCCGTCACGGCCGGTCCTCGAACCGACATAGATCACGGGATTGCCGACCCCGAGCGCCGCGCCCTTGAAGATTTTGTCCTTGGGAGCGATCCCCAGACAGAACACATTCACGATCGGGTTTTGCGAATAAATATCGTTGAACACGACCTCCCCGCCTACCGTGGGTACACCCATACAATTGCCGTACCCACTGATTCCAGACACCACCCCTTTGAGCAGATGCCGGTTCAACGGCCGGTCCAGCAGGCCGAAACGCAGTGAGTCCAACAGCGCTATCGGCCGCGCGCCCATCGTGAAGATGTCGCGCAGGATCCCGCCCACGCCCGTCGCCGCTCCCTGATAGGGCTCGATGAACGAGGGGTGGTTGTGCGATTCCATCTTGAACACAGCTACCAACCCGTCACCGATATCCACCGCGCCGGCATTTTCGCCGGGCCCCTGGACGACGCGAGGTCCGGTGGTCGGGAGTTTTTTGAGGTGCACCCGCGAGCTCTTGTAGGAACAGTGCTCGCTCCACATCACCGAGAACATCCCTAACTCGGTCAGGTTCGGCTCCCGCCCGAGGATGCCGACGATCTTCTGGAACTCCTCCTCGGACAGCCCATGCTGGGCTATGACGTCTCTGGTGACCGTTTGACCATGCGTTCTCATTCGCCCTACCGTCTCACTCCATCATCCATGGCCCGCACCCGAACCGCTTCTTTCACTTTTCCCCGGCTCTCCCACCCCATTCAACCTAGATCAGATCTGAAGGTCGCCTCAGCAGTATGACGCAGCGGGACGGCCGGGGCCTGCGTCGCGAATCACGGAGGCTCGGGTTACCGCACTTGCCGAACAGATGCGGCCCGCCACAAGCGGACGGCGAGGACTGTTTGAGTTCCGTTCGAGCCGGGGACCCGTTGCTCCAGAAGTGCAACGGGTGGACAGAACGGAACGAGTTCCGCAGCCGAGCAGATGAGAGGCTTAGTGCGGTCGAGCCGGAGTGTCTGAGCAGCGCAGGGCCCGGCCGTCCCGCTCTTCGGGGTTGCTGAACGCGACTGGCCATGCCCGCACCCAGCGTCTCATCGTAAACCAGAGGACTCATTCGGCCACTACCGCAGTGGGCTGACGATTCTGGTTCTCCAACGCCTCCAACATCGAGAGGAAAATCAGTCGCCCGTCTTCATTTCCCAGCACCGCTTCGGCGCAGCGCTCCGGATGGGGCATCATGCCCATCACGTTACCCGCCGCATTCCTGATCCCGGCGATATTGTCGAGCGAGCCGTTGGGATTGGCCTCCTCCGTCACCGTTCCGTCCGCCGTGCAGTACCGAAACACCACCTGGGCGTTGGCCTTCAACTGCGAGAGCGTCACCTCGTCCGTGTAATAGCTGCCGTCCGCATGAGCGATCGGGATCTTCAACATCCGGCCCGGCTCGCAGCGGCTCGTGAAGGGCGTCGCGGCATTCTCCACCCGCACATACACATCCTGGCAGATGAACGACAGCGATCGGTTGTGCAACATCGCGCCGGGCAGCAGCCCTGCCTCCAGCAGAATCTGGAAGCCGTTGCAGATGCCCAAAACCAGCCCGCCCGCCGCCGCGAACCGCGCCACCGACCCCATCACCGGCGAGAACCGCGCAATGGCCCCGGTTCGCAGGTAGTCCCCGTAAGAAAAGCCGCCCGGCAGGACAACGGCGTCCAAGCCGTCGAGCGAGGTTTCCTTGTGCCAGACCTGCCGGACCGACTGGCCGAGCACATCGGATAACACGTGTACGCAATCGTGATCGCAGTTGGAACCGGGAAAGACCACCAGCCCGATGTTCATGGTCCTATCCGCCCCTCACGCCTTCCCAAGGCCCGCCTTGCGGTCGCTGATGAAGCCTTCGATCGCGTCTTCGAAGTAGTCACGGCCGGCTCGAATTTCTTCCGGCACCTGTTGGTGAAACAGCCTCAGCCCTTCGTCCAGGTCTTCTCTCATCACCTGGCGGAATGTGCCTTTCCGTATTCCCTCCTCCACCGTCTGTGGGTTCAGCAGCGCGAGTTCCGAGAGGATATTCCGGGCCAGGCGGAGGGCTTCTTCTCGGCCCTTTGTTTCTTCCGGAGGCTTGGCGGCCTCGCGGGCAGAAGCGCTCACCGGGGAGCTTTCCGATGCCACCGGTCGAGCAGCCTCCGTCACAACTGTTGGTTCGATCGGCTCGGAACCCTCAGCAGTTCCTGCCTGCAGGATCGGTTGTGCCGCTCCGGTGATGATCTCAACAACCGGTTCTGTCCGCATCTCAGGCAGCGGTTTCGGCTTATCGGATTCGAGTTCGTAGGCGTATTCCTCGATGATGGTATTGGCGAGAAGCTTTTCGCACATGGCCTTGACCTGGGCTTCGGCATCGCTGACCACCGACTCGTCCACTTCGAGTTCGATGTGCTTGCCGACCCGGACATTACTCACCGCCCCATACCCCAAGGTGGCCAAGGCGTGCTCGACCGCCTTGCCCTGCGGGTCCAGAATTCCCTGCTTCAAGGTTACATGGATTTTCGCTCTCATCCTTCCACCGTGCTCCTTCGCTTCCAGGCTATCTCCTCCTGTCTTGCACCTCCCGCACCTCCCGCACCTCCCGCACCTCCCGCACATCTCGCCCGTCTCGCCCTTCCCTATGCCCCGCAGACGCGGCGTAACACCTCCTGGTAGGCCTCCTCGATTTTTCCCAAATCCTTTCTGAAGCGATCCTTGTCCATGGACTCCCTGGTTTTCTGATCCCAGAACCGGCATGTATCCGGCGAGATTTCATCCGCCAGGACGATCTTCCCCTGGTACCGGCCGAACTCCAGTTTGAAGTCCACGAGGATCATCCCGCGGTCGCGAAAGAAAGGGACCAGCAGGGCATTGATCTTTTGGGCCAATTGTTTGATCTCGGCCAGGGCGGGCGGGTCTGCCAGATTCAGAAGGCGCACGTGCTCATCCGTGATCAGGGGATCGCCCAGGGCGTCGTCCTTGTAATAAAATTCGATGAGCGGCGGTTCGATGGGTCGCCCCTCTTCCAGACCCAGCCGCTTAGCCAGGCTCCCGGCGATCAGATTGCGGACCACCACCTCTATCGGGATGATGGCCACGCGTTTGGTCAGCATCTCCCGGTCACTCAGCCGGCCGAGGAAGTGCGTCGGCACTCCGCCCTCTTCCAACAATCGGAAGAGGCGCTCCGACACCCGGTTGTTGACCACCCCCTTGTCAAGGATCGTTCCTCGCTTCTGCGCATTGAACGCCGTGGCGTCGTCCTTGAAATACTGGATGACCCGATCCGGCGCATCGGCCTCAAAGACCTTCTTGGCTTTGCCTTCGTAGATCAGCGCGCCCTTGATCATTCTTCGATCCGCCTTCCCGCTTTCGCACTCTTTACCGGCGGCACTGACTCTATTTGCGCTTCGTGCCGGTCGTCCGCCCACGCGCCACCCGATCCTTGCGGAAACCCGTTCCGAAGACGCGCCGGTAAATTTTGTCCAGGTGCCGGAGATAGTGTTTGGGATCGAAACAGGCCGCGATCTCGGATTGGTCGAGATAGCGGGTGACCAGCGGGTCCTTCGAGACCAACTCCTGGAACCCTGCTTGACCTCTCCACCCCTCCATGGCGCAGCGTTGCACCGCTTCGTAGGCCTCCTTCCGCTGCGCGCCCCGCTCGACGAGGGCCAACAGGAGCCGCTGCGAATAGACCAGCCCTCCCGTGAGTTCCAGATTCTGGAGCATGCGGGACGGGTACACGACCAGGTGTTTGATCAGGTCGGTCAAGCGGACGAGCATGAAATCCACCAGGATCGTACTGTCCGGGAGGATGATCCGTTCGACGGAGGAATGACTGATGTCGCGCTCGTGCCAGAGCGCCACGTTCTCCATCGCCGCCAGGCTGTTGGTCCTGACGACCCGTGCCAGGCCGCAGAGATTCTCGGAAGCGATCGGGTTTCGCTTGTGGGGCATCGCCGAGGAACCCTTCTGACCGGTGGAGAAATACTCTTCCACCTCCAGCACCTCCGTGCGCTGGAGATGCCGGATCTCCGTGGCAAATTTCTCGATGCTGGCCGCCAACAGGGCGAGCGCCGACTGATAGGCCGCATGCCGGTCACGCTGGACGACCTGGTTCGAAATCGGGTCTGGCCGCAGCCCCAGCTTCGCGCAGACATACGCCTCGACCTGCGGCCCGAGATGCGCGAACGTCCCCATTGCCCCGGAGAGCTTGCCGACCGCCACGTCCTCGCGCACGGCCCGCAGCCGGGCCAGATGTCTGACAGCCTCTTCGTACCAGATGGCCAACTTGAAACCGAAGGAAACGGGCTCGCCATGAATGCCGTGGGAGCGGCCCACCATGACGGTGTCCTTGTGTTCGAATGCCCGGTGCCTCAGGACCTCCAGCAAGGCCTGAACATCCTCGAGAATGATGTCCAGTGCCTCCGTCATCTGAACGGCGAGCGAGGTGTCCACGATGTCGGACGACGTCAGCCCCAGGTGGAGGAACCGGGCCTCTTTCCCGACGGGGTCGGCGAGGGATTCCAGGAAGGCAATGACGTCGTGCTTCACCACCTTCTCGATCGCCGCGATCCGCCCGGGATTGATCTTCGCCTTACGCCGGATACGGGCCGCGACCCCGCGTGGAACCGTCCCCTCACGCTCCAGCGCCTCGCAGGCGAGCAATTCGACGCGCAGCCAGATCTCATACTTGTGCGCGAGGTCCCAGATCGCCTTCATCCGCGGCAGCGTGTAGCGTTCGATCATTCGACCCTCAAAGCCAGGCTATGGGCTCCAGGCCATAGGCGATGGGCAGTCGGGAATACATTCCTATTGCCCATTGCCTATCGCCTCCACCCTGGCCTCCGTCGCCAATTCCGCCCGCTTTGCATCAAGCCGCGGATCGTCCTTGAGCACCTGGTCTAGAATTCCGTTTACGAACCGTTTCGTCTCATCGTCGGCGAATTCCTTGGCGAGTTCGATCGCTTCATTGACGGTGACCTTCGCCGGCACGTCCGGCATCCAGAGCAACTCGTAGAGGGCCGCCCGCAGGATACTGCGGTCTACGATCGGCATCCGGCTTACCTTCCAGTTCGTCGCCAGGGCGCCGATGAGCTGATCCAATTCTTTGTGATGGGCCAGGACGCCTTCAACGATTCGTTCCGCGAACTGCCGTTCCTCCGTCGGGCTGGGATGCTGGCTCCAGAAGTCCTCGAGCCAGTAGCCGGGGGCGCCGTGGATGTCCCACTGAAAAAGCACCTGGATCGCTCGCTCACGTGCGTGGCGCCGGCTACCCATACTAAACCGTTGAGAAGCTGACAGGCTGACAGGCTGACAAAGCCAGGGTCATCGTTTGCCCTTTCCACTATTCCGCCCACTCTTGCTGCTGGTCGACTTGGTGCGTGCCGGCTTGCCAGCCTTCTTGCGGCCGCCGCTTGCCAGATCTTTCAGCAGGTTCACCATCTCGATGGCCGTCCTGGCTGCATCGGCGCCGCGGTTGCGCTCCGACTCGCCGGCCCGTTCCAGCGCCTGGGTCGCATTGTCCGTCGTGAGTACGCCGAACACCACCGGAAGGTCGAAATCCCAGGCAGCCTGGGCAATCCCGCGACTCGCCTCCGCGCTGATGTACTCGAAATGCGGGGTCTCCCCTCGAATGACGGCGCCCAGGCAGATGATGGCATCGTAGCGTCCCGATTTGGCCAGCCGCCGGACCACCAGCGGGATCTCAAAAGCGCCCGGCACACGGACGAGCACCACCTCCTCCTCATCCACCCCCGCCTTCTTCAGCACCTCCATGGCGCCGGAGAGTAGGCGGGCCGTCACAAACTCGTTGAACCGGCTGACGACGAGGCCAAAACGAAGGCCTCCGGCAGCGTGTTCTCCTTCAACAGTTTTCATACGGGAACCTCACGGGTCATCAGGTTCACAGCGCGAGAATCTTCTGTTCTGGCAGGGAAAAGATGTGGGGCCGGAACGATGCCCAGTCTACACGTTTCGACGGAGGGGGTGAAGAGGCAGAATGGCAGAAAAGGAAAGAAAAATTGAGCAGCTACGGACGATCGACCCGGGCACCTGAGTTACCGGAGACTGATCTGACTCCCGCCATTTCAACCAAGTCTTTACAATGACTTAGGCAATCAAACCTTATGGAGAATGTGACCGAGCTTGGCCTTCTTGGTGCGGAGGTAGCGCACGTTGGCCGCCCCGGGAGAGACCTCGATCGACACTCGCTCGACCACCTTCAAGCCATAACCTTCGATCCCGACGATCTTGCGGGGATTGTTGGTCATGAGCCGGATGTTTCGCAGTCCGAGGTTTACGAGTATCTGGGCACCGATTCCGTAGTCGCGCAGGTCCGGCTTGAACCCCAATTGCAGGTTGGCTTCCACGGTGTCGCTGCCCTCGTCCTGCAGCTTATAGGCCCTGATCTTGTTCAGCAACCCGATGCCCCGCCCTTCCTGGTTGAGATAGAGGAGGACGCCGCGGCCTTCCTTCTGAATGATTTCCATCGCGCGATGCAATTGATCCCGGCAATCGCAGCGCAGGGAACCGAACACGTCCGCGGTCAGGCATCCGGAGTGGACCCTGACCAGGATGGGTTGGTTCCCATCCACCCGTCCTTTGACGAGAGCGATGTGCGTCCCGTTATCCACCTCGTTCTCGAACACCACCGCTTCGAATTCCCCGAACGTCGTCGGGAGCTTCGCATCGGCAACACGCTTAATAAATGTCTCCCGGCGCATCCGATATCCGATGAGGGCCTTGATGGTGACCATTTTGAGCTTGTGCCGCCTGGCAAAGTCCGTCAGTTCCGGCACCCGGGCCATGGTCCCGTCGTCGTTCATGATCTCGCAGAGCACTCCGGCCGGGTAGAGGCCTGCGAGTCGAGCCAAATCCACGGATCCTTCGGTTTGCCCGGCCCGTCTCAGCACCCCCCCCTTCTGCGCCTTGAGCGGAAAAATGTGGCCGGGGCGCGCCAAGTCCGCCGGCTTGCACTTGGGGTCGATGGCGGTCCGAATCGTCGTAGCACGATCCGCGGCGGAGATGCCGGTCGTGATGTTCCGGCGGGCATCGATCGAAACCGTGAACGCTGTGCCGAAGGAGGCGGTGTTCTCGGCTGCCTGGGGC
>Ga0187893_10011115_pt1 | contig 13167 bp, 13 predicted proteins | sample MA1701074metaG_FD_139574 | JGI IMG/M metagenome (GOLD analysis project Ga0187893, IMG submission 139574) | White microbial mat communities from a basaltic lava cave in the Kipuka Kanohina Cave System on the Island of Hawaii, USA - MA170107-4 metaG ...
GAACCTGTCCTGCGCCGACCGGCGGAGCCGGCTCGGCGCAGAGCCGGCGGGCTCCGGCGGAGCCTCTGCCCCCCGGGCCCCCCGCCGGTCCCGGGCCATGCGGCCCGGCGGCGCCAGCCGCCAGGACCGACATACCGCCGACGATTCTCGTACGTCGCAGGCCGCCCCGCAGGGGCGGTGGGGGACTATGTCGAGCAGCGTCGCCGAAGCCGAGGTTCGGCCTAGCCGTCGCCGGTCTGCAGGATGGTCGTCGTCGATGCCGAGGTGGCCGGTCCGTCGTTGGGGTCGAGGTCGACGACGACGTCGCCGTCACGGACCGTGGCCTCGTACTGGGTCAGGCCCTCGCCGTCGGCCGGGTAGTGAGCGCCGTCGCAGCCCACGAAGCGCTGGTCGTCGAGCTCCCATCGCAGCGCGCAGCCGCCGACCTGGGCGTCGAAGGCCAACCAACCTCGCTCGGGGTCGTCGCGGGTGTGCTGCACCCAGATGGGCCGTTCGAAGCTGGCAGGGTCCTGGAACAGCAGCGGCGTCCGGTCGCGCTCGACGGCCGCCGCCAGGCTGCGGGCGTCACCCACCACGAACGCGGCACCGGACGGACCGATCGTGACCTTGTCGGGCTCACCGCTGAGCGTGAACAGCAGGAAGCCGATCGCCGCCGCGGCCACCACCGCGGCGATCCCGATGAGCAGGGCCTTACGCGAATCCGACCGGGCCACGGGCATGCCCCGTAGTATCGCTGAGTGCTCCGTCCCTACCGCGTCGTGGTGGCCAAGCCCGGCCTCGACGGCCACGACCGGGGCATCAAGGTCATCGCCAGGGCGCTGCGCGACGCCGGCTTCGAGGTCATCTACACCGGGCTGTTCCAGTCGCCCGCGCAGGTGGCGGAGACGGTGCTTCAGGAGGACGCCGATGCGGTCGGGCTGTCGGTCCTCTCCGGCGCCCACATGACCCTGTTCGGGCGTGTGCTCGACGAGCTGGCGGCCAGAGGTCTCGACGAGGTCGTGGTCTTCGGCGGCGGGATCATCCCCGCCGCCGACATCGCCGAGCTCGAGAGGCTGGGGGTGGCCGCGGTGTTCACGCCCGGCGCCGCCATGGACGAGATCACCGGCTGGCTCCGCGGCGTGCTGGACGGGTTGGTGGCGCGTTGACGGTCGAGGGGACCGATCCGCCACCCGCGGGCGAACAACGTCCTGCGCCAGGAGCCGCCCGCTGATGGACCTTTTCGAGTACCAGGGCAAGCAGTTCCTCGCCGGCTACGGCATCGCCGTCCCCTCCGGCGAGGCCGTCACCACGGTGGACGCGGCCGTGGCCGCGGCCGACGGGCTCGGGTACCCGGTGGTGGTCAAGGCCCAGGTGCTCGTCGGGGGCCGGGGCAAGGCTGGCGGGATCAAACTGGCATCCGATGCCGCGCAGTGCCGGGCGCACGCGTCGCGCATCCTGGGCATGGACATCAAGGGTCACACGGTGGCGACCGTCTGGGTCGAAAGAGCCACCGACATCGCCGAGGAGTACTACGCCAGCTTCACCCTCGACCGGTCGGCCAAGATGCACCTCGGGCTGCTGTCGGCCCGCGGCGGGGTGGACATCGAGACGGTCGCAGCCGACGAGCCCGAGGCCCTGGTTCGGCTCCATATCGACCCCGTGGACGGGCTGAGCGAGTCGGCGACCCGGGCCTGGGTGGCCCGGGCCGGGCTCAACCCGGCGGCCGTGGAGGGCACGGTGGAGATCCTCGGCAAGCTCTACCGGGCCTATTGCGAAGGCGACGCCGACCTGGTCGAGATCAACCCCCTCGTGCTCAGCACCGCCGGTGCCGTTCGCGCGCTCGACGCCAAGGTGACCCTCGACGCCAACTCGATGTTCCGCCACCCTGGCTACGAGCGGTACGACGCCACCCAGGTGCGCGACGAGCGAGAGGCCGCGGCGCACGAGCGCGGCCTGCAGTACGTCGGCCTCGACGGCAGCGTCGGGATCGTGGCCAACGGCGCCGGTCTGGCCATGAGCACGGTCGATATCGTCAGCCAGGTGGGCGGCGCCCCCGCCAACTTCTTGGACATCGGCGGTGGGGCGGACGCCACCGTGATGGCTGGTGCGCTCGAGGTCATCAACGATGACCCGGCCGTGCGCTCCATCTTCATCAACATCTTCGGCGGCATCACCAAGGGCGAGGAGGTGGCCAACGGCATCGTCGAGGCCCTCGGCCGGGTGGTAATCGAGGCCCCCATCGTGATCCGCCTCGACGGCACCAACGCCGAGGCGGGCCGGGCCATCCTGGCGCCGCATCTCGGCGAGCGGTTGGTGGTGGAGCCGACCATGCTCGACGCGGCCCGCCGGGCGGTGGCCCTGGCCGGTGCGGGGTCGTCCTGATGGCCATCCTCGTCGACGAGACCACCCGGGTGCTGTACCAGGGCCTGACCGGCGCGGCCGGGCGCTTCTACGGCCTGGCCAACCGGGACTACGGCACCCAGGTCGTGGCCGGCACCAATCCCCGCAAGGCGGGCACCGATGTCGAAGGCATCCCGATCTTCGCCACCGTCGGGGACGCGGTACGCGAGACGGGCGCCACCGTGAGCTGCATCTTCGTTCCTGCGCCCGGCGTGCGCGACGCGGTGATGGAGGCGGCCGAGGGAGGCGTCGAGCTCGTCGTGTGCATCACCGAGGGCGTGCCCGCACACGACCAGGCCTGGTTCTACAACAAGCTGCGCCGGGACTTCCCCTCGGTGTCGCTGCTCGGGCCCAACTGCCCCGGCGTCATCACCCCCGGGCGCTGCAACATCGGTATCACCGCTGGTCACATCGCCGAGCCGGGGGGGCCGGTGGGCATCGTGAGCCGTTCGGGCACGCTCACCTACCAGGCCCTCTACGAGCTCAAGCAGTGTGCGATCGGGGTCACCACCTGCGTCGGGATCGGCGGCGACCCGGTGCCGGGTACGACGTTCGTCGACTGTCTCGGGCATTTCGAGGACGACCCCGAGACCGCCGCGGTCATGCTGATCGGTGAGATCGGTGGATCGGCCGAAGAGGAGGCCGCGGCGTTCATCGCGGCCAGCATGACCAAGCCGGTGGTGGCCTATGTCGCCGGCGCGACCGCCCCCCCCGGCAAGAAGATGGGTCATGCCGGCGCCATCGTGTCCGGTGGCAAGGGGACGGCCGCGGCCAAGATCGACGCGCTGCGGGCCGCCGGCGCGCACGTCGGGGCCAACCCGACCGAAGCCGGCGAGCTCATGGCCCGCCTGATCGCCGACCTCCCCCCCACCGTTCGGGGGGCGTGATCACGCCTCAGTCCTAGCCGAGTGGCCCTGCTGCCCCGGAACGGCACAGAGAGGGCGCGGACGGTGCCGGCCGGGGCTCTGCCACACTCGACGCGATGTCGGCCCGCCGGTACTTGGCCATTGCTGCAGCAGCGGCGGCGGTGGCGGCGACGACGGCATGTGGCGGGGGGAGCGACGGCGGCGATCGAGCGCTGGTGCGGGGTGCGATCCCCGGGCTCGGTGCACAGGGCGCGGGCGATGCCAGCCCGCCCGCTCCGACTTCGTCTACCGCGCCGGGCACACCGGAGCCAACTTCGCCGACGGCCGCGGCCGCGCCGACGGTCCCGGCCGTCCCGGCCGTGTCGTGGCCCGACCTGCCCAGCGACGGGACGGCGCGTGCCGTGGTGACACCGGCGGGCGTGGTGCTTCCCGTCACCGGCGGTGGCGACGGCGCCTACGCCGTGTCGACACCGTGCGCCCGCCAGGCGACGGTCGCGGGCACGCCCCTCAGCCGTGCCCACGTGGTGCTCGACCCCGGCCACGGGGGTGACGAGCCCGGCGCGGTCGGACCGGGCGGCCTCACCGAGGCCCCGGTGAACCTGGCCATCGCCCAGGAGACGAAGCGGCTGCTCGAGGCGTCGGGCGCCACCGTCGTGCTCACCCGCAGCGCCGACTATCGCATCGCCTTGCGTACCCGGGCCGCCATCGCCACCGCGCTCGAACCGCTGGCCTTCGTGTCGATCCACCACAACGCCGAGCCCGACGGGCCCTGGCCGGGCCCGGGCGCCGAGACGTACTACCAGATCGCCAACGACGCCTCGAAACGCCTGGCCGGGCTGCTGTGGGAGGAGCAGGTGGCCGCGTTGGCGCCCTTCGGCGCGGACTGGATGGCCGACACCGACGCCGGTGCCAAGTACCGCCCGGCCTCCGATGGAGGCGACTACTACGGGATCCTGCGGCGGTCCGCCGGGATCGACGCGGTGCTCTCGGAGGCGGCGTTCATTTCCAACGGGTCGGAGGAGGCGCTCCTGGCTACCTCGGCGTTCCAGCTAGCCGAGGCCGGTGCCATCGCCCGGGCCATCGCCCGCTTCGTGGCCACCGACGACCCCGGGTCGGGTTTCACCGAGCCATACCCCCGCACCACACCGGCCGGGCCGGGCGGCGGGGTCGACGACTGCGTCGACCCGCCCCTCGAGTGAGCCCTCACCCCCCTCACCCCCCTCCCTCCCCGTTCTGGCGTCCAGATGGCCCATATCTGGGCCATCTGGACGCAATTTCGGGGGGCGGGCGAGGGGGGCGGGCGAGGGCCGAGCCGATCGAGCACTGCCAACGACTCCGCCGACGGTGAGCGGTGCTGGGGCAGGTTCAGAACGGCGTGGGAGGCGTCGAGCCGGCGACCGGGGCCGAGCTCTCCTTCTGCAGCAGCACCGCGCCCACGACGAGACCGATGGCGCTGAGCAGCATGAGGAAGAAGCCAGCGCCGAAGTCGGCCCCTCCCTTGTCGACGATGAGGTAGCCCACCATGATGAGCGCCGCGAAGGCGCCGAGGGCGAGGTGTAGCTGCCTCCACGTGAACCCGAGCAGGTGTTCGGGTAGGCGGGGGTCGGCGAAGCTGACCGCCGCGATGTGACCCGCCATCAACAGAGCGAAAAGGAGCGGGTAGATGGCGATCGGGAACAGGCCGCTGCCCCACGCCGATTCGCCCTCGGAACCGCCGGGGAAGTCGACCTTGAAGAAGTCGAGGAACGAGCCGACCAGCATGACGGCCGCCGAGGCCATGATCACGATTCCGGCAGGTGTTGGCTTCCTGTCCACTCTTACCGCCTCCTGGTACGCCAGCGTGGGGTGAGCGGGCGGAGCGTAACGCAACCGTCGGGCACCTCGCGGGATGCGCGGTAACTTGCCGGGCGTGCGGATCGGCGTCCTGGCCTCGGGGAGCGGCACGCTGCTCGAGGCGATCCTGGCGGACGGCCTCCCTGTGGTGGTGGTCGTGGTGGACCGCCCGTGCCGAGCGGCCGCCGTCGCCGCCGACCACGGTGTGCCCTGCGTCGTCGTCGAGCGCACCAGCTTCGGGCCCGATTTCGACCGCCTCGCCTTCACGCACCGCGTGGTCGACGCGTTGGCGGTCCATGACGTCGACCTCGTCGTCATGGCCGGGTTCGGGACCGTGCTCGAAAAGCCGGTCCACGACGCCTATCCGGCCCGCGTCCTCAACACCCACCCGGCCTTGTTGCCGTCGTTCCCCGGCTGGCATCCGGTGGCCGACGCCCTGGCCGCCGGGGTCAAGGTCACGGGCTGCACGGTGCACCTGGCCACCGTCGAGGTCGACGCCGGGCCGATCCTGGCCCAGGAGGTCGTGCCGGTCCTGCCCGGCGACACTGTCGAGTCCCTCCACGAGCGCATCAAGGCGGTCGAGCGCCGCCTTTACCCGGCCACCATCCGCGCCGTGGGGGGAACGTCGAGGCCATGAGCACTGCGTTGCTGTCGGTCTACGACAAGACCGGCGTCGTCGATCTGGCCCGCCGCCTCACCGAGCTTGGCTGGGACCTCATCGCCAGCGGCGGCACCGCGACCGTTCTGCGTGACGCCGGGCTCGCCGTTACCGACACGGTCGAGCTCACCGGGTTCCCGGCCATCCTGGGCCATCGGGTCGTCACGCTGCACCCCAAGGTCCACGGCGGGATCCTGGCCGACCGCGACGATCCCGACCACGTGGCCGACCTCGATCGCTACGGCATCTCCCCGCTCGATCTCGTCGTGGCCAACCTGTACCCCTTCGACCACGATCCCTCGGTCGAGCTCATCGACATCGGGGGCCCGGCCATGGTGCGGGCCGCGGCCAAGAACCACGCCCACGTCGCGGTCGTCACCGAGCCGGGCGACTACGACGAGGTGCTCGAAGAGCTGGGAATCACCGGCCGGATCTCCTCGGGCACCCGGCTGCGCCTGGCCCGCCGGGCCTTCGCCCACACCGCCACCTACGACGCCTCGATCGTCACCTGGCTCGACGGCCAGCTCCGGGCGGGCGCCTTCCCCGACACGGTCCACGTCGGGCTCGAAAAGGTCGACCTGGCCCTGCGCTACGGGGAGAACCCGCACCAGCGCGCCGCCCTGTACCGCGACGTCGGGGTGACGCCCTGGTGGGACTCGATGACGCAGCACTCCGGTGTGGCGCTGTCGTACCTCAACCTCTACGACGCCGACGCCGCCTGGCTGCTGGTGCACGACGTCGGCACCCTGACCGGCCGCCCCGCGGCCGCCATCATCAAGCACGCCAACCCGTGCGGTGTGGCGGTGGCCGACGACCTCGCCGTGGCCTATCAGCGAGCCTTCGAGTGCGACGAGCGCTCCGCCTTCGGCGGCATCGTGGCCTGCAACCGTCCCGTCGACGAAGCCACCGGCCGGGCCATGGTCGCCGCCGCCCAGGCCGACGTGGTCATCGCCCCGGGCTACGCCGCCGGGGTGGTGGACGCGCTGGTGGCCCGGCGCAAGAACACCCGCGTCCTGGAGGCGCTCGCGCCCGAGCCGGATCCCGTCCACCTGCGCCAGGTCACCGGCGGGTTCCTGGTGCAGGCGCCGCACCACTTCGCCACCGCGCGCGCCGACTGGCAGGTCGTGACCACCAGGGTGCCCACCGAGGCCGAGTGGGCCGACGCGGAGCTCGCCTTCCGCCTGTGCGGATGGGTGAAGTCCAACGCCATCGTGCTGGTCCAGGGCGGCGCGGCGTGGGGCATCGGGGCCGGCCAGCAGAACCGGGTCGAGGCCGGCCAGCTCGCAGCGCAGAAGGCCGCCGGGCGGGCCCGGGGCGGGGCGTGCGCCAGCGACGCCTTCTACCCGTTCGTCGACGGCATCGACGCGGCGGCGGAGGCCGGCGTGGCCGTGGTCGTGCAACCGGGCGGCTCCGTGCGCGACAACGAGACCATCGCCCGGGCCGACGAGCTGGGCCTGGCCATGGTCTTCACCGGCGAACGCCACTTCCTCCATTGAGTCCCGCCGTCACTCGCCCGCTCCGCTCGCTCCGTTCAGGCGGACCGATCGGTGCCCGCCGTCGGCGGGCGCTGAATGGCGTGCTGCCGATCGACCGGACCGGGGCCATGCGGCCCGGCGGCGCCGGCCGTCGAGAGCGACAGAAGAGCCGGCTCGATCGGCTGTCGGGGGGCTCCGGCGGAGCCTCTGTTCCCCGCACCCCTCGCCCGTTGGCGAGCGGCTTTTCGCGCGAGGTCGCGTCCTGAGCGCGGTGCTGCTCCCCGGCGCGCCGGTGGCCGATGCGGTGTTCGCCGGGTTGGTCCCCCGTATCGAGGCCTTGCGGGCGGCCGGGCGCACGCCCGGGCTGGCCACCGTCCTGGTCGGTGACGAGTCGGCCAGCGCCGGCTACATCCGCATGAAGCAGGCACGGGCCGCGGCCCTGGGCTTCTCGTCGCCCCACGTCCACCTACCCGACGACGCCACCCAGCGCGACCTGGTGGCAGCCGTGCGCGCCTTCAACGACGACCCCGCGGTGGACGCCATGCTCGTCCAGCACCCGACGCCGCCGCAGATCGACTACGAGGCCGCGCTGCTCGAGATCGACCCCGACAAGGACGTGGACGGCCTGCACCCGCTCAACTTGGGCCGCCTGGCGCTGTCGATGCCGGGACCGGTGCCCTGCACCCCGGCCGGGATCGAGGCGCTGTTGGCTCACCATGGGGTCCCGGTGGCCGGGCGCGACGTGGTGGTGCTCGGTCGGGGCACCACCCTGGGTCGTCCGCTGGCGCTGTTGCTGTCTCAGAAGCGCCCCACCGCCAACGCCGCGGTCACGGTGGTGCACACGGGCGTGCCCGACTGGCCGGCCTACACCCGGAGGGCCGAGATCGTGGTGGCGGCGGCGGGCGTGCCCGGCATCCTGCGGCCCGAGCACATCCGGCCGGGGTCGGTCGTGGTCGGCGGGGGCGTGCGTTACGAGGGCCGGCGCCTGCTGCCCGACGTCGACGAGCGCTGCGCCGACGTGGCGGGTTGGATCACGCCCCGGGTGGGCGGGGTGGGACCGACCACCATCGCCATGCTGTTCCGTAATGCCGTCGAGGCCGCCGAACGCCGCGCCCGCTGACCGGCAGCGCGGGTACCGTGTCGGGGCCATGGCGAAGATCGCGGACCTCCTGGCTACCGGGCGGACGTTCTCCTTCGAGTTCGGCCCGCCCCGCACGGCCGAGGCCGAGCGCACGCTGGAAAAGACGCTGGTCGAGCTCGAACCGTTGGCCCCGTCGTTCGTGTCCGTCACCTACGGTGCCGGCGGTTCCACCCGGGACAAGACCCGGGAGATCGTGGGGCGGATCCACCGCGACACGTCGATGATGCCCATGCCGCACCTCACCTGTGTCGCCCATCGCCGGGCCGAGGTCGTCGAGATCGTCCAGGGTTACCGTGACGATGGCCTCGAGAACATCCTGGCCCTCGGCGGCGACGCCCCGGCCGACGGCGAAGAGCACCCCAGCGATTTCCGCTACGCCCTCGACCTCATCGAGACGGTGCGCGACACCGGCGACTTCTCCATCGGCGTGGCCGCCCATCCCGAGCTGCACCCGCGCTCGCCCGACCGCGCCAGCGATCGCCGCCGGCTGGCCGACAAGCTGGCGCTGGCCGACTTCGGCATCACGCAGTTCTTCTTCGATGCCTCGTGCTACTTCAAGATGTTGGACGAGCTGGCCGCGCTGGGCGTCGACCGCCCGGTGCTCCCCGGCGTGATCCCGGTCACCAACGTCAACCAGGTCGAGCGCTTCGCCCAGCTCGCCGGCGCGGCGTTCCCGCCCGCGCTGGCGGCCCGGCTCCAAGCCGTGGCCGACCGCCCCGACGAGGTTCGCCGCATCGGCGTCGAGGTGGCCACCGACCTCACTCGCGAACTGCTCGACGGGGGCGCGCCCGGCGTGCATTTCTACACGCTGAACTTCGCCCGGGCGACCAAGGAGATCTACGTCAATCTCGGCCTCGACAACCCCCGCGCCGGGCCCGGCTGAGCCCAGTCCGGTGAGCGGTAGGCTCGCCCGCCATGCCTGACAAGATCACGCTCGCCGATGGTGTGCTGGTCGTCCCCGAAGCCCCGGTCATTCCCTACATCGAGGGCGACGGTACCGGCGTCGACATCTGGCCGGCGGCCCGGCGCGTGCTCGACGCGGCGGCTGGGCGGCACGGCCGCGCGATCGCCTGGAAGGAGGTCCTGGCCGGCGAGAAGGCGTTCGCGGAGACGGGCGACTGGCTCCCCCCGGAGACCGTCGAGGCCTTCAGGGACCACCTGATCGGCCTCAAGGGCCCCTTGACCACGCCGATCGGCGGCGGCTTTCGCAGTCTCAACGTCGCCATCCGCCAGATCCTCGACCTCTACGTCTGCCTGCGGCCGGTGCGCTGGTTCGCCGGCGTGCCGTCGCCGGTCAAGTACCCCGAACGCGTCGACATGGTCGTGTTCCGCGAGAACACCGAGGACATCTACGCCGGCCTCGAGGTGCAGGCGGGTACCCCTGACGCCGCCACGCTGCGCACCCTGCTGTACGACGCGTTCGGGTGGGAGCTGCGCGTCGACGCGGGCATCGGGATCAAGCCGGTGTCCGAGATGGGGTCGAAGCGGCTGGTCCGGGCCGCGCTGGACTACGCGGTGCGCCGCGATCGGGCTTCGGTCACGCTCGTGCACAAGGGCAACATCATGAAGTTCACCGAGGGGGCCTTCCGCAGCTGGGGCTATGACCTCGTGCGCGACGAGTTCGCCGATGTGGCGGTGTCGTGGGCCGACTGCGCCGGCGATCCGGGCGGGCGGATCCTGGTGAAGGACTCGATCGCCGACGTGACGCTGCAGCAGGTGCTGACCAGGCCCGATGAGTTCGACGTCATCGCCACCACCAACCTCAACGGCGACTACCTCTCCGATGCTCTGGCCGCCCAGGTGGGCGGCATCGGCATCGCACCGGGCGCCAACATCAACTACGTCACGGGCCACGGCATATTCGAGGCCACCCACGGCACTGCCCCGAAGTACGCCGGCCAGGACAAGGTGAACCCCGGATCGCTGCTGCTCTCCGGGGTGCTCATGTTCGAGCACCTCGGCTGGCAGGACGCAGCCGACGACATCGTGCGCGCCCTCGAGGCCACCATCGGCGAGGGCATCGTGACCTACGACTTCGCCCGGCTCATGCAGGGCGCCACCGAGGTCAAGTGCTCGGAGTTCGCCTCCGCCATCGTCGACCGCCTGTGACCCGAGTTTCCCCCCCAGCTTTGAACCCCCCACTCCGCATTCCGCGACAAGACGCGTTGCTCTGACCCCACGCCTTGTCGCGAGATGCTGCGTTGAGGGGAACCGCCGACCGCCGACCGTGGACCCGCCGGAAGGACCCACCGTATGCACGTTCGTGAGGCGCTGTACATCGACGGTGCCTGGGTGCCGTCCACCGGCGTCGGGACCATCGAGGTGGTGAACGCCACCACCGAGGAGGTCATGGGGTCCGTGCCCGACGGCACCGCCCAGGACGTGGCCGCGGCGGTGGCGGCGGCGAGAGCGGCGTTCGCGTCGTGGGCCGAGACGGCGATCGACGAGAGGGTCACCTATCTGCAGCGCACGACCGAGGCGCTGCAGGCCCGCATGGAGGAGATCGCCACCATCGTGACCGGCGAGGTCGGCATGCCCAGGTACCTCAGCCTGTTGATCCAGGCCGGGCTGCCGGTGCTGAGCTTCATGAACACCGCCCAGGCCCTGGCCGAGTACCGCTTCGAGGAGCAGGTCGGCAACTCCCTGGTCGTGCGCGAGCCCGTCGGCGTCGTGGGCTGCATCACGCCTTGGAACTACCCCCTGCACCAGGTCGCGGCCAAGGTGGCGCCGGCGTTGGCCGGCGGGTGCACGGTCGTGCTCAAGCCGAGCGAGGTTGCGCCACTCAGCGCGTTCATCCTGGCCGACATCTTCGACGAGATCGGTCTGCCGCCCGGCGTCTTCAACCTCGTCACCGGTACCGGCGCGGTGGTGGGAGAGGCGATCGCGTCCCATCCTGAGGTCGATGCGGTCTCCTTCACCGGGTCGACGGCGGCGGGCAAGCGCGTCGGCGCGCTGGCGGCCCAATCCGTGAAGCGGGTGACCCTGGAGCTGGGCGGGAAATCGGCCAACATCATCCTCGACGACGCCGACCTCGACCGGGCGGTCACCGACGGCGTGAGCAAGGCCTTCCTCAACTCGGGCCAGACCTGCACCGCGCTGTCCCGGATGCTGGTGCCCCGAGCTCGCCTGGCCGAGGTCGAGGCGATGGTGGCGCGGACCACGCGAGGCTACGTGCCCGCCGATCCCTTCACCGACGGCACCCGTCTCGGGCCGCTGGCCTCGGCCGCCCAGCGAGACCGGGTCCTGGCCTACATCGAGCAGGGCATCGACGAGGGTGCCCGTCTTGTCACCGGTGGGCCGGGCGCTCCGGAGGGGATGGAGCGGGGGTACTTCGTGCGCCCCACCGTGTTCTCCGACGTCACCAGCGACATGACCATCGCCCAGGAGGAGATCTTCGGCCCGGTGCTGGCCATCCTGGCCTACGACGACGTCGACGACGCCGTGCGCATCGCCAACGACAGCGTCTACGGCCTGGCCGGCGCGGTCTGGTCGCGCGACCCCGAGCGGGCCAAGGCCGTCGCCCGCCGCCTCCGGGCCGGGCAGGTGGACATCAACGGGGCCACGTTCAACCCCATCGCCCCCTTCGGTGGGTACAAGCAGTCGGGCCACGGCCGCGAGCTCGGCCGCTTCGGCCTCGAGGAGTTCCTCGAGACAAAGTCCCTCCAGCTCTGAGTCACCCGGCGATCAGTCGGCGGGCTCGACGAGGCTCCCGTTCGGCTCCAACTGGATGACCTTTGGTTCCATCTCGGCCGCCGCCTCCAGCTCGGAGAGCGTGCCGACCGTCTCGAGGAGCGCAGCCGCCTCTTCGGGGTCCTTGAACGGTAATGACAGAGCGCCGTCGTCGCCGATCGTGGCCACCATGGACCCGTTGAGAACGACCGAGAACAAGCCCGGGTCGTAGGCGAACACGGCTGAGTCCTCCATGAGGAAGAAGGCGCTCGGTCCCAGGGCCCGAAGGCCGGTCGAGATCAGTTCGAAGTCGTCGGCGCCGTCGATAGCCAGCCCGACCCGCACCTCGGACAACTCGGTATCAGTGCCGTTCGGACCGGGACCGAGCACGTCGGACACCTTCACCGTGAACTCCACGGTCTTCCAGAGCGCTTCCGGGTCGTCGAAGTCGGTCTCGATACCATCGCCGTCCTCTCGCTGCTCGACGGACTCGGAAACGGGACGGAAGCCGGCGCCCTCGTCCACCGACGTCACCTCGCCCACGACGACCAGATCCGTCACGGGCGCGGCCGTGCCCCCCGGGACCTGGTAGGCGACGTTCGGCAGCATGTCAGCGAGACTGGCGAACGAAGCGGACGTCCCGGACGCGGTGGCGCCGCGCCCTCCAACCCGCTCGACCAGGTACCGCTGGCCGTCTTCGCCGCTTGGGCCGTCGCCGCCGGCACAGGCCCCGAGCAACAGGACGGCGCAAACGACCGCCACCTTGACGCGAGACCTGAAGACTGAAGCATGCACTGTCATCATCACCACTGTGCTTCCTCTTGAGTCTGGTCAGGCTGGACTAGTGGCTATCAGAGACCCGTCATATGACTTCTATCGTGGCACGTGAAGGTTCTCAAGTACAGGTTGAACGCATACATGCAGCCTGACTTGCTATTGCGATGTTCGAGCCCGACGGAATGGCCATTCTCGTGACACGCAAGTCCTTCGCGTTCGTTAGATGGGAACCCGGTGGTCTCCGAGGGTAAGTGTTCACCTACCCGGAGCGGGCGGCATCCACGGATCGCCGTTGAAGAGGCGGGTGAGGGCGTCGATGGCGGGGACGCCGTTCTTGCGAGTGGTTGACAGGTAGCTGCGTAGGTGGGC
>Ga0187893_10011116_pt1 | contig 13166 bp, 14 predicted proteins | sample MA1701074metaG_FD_139574 | JGI IMG/M metagenome (GOLD analysis project Ga0187893, IMG submission 139574) | White microbial mat communities from a basaltic lava cave in the Kipuka Kanohina Cave System on the Island of Hawaii, USA - MA170107-4 metaG ...
CAGCGCACTGGAAGAACCCAGCTCAAAATTGAAAACATTGTCAAAACGGTCCAGGAAGGAACTGACACTCTTCTTCTCAGAAGTGAACTTGCCGTGCTCCGCATGAACCTCATAATCCAATTTGGGGTCCAGGCCATATATCGCATAGAGCCCGCTCTCGTCTGTAATCAAGGTCGTCGTAGTTTTCTTGTTGACGTTGCGGATAAACACCTTCGCGCCAACTATGGACCTCTTTCGAGCGTCGACGACATGACCATGAATTGACTTGGTAGGTGGCTCTTTCTTTTTCCGCGCTTCGGTCGGAAGTGAACTCAAAAGAACAAGACCTGCAATCCCGCAAACCAGCGACCCGACCTTCAGCAGTCGATTCAACATCGCTCGCTCCTCCTCAAAAACCGAGCTCAAGTTTTCCCAAGCTATTTCTTGGGTGGCTCGGCCTCCAAGCTCAAGGCAATGTCCTGCCGCTCATCAGCTTCAAAGGATACCGTCTTTTCGACAGGCTTGAAGCCATCCTTGGCAGCCGCGACTCGGAAGATGTGCTGCCCGGCTGGAAGGCGAATCGCAAATTCACCCCGAGGGCTAGAAATCGCCTCCCACTTTTTTTTCTTCAACTTCACCGTGGGTTCGGAGGTCAACTCGGCCTGGACAGAGGCACCCGCCAGCCTGAAGCCCCGCTCGTCGAAGCAGGTGCCGGAAAGAAGAGCATAGGACTCAGGCTGCTTTTCTTTGTTTCTGGCTGGCGACAAATGAGTGGTTGCCAGAAATACCAAGCCAAAGCAAAAATAGCGCCAGTTAGATTTTGCACCACGCTGCATACCTTCTCTCCCGATCGCACCTAAACCGGATGGAGTCCGGAAAACTCCAGCGCTGTAGTCTCCTCCCACCCGTGCATCACGTTCATCGCCTGAACTCCGTTACCTGCTGCTCCCTTCATCAAGTTATCGAGCGCTGACAAGACGACCAAGCGATTTTCCACCACATCGAGTTCAAACCCAACATCGCAATAATTCGAACCGGCCAGGAGCTTCGGCTCCGGATAACGGTAGATGCCTGCCTTCTCTTTAACGATGCGAATGAACGGCTCCGAGCCGTATTCTTTCCGATAGATCTTCCAAATATCTTTCTCTTCCAACCGATCCTTGAGAAGCACATGGGCCGTCGAAAGAATGCCTCGAACGGCGTCTGTGGCGGTCGCCGAGAAATGAATCCGCGGTGTCACGCCATCAAACGTCAGCTCCTGCTGAATCTCAGCCGTATGCCGGTGGCGGGTTGGCTGGAAGGAGCGCAACGAGCCGCTTCGTTCCGGGTGATGCGAAGCCAAGCTCGATTTGTTTCCCGCGGCGGAGGAGCCCACTTTGCCCTCGATAAACACATTCTGGGCGTCGGCGATCCCGTTCTTGAAAAGCGGGTAAAGCCCTAAAATTGTTGTCGTCGCCAAGCAGCCCGCGCCCGTGACAAGCTGGGCACCGCGGATGGCTTTCCGATGCAGTTCAGGAACGCCGTAAACCGCTTTCTGGAGGAATTCCGGATTCGAATGCTCGTGTTCATACCAGACTGGATAGTCTGCGGCACTCCGTAACCGAAAATCGGAGGAGAGATCAATGATGCGTTCACCCAACTGCAAAAACTCCGCAATTCGTCCCATCGCCATGCCGTGCGGTAGGCACAAAAAGAGGAGGTCTACCTTCTTCAAGTCCGCACTGGCTACAAACTTCAGGTCGGTGCGCTTGCGCAGGTTCGGATGAACCGAGTGCACATACTTGCCGGCGTTTGATTCTGAGGTCACCTGGCTCAGCTTCACCTGAGGATGGCCCAGCAACAACCGCAGCGTCTCACCACCCGTGTAGCCCGAAGCTCCAACGATGGAAACCGAAATCATCAACCTCTCCCAAGACCTAAGAAATCACTCAATACTCAGCACTTCCTCTTCCCCACTTGCAGCACGTAATCAATTACCTTGGCGGGAATATCCACACCTGTCGTGTCGATCGAGTTCCGAAACTCCATCGTATAGTTCACTTCATTCACCAGCAATCCCTGATCGGATTCAAAGAGATCGATAGCGACAATGCCACCTCCCACTGCCTTTGCAGCGCTGAGCGAGAGCCGGTTCAATTCGTCGGTCACCGGACAATTCTCCGCTTTGCCACCGCGCGCAGTGTTCGTGATCCAATGCGACGCGTATCGGTAGATCGCGCAGATCGTTTCATCCCCTACCACGAAACTTCGAATGTCACGGCCAGCCTTGGGGATGTACTCCTGAATATAGAAGATGGAATGGTGATACGAACCGAGAACTTCCTTGTGTTCCAGAATCGCTTCAGCCGCCTCGCGGTCGTTGATCTTTGAAAGCAGGCGTCCCCACGAGCCCACCGCCGGCTTCAACACCACCGGGTAGCCCAGTTCTTCGATGGCCTGCAGCGCCGACTCTGGAGTAAACGCCAGCAGCGTTTTTGGGGAAGGCACACCCTCGCGGATTAAAGCGTTCGTCGTCAGAAACTTGTTCCCGCAAACATCGGCAACTTCAAATCGGTTAACGGTGGCGATGCCCCAGTCATTGAACACCTTCAACGTGTAGAGGGCACGCGAATGATTGACGCAGCGCTCCAACACGACGTCAAAGTCCATATGTTTTGCGTTCAGGCGGAAGACGAGCTCGCGGTCATCGAGCACCTGGAAATCCAGTCCACGGCGTCTCAGCTCTTCAATCAGGAGCTTCTCTTCCTTGCGGACAATAGAGCACAGCAATCCAATTTTCATCGTTGCGCCTGAAAACAAAAAACCACAGCCCCTTCGGTGCGATTGCATTTCCCGATAGGAGCTGTGGCTATAATTTCAAGACAATTCTGGTCTGAAGCCGCTGACGCCACTCGCGGGGTTACTCCCCCCAGTCCTCTTCTTCTTCGGGGGCCAGTTCGAGTTCGACGGGATCGGTTCCCACCACTTCCAGATCTGCGCCGCAATCCGGGCAGTTCACGATCTCTCCCTTTTCTACTTCCTCCAGCTCAATGTCGGCTTCGCACTCAGGACAGTAAGCCACGTTCAATCCCTCCTTGGTGTTTCGAAAATCTCAGTGCTGCGGCCAAACGTTCTTGAATGATAACGGTCGCGAGGTTCGCTGCGGAAAGAAAAAAGCCAGAAATCCTCAGAAACTGCTTCAGCGCCCCAAACAGGACGCAGAGTATAAGTAATGCGAAAAGACACTGTCAAGCGCATTTCCAGAAATTCCGATAGCCCGAAAATGCGCTCTGCTCGCCGTTTTCCAGTTGTGCGGGTGAGATTAGAACGGAGTTGCATCGACGCCGGCGAAAGGATTGTCGTTCGTCTGGATGACCCCGCAAGACGTGATGCCACTGATGATCATCCAGAGGCGTTCGCCTGGACCCACCTGCCCCCTCGTCTCGCCAGGCTTCAGAGCCTCGGGTGGGCTGTGTCGTCAAGAAACCTCTAGATTTTGGCCCACCAAAGCACACAAAATAAACGTGCGCTTGGAAACACTCAAAACGCAAGGTCGGAGCGGCACGTCGCGGGTACGCTTGATGATCGAAGCCGTAAGGAAGCCCAGATGCTATCTGTCGAAGGGATCGAACTCGCGTCGAACATTCAAAGTCGGTAGTCACCAATCAAATCGTTGAGAACTAAGCCCACTTGATGGGTTCATATCGATTGGGCCAACCCGTCGAAACATGATCAAACTGGAAGAATTCGAATCCGACCTCCCCTATGGGCCCTGGTTAAGTCGCGGTTGCGATGTCTGGGATGCGATTTGTGCCGCAGTCAATGGCGACGCCGGAGCCCTAGGCCGCCTGCTCGAGCGCGATTCGAAGCTGGCCAAATACGACCAGCCTCTCTACTTTGCGGTGCGCGAGGGACACCTCGATGCGGCACAGGTCCTGCTCGATACGGGTGCGGACAGCGGCGAAGAGTTGCTCACCGTTGCCCGCGATCGAGGCCACGAACGCGTGGCCCAATTGCTTGAAGAGACTCGCGCGCGTCGCGGCCGTATCAAGCCAGCCGAGGCCGACCATCCGATCCACGTAACCGCGGCCGGTGGTGATGCAGAGCGTGTGCGAGCGCTCCTGGACGCTGAGCCTCAACTCGTGCACCTGAGCGACCGCGCTGGGGGTACACCATTGCATCGAGCCGTGGCTGCTTCAGCTCGCGAAGTGGTTAAACTGTTGTTGGATCGTGGCGCCGATCTGCATGCTCTGCATGGAGCCGGCCCTGGCTCTGAGCGCGGCTATGCTGCCGTGGACCTCCAGCCAATCGACCTGGCCTTCTGGAGTGGTCCGTTCTGGGGCGTTCGTGGCGACATCGAAACGGCTCGTTTGCTCCTCGAGCGCGGGGCGACCTACGACCTGGTGATCGCGTCGGCGCTCGGAGACTTCGAGCGCGTGCAAGGGTTCCTGGACGAAGATCCGAAGCGTATCGCTGAGGCACGACCGAGCGGCAAGCGTGCGCTGTCTTCCGCTGTCGAGTTTGGGCATGAGCCGATTGTACGGATGCTTCTCGACCGAGGAGCCGATCCCAACTGGCCGGAAGGGTCGAATGCACCGCGAGGAGCAGCAGTGCACGCCGCTGCACGCGTAGGCAACCGCCCGGTTGTGGAGCTGCTTCTGGCGCATGGCGCGGATCCAAACCTGCCCAACTGGCAACATGCCACTCCGCTGCACGACCTTTGCGGGCGCGACGCCCGCGGCCGACCGCGAGTCCACCGGTTGGAATGTGCCGCCATTTTTCTCGACGCGGGCGCCACCATTTCCGCAAAGGATGAGGACTACCGCTCGACGCCACTGGCATGGGCCGCGCGCTGCAACCTGCCCGACATGGTGGAGTTTCTGCTCTCCCGCGGCGCGCCTACAAACCTCCCGAATGACAAACCCTGGGCGACGCCGCTAGCCTGGGCCACGAAACGAGGGCATCAGCAAATCATCGACATTCTACGGGTTGCTGGTGCGAAGTCATAGCATTCGAACTGACAGGAGTTAGGAGGCAGAACAATGCGTACATACAGAATCAGCTTCGGGCTTGCACTGATGTTTTGTTTGGTGGCCATAGGTGAAGAACCCCCACGCGTATTCTCGGCTGTGGTCGAAGGACAGGTACTCAACCTGGAAGGATCACCCATTCCGGATGCTGACGTGCTTGCTGTCGCCATCGGGATTCGGGATCGGGGCAGGACTGCCCGCGTTCGCGCCAGTCGGCAAGGACAGTTCTCCCTTGGGCTCGATCGGCCCGGGCGATACGTTGTTCTGGCTTCACAAGAGAAGGAAGGTTATGCAAGCGCGTTTTTTCCGACCTACGGCGTACCGGCAGTGCCTCTTCCAGAGGTTTTCGTTGATGAGAGTCAGACGCTACATTCGGTTGTGATCCGCCTTGGGCCAAAACCTGGCAAATTCGCCGGAAGAGTTTTTGATGCGGTAACCGGTCAACCTGTTGAGAAGGGGCAGGTCGAGTTGCAGGTCCGTTCCCTTAGCAACGCATTGCTGCGGCAACGCCCTTATTCCAGAGGACAGTTCCAGTTCTGGGCACCCCCGAGCCTTTTCAGCCTAAGAGTGTCTGCCCCCGGCTATGAAGACTGGTACGGGAATGGATCGAAAGAGCAGCCCGAAACCTTCGCCATTCAATTGGGAGATCGTCAAGAGATTACCGTCCTACTACGACCTGCTACGACACGGTGAAGCCATGCACAAAATACTCCTCCAGAATCGAAAACACGAACAACCTGCTCTCAGCATTCCAGAAGAGGGCGATACATGATCCTGGAGGGCGGTATCACCTATGAGTACACCGAGAATGAGAACCTTCATTCGGGACAAGGTCGAAACGCTTCCGCGTCAGGACATGCGGGCCTCGCAGGCAGCTCGGCTGCGAAGTCGAATCGATCGCCTGTCGAAAACCGTTCCATTCTATCGAGAGAAGCTGGGCCAGTTCCCGAGGAAGAGAACCTCACTCCCAAGTCGCTTGCGCAAGTGCATCACCTCACGAACTTCATAACTCTTCTCTAAGCGCGCGATCTGCAGATTTCTCACCTACTCTCTATCGCAGGAGCAGCAATGCAAGATGCTTCATCGTTTTCCGACGTACCAGGCAGATTGCAGCCCAAAGTCGCACGGCAGAATTTCCGTCTGGAGCTGTAGATCGTTTTGGCGGTAGGATTCACACATCATGCAGTTATTCCCGTCGATGAGAGTCGTTTGCTGGGTAGTGGTCGGAGCTCTTCTGACTGGCATCATAGCCGTGCCCTTGTGGCAGGCGGGTGGGCCCTCTTTTGATCAGCTCCTTGTTTTTTCCCTCCCCATTTGTCTCTTTGCGTTACCGATTCTCACACTCCGTTTCTGGCTTCACGAACTCCAGGATTCTCTTCAAATACCTCAAGGCACTTCCTCCCTGCATTCCGGACGTGCACCGCCATTCCTGGCGCGTGTCTGACAGCTCCCAACATCGCAGCCATCCATGATTGCTTCAGGCGGTTTTGCGTAAAGCCCCAAGCTCAGCCCCCCTGTTAGCACTCGCTGGCACATCAGGAGGGCCAAGACCAAGCTGTGCCGGTTTGATCAAAGGAGAGAAGTTCCATGTCTAGTCGATCATCACGCTCATCAATTCCATTAGTTAACTTGAAGGCAAAGACCAACCCCCGCTCCAGCCTTCGAAGAATAGTCGACCGCCTTCAAGGGAGTTCCATTGAATACGATCTTCGCTGCTATGAACCGCTTCTTAGGGCAATCGGGGAGCGGGAATGCAACTTACAAAGTATCCAAGATCAAGAAATAAAGAGCCTGTCAAAGTCACTCATTTTGAGAGTACAAGACGCCTGCGAGCTTGATGACCTCCTGATAGAGGCCTATGCGTTAGTCAGGGAGGCGGCTCAACGGGTCCTCCTGATGCGACCTTTTGACGTGCAGCTGATCGCAGGAATTGCCATGAATGAAGGCAAACTGGCGGAGATGCAAACGGGCGAAGGTAAGACACTGGCGGCTGTTCTGCCAGCCTATCTCAATGGCCTAGTGGGAAAGGGCGTTCACATTCTGACGTTCAATGACTATTTGGCTCGCCGTGATGCTGAATGGATGGGCCCAATCTATGATTTCCTGGGGCTCTCAGTGGGGTGTATTCAAGAAGGCATGAGCAAGGCAGAGCGGCAACAAGCGTATCTCGCTGATGTCACCTATCTGACTGCTAAGGAAGCCGGCTTTGACTACCTGCGAGACTCGCTCTGCATGACTGCAGACGACCAGGTTCATCGGCCGTTCCACTATGCAATCGTCGATGAGGCCGATTCGATTCTCATCGATGAAGCTCGGGTCCCACTTGTGATTGCTGGAGCAATTCCGCCTCCCGAGACGGATCCTTACCGCCTCGCTGCGGTTGCACGCGACCTCAAGCTTCATGTCGATTTCGATACCGATGAAGAAGGTCGCAACATTGCGCTCACCGAAATCGGGATTGATCGCGCGCAGGGCCTCTTGCATAACGCCAATCTTTACGCACCAGAAAATGTTCTGCTGCTCACCCAGCTGAACCTGGCGCTTCATGCTAAAGAGCTGTTGCGAAAAGACGTGGACTACATCGTGCAAGACGGCAAAGTGGAACTGGTTGATGAACTCACAGGGCGTGTGGTCGAGGATCGACACTGGCCCGACGGCCTGCAGACGGCTCTGGAAGCCAAGGAAGGCTTGCGGGTGCAGCCGCAAGGTAGAATCCTGGGCTCAATAACCCTTCAGCACTTTTTGCGGTTGTACCCTAAACTCGCGGGTATGACGGCCACAGCCCAGCCCGCCGCCGAGGAGCTGAAGGAGTTTTACGGACTCAACGTCGCTGTCGTCCCTCCCAACCGCGTTTGCGTTCGCATCGATCAACCCGACGTCGTATTCACTCATAAGGAGGCCAAGACCAACGCCCTGGTTGCAGAGATCGCGGCGGTCCATGCGACCGGACGGCCAATTCTGGTGGGCACCAGCAGCGTGGCAGAGTCTGAGGAACTAGCTGTCCGTCTCCGAGGCTCAGGTGTTTGCTGCGAGGTGCTGAATGCCAAAACGGACGAACTGGAGGCCAAAATCATCGCTAAGGCTGGCGCCTTAGGAGCCGTCACCATCTCAACGAACATGGCTGGCCGGGGCACCGACATCCATCTGGGTGGAGACGACCAAGAAGAATATGAAAAGGTTAGAGCCTTGGGCGGGCTCTATGTCATTGGCACCAATCGACACGAGAGTCTCCGGATCGACCATCAGTTGCGGGGTCGTGCCGGCCGCCAGGGAGATCCCGGGAACTCGCGATTCTTCGTCAGTCTCGAGGACGACTTGATGCTTCGCTATGGAATCAATGAACTCATTCCTGCCAAGCTGCGTCCCGAGAAGCAAGACGAACCCATCGATCATCCCGTGATCCGGACCGAGATCGCTCGGGCTCAACGCATCGTTGAAGGCCAACAATTCGAGATTCGAAAGACACTTCGGAAGTATTCCTTGGTTATGGAAGAACAGCGCCAGATTGTTCAAGCACGACGCCAAGGCCTCCTATTGGGAAGAGCCCCCTCAAGCCTTCTGAAAACTCACGCCTCAGACCACTACACAAGACTTCTTTCTACCGTTGGACAGGCGGCATTGCAACAGGCCGAAGCACTAGTCACCCTTTCCCAGATCGATCAGCACTGGGCTGATTACTTGGCTGAGATTGCTCAAATCAGAGAAGGCATCCATCTGGTCCGGCTCAGTGGGCAAGATCCTTTGGATCAGTTTCACCAACGAGCAAACGCAGCTTTCTTCGAAATGCTAAGAACGACGGATAAAGCGATAGTCGAAACGCTGCTCTCTGTAGAGATTACCGAGCAGGGCATCGATCTAGAGAAGGCAGGCTTGAAGGGGCCTTCTTCCACGTGGACCTACTTGATTAATGACGATCCGTTCGAGGAAACCATGAAGGTCTTGATACGAAACATCGGGTTTGCAAGTGTCTCAGCGAGTTGTCTCCCCTGTCTGCTGATGCTGGCAGGTTGGGCGATCTATCAGAGGTATTTCAAGAAAAGGCAACGAACTGACCATTTGTGATTGGTTTGAATTCTCTCCAGAGCTCTCCGGCTGCTCTGACACTCGTGGTCAATCCAATTGCTTCCGGCGGAGCCCCAAGTTATCCGGTGTTGTCCTGCGATAGCCATGATCTATAATTGGCGGCCTCAGGCGGAATAAATGAGCCTCTAGGCCACTGGTCGTCATGTGGATCGTTGGGATCACGGGAATCACTGAAGGGATTTTGACTCTCCACCTGCGCCCAAGCACCTGCAGTTGCGCTGCCGAGATGCAGCAAAAGGGAATGTGCGAGCCCTCAGGCCACTTGTCCAAGAGTTAAGCCTAGAAGCTCTATTGCAACGAAGGAGGAAGAATTGGCTACGAGATATCGTCAACTGACAACTCTGACGATCGCTGCCCTCTCCATCTGCTTGGTCCCTGTAAGGCCGTCAGCAGCTCAGGAAGTCGAAATCGCGGCGTCAATGGCCTTCACAGAAGGACCGGCAGTGGATCGGGAGGGCAACGTCTATTTCACCGAGATCATGTCGCAGCGGATCATGAAGCTCGGTACGGATGGGAGGCTTACGACCTATCGCGAGCACAGCAACGCGGCGAATGGCTTATTGATCGATGCTCAGGGAAGACTCATTGCGTGCGAGGGTGGGGAATTTCGGCGGAGCGAGGCAACCGTCAAGGGCAAACCCCGAGTCACTCGCACCGACCTGCGCACTGGCAAGTTGGAAGTCCTCGCCGACGATGCCCAGGGTGTGACTCTGAAGGGCCCCAATGATGCCACCATCGATGGAAAGGGGCGACTCTATTTCACTGACATGGCGGGTGTAGCGGTCTATCGCATTGATGCACCCAGTAAACTGGAACGCATCCTGGCCGCGCCTGACATCCAGCGTCCCAATGGAATACAAGTTTCGCCAGACGACAAGACGCTGTACCTGGTTGAAGCCAACGGAGCGGAAGGCGGTGCTCGCATGATCCGAGCCTACGATCTGGAACCCGATGGCACGGTCCGCAACATGCGCGTCCATTACAACTTCTACCCTGGACGAAGTGCCGACGGCATGAGCATCGACACTCAAGGGAACTTGTACGCTTCCGCCGGGCTGCACCGCCGCCGCGGCACCTCCGAAACGCTCGATACTCCCTGCGGGGTTCATGTCATCTCACCGCAGGGAAAACGAATCAAATTCATCCCGATTCCTGAAGACACGATCACCAACAACGCCTTTGGAGGACCGGATATGAAAACTCTCTATGTCACGGCCGGCAAGACGCTTTACAAGCTGAGGACTGCGATCACGGGGTTACCTCGATAACCGCGCCGTTTCGGTTTGCATTGCCGCGTTGGATACTGAACGCGCATTCGGTAGCATCTGATTGCCTTGACCAGGAACGGATGACGAGACCATGCCAAGTTGGGATGCCGATCTCTATCTGAAATTTGTCGGTGAACGTACTCAGCCAGCCGTCGATCTCATTTCGAGAATCTCCTTGGTTGATCCGAGCCGGATCATCGATCTGGGTTGTGGTCCTGGCAACAGCACCGCCATGCTCCAGCAGCGTTGGCCTGCTGCTGAAATCGTCGGCTTGGACAACTCGAGAGAGATGATTACCGCCGCGTCGCAAACGTATCCAGGCTGGACATGGGTCGAGAGCGACATTGCTGCCTGGACGGCGGCTACCCCCTTCGATCTTGTTTTCTCAAACGCAGCTCTGCACTGGGTGGCCAACCACACAGAGGTGATGCCGCACCTGCTCAGGCAGGTTCTTCCCAACGGTGCGCTTGCCATCCAAATGCCCGCGCATTTTCGGTCGCCGGTGCACGAGCTCATGATTGAGATTGCCGAGGACGCCGCCTGGCAAGACCGCATGGAGGATGCGATCCACGCGATTAAGGTGGAACGGCCGGCTTTCTATTACGATCTCCTGCACCCTCACGCTTCGAAACTTGAGCTTTGGGAAACCGAATACATTCACGTGATGAATGGTCCCGCCGCAATTCTGGAATGGATTCGCGGCACCGGACTGCGACCCTTTCTGGAAGCCCTGCCGTCCGAAGAGCAGAGGCGTCGCTTCGAGGAATTGTTTCTCGCAGGTCTGACGAAGGCTTATCCAGCTCAAAAGGATGGTCGCGTTCTGTTCCCGTTCCGACGCCTTTTCATATTGGCCTACCACTGATTGTTCCATGGAACATTATAAGTAGAGGCATCCGTTCTGCGTGCATTGACGAAGGCAGCCACAGCTTCCCTTCACCCGAATCAGACCCGGGCTCGGATTATTTCTGGATTCTTGCGCAGCCGTTGACGCAGAATACGATGTCAACCTGGAAACACATCAACGCATTCGCCCGTTCGGAATCGAAGGTGGCACTCGGCTCGCCAACTTAGGATTGGTCCCAAGGAGGATCAGATGAAACAATTCGTTCCAGAGTGGTTGTTCGGTATGCAGTTGCTGTCGAGGTTGGTCATCATGTTGTTTTGCGTTGTGGCAGGACCCGCACTCTCGCTGGTCGCACACTTCGGACTCGTGGCGTTTGGAGTCCAAGTTTCACCACCTACGGTTGTAATTACCCAGTTGGTCTCCGTCATCGTTGTCGGGCCAATCCTATTGGCGGGCTACGCCGATTATTGCGGCTACCGATCCCGTGCCTCTCAGCCGGAATCGTCGAATTGAATCCCACTCGCACTTCCGACCCGCAATCGACAGAAACAGATCTTAGCTGGCGGGCGTTCCGCAAGACTGACATCTTTGAACCATGCTAGCCGGAAGGGCCGCCAATCCGCTTGGGTAGAGCACAATTTTGCCGCTACCCGTGGCTGAGGGATTGCTCTTTCCACGCCGTGGTTCATCGGCTACGTTTGTGCCGCCCGAGTCGCAAGTGCCGTCAGTTCAATGCGGCTGTAGTCCTGACTCGTGGATCCAGACGCTAGCGGGGGCCAAATCTGAACTTGGCGGGTTCAACTATGAGCTGTCCCCAACAGAAGAGGGTTTCTCGCTGCAAACACTGGAATTTGATGAGTTTAGCCTTGGGGTTGACCGTTTGCGGCGGAAGCGCCCAGGCGTTCGATACCGGCTTGCCTGAGCACCGGAAGAAGCAGAGCGATTTCATTCACACTGAGCTCAAAGTCGTTGTAGATGAGCTTGGATCGGATGCAGAGCGTATCCCGACAGATTTCCTGGAGAAGGTACGGCGATGGGCTCGTCTATATGAAACGCGCGACCGTTCGGACATGGCAAAGGTGTTGGAGACGCAGCGTGACCTTTTCGATTCTCTGAGACAGCAAGTTCGGGATGCTGAACTGCCGCCAGACCTGGCTTTCATCACTCTAGTCGAGAGCGAATTCAAACCCAAAGTTCGCAGCCGAACTAACAACGCAGGGTTGTGGCAACTGGAGCCAATCACCGCCCGCCACCACGGACTTAAAGTGAACAACACGATTGATGAACGGCTCGACCCCAGGAAATCCACGGCGGCTGCATGTCGATACATCTCCAGCCTTCGTCAAACGCTCGGGCCCGACACTTCCCTGCTTGTCGCCGTGGCCGCTTACAATCTGGGTCCCACCCGACTGCAATCGCGAATGAAAACCGTCAGCAATCTAGAGCGCCAGAAAGACTTCTGGCATCTGTACTCCACGCGACGAATTCCAGCGTTGACGCGCACGCACATTGCCCGTTTGATGGCTGCCATCATTGTCGGGCGGAATCAAGAGCGTTTCGGGTTCGGTTCTGCGGCGAACGCCGCAAAGATTGCGCGCGTGAAGTTTGGTGAGGACAATTCCGGGGAAAACGTCCGCGTTCGATAACGAAGCTCCCTTACAGCCGATACCCAAGAAGCTAGCGAGCCGCTGCCCCTGACGGCAACTTGCCCCGCAGCTCCGATTCGTCAGAGGCCGGCAGAGCAGCAGCCTGCACAGGTCTGGAAAAGAAGCCTGGGTGAATTTTTTCCACGATCTGGTTCACCGGCTTTTCAATAATCCGAAAGAAGGGCTTCGGGTAGATTCCAATCCAGAACGCCATCGCCACGAGCGGTAGCAGCGTGGCATATTCCCGCAGATTCAAATCTTTCAACTTTTCGTTCTTGGGATTCGTGATCTGGCCGAACATCATCCGCTGGTACAGCCAGAGCATGTAAGCTGCACC
>Ga0187893_10011119_pt1 | contig 13165 bp, 15 predicted proteins | sample MA1701074metaG_FD_139574 | JGI IMG/M metagenome (GOLD analysis project Ga0187893, IMG submission 139574) | White microbial mat communities from a basaltic lava cave in the Kipuka Kanohina Cave System on the Island of Hawaii, USA - MA170107-4 metaG ...
GACCCGCGCTGGGTGTTGCCCGTGCCCGAGGTGCTGGTGCGAATGGTCCGGCGGCATCGATTGGTGGTCAGCCTTGAGGACGGTGGCCGCCACGGTGGGTTCGGCTGGTCCCTGGCGGCCACGCTGCGTGATGCCCAGGTCGATGTGCCGTTGCGCGATCTCGGCATCCCGCAGCGGTTCCTGGATCATGGGTCCCGCGAGGAGGTGCTCGCTGATCTCGGGCTCACCGCGCAGGACATCGCCCGGTCGGTCACCGGCTGGGCAGCTGGCCTGATCGGGACACCCCGACACTATGGGACCGTAGAGACGTGCGAATCCTGATTGTCGAGGACGAACGGCCATTGGCTGACGCGATCGCTCGTGGCCTGCGCCGGGAGGGCATGGCCGTGGACATCGCATACGACGGCGACAGTGGCCATGAGAAGGCCTGCGTGACCCGTTACGACGTGGTGGTGCTCGACCGTGACCTGCCGGGGATGTCCGGCGACCAGCTGTGCGCCGAGATCGTACGCTCGGCCGCGGTCACCCGGGTGATCATGCTCACGGCCAGCGCCGCGGTGTCCGACCGGGTGACCGGCCTCTCCCTGGGTGCCGACGACTACCTGTCCAAACCGTTCGCGTTCGCCGAGCTGGTCGCCCGGCTGCGTGCGTTGGGCCGCCGCGCCACTCCCGCCTTGCCCCCGGTGCTCTGCGCCGGCGACGTCGTGCTCGACCCGTCCCGGCGCACGGTCAGCCGCTGCGGTGCGCCGGTGGAACTGACCCGCAAGGAGTTCGGGGTACTCGAGGTGCTGCTCTCCGCCGGGGGTGGGGTGGTCAGCAGCGAGGAGCTGCTGGAGCGGGTGTGGGACGAGAACGCCGACCCGTTCACCACCACCGTGCGGGTGACCATGATGACCCTGCGAAAGAAGCTCGGCGTGCCGGGCCTCATCGAGACGGTGGTGGGGTCCGGTTACCGGGTGCCCAGTGCTGACCCTGCGCCCAGCGCTGTCCCTGAATCCGGCTGAGCGTTCGGTGCGGCCCCGTCGAGGGCCGGGACTGCGGGCCCGGCTCACGTTGCTCGCCACCGGTCTGTCGGCGGCGGTGAGTGCGCTGCTGTTGTGGCTGGGCTGGTTGCTCGTGGGTGCCGTGGTGGCGGCGGTCCCCGAGCTGCCACCGGGCAGTACCGTCGAGGTAAACGGGGTGCCGGTGGCCGCCGACCTGCTCGGTGAGGTGTTGCAGCAGGCCGCCCGGGAGCGGGTGCTGCAGGCCGGGTCGGTGGCCTTCCTGCTGGTCGTGACCGCCACCGCATTGCTCGCCTGGGTACTCACCGGACAGGTGTTGCGACCGCTGCACGACGTCACCGCCACCGCCCGGCGACTTTCCGTCACGTCGCTGGACGAGCGCCTGCGGTTACCCGGTCCTCGCGACGAGGTCGCCGAGCTCGCGGACACCTTCGACGCGATGCTCGACCGGCTGCAGGCCGCCTTCGACGCGCAGCGCCGGTTCGTGGCCAACGCCAGCCACGAACTGCGGACGCCGTTGGCGGTGGTGCGCACCGAGGTGGACGTCACGCTGGCCGATCCCGCCGCGGACGAGGTCGAGCTGCGCCGGATGGCTGCCGTGATCGGGGAGGCGACGCTGCGCGCTCAGCAACTGGTGGACGGGCTGCTGATGTTGGCCCGGACCGAAGGCGGCGCCTTGCGGGCGCGGGAGCCGGTCGACCTGGCCTGCCTGGCCGCCACCGCGCTGCGGATCGTCGAGCCCGAGGGCCGCAGCCTGGGCCTGCGGGTGCGCGCGTGCACTGCGTCCGCGCCGGCCACCGGGGATCCGGCCCTGCTGGAGCGGGTGGTGGGCAACCTGGTGGAGAACGCGGTGCGGCACAACGTCCATGGCGGCTGGGTCCAGGTGTGCACCGGTCGGGCCGGGCAGCGAGTGATGCTGCAGGTCAGTGGTTCCGGTGAGCTGGTGGCGCCGGACGCGGTGGACGCCCTGTTCGAGCCGTTCCACCGCGGTGGGGTCGCCCGAACCTCCCGCGACGGCGCCGGGCTGGGGTTGTCCATCGTCCGTGCCGTGGTCGCCGCGCACGGCGGCACGGTGCATGCCGACCCCGTCCCCGGCGGCGGCCTCACCGTGACGGTGCACCTCCCGGTCCAGTAGGCAGCTCTTCAAGTACCGCCAACCCCGTTCCCAGGTGCCTCAAACCGCCGCCAACCTGGTATGGCCGCTGAAGTCGACGCTTGATCCGTCGAGCGTGATCAGATGGAGCGCCCGTGGGCTATGATTACCTTCCGGTCGGCACAGCTGACCGAGCGCATGATCAGAGTCGGCGATGGCTAGCGTGCGCCGCCAAGCACGCATTCCGATGACAATCGATAACCTCCCGGGCGGTGACCCCGGCAGCCGATGACCCGCCACGACGGGCGAGCGGGCAGCCAACCTGCGATTCATCTCCGCAAGCGCCACGAGCTGCAGGCAGGCCGGCGACGGCGCCCGCACCGCTGCTGGGGCCATCTGATCGCCGCTCCACTGTGGCCCCTGCACGGGGTGAACCTCGGCACCCTGCTACGGACCTGCGACGCCGTGGGAGCCTGCATGGCGGTGCCGCGCTTCTCCTGGGTACCGGAGGCGCTCGCACGGGGCAATACGTTGCAGCACCCGGTCTGCGTGCATTGGGTCGGCAGTCCGCTGCGGTGGCTGGAGACCGAGCGTGCCGCAGGCTCGCGCATTCTCGGCGTAGAGCTCGCCGACGAGGCCATCCGGCTCGCGGACCTACCTGCGGCGCGGCAACGCAGCGTGGCAGTACTCGGCCACGAACAACACGGGATCCCACCCGAGGCCCTCGACCTGCTCGATGCCGTGGTGGAAATCCCCATGATGGGTACCGGCCTGAGTCTCAACGTGGCGGTGGCCGGGTCACTGGTGCTCTACCGCCTGGCCGGGCTGCTGTGACCGGCATCAACCACTGGCTGCGGTGTCGGTGCAGACCCTGCCCGCGATCCGCTACTCACCGTGGTGGCGTATATGATCTCTGACTGAGGGATGGCTTACCGCCGGAGCCGGATAACGCCCGGTGCTGTCGAATCGGGAAGCAGGCGAGTTCTGGTCGCCGGTCGTTGGACCGCTACGCGAACCGTGGTGGAAAACCGGTAGGGCCGGTGGTCGAGCAGACCACCAGTGTACTCGCGCAACCGGCATATATCGGTACGTAGTGCCGAGGTCTTGGGGGCGCCGTAAAGATCCTCAGCCAGTTCTGCCCCTGTCCGGCCGTTCGGCTGGGCGGTCGCGAGCAGCAGCAGGATCTCAGCCTGCCGCAAAGTCAGCTGGTGTTGCCACCTCACATTCGGCCCAGTTACCGTGATCCCCCACTGCCTGGGATGGCGGAGATCCAGGACAGTCCTGATGACCGGGTCGTCCTCGCCGGGCACTTCATGTCGAATCAGCCAACCGCCGGGCAACGGCTCCAGTACGCACCGGCCGAAGTCAGGTAGTGGGCGCTGGCCAGGCTGGGTATGACGCCCTTCGGGCAGCGCCACCCGGTCCGGCGGCGTGGGCATCCTGTGTGACGTGGCCACCCAGCCGTCTCGGTCGGTCACCAGCGCCCAGCCGGTGACTCGGTCCAATGACCCGGCGTCCGCGCACAATCGCTCCACCTTCTTGCTGTGCGCGGTGGCTAGCTCACGGCGGACGTTGCTCGCGACGACGCGGACCAGACGCAAGGTGTCCGGGTGCCCGAACGGCCCGAGACCGGTCACGTTGATCACTGCGAGTGGCCGGTTCTTGCGCCGTAGATCGAGCACGGGAACCGCCGTGCAGTTCACGCCGTGCTGGTTGCGTCTCCAGTGGCACGGCCCAGGTATCTGTACCGGCACACGGCGCTCCAGCGCCACCGCGATCCCGCTCGTGCCCATCGCGCCCATGTCCATGCGGGCCCCCACGACGAACCCGACTTCATTGGCCAGGCGGCGTATCTTGCTGTTGTTGTCGCCTTTCCTCAGCAGCACATAACCGTCCCCGTCGGTCACCTCGACCATGCGCTCCCCGCTGGCCACCCCCTCCAGCCCGGTCCAGAGCGTGTTCCATGCGGGGGCCAACCGAGACTCTTGCAGTCGGCGCTGCAGCTCAGCTTGACTGAGGACGGGGCAGCCGCTGCTGTTGGGGTTCACCCCCTGCGCACGCGACTGATTCCAGGATTCCGCGACCCACCGGGGAAGCGAAGCTGGTGGCGTGCCACCAGCCTGGGCCTGCTCATATGCCTTCGCCAAGTCACGCAGCAACTGACCATGCTCCACCCCCGGTGTTGTGGCTCTCAGCCACTCATCGCCCATCACTAAGCCCCTTGTCGCTTCTTCGCCGCAGTGCGTAGCGATCGATGTATGAATACGCCTATCCGGGACGCCGGTACAGTGTTACACGGAGGTTTCAGCTGGCGTTTCTCGACATCCTCACTTCGCGCTGGCTCAGGCTCAGCACATCACACACGGTGTAACCCTTGTCCCATCGACTGCTGCGGTCGGAGGCTGGGCTTCACAGGAGGTTCAACGGCACGAATGGAGGCGGCGGTAGTGAGTCTGGCCGAAGAAGTCGGAACGACGATCCGAGCTGCGATCACGGAGTGGCCCCAGACCATACGTCTGGTCAGTCTGGTCGTGGCGGCAACCGTACCAGCGGCGCTGGCCGTGCTGCTCGTCATGCTGCTCGGCCACCGATGAGCGCGTCGATTCCCTCGTCACCGATGGCTACGGTGTGGTGTGGCGCAGCGTGTCAGGTTGAGCAACGTCACTGGACTCTCCGGACTTGTCAGCGTTCACCCGTGCGAGGACCTCGAGAAGTTCGAACTCGCGCCGGGCGCTGAGGCCGGCGCTGCGCGCTCGGTGCAGGCCCTGTTCGCGCTCCCAGGCGAGCAGGTCGGCGAGGAGTTCCGCACGGGGTCGGTGATGCAACCCGGCGGCGTGTGCCGCGGAGCCATCGCGGGCCGAGAACCCCTCCCACCCGGGCTCGTCGATCCACATCGGCAGCGATTCCGGGCCCATGTACTCGTTGACGCCCTGCTCGCGCAGCCACGCTGACTTCGCCCGCATCACCTTCCCCCGGTGCCCACCGACAGTGCGGGACAGCTCGATCCACTCGTCGAACGCCATGGTCGGACCCACCGTGTTGTACGTGCCCGCGGTTCCCGTCTCGGCCGCGTCGAGCAGCCAGGTGGTGAGGTCTCGGACGTCGATGACCTGTGTCGGTGCGTCCGGGGTAGCCGGAATCAGCATCGGGGCAAGGGGGTCACGGGCAGCTCGAGCGACCCAGTAGCCGCAGCGCCCGGTGTGGTCTCCCGGGCCGCCGATCAGTCCGGCCCGGGCGATCAGCAGCCGGTCTTCGAGGGCCGTACTCGACGCCTGCTCGCAGACGACCTTCGCCGGTCCGTACAGCTCCCGGTCGACCTCGTCGCGGTCGGTCGCCGGGAGGAGCTCAGCGGTCTCGTCGGCACCTGGGGTCGCCTGGGAGGCATAGACGCTGCAGGAGGAGACGTAGATCCAGTGCCGGGCCCGCTCACCGAGCACGGCGAGGGCACCACGCACCAACCCTGGCTGCCACGACACCTCAACAACCGCATCCCAGTCGCAATCGGCCACCCGGTCGTACGCCGCGGGTTCGCGTCGATCGGCGGCGACCCAGACCGCACCGTCCGCGACGTCGCCGCTCTCGCCTCGGGCAAGGCAGGTCACCGCGTGACCCCGGTCGACCGCCTGCCTGGCCAGTTCCCGCCCGAGCCAAGCAGTGCCACCGAGCACCAGGATCTCCATGACCGACAGTCAAGCGCCCTTCGTACGTCCCTGGCCCGCTGGTTCGCTTACAGCGCAGGCTTCCTCATAGGATCTGGCTCTTCTGCCTGCCCTCAGGTTGCGCCCGGAGCGGAATGACCCGGTGCGGCGTTGCGCTCAGCCCTAACGTCGGGGGACGTGAGCATCACTGAGCTGCGTCCCCATCTGTACCGGCTGATGCTGGGCAGGTATCAGGCATACCTGTGGCATGACGGCGACTCGGTCACGCTCATCGACACCGGTGAGGTGGCCTCGGGGCCAGCGATCGCTGTTGCGCTCAAGCAGATCGGCCTCGTACCCGGTGACCTCGACCGTCTGGTGCTCACGCACTTTCACGATGACCACACCGGGTCGGCCGCCGAGGTCAGCTCCTGGGGCACCGTGCAGGTCATCGCCCACACGGCGGACGCGCCAGTCATCCGTGGTGACGTGACGGGGCCGCCGCCGAACTTCACCGATTTCGAACGTGAACTGCATGCCCGCGTCGCCGCGGGCCTGCTCCCGGCACCTCCAACTCGTGTCGACCAGGAGGTTCGCGACGGTGATGTGCTCGACTTCGGTGGTGGCGCCCACGTGATTTCCACACCCGGCCACACCGACGGCAGCATCGCCTTGCACCTGCCCGAGCACAAAATCCTGATCACCGGGGACATCACCGCGGAATACCAGGGCGAAGTGATCCTCGGCGTTTTCAATCTCGACCGAACCGAGGCGGTCGCGTCGTTCCACCGGCTTGCCGATCTGGACGTGGAGACTGCCTGCTTCGGCCACGGAGAACCACTCATCGAGAACGCTTCAGCCCGCCTGCGGCAGGCCGCGAGCGTTCTTACCACCAAGTGAGCCCGACCGGTCACGCGTTCCGGTGGATTCTGGCTCGATCGGCAGGCCGGGCAGGTCTGCGCCGGGTCATACGGCTTACCGGATAGGGCCGTGAGCGGTCGGAACTGCCTGCCATCGCACCGTGCGGTGACGAGGTCCCCGTGCTGCGTGGGCTCAGCCAGGTGTGTCTCGCCGTTGGCGAGGGACGCCACGTACCACACCATCACGGTTCACCCCGCCCGGTGCGCGGGCACTGTTTCGGCGGACGTGGATCGCGAGCCTGCGGGTCGGTTGCGCCGACGCAGCAGCCGCGCCACCACATTCCGGCGACGGTGAGAACCCCTGCTTCTGCCCGAGGTGATCGGGCCCGTTGCGATGCGATGCAGAGCCGTCTCGCAGTCCAGGCAGGTCGGCCCCGGTGGGGCCACCATGGACGCGGCCACCACCACGTGGCCGCACACCGCCGCATACTTGCCGTGGCGCGCGGTCAGCCCGGCGGCCGTGGCCTGGTCGCTGACGAGATGATGACGTCCGTCGGACGCGCAGGTCATCCTGATGAACCGTGAGGTGGTCCCGAACCGGACCTGACTTACCGTGGGCATGGCGAAGCTCTTTCGTGATCGGTGGAGTTCGCGTCGGCCTCGTCGGATGCCACCGCCTGAGGTCGTGTGGGAAGCCTGCCCAGAACGGGGTCGGGCGGGAATGATCCGCTGACGAGGTGGTGATGCAACCCCTGACGACGCGGTTGCCCGGTACTACGCTGTGCGCGACGTTGCTGAACGAGGGAAAGTGGTGCTGATGACCGTAGTTGAGCGTTGGACCGGCCATGAAGCGAAGCTGCTGCGGGCTGCGCTGCGGCTGAGCATCCGTGATTTCGCTGCCCGGCTCGGCGTGGCCGCACGGACGGTCAACACTTGGGAGGAACGGCTGGGGGACATCACCCCGCTGCCGCATATGCAGGAGTACTGGACAGCGCCCTTTCGCGAGCGTCCGACGAAGTGAAAGCCCGATTCGCCGCCGCGCCGCGCGCTATCGCGCCTGAACCCGAGACCGCGCCACTATCAGGGCCGACCGCTCACGGTGCGACGTTGCCCGTCATGGTCAACGGCCACTTGGTATTCGTCCCGATCGATGCCGACGCCGTGGCGAACAGTGGGCTCAGCACACTTCTGGACGAGTTGGCGACCAGGGGGGCGGTGAATTCGGTCGTGGCTTCCACAGCAGACGCGCCTGGTGAGTTGGTCGATGACGCTGGGCGCGACCTGGTGTTCTCGGCGCCGTGGAACCATCGAGGTACGGTCACGGCATCAGTCGCGCTCAGCGGTGATAGCTCAGGGGAGTATTGGCTTCCAACCCTCCCGGCCGGGGTCGCCTTGACGACTTCAGCGCACCAATGGCTGATCCGCGACCCGGAGCCGTTGGCATCCGGACTGTCGGGCGGCGGATATCAGCAGCGCTGGTCGATCAGCTACCAGTCATGATCGCTACGCTGCGGACGATGGATGATGCAGCGGGGGGCGGCACCGTGCTCGCACTGGCGCAGCAGGCATTCGGTTGGGTCGCGGGGCTGCTCGACCAGGCGTCCTACGACGAGCGCATCGGCCGAAGGCTCTATGTCGCACTGGCCGAGCTTGGCCAACTGACTGGCTGGGTCGCCCACGACGCGGGGCGACCCGGGCTGGGGCAGCGATACCACATTGCTGCCTTGCGTGCAGCTCACAGTGCCGATGACCGGCCGCTGAGCGCTCATATCCTTGGTTGCATGGCCGATCAGGCAGCACGTCAAGGTATGCCTGCCGAGGCTGTCACGCTGATTGAGACCGCTGAGCTCGGGATCCGGGGCTGGGAGACGCCCCGGCTGCTGGCTGAGTTGCACATTCGAAAGGCCTATGCCTTGGCTACACTGCAAGACCGATCGGCTTGCGAGGTGGCTGCCTCCAAAGCGCGAGCGCAGATTGAGCGGTTCGAGCCGGATAGCGATCCACGCTGGTTGTACTGGGTGACTCCAGCGGAGATCACGGCTGGCGCGGGCGATTGTCTGCTGCAGCTGGGGCACCCTGGTCCAGCGGCGTTGCTGTTCCACGATGGAATTGCTATGTTCGACGAGTCATTCGCGCGGGACCGGCAAATCTATCTGACCCACAAGCAGCGTGACTTGGACGCAGCCGCCGACCGAGGGCTCGCTGCGGTGGCCCTAGCCGAGAGTTTGACCTCGTCCCGAAGCGCTGACTGCCTCCGCGATCTTTACCTGAAGATGCAGCAGAATGCGTCGGTCCCAGCCGTAGGAGATTTCCTGGAACGGGCACGAGGAGTGCTAACGGGTAAAGGCGCCCGCACCGGTCGAGATACGCAGGGAGTTGCCGTGGATTTCGCGATTCATCACGCTGCGATCAGCGCCATCGATATGGCAGAGTCCGTAGCCTTCTACGAAGAGTTCGGATTTAGGGTCGTATTGCACTGGAAGGATCCGGATGGCCAGTTGGAGATCGCGCATCTCAAGCTCGGCGCGAACTATTTGGAGATCTTCTGGTATCGGGATCAGGTTCCCGCGCCCGAGACTGCGGGATCCCTGGTGACAGATCTGCCGCGGATCGGCGTCAAGCACTTCGCGCTCGAAGTCGACTCGGTGTACGAAGCCAAAATTTTTGTGGAGAACCGCGGCATTGCGTCGAATGTGGAAGTTCGGCAAGGCAGAACTGGGGTAACTTACTTCTTTATCAAAGACCCGAGCGGAATTCTCGTCGAATTTCTAGAAGACAAGCGCGGATTCTAGCTGCCGGGTCAGGAGTGGTGACTTCAATGCCACCGTGCGTGTCGGGCTGTGCGCCTTGGAGGAGATAAGCAGATGGTATATACGCGGTAGCTTGGGTGCATGAAGGCGTCTGATAACAGGCGGGAGGTGATCCCTTACGGTTGGTGGCCGTCGTCGGGTAGGTGCGAATGTGGTCGCGGCCCGGTCGAGGAGTTATGACGCCGTGCAGACCATCGCGGACACCGTTACCTGGCTGGAGACCCGTCCCGCTGAGTGGCGCACCGTGGTGGCGACGCGGACGCCCGGCCGAGGTATCAGGGACGCCACGCCGGAGGGCTTCGACGTAGGCACGGATATCCATGCCTACGGCGGAGGCGCCTACGTCCAGACACCTGCGGGGCTGGTCGTCGTCAGCGCCGGGGACCAGCGCTGCATCTGATCGATTCCAGCGGAGTCGCCCGTCCGATCACGCCACCCGGAGACGACCGGGACGGTGATCTACGACCCCTGGATGCCACGACGCTGGTGGGTGTCCGGGAGCGGCCCGGCGGGCCTGACGATCTCGTCCTGCTACCCTCAATGGCTCCGCACCACCGCGGGCTATCCAGGAGGGGCGCGATTTCTACGCCTTTCCCCGGATCAGCCGCGACCGGCGGGCAGCTGGCCTGGATCAGCTGGGATGATCCCAACCTGCCCTGGGATGGCGGCGATCTGTGGATCGCCAATCTGCTCGGTTCCGGCTCGGACACCCACCTCGGCCCGGCCCGGCACCTGGCCGGCGGTCCAGCGGAGTCGGTCATCCAGCCCGAGTGGGGACCGGACGGCGCGCTGTACTTCCTCTCCGACCGCTCCGGCTGGTGGAACCTCTACCGTGCCCGGGGCCAGCGGGTGGAACCGCTGCTGCCCATGCTGGCCGAGTTCGCCGACGCCCCCTGGGAACTCGACTACTCTACCTACGCCTTTCTGCCCGATGGGCGCCTGGCCTGCCGCTACCGCCACCACGGGCTCGATCACCTCGGCATCGTCGACCCCGCCACGGGGCACCTGCAGCCGCTGCCGGTTCCGTTCACATCGATCAAGCCCTACCTGCGTGCCACCCGGGACCGGCTCGCTTTCATCGCCGCCAGCCCCACCACCACTCCCGCCGTGGCCACGCTGAGCCTGTCCGATCACCGTCTTGAGGTCCTCGCCGGGGACGACCCCGGCCTGCACGTCAACGACGTCTCCGTCCCCCGGCTGCTACGAGTCCCGGCCCCTGACGGCGGCACCGTGCACGCCGCCTACTACCCGCCCACCCACCACGCCGTCACCGGGCAACCCGGACAGTGCCCTCCGGTGATCCTGCAACCTCATCCCGGCCCGACCAGTCACACCCCGCTGCGGCTGGAGCTGCGCACCCAGTTCTTCACCAGCCGCGGCTTCGCCGTCGTCAGCGTGGATCACCGGGGCAGCACCGGCTACGGCCGCGCCTACCGCACCCGACTCGACGGCCAGTGGGGTGTCCTTGATGTGCAGGACTGTGTCGCCGTCGCCGACTTCCTCGCCGAGCGCGGCAGCATCGACGCCTCCCGCATCTTGATCAGCGGCGCCAGCGCCGGCGGATTCACCGCACTGCGAGCGCTCGCCACCACTGACCGCTTCGCCAGCGGCGTCAGCTGGTACGGCATCACCGATCTCGCCGCGTTCCGCGCCCACGTTCCCCGGTTCCAACGCCACCACACTGATCACCTCGTCGGCCCCTGGCCCGACGCCGCCCCCCATTACCGAGCGCGCTCACCCGTGCACAACGCCGCCCGGATCATCCGACCCGTCTTGATCATCCATGGTCTCGACGACGACATCGTCACCCCCGACCAAGCCGAGGCGATCGCCCAGGAACTGCGCCGGCATGACGTCCCCATCACCCAGCTCGCCTTCCCCGACGAGGGCCATGGCCTGCGCCACCCCGACAACATCCACCAGGCGATCGAAGCCGAACTCGCCTTCTACCGCACACTCCTGGCCGGTAATCAGTGAGCTAGCCCAGAGATCCTCGAAGACGAGCGACAGATGTCCTCATCTGCCGAATAGCGGACTTTCGACAGACCGCTGGAAGTAGCCGTACCTGGCCAGTGCCCTGGCGGTGCGCAGGCCGACCGGGCGCCCACTCAGTCGTCAGCCGGTGAGTGTGGGCAAACATTCATTGCCCCCGGGGCTGCCCGAAGAGGACTTGCATGGCTTCCAGGGCTCCGAATATGGTTTGTGAGCATGTGGACCAGCCACGTCGATTCTCGCAAGGAGGCGGAGCGGAGGATCACACGGTCGGAGCCTCGGTCGCCGCGCCGGCAAGCGCACCCGATTCCCTCTGCTGCCCCAGGCAATGCGTCGTGTTCAGGCCCAAGGGCTGTTCGATGTGCTGAGCAGCAACGACGTCATGGTTTTCGCCGACTGCGGCAACCCGGGCGCCGGCGGCACGGCGTCGGCAACGGCTCCAGTCTGGTCCCGGGGTCGCGCTACTGGATCTACTGGTCTACTGGGCGTGTCGCTTGGACGTGGCCTGGCAGATGCTGGCCAGGTCCGGCCGCCGGGTGCGCCAGGGCTCCCCGGAGGGGATTGCACACTGTTGCGACACCTCATCTTCGGACAAACTCGCCCGCGTGGCTGTGACCGGGCAGGAGGAGCTCCTCCAGGATCAGGAGTGGGACTTCTTCGTCTCCTTCACCGCCGCCAACGAACAGGACGCGCGGTGGATCGCCGCCGAGCTCGAGGCCGCCGGCCACCGCGTCCTATTCCAGCACCACCAGTTCGTCCCCGGCACGGACTTCCCCGGTCTGATGGACCAGGGCGCCACCCGGGCTCGGCATACCCTCGGCGTGCTCTCGCCCGCAGCCCTCGAGAAGCCCCTCGTGCGGCGGGAGTGGGACGCCTCGATCGTTGCCGACCCCTCCGGCGCCGATCGCAGGCTGATCCTCGTCGAGGTGGCCCCAACGCCCGATCTGGTGGGTGTGCTGGCCGCGACAGTGCGGATCCCGATCGCCGGGCTTCCGCTTGAGGACGCCCGCCGGACGCTGCTCAAGGGCGTGTCCGCCGCGATGTCGGGGCGCCGGGCGCCGCAGCCCACAGTGCCGTCGTGGCTCGCCGACCGAGTGCTGAGTGCCCGGCTGCCCATCTCGGTCGCGCCCCAGCGGGTGGTGGAGCGGCCCAGTATAGGTGCCTCGCTGCGCGAGCGGCTCCACGGTGGCGCGGTCGTCGGGCTCGTGGGGGCGGGCGGGGCGGGCAAGAGCACGATTGCACAGGTGATCGCTGCCGACGAGCGGGGCGTGCAAGGTCGGCGGCTACCCGGTGCGGCTGCGGGGGCTCAACCCGCTGCTCGCGGCGGTGTCCACCCCGACCCGCGCGCCGGTGCTGGTCGGTACCCGGCTGCGCGGCGGGACCGCGAACTCCGCCCGTGGCGCCGGAGCTATCGGGCTGCTGATCGCCTGGATGGACTCCGCGTTCTACAACGGGGCAGCCATCGGGGCGTGTCGCCGGGGCGACGTGCGGTTCTCCGTCACCGCCCGGAGGAACCCCAAGATCACCAAAGCGATCGCGGGGATCGACGAGGACGCCTGGACCCCGATCAAGTACCCGCACGCGATCTTCGATGAGGACCAACAACGCTGGATCTCCGACGCCGAGGTCACCGAAGTGCCCTACACCGCCTTCGCCGGCAAGAAGAACCACGCGGTGACCGCCCGGGGTGATCGTGCGCCGGGTCCGCCGCCTGGCCCCACCCGAGCAGGGGGAACCGCTGCCCGCCTGGCGCCACCACGCGATCTTCACC
>Ga0187893_10011120_pt1 | contig 13165 bp, 12 predicted proteins | sample MA1701074metaG_FD_139574 | JGI IMG/M metagenome (GOLD analysis project Ga0187893, IMG submission 139574) | White microbial mat communities from a basaltic lava cave in the Kipuka Kanohina Cave System on the Island of Hawaii, USA - MA170107-4 metaG ...
ATTCCATGCTGCAGCCGCACGAAGCCATACATTGATGTGGTGTATCACTTTTTCATTTTGCCAGTGACCTACAACCACTTTTCTTTCCAATCGCATACGGCTCATCATGAAACCAAACTCCCTATCGCCATGCGCCGATTGGTTGAGATTCATGAAGTCCATATCAATGTTGCTCCACGGTATATCCCTGTTGAATTGCGTATGCAAATGCATTATTGGCTTCTGCAAAATTTTTAATCCGCCGATCCACATTTTTGCAGGGGAAAAAGTATGCATCCATGCAATGATGCCAATACAATTTTTAGATGAATTAGCTTCCTGGCATATTGCTGATATTTCTTCAGTGCTTTTAACAACCGGTTTGAATATGATCTTTACCGGCGAGTTAAGCGACTCGTTAAGCGATGTTACTATTTGACTTGAATGATCTGCTACTTGTTTTAATGTTTCGTCACCATATAAATGCTGGCTGCCGGTGACAAACCATACTTCTGCATTTTCATTGATCAATGATCTGTTTCTCATTTGCTGGTCAGTCTTATTTTGATGTGTTAATAATGTTGGTTTAAGTATAGCGCTATGTCAAACTATATTCTTGCATCATTTGTTTCCCACAAAGACCACAGAGATCACAAAGTAATTTCTTAGTGGGCTTTGTGTCTTGGTGGGAAACCTGACAGATTACGCTTAACATAACAGTAATTTATTTTACAGTGAATTTGTAAATGGTAGTTTGTCTGTAAGTATCTCCAGGCTTTAAGATCGTATTGGGAAATGCAGTTTGATTAGGACTGTCAGGAAAATGTTGCGTCTCCAGGCAGAGCCCTGCATGTTTAATGTATTTAATGCCGTCGGCTGTATTGGTCAAAGTGCCGTTCAAAAAATTACCTGAATAAAATTGTACACCGGGTTCAGTAGTCCATACTTCCATTAGCCTTCCGCTGGTTGGATCATGCAGTTCAGCAATTTTTTCAAGCTCATTTCCTTTTTTATTCAATACCCAGTTGTGATCAAAACCGCCTTTTACCTGCGCTATATCTTTGCCGATAACTTTTGCAGTGGTAAAATCCATCGGGCCGCCTTTTACATCGGGCAGTTTGCCGGTAGGAATGAGCTTGTCATTTACTTCGGTGAATTTATCTGCATTGATCATTAATTCATGACCCAGTATTGTTGAATCTTTTCCGGCTGATAAATTAAAATAAGCATGATTGGTCAGGTTGACCGGTGTAGCTTTATCTGTTGTGGCAGTGTAATCAATTTTTAATGCGTTATCTGCAGTAAGAGTATAGATCACTTTAACGGTAAGAGCGCCGGGATAACCTTCCTCACCATCTTTGCTTGTATAGGTTAATTGAAGACTGCTATCGCCTTCTAGTTTTTCTGCTTTCCAAACTACTTTATCAAAACCTTTGTTGCCGCCATGCAGGCTGTTGCCATCGTTGTTAGCAGCTAAAGTATATGTTTTGCCATCCAATGTAAATTTTGCATTGGCAATACGATTACCATAGCGGCCAACAAGACAACCAAAATAAGGATTGCCTTTTTGCAGATAACCACTTAAAGAATCATAACTTAAAATGATGTTGCCTTTACTACCGGCTTTATCAGGAGTGATGATCTCTGTTACTGTTCCGCCATAGTTGATAATGCTTACCTGCATACCACCTGGGTTGGTAAGCTTGTATTTGGTGATCGTTTCACCTTCAATTGTTCCAAACGGTTCTTCGCTGATGCTGAATTTGGCTGAAGTGTTCACTGGCTCGCTGGTTTGCTGGTCTTTGTTGCTGGTTTCGTTATTGCAGGCTGCAAATAAAAGTAAACCTGTAAGGGGAAATAATAAAATTTGTTTGTTCATATAGCAATGTTGGTTTTTGTTATTGACCGTAGTAAGAATCGGGTCCGTGTTTGCGTTCAAAATGTTTTTTGATAAGCACATCTTTCAGCCGCGGCGCTTTTGGATTGATCTGTTCAGTAAGTATTGCCATTTGAGCGACACTTTCCAATACTGCACTGTTATAAACTGCTTTCTCGGCATTCTTTCCCCAGGTAAAAGGAGCATGATTGCCTACCAGTATCATTTCTACTTCTTCATAGCTCAATCCTTTTTCTTTAAAGCAATTCATGATCTGGAAACCTGTTTCGTATTCATAATCGCCTTTGATCATCTCATCGCTCATCGGTGCAGCGCAGGGAATATCAACAGTGTTGTGATCGGCATGGGTAGTGCCAAATATAGGAATGTCTCTTTGCGATTGCGCCCATGCTGTTGCGTAGGTAGAATGTGTATGGGATATGCCGCCAATTTTTTCCCAATGTTTGTACAAAACAGCATGTGTTTTTGTATCGGATGAAGGCCGCAGTTTGCCCTGCACGGTTACAGCGTCAAAATCTACTATCACCATTTTATCGGGCGAAAGTTCATCATAAGGAACACCACTGGGCTTAATTGCAAATACGCCGAGACTTCTGTCCACTGCGCTTACATTGCCAAAAGTAAAGATCACTAAACCCAATTTCGGTAAAAGCATATTAGCATGATAAGCTTCTTCCTGTATATGCTGGTATTTGTTCATTTTAAATTAAAGTGAGAAGATACAACTCAATTCCATCAGGACTATAAATTTTATTTCGTGTTTTGCTCAATGAAATTTCCTAGTTGCCTGTATCGTTCGTATCGTTTTTGATAAATTTCTTTTTTTGTTTCACCGGGATAATATGTAACATCAAAACCCTGGCCCATTGCATTCATAGCATCTTCTACTTTTTGATAGATGCCTGCAGCAGTAGCAGCAAACATAGCTGCGCCGGCGGCACAGGTTTGCTCCGAACGATGAATGCGTATCGGCATGTTCATAATGTCGGCCATGGTTTGCATGATATAAGGCGATTTTTTTGCAACACCACCCAGCCCAATCAAACCTTTTACAGGAATGCCTTGTTCAACAAACCTGTCGGCAATGGCTTTAGCTCCAAAGCAAGTAGCTTCTACTAATGCTTTGAAAAATTTTGGTGCATCAGTAGCCAGGTTCAGATTCATGATGCCGCCTTTGAGTAATTGATCGGCGTCGGGTGTTCTTCTTCCGTTAAGCCAGTCAACCGCCAGTTCATCATTTTCACTTACCGGAATTTTTGCAGCTTCTTTACTCAGCGATGCAATTATTTTATCGTTCAATTCCTGCTTTAATTTTTCATCATCCAGCAGATGATTGACAGGCCAGCTTAATAAATTTTTAAACCATGCGTACACATCGCCAAATGCACTTTGTCCTGCTTCAAGCCCCATCATGCCGGGAATGACAGAACCATTTACCTGCCCGCAAATTCCTTTTACCAATATTCCTTCTACTTCATCAACTGGAGCCACCAGCATATCGCAGGTAGAAGTGCCCATCACTTTGCTCAAATGATAAGGCTCTATTTGTCCGCCAACAGCTCCCATGTGTGCATCAAAAGCGCCAACACCTACAACAACATTAGAGGATAATCCTAATCTTGCTGCCCATGTTGCAGAGAGATTTCCTGCAGGCTGATCAGCGGTATAAGCTTTTGTAAATAATCTTGAGGTATAACAATCCAGAAGCGGATTGAGGGATTTAAAGAAATCATTGGGCGGAAAGCCACCGAATTCTTCTGCCCATAATGCCTTATGACCGGCGCTGCAAACTCCTCGTTTCATTTGATGCACATCATTGCCACCGGTTAATAAAAATGGTATCCAATCGCAATGCTCAACAAATGAATAGCATGCTTTTTTTACAGCTTCATCTTCTCTCAATATGTGCAATAGCTTAGCCCAAAACCATTCAGAAGAATAAATACCGCCAACATATTGAAGATAATTTATGTGAAACTTTGTTGAATGCTCGTTTATCTCCGCTGCTTCTGTTGTAGCTGTATGATCTTTCCACAATACAAACATGGCATTGGGATTTTCTTCAAAGCCCGGAAGCAATGCCAGTGGTGTTCCTGCTTTGTCAACAGCCACCGGTGTTGAGCCGGTAGTGTCTATCGAAATAGCTTTTACCTGTTGCGCTATTTCGTTTCCTGCCTTTTGAACACAATCTTTTATTGTTGTTTCAAGACCTTCTATATAATCAAGCGGATGCTGCCGGAATTGATTGAGTGAAGCGTTGCAATATCGTCCGGATTTCCAGCGGGGATAATAAAAAACTGAAGATGCTATTTCGTCTCCGTTTTCTGCATCGGCAATAATAGTGCGTACTGAATCAGTGCCGTAGTCTACTCCAATAACATACGATTTCTCCATATGGCAAATAAATAGTGTCAAATTAACACTTATATTGGCATATAGCCAAAAAATCGGGCATTTACTTTTACAGACCTTATAACAGGTGAGGGTTTGGAATGATATTCAGAAAGGCCTGGAAGTTGGCCTTGTAATTCTTTGCATTGAGCTTGTAATAAAATGCGCCTTTTTTTGAACTGGCTTTATCCTTATCCGGCTGCTTTATCAGCAGTTTGGTAGAAAGCACTTTACGGCTGAAATTTCGCTTGTCAAATTCTGAATCATAAACCGATTCATACAGGTTTTGCAGTTGAGGAAGAGTGAATTTTTGAGGCAATAATTCAAACAACAAAGGATGAAGCGCTGCTTTATACTTCAGCTTGTCCTTTGCCATTTCCACCATTTGCTTATGATCAAATATCAGGCTGGGGATTTTGTTCAGCGGAAACCATTCGGGATGATAATCCTCTGTTATTTGTTTTTCGTATTGATGAATATCAATAAGGGCAAAATAGGCAATGGACAATGTTCTTTCAATAGGATCACGGGCCGGATCCGTGAAGTTGTGAAGCTGTTCCAGGTAAACGCCTTCAATACCGGTCAATGTTTTTAAAATACGATTGGCAGCCATATCTGCACTTTCATCGGATTGAACAAATCCGCCCATCAGGCTCCATTTCCCTTTTTCCGGATCAAAACCCCGGTGAATGAGTAACAACTTTAGCGTTTGGCCGTCGAAGCCAAAGATGATACAGTCCACTGCCGCCAAAAACCTTGTTTGCTTTTGGTACTTTGTCATGTTCTGGTATTTATTAAAATGATCGCTACGATCAGAGCCCAACACGTTAAGCTGTCCGATATAAGTGTAAGCAGTTTGTTTATAATGGTTTTACAGGGGTAAAGAGAAATAAGCCCGTCAAAAGTAAATTTTGAAATAGTAAAAACAAAAAGGTTTTTTATATGGAAACGTTTGCGGGTGAAGGCTGTTTTATAAAAAATGGCGATTCATAGTTGCTTATGAATGAAATAATATTTTTAAAACTGCTGAATTCTTCCTTTTTATGCATCGTGGTTATAACCACGCAATCCATGCCTGCATGCTGAGCTGCTTTCACACCTGTTACAGCATCTTCAAATACAAGGCATTCCTGGGGAGACACATTTAATTTTTTGGCGCAGGCAAGCCATGTTTCCGGATCGGGTTTGCTTTGTGATACATGATCGGCGCTAACCAATGCATCAAAATAACGGCGGATGCCCAAACCATCCAATACAAAATCAATATTGAATTGAATAGCAGCAGAACCGATTGCCATTTTAATACCGGCGTCTTTCGACTGCTGTAAAAATTTATCAAGCCCTTTTATCAACTGCAACTGCGGCCTGAATTCTCTTTGATATTGCTTTTCTTTTTCCAGGCTCATTCTGTCTTTTTCATCATACGTAAATCTTCCGGGAAAAATTCGTTCCAGCAATTCATGATTTTTGCCATAGCACTCTTCTTTCATTTTTTCCATGCTTATTTCAGCGCCAAGTCCATTCAATATTCTATGCCACGCTTTGATGTGATAATGCATATCATTGATCATCGTTCCATTGAGGTCAAATAAAAAAGCTTTGTATCGCATCCGTTCTGTTTTTCAAAAAAATATTCCTGCAAACATCGGTAAAATGAGCTTTTGATTTTGGTGAAATGAAATACTGTTGCAAAATTTTCCCTTTCTTTGCAGTTGAAATGCGCAGTCATTCGATTACAAGGTTTGGGATCACCCTGTTTCTTTTGCTGATATTCTTTCAGCAAATAGGCGGTGGTTTATTTATTCATAACCTGCTGCACACAAAAAATGAAGTCGCCCAAAATGCTGCCGGCAAAAATGAAAGCAGCAAAGAAATAAAGTTTGCCTGCAGTTGCGTTGATGACTTCCTGGTGCCATTTATTGGTACAAGTGAGTTACCTGCATTACAAAGCCCTCTTATTCATGCGCCGTTTACTGTTGTATATATTGAACGGATTTATTCTTCTTCTATTTTCTTTTCTTCGCTTAGAGGGCCGCCTTCACTGATAGTTTAAGTTTCTTACCCGCCACAAGCGGATATTCTGGTATTATTTCTGTTTTATTTTTTTAACCTATCTATTTGGTTATGCAAACAAAAAGAATTTTAGCTACGCTATTAGCCTTTGTCTTTATTCAATATATAAACGCACAAACAAGATCCGTATTAAACGGAAAAATCACTGATGAAAAAACAGGCGAGCCTTTGTCCAATGCCACTATTCACATTCATGATATAAACCGCGATGCTGTTGCCAATGATACCGGTGAATACAAAACTTCCTTTCTTCCTGCAGGTAATTACCTGGTAGAAGTGTCTCATGTCGGTTATGCAAGCATGGTTGAAATGGTTTCTATTAACGGTAATACTGTTAAAGACTTTGCTTTAAAAGAATCTGTAGTGGAACATGAAGGTGTAACAGTAACCGGTGTGTCCGGGGCCACACGATTGAAGCAGTCGCCTCAACCGGTGATCTTATTAAAGAAGACAGAGTTGTTTAAAATAAGTTCATCAAATATTATCAATAGCCTTGATCATGTGCCGGGAGTAAATGCATTGACAACCGGGCCTGCCATATCCAAACCGTTTATCAGGGGATTAGGCTATAATCGTGTGCTGGTAGTAAATGATGGCATTCGCCAGGAGGGTCAGCAATGGGGCGACGAGCATGGCATTGAAGTAGATGACTACAGTGTGCAAAGAGTGGAAGTATTGAAAGGTCCCGCTTCGTTGATGTATGGATCGGACGGGCTGGCCGGTGTTATAAATATTCAATCATTGATGCCTGTGTCCGAAGGAACTATTAGCGGAAATGTATTGGGAGAATATCAAAGCAACAGCAGGCTCAGAGGCTTTTATGGAAACATAGCCGGCACAAAGAATGGATTTATTTTTAATGCTTATGGTTCTTATAAAGCAGCGCAGGATTATAAGAACAAATATGATGGGTATGTATTCAACTCAAAGTTCAATAATAAAAATGCAGGGGGAATGCTGGGATATGCAGGTTCATGGGGGCATACTTATATCCGTGTTAGCAATTTTGATCAGCATATAGGACTGATAGAAGGAGAGAGAGATGATGCTACAGGAAAATTTTTAAAACCTGTTGCAGGCGGTGCTGAAGAGATTGCAACAAGTGAGGATTTTAAATCTATTGATCCTTTTGTTCCATATCAGCATGTGCAGCATTTCAAACTATCAGCAGATAATAGTTTTAATGTAAAAAGAAGCAGGCTGGATATTTTATTGGGTTATCAAAGAAATCAACGCAAAGAGTTTGGAGATCCTGATACTCCAAATGAACCGGAAGCATTTTTTGATCTGAAAACAATTAATTATTCAGCCAAATTAAACTTGCCTTATAAAGACAACTGGCGAACCAGCATTGGGGTGTCAGGTATGAGCCAGCAAAATAAGAACCGGGCTGATGAAGCTTTGATCCCTGATTACAATTTATTTGATGCAGGCGGTTTTGTTTTTACGCAATATCACCGCGACAAAGTTTCATTAAGCGGGGGATTGAGATTTGATAACCGTCATGTGAATGGCAAAGAAATGCTGGATGGCGCTGATACGAAATTTGCGGCGTTTACTAAAAACTTTTCAAATGCATCAGGCAGCGCCGGTATCAGTTATGAAGCGGCAAAAGATTTTGTTTTGAAATTTAATGTTGCAAGAGGCTTCAGGGCGCCAACATTGGCAGAGCTGTCAAGCAATGGTGCACACGAAGGCACTAATCGTTTTGAAGCAGGCAATCGTAATTTGAAATCAGAAACAAGCCTGCAGGCAGATGCAGGTGTAGAATTTAACAGTGAACATATTACGCTTGGAGCAGGATTTTTTTACAATACCATTCAAAATTTTATTTATTACAGAAAGCTGTTAAATAATGCAGGTACAGATTCATTGATCATTGATGCAGACAGCGGTGATGAATTAATGGTGTTTCTTTTTGATCAGCAAAAAGCAAATTTGTACGGTATTGAATTTAATATGGACTTGCACCCGCACCCATTAGACTGGCTGCACTTTGAAAACACTTTTTCATTTACAAGAGCAAAGTTTAATGACGCTATTGATGGTTCAAAAAATGTTCCCGGTATTCCGGCAGCAAGATACCTGTCGCAGTTGCGTGGTAATTTTTTACCAAAAGGAAAATCGGTTCGCAATTTTTATATAAGTTTTGAAAGCGATTATACATTCCGGCAAAAACATGCTTTCACCGGTTATGATACCGAAACAGCGACACCGGCTTACTGGCTAATGAATGCATCAATAGGCACTGATGTTATGAGCAAAGGACAAACTTTATTTTCCATCAGCTTCAATGGCAATAATATTACTGATGTATCTTATCAAAATCATTTAAGCCGGTTGAAATATACAGCGGTTAATAATGTGTCCGGCAGGAGAGGAGTGTTTAACGTGGGAAGAAGCTTTAATGTAAAGCTGAATGTGCCGCTAAGTTTTAAATGGAATTGACCGGTCTGATTTCAAATAAAAAAAAAGCCGGCTGCAAACCGGCTTTTTTTTGTCAGTTAGTTTTGGTGGCAGCGGTATCTTTTTTGGGTGCACTGGCTAATGGCTGACCCACGGCTATATCACAACGATGTCCTGGCTTGCCATGTGCCGGATTAAGCCCTTTTGCAAAAAGCGTATCTGGGGTGTTGTCAACTACAGGTTTTACCATCGGCGCAGGTGTTGCAGTAGTTGTTGTTGGTTTAACCGGTGTACTTGAAAGTGGTTGGCCCACCGGTATATCACAACGGTGACCTGGTTGCCCGTGAGGCGGATTTATTCCTTTGGCCACTGTTGCGGCAGCGGCTGGTTGCGGCTGCACAGCAGTAGTTGGGTTAATAGTAGTTGACGGATTTTGAACCGGTGTAATAGCGGGATTATTAAAAACAGGTGCTGCCGCTGTAGCAGGTAAAGGCGCACCCACAGCAATATCGCAACGATGACCCGGCTGACCATGTGCAGGATTTAATTTTCCACCTGGTATGATTGGCGCTGCAGGATTAACATTATTGCCTGGTAAAACAGGATTGTTTGCGGGTGCGGATGGAACAGATACTTGAGGAACTTTAGCTGTTTCTACTCTTGCTCCACCGCCTTCATTTTCGCCACAGGAAAGAAGAATAGCAATACAAAAAACCGACGCTGCAAAAAGACTGTAATTCATATGGGGGCTTTAGTGACTGTCAAAATACAATAACAATCTCATAAACCAAAGCACCGGGTTTACCGGGTCTGACGTCTCCGCCTGACCCCACGCAGGTAAAAAAATCAACACATTAAAGGAAGATGCCTGGAGTTTGCACAATATTTTCCTAACAATTTCCCAGCAACCAGTATAGAATAGCAAATACTGCAATAAAGCCAAGGCAACCGCCACCCAGTTTATAAGCGCCCCAGCCTGCGATCAATGTTCTAAGCCAATTTTGCATAACAAAAGATTTTAGATGCAATACTTAATAAAAAAAGCATGCCAGTTGTATCTAAAGTTTTATAGAAACTTTTATATCAATTGCCAGGGTTATGATTTTGCTGAGCAGCTAAACATTTTTTGTGTTCCATAGATGGATTGTCTTTCTCCAATTTTAGCAAGATCATTATAACCAACAGAAGCGAACAATTGTTTTAACTGATCAAAATTAATCGGATAAGGCACCCATTTGCTTGCATGCAACGTATCGTATTCAACAATAATGAAAATACCAGTTTGACATATATAGTGCTGAAGCTTGTTAAGTAAGGTATTTTTCTCTTTTACATAATGCAACGAATTGGCCATTAATATTCCATCCAGTTTGGAAAATTTCAAATCATCAGTTATAAAATCGGCCTTCTGAAATTTTATTTCAGCATTATTCCCTGTTATTTCATGATGTGGCTTTATTATTTTATCAATAGCATAAACGCAACTGCCCGGCGCCAATAAACCAGACAATGCATAACTAAAAAGTCCATCGCCACAACCCAGGTCGGCCCATACAGACGGATGCTTGCTACCCATGATAGCACTTTTGATCAAGTCGGTTGCCTCATGAAGCTGCATTGCAATTTTATTTCTATTTAAAAAAATAGGATTTTAATTGAAGATCACCCGGAAGATAACGGACAATTAAGTACCCGGATTTTTTAATTTTTCTCCAATATGGAATTCAGATATTTTACCATTGCGCAGATGAAAATAATGTTCAGCAATTTCATCTGCCAGCAAATTTTTGTTGAGATCATGAACAACCTGGTGAACATGGATCTTTACCAAATCGCCTGACGCCTCAATTTTAACAGGAGTTACATTTGAACTTATCATGTTAAATTGACGAGTCCAATATTGCCTTACACCTTCATGACCTGTTACATAACCACCTTCCATTCCATTGGCCCATTTTACATCATCTGTCATCTGGCTGATTACAGATTCGATCTTCCGTTCATTAAAGTTTTTATATAACTCTGAAAAAAATGAATGGATTTCCATTGTCAAATTGTGAGGGCATTAAGTAATGCAAAAATACTAACGCTAATGATTAAATAACACGCACCTGTTTAAAGATTCTCTGGCAAACTTCTTGCTTAGTACAGCAATTATATTTCTTTATGGCAATTATAACTTTTCCACATCATATACTTTCATTTGCAGTTATACGTTTTTCAAGCACCCACTTCATTTCTTCCACAAAGAGGCTGCCATCAGCCTGTCTCCGGGCAACACACCATTTATTTTTTAATTAAACCAACGTACAAATGAAAAAGAATCCGTTTCCCGCCGGAATCGCTGCCGGCATTATTTTGTTGTTAAGTTCAATCTTCTTTTTATTTTCCTGCCAAAAAGAAAAAGACGCCAATCAACCGGTTCCCGAAGGACAACAACGTGTCAGAATCAGGCTTTCGGATAACCCTGTAAGCTTTGATGCCGTGAATGTAGATATTCAGCGTGTAGAAGTATTGGTAGTGCCTGATAGCTGCCACAGTAATGATAGCAGTAATAATGATGATGATAATGATGGCAGAGGATGTCATTATGATCGTGACAGAGATCATGACCGTGATGATGATTGTGCTGTGTGGGATACACTGGATATCCGCACTGGTGTTTACAACCTGCTTGATCTTACTAACGGCACTGATACATTACTGGCAAGCGGCTATACCATTGCCGGCAAGATTAAAAAGATCCGTCTTACACTCGGTTCAGAAAATTCAGTGGTGATTGACAGTGTAACATACCCGCTTTCTGCATGGAATGATTTTAACAGGGTAACGATTAATGTACGGGGTGAAGATATTGATGAGATCAGTTCTTCAGACCTGCAACTCTGGCTCGACTTTGATGCAGGTCGTTCTATTGTAAAGATCAGGGACAATCATTTTGTGATAAAACCATTCTTACGTATATGGCTGCCTGCACAAACAGCCAGCATCAAAGGGAAAGTTTTACCATCTGAAGCCAATGCTGTGATATCAGCTATTGCAGACGGCGATACACTGGTGGCAATACCTCACGATGATGGCCGGTTTAAAATAAGAGGATTAAAAGGAAGCACCGCCGATGTATTCATTAATGCAAGTGCAAACGGATACAGGGATACAACTATTACAGGCGTATCATTGATAAAAGGTGAAGACACGGATATAGGCACTGTTGAATTACATAATTGATTTCCTTATAAAACCAAAAGAGCAAAGCCCTGTTGATGCAGGGCTTTGTTTAAGCTACTTTTTTTTGAATTGCTTCGTCTTCTTCCGCAAGCGGATCCTGATTAAGCACTTCGCACAAGGCATGATAAATTTTGGGTAAATGTTTTTTTAGCTCTGCCGGCAATTCAAAAAAGGCTTCTACACTTACTGCCCAAAACTCTTCAAAATTGGTAAAGGCATAGCTGCGTAAAAAACTGCGACGGTTTATTAAAGCCTCGATAAATACAGGGCCGTATTGCCGTGTATATTTTGAAAAATCGGTGTGAAATTCTTTATCAATCCCAAATTCCTTCATTTGATTCTGATGTCGAAGTGCATGTGCCATTTCGTGCAATGCCGTATTCACTCCGTCATTATTATTTTCAAAACCTTTCAGAAAATATTTCCATGAAATAAAAATTCCTTTTACAGATACGTGGCCTATTACTAATTCATTAAACTCTTTTGTTTGATAGGCGTCAGGCAGTATATAAATATTTTTAAAAAATGGCAACTGGTAGCTTCTTAAACCAAATGTGAGTTGCACAGCAGCCGCACTTACCAGCACTGGTATTTCCTGCCTGGGCTCCATATCGGTAAAATGAAAGGTCTTACTTTTTTTAAAATAATAAACCCGTTTTAAAAAACGAAGCTTACTGCTGTCGGGCAGTTTGGTATAATAAGAAATATGCTGACTTATTGTGTTATGATAAAAACGGATAGTTTCAGTCAGCTCTTTATATGCCGAAGGTATTTCAGGCAGATTTGCATTTCGCAGCAGGGCATTTATAATTTTGTGAAGGGGATTAGTCATTGGTGCAAATCTAATGTTCCTGCAGCATTAGATTTGAAGAATAAGCTCATTAGTGAACAGAACCCTGAAGTGTGTCCCGACCCCGATTTCATCGGGGCAGGCGCAACGAATGATCATCTGTGTTAACCTGCCTGCCCGGCAGGCGGGTGTTGCTGGAAAAAAATTATTTCACCGCTTTTCTTTAATCGTTGTAATTGATGGGCGACTTTGGTTCATCTTTCTTTTTATTCTTATCCGATTTATCCTGAAGTTTCTTTTCATCCTTGTTTCCTTTATTATCTAAAATCGGTTCACCAACAGGTGGCTTTCCCAAATAAATATCTGCGCCGCTCATGTCTATTTTAAAATCAAACGCTTTA
>Ga0187893_10011121_pt1 | contig 13164 bp, 13 predicted proteins | sample MA1701074metaG_FD_139574 | JGI IMG/M metagenome (GOLD analysis project Ga0187893, IMG submission 139574) | White microbial mat communities from a basaltic lava cave in the Kipuka Kanohina Cave System on the Island of Hawaii, USA - MA170107-4 metaG ...
CACGAGCACGGACGGTCGGGCCAGTTCGCGCAGCCGGCGGGTCCAGGTGCCGTCGGCGTGTCCGCCGGCGAGGTCGGCCAGGGTGCGGCTGGTCTTGGTGAACCGGGCTTCGGCGCCAGCCCGGATGGCCAGGTGCGCGAGGGCTTGGGCGATGTGGGTTTTGCCGACTCCGACCGGCCCGTAGAGGATTACCGATTCGCCGGCTTGCAGCCAGCGCAGCGCGGCCAGGTCACGGATCTGGGCGGCGGGCAGCTTCGGGGCGGCGGCGAAGTCGAATCCTTCCAGGGTGAGGGTTTCCTCGAAGCGGGCGCGGCGGGTGCGCCGGTGGATCGCGGTGGTTTCGCGCCGCGAGATTTCGTCGTGGCAGAGGACCTGCAGGAATTCGAGGTGCCCGAGCTCACCGGCGCGGGCCTGGGCCAGGCGGGCGTCGAGGGTCTGCAGCATCCCGGACAGCTTCAGCGCGCGCAGCGACGCGGTGAGGGCGTTGTTGTCGATGGTCGGTGTGCTCACGGAAGGTTTTTCCCGGCGGAGCCGGCGGTGGGCTCGGTAGTCGTGGCGGTGGGGACCAGCGATCCGACGGCGCTGGTGGCCGGGTGGGCGAGGGTCACGGCGTGGGCCACGGCGGTCACGAGGCTTCCTCGTTGCTGGTGGGCGGGGTTGCGGTGGCGGGCGCGGGGGTCGTGGTGGCCGGGTCGGTGGCGTTGGGGCCGGTGGCGGTGGGCAGGGGGATGACGTCGGCGAAGAGCTGGGCGGGCCCGTGCAGGTGCGCCGCGGCGCCGGCGTCCCCGGCCGGGCGGCGGGGGCGGCTGCCTCGGTGCCGGCGGCGAGGATGCCCTTGATCGTGCGGTAGGACGGATCCCCGGCCGCGGTGGCCTTCGCGCAGGCCGCCTCCAGCCGTCCAGGATCATGCTTGTCCGCGAGAGCAAGCACACCCTGGGCGGCGCGCAGCCCAAACAGCGCGCCCTGGGCCAGCAGCTCGCCGATCACGGCCTGGCACGCGGGTCCGATCTCGGCGGCCTGGCCTTGGCACCAGGCCGGGGTGCGCAGATGAAAGGCGATCTTCTCGGGTGGGTCCTCACCCAGGTCGGTCTGCTTGCCCCGTTCCTTGCGGGGATGGGTCTTGATCAGCTCTCCATCACCGAAGAACTGCACCATGCTGGTCGTGGAGCGGGCCTCGACCCGCTCACCGAGGTATCGCCACGGCAGTGAGTACAAAGTGGCGCCGACCTTGGCGTGGATGTCGGAGCCGACCTTGGCGGCAGACCAGGTGGCCAGCACGAACGGCGCGACCGGCAGCGGCGCCAGCGCCAACGCCTCGACCGCGGCGAACACCGCGCCCGGGGACGCCCCCTCCAGCGGGCGACACGCCCGCCTGCCTGCTACGTCACTGCTCCAGCGGAGCGCATCGGCTCCAGCGAGGTGAACTCCCGGCCCCACCAGAACGAGTCCCGCACGTAGGGCATCGGCCGCTGCACCCGCGCCGTGTCCTTGGGCTTGAACGTCCGCGCGGGGTCCACCAGCGCCCCGTAATGCGCGGCCAACTCCGCATACGACCGGTTGATCTTCGGGTCGTACAGGTCGGGCCGGTCCACCCCGGTCCTGAGATTATCCGGGACCAGCCTCGCGGGCACCCCACCGAAGAACGCGAACGCCTCCACGTGCGCCGCAGTCCACTCGCCCCTGGTCCATCACCAGCGTCGGGCGCACGAACATCTGCCGCGAGCAGGCCAGCACCATCACAAACGCCCACACCGTGCGACGCCGCCCGCTACGCCGATCACACCACATCCCCAGCTTCCCGTAGTCGATCTGCGCCTCCTGTCCCGCCGGTGGCGTGTCGCGCAGCACCGTCACCTGCGCGCGGCGGGCCTCCTCGGGCAGATTCGCCCGCACCCACCGGCGCAGGCTGGCCACGCTCGCGGCCAGCCCATGCTCATCGACCAGCCGCTGGTGGATCGTGGCCGCGGTCACCCCGGCTTTGAGCTGGCCGGCGATGTAGTCCCGGTGACACTCGATCACCGGCCAGGACACCTGCCGCAACCGGGCATCGGCCAACTCCTCCGAACCACTCGCACACCAGCCGCCGCCAGTCGGCCTCGGCCATCGGCGGCCCACCCGGCGCCAGCCCCGCAGCCACCGCCGGCGCCACGTACTTGCGGACCGTCTTGCGGTCCGCCCCCAAGCTGGCCGACAGCTCGTACTGCGACCGGCCCGCATACCAGTGGATCAAGATCTCCACGATGTCGATCACTTCGAAAGTCCTCCTCGCCACTTCTGGCCCCCACCTCGCTGCTCGGCAACGAAGCAGGCTTGCGTCTCCTGAGGACCAGACCCGACACCGACACGCAGGTCTTCCCCCGGGGGAATTACATGACCGTCTCAGTGGGGGAATTACGTGATCGCCAACCCCTCACACCGGAGGAATTTCATGATCGCTGACACGCGCTGGCCGAAACCACCATCGGACTTTACAAGACCGAATGCGTGCGCGAGGACTCCCCGTTTCGACACGGACCGCTGGCCACCCTAGCCGATCTCGAAGAAGCCACCTCGGCCTGGGTGGCCTGGTACAAACAACGACCGCCTCACCCACCGAAGCCGAGGCCGACTACTACGCTACGACCGACACGGCCAACCCGGCCGCACACACAAACTGAGGAGTGCATCAAACCCGGGACGCTTCACTGGCTACCACCCAGGATGGCCTGCGCGGCCTTGACCGCTTCGGCATGCGCCAGCCGTACCCCGAATTTCCCGAAACCATGCGGGTACACCCCCCAGGTGTCGCCGACTTCGTGGATGAGCACCAGCGAGCAGCGGGTATTGTCGTCAGTACGATTGCCTTTGACCACCATCCGGCTACGTTCATTGTGCCCCTGCATGATGACGGAATCTGAAGTATGCCTGGAGGTTCCGGGCTGGAGCCACGGCCCGTGCTGACTCCGTCCTGTCTCACCAACGCTGTTCTCATCACCGGGTCCACGCTCATCCGCTACATCCGTCACCGTGCCGCCCGTTCTTGTTCGCCGTACCATCGGAATCCCGGTGGTACGGCTCGTGCCCCGTCCCACCTGGACGGCACCCAGAGCCGGGGTCAGTCTCACCCGGGCAGCGCGGCAGGCAGGGAGTCACTGCCCGGCCGGTCATGTCCCTCACGCTCAGGGAGAGGACGTGAGCGACCATCCAAGAAACACCAGCCAGGCACCTGCCGCACCCCGGGTGAGCCGTCATCCCGGCCCTGGGGCCTGGGGTCAGGCAAGTGGTGGACGAATGCGGTGCACACCGCCGCTTCACCCCGGTGAACAGCGCTGAACACTCGGCTACGCTGTGGCTCCACCACCGGATCGTTACAGCTGGCACAGACAGCAATGACGAAAAACGATGGGGGACGGACAATGATCCAGGACTCGCCCGAACTGGCAGCCATGAAGCTGGCCCTGGGCCAGCAGCTGACCGCCCTGCGCCAAGCCGGGGGCAAGGTTCAGCAGCAGATTGCCCGTCGGACCGGCTACACCCGCTCTTCAGTGGCCAAAGCCGAAACCGGCCGCCAGCTGCTCACTCGGGAGTTCTGGACAACAGCCGATGAGCTGCTTGCGGCCAAGGGTGCCTTGCTGGCCAGCTACGAGCGGGTACGCCGGGCCAAGGAAGAGCACGAAGCCAAGTCCCGGGAAGCCGAGCTGGCCAGGGCCTACGCCGAAGCCCAGGCGCGGGCGGAGGAGCTGCGGGCGACGGCTACCCCTTCCGAAGCCCACAACGGCACCGGTGGCCTGCCCACCGGCCAGGAGCTGCTCCCCGGCTTGGTGGCCACTGTCGGTGCCGAGCTGGCCGGTAGCCTGGCCGGGCCGCTGTTGTACCTGGCACTGCTCAGCGCGCCATCGTCCCAGGCGATGCCCGTAGCATGGAGAGCGCAGCTGAAAGAACAGCTCCGCATATTTCTCCATGAATGGGCCAATACCGTGGAACGTCGGGAACACCTGAGGCTACTAGGACAACTGTCCGCTACCATTGCGGCCTCGCCATTACTCAGCCTGGACAGTGACGAACAGGAGCGTCTGTCCAAAGTTGTTGCCATACCCAGCCGGGTAGACGCACAGTCCATAGTGCACATTGAAACCATCCTCCAGGACTGCAAACGGCAGCAGGATATTTTTGGTTCGAAGGCCGTGCTGCACACCGTCATTGCCCAGCGGGAATTTGTGGATTCCTTGCTGGATGAGTGTTCGGATGAACTCCGTCCCCGGCTGCTGTCGGTCTACAGCGGTATGTCTATCTCCATCGGCTACTACCTTTTCGATCTTGACGACGTTGCTAGCGCTATGCACTACTGCGAGCAGGCCAGAGCGGCGGCTCAGGAAGCACGCAACACTGAGCTTGCCGTGTATGCGCTGTGCAATATGAGTTACTTTGCCTCCTGGCAGGGAAAAGCGCACGCCGGTCTCGACTTCGCTGCCGCCGCGCAGAATCTGGCAAGTAAGACCGATGACGCATTGTGGCACGTCTTCGCTGCCGAACGAGCAGCTATCGCTTACGCGATTGACGGCCAGCACAAGGAATGTATGACCGAGTTTGACCGGGCGCAGGCGGGGCTTGTCTCATCAGCTGGCCGGATGTCTCCCGAGTCACCAGTCTATTGGTACCACGAAGGTTTAATTGACAGTCAGAAGAGCTACTGCCTGCTACGGCTGGGCCAGCCGGGAGAAGCAGCCGCCAGTGCCAGCAAGGGATTGCCGCAGTTCGGCAGTTCAATCGTGGGCGATCTCGCTGTCTGCACGCTCCGGCTCGCTACGGCCCGCTTACAATCTGGCGAGGTAGAGGAAGCAACGCGGGTCCTCGGTGATGGCGCGCTACTGGCCGCCCGTAACCGCTCGGTACGGCTGTCACACGAAGTCCGGACTATCCGTGCCAGCATGCAGCCATGGCACGACACGGCAGCGGTCAAGGAGCTGGATGAGAGGTTGCGGGGGATGGGGTTTGGGGGTGAGTCTTGAAAAAATCGGCATGACTTCCAAGTGGACTGATGCTGTCGATCGGGACGAGGGCATGGACGACCAGAATTACCATATCCGTGAGGTGTACGCGAGCTTTGGGTTAGATAGCTACCATGCGCAAGTGTTAAATATGGAGTCGTTAACCTGCTCACCTTCACGAAATTCTTCCCAGACCGCACGGCTGTCAGCCGCCAGCGAGGATGCCGAGCTGGTACAGGGTTCGCGCCGTAGCGATGACGATGTTCAGGGCGAGTCCGGTTGGTTCGTCGGCGCCGTCACCGTGCCGACGTTGTGGTCAGGCTCGGGTCGGGGCTGAGGGAAGGTCGTCACGGCGCCGGTGGGACGGCCTGCTGCGCGCTCCACAGTGGATGATCCCGATTCCGGGGCTGCGGCAACACGAGTTACCCCTGCCGTGGCGGTGCGTGATAGACCATGCTCATGCGCCGTGCTCGGACAATGCCCCGATGATCGGGATCGTGGACTTGCGGCAAGCCGAGGCCGACTTGGCCGCGGGCCGGTTGGGGTGTCCGGGATGCGGTGGGGTGCTGCGCCGCTGGGGACATGCGCGGCTGCGTCGGGTCCGCGACCAGGGGTCGGCGACGCTGACCCTGCGGCCCCGCCGTGCCCGGTGCCGCGACTGTGGGGCCACCTAGGTGCTGCTGCTCGGGGCGGTGCTCCCGCGCCGGGCCGACACCACTGCGGTGATCGGGACCGCCCTGCTGGCCAGCGCCCGCGGCACCGGCTACCGCCGAATCGCCGCAGACCTCGCCCGGCTGGTGTCCACGGTCCGGCGCTGGGTGCGCTCGGTGGGCGGAGACCACACCGAGTGGCTGCGCGCTCACGCCGTCGCGTGGCTGCACCACCTCGACCGCGAGGTGCTCGCCACCCTGCAGGCTGCACCGACCCGGCTCGGTGACGCGCTGAGCGCGTTGGCGGCGGTGACGGTGCGGGCCAGGCTCACCCCGCACGTCCCACCCTGGACCGTGATCGGCCGCATCACCCGGGGACGACTCGTTCCCTCGGCTCGCACCGGCTAACAAGCATCCTCGTGGGTCCTTGCGCGCCCGCGACCGGCCGCCACCGTGCCGATATCGCCCGTTCCCATCCTCGCTGACCGACGCCACCACGCCGACCACGGCGCCACCGTGACGATCACCTCCGCCGGAGATGTCCGATTCTCCTGTGCATCGTCAACGGCGCCGATATCGGCACCGTGAGCGGGAAACACCGGGCCGGCGGCATCCGTCGAGTAGCCGACCGCGCGGTACCGACCGGCTCCCAGAGGCGCGACGCAAGGTCCTGAGTCGTCGTCGGGATACTCCGGGCGACTTCCGTCGTCACGCGCACCGAGGTGTCGATCTCGTCGAGCAGCGTGGCGATCAGGTAGCGGTGTTCGTCGTGAGCTCACCCCGACGCACCAACGTTCGGGATGAAGAGGTCATCATCCAAGTCGTGCCGCTACGAGCCGGTCAGACGATCTCGGCGGCCAACTCGGATAGACTGATACCGCGTGCCTCCAGTACCAATCGCAGCGGGTTCGGCTGGCCACGGGACCAGCCGAGCGTGGCCAGCTTCGCGCGGCTGCGGCGGCTGAGTCGGGTGCCGAGCGGGTTGCGGGCATCCTGCAGTACGCCGAAGAGGTACGCCGAAGAGCAGGTGTTGCGGCCCGATACCGGCATCCCCCCGCTGCTTGGCGAAGCGGGCCGCGATCTCGAACGAGCGCCTGGCGAGCAGGTAGACGCAGAGCGCGCTGGGCCGGGCATGCCCGGCCCGCCACCGCGGGCGGCGTCGTACCCGTCGCTCCGCGGCCTGCAGCGCATGCGTACCGAAGCTGGCCGCAAGGCGCCGCTGTACCTCCTCCACATCGATGCCGAGACTGCGCAGCGCACTAGCCGCATCGACTCGCGGACCGAGCGTCGGACCGACGCGCAGCAGCTCGGCACGCGCGGTGGCCAGATCCAGGCCCTGCGCCCGCAGCACGGCGGCCGCCGTGCTGGTGCCGTCCCGCAGCAGCCCGAGCAGCACGTGCTCGTCCCCCAGGCAGGGGTGGCCCAGCTCACGGGCCTCCATGAAGGCGAGCCGTAGCACCTCCCGGCCGTCCGGAGTGAGCGTCAGGATAGTTTGACGCTCGCTGGGTCGTCAATTGGCTTTGACGTGCTGGGGCGAGCAGCAAGGCCGACCCGCTGGTCCCTCCATCGAATCCAACGGTCGCGGTGATTGTTCGGGTTGCCGGGCAGCAATGTGCCGCAGCTGTGACTGTGGTGGTGAGGGCACGGCGGTACCGCGCCAAGGGCGACGGGTCCAGCGGCGATTACGCCGCCGAGGATGGGTGCCAGTCGGGCCAGGTTGGCGCCGGTCTCACGCGGTCTGGTCGCCGGTGGAATTGGGAGTGTCGAGGGCCTTGAGGACTTGGTCCGGGTCGCTGGGCTGGAAGTGAGCCGGTAGGTGTGACCCCTTGGGGTCTGATTCGCGGCGTGCATCCCTCCGACGATCGACGGTGAAGTTCGGTTGCTCCCCGCTGCCCTCGTTGACGACCTCGACATCAAGTTCCTGGTCGTGCAGGACCTTGATCATGTTGGGTGGGAGGAAGACCTTGGCGCCGTTGGCCTCCACCACGGCCTCGTCCTCGGCCGGGGCCGCCACTATGGAGATCCCCAGTCCCTCCGAGCGGGTGCCACCCCCCTGCCGTGAGATCCGCAGGCCCGAGCTCTCGGGCATCTTGTGCTTGGTCACGAGTGAGCGGATGGCCTGCGCCGCTGCATCGGTCACGGTGAGCATTCAGTCACTCTAGGCGTCGTCGCGCCAGACCGGTACACGAGGGTGGACTGGGTAGCTCAGCTCGGCGGCCGGTGCTCGACGACGCTCGACGACCTGTGGCTGACCGGTCTCCTGCGGCTGAACGGACACAGTGGAATTCTGGAGTATCACGCTGTCCGCAGTGCCGACCCGGCTAGGGTAGTCCAGTGTTACTCCATATGGGTGATGAGACTAGGTTTCTGCTGGGGAACCGGTAGCCTTCCCGGGTCCGGACCACCCCCGCGCCGAGGGAGATTCCGAGTGACGCTCTATGACTGCGCGCCGTCGTAGGAAGTCTGGCTCCGGGCCCTCCGCCACTGCACTGATCGCCTGGGCTGGTGGTGCCGGGGTCGGGGCCGATGTTTCCCTAGCCGGCGACCGGACGTCGTTGGTGGCCTCGGTTCCCACTTCTCGCCTGCCGCTCATCGCGCGAGGACGTGGCCTCGCGGCGGGCACCTTACTGGCTTGCGGGTCCGTGCTGGCAGTAGCGGCGCATACGGCTGACAGCTCGTTCACTACTCCGAAGAGCGCCCCCCCACCCCGACTCGCCACGGCTGGCCCCCTTGCCGTGTCGGGGGGCGCCACCGCATCTCTGGGGGTTGCCGAGCCGTGGGCTGCGGCGGCTTCCGCCAGCAGCGGCCAGGCGCTCGGGGGAACTTACTCGCCGTCCGGAGCAGGGAGCTACCCTGCCCCTCTCGTTCTGCATGCGTCGGGCTCACCGCCGTCGGCGGCGACATTGCTACTCCCGCTCAACTTGCCGGGTGTGGGTGAAACGCGGGCTCCGGAGAGCGTCGACCGCCCGGTCGCACCGGTGCCTCAGGTGCCTGAAACACCGGTGGGGGAGCCGTCGACTATCCCGGGGCCTGAGCAGGTGGTGACCACGGCGGTCGCTCTGTTGACGCCGCAGCGTGCGCCCGGGCAGGACCTGGTCGCGCCGGCTGAGCTGGCCGTAGCAGGGGAGCCGGGTGACGCGCCGTTGGAGGAGGGAGCCCAGCCGGCGATGACCATGTTGTCACCACCCTTGCCGGTCCTGGCGCGCGCGTGAGTCCGCTGGGCTGAGCCTTGGGACGGGTCTCACGGTGACCTGGGTGACTCGGACTAAGGTGGTGCAAGCGGTCATTCGTGACGCTGGGTCAGCATGAGCACCGCCTGGTCGTAGATACACCGGGCCTCGGCCGGAAGTTCATCGCGCAGGACCAGGCTCTCCAGAATGGTGAACAGATCAGCGATGATGTCGCGCTCGTTGCTGTTGAGATGATCGGATCGGATCTTGGTCTGAGCCAGGGTGGCTAGGGCTGGTTTGGCCGAAGCGGCAGCTTCAAGGCTGACATCAGGTATGAACCACATCGGGGAGCCTCCCGGACTTCGGTGACTGCGAGCATGCAGCGGGCGCGTGGGGCGGGTCGCCACCACCTGAGGTGGTACCGGCAGGGCCGGTCGAGAAGGGTCCTGGCCACCACGACGTCTCCTTGTTCGGTGCGACGGTACCCACGTCGTCGCACTGAGTGTGTCCTTGTCAAGCGACATCCAAACCGGTGCAGCGGCCGCTCGATCCGGGTTGTGGGGCCAATCACAATCGAGTGAGTGCGGGTGGGGAGAAAGCCGCAGGTGGCGGACGAGCCCGTAGGAGGGAGGCCCACAGCCCTCGATAGCATCCTTCCTGGATAACATCCCAAATGCTAGGCAGTACCGTTGTCACTGATCATCGCACCGTCGAGGAGTTCTCGTGCCCGCGTCGCCGCAGCCCGTCCGGTCCGCACCACGTGTGAGGGTGCCCGCCGGGACCACGGCGGGGCAGGCGCTGCGCGAGGCCGGAGCACCCACCAGCGGACCCGCTGCCGTTGTTGTTGCTCGGGACGCCGAAGGCAGGCTCCGCGACCTGGCCTGGGTACCGGAGGCCGACACTGAGGTCGAGGGGGTGGCCGCCAACAGTCCGGACGGGCGCAGCGTCATCCGGCACTCCTGCGCCCATGTGCTCGCCCAGGCCGTGCAGCAGCACTTCCCCGATGCCAAGCTCGGCATCGGTCCCCCCGTGACTGACGGCTTCTACTACGACTTCGACGTCGAGCGCCCGTTTACCCCGAACGATCTGGTCACCCTCGAGAAGACCATGAAGAAGATTATCAAGGCGGGGCAGCGGTTCTCCCGCCGGGTGGTCGCGTCGGTGGACGCGGCGCGCGCCGAACTCGGGGAAGAGCCGTACAAGCTCGAACTGGTAGCCATCAAGAGCGGCGTTGGCGCCGAGGACCAGCTTGCGGGGTCGATTATCGATACCGGCGAGGTGATGGAGGTCGGCGGCCCGGGCGACGGTCCAGAGCTGACCATCTACGACAACGTGCACCCGCATACCGGCGAAACCCTCTGGGGTGACCTGTGCCGTGGCCCGCACGTGCCGACCACCCGGCACATCCCAGCCTTCCGGCTGACCCGGACCGCGGCCGCGTACTGGCGGGGCAGCGAGCACAACCCCCAGCTGCAACGGATCTACGGCACCGCCTGGGAGTCGGCCGAGGCCCTGGAGCGGTACGTGGAGCTGCTCGCCGAGGCGGAGCGACGCGACCACCGCAAGCTCGGGACCGAACTCGACCTGTTCAGTTTCCCCGACGAGCTGGGTTCCGGGTTGCCGGTGTTCCACCCCCGTGGGGGGATCGTGCGCCGGGTGCTGGAGGACTACTCGCGCCGTCGCCACGAGGAAGCGGGCTACGAGTTCGTCTATTCGCCGCACATCACCAAAGCACAGCTGTTCGAGACTTCCGGACACCTGCAGTGGTACGCCGACGGCATGTTCCCCGCGATGCACCTCGATGCTGAGGTCAGCGCACAAGGCGAGGTCACCAAGCCCGGTCAGGACTACTACCTCAAGCCGATGAACTGCCCGTTCCACAATCTGATCTACCGCTCCCGCGGGCGATCCTACCGGGAGTTGCCGCTGCGGCTGTTCGAGTTCGGTTCGGTGTACCGCTACGAGAAGTCCGGTGTCGTCCACGGCCTGACCCGCGTGCGCGGGATGACCCAGGACGATGCCCACATCTACTGCACCCCCGATCAGCTGCAGGCCGAGATCCGGTCGCTGCTCGGTTTCGTGCTCGATCTGCTCCGCGATTACGGTCTGGACGACTTCTACCTGGAACTGTCCACCCGCAATGAGGAGAAGTACGTCGGCACCGACGAGCAGTGGGAAGAGGCGACCGAAGCGCTACGCGAAGCCGCCGATGCCAGCGGCCTGGAGTTGGTGCTCGACCCCGGTGGAGCGGCCTTCTACGCACCCAAGATCTCCGTGCAGGCCAAGGACGCGCTGGGCCGCACCTGGCAGATGTCGACCATCCAGGTTGACATGCAGTTGCCCCAGCTCTTCGAACTCGAGTACACGGCACGGGATGGTTCCCGGCAGCGCCCCTGCATGATCCATCGAGTATTGTTCGGATCGATCGAGCGGTTCTTCGGGGTGCTCACCGAGCACTACGCAGGCGCGTTCCCGGCCTGGCTGGCACCGGTGCAAGTGGTGGGCATCCCGATCGCCGACGAGCACGTCGAGCACCTGCAGCAGGTCGCCAAGGCACTACGGGCCCAGCGTATCCGGGTGGAGGTGGACGCCTCCGACGAGCGGATGCAGAAGAAGATCCGGACCCACACCACGCAGAAGGTACCGTTCCTGTTGCTCGCCGGGGACAAGGACGTCGAGGCGGGTGCGGTGTCCTTCCGGTTCCAGGACGGCAGCCAGCTCAACGGGGTACCAGTAGCGGAGGCGGTAACCGCCATCACCGAGTGGGTGGCGCGAAAGGAAAACTCGTCTCCGAACGCCACCATGGCTGCGCTGTGGCCGCAATTGGGGCAGTCGTGAGCCCACCCGGGGCTCCGAAGTTCGAGGCTCCGAAGTTCGAAGCTCAGGATGGGGTTGGAGCGCCAGATGCGCTGCAGCGGCTGTGGACGCCGCACCGGATGGCCTACATCAAGGGTGAAGGCAAATCTGAACAGGGTACCGCGGGGCCGTGCCCATTTTGCCGCATCGTCGACATGGACGACGCCGAGGGCTTGGTCGTCGCCCGTGGCGTGACCGTCTACGCGGTACTCAACCTCTACCCGTACAACCCGGGCCATCTGATGGTGGTGCCCTTCCGGCACGTCGCCGACTACCCGGACCTGAGCGCCCAGGAGACCGCCGAGTTGGGCACCTTCACTCAGCGGGCGATGCTCGCCGCCCGCCGTGCTGCCGCCCCGCACGGCTTCAACATCGGGATCAACCAGGGCTCCATCGCCGGCGCCGGTATTGCCGCCCACTTGCACCAGCATGTGGTCCCCCGCTGGGGTGGCGACGCGAACTTCATGCCGATCGTCGGGGGGACCAAGGTGCTGCCCCAGTTGCTGGCCGAAACCCACACGCTACTGGTGGACGCGTGGACGGAGCTGTCCTGAACGGGAACCAGCCGGTCCGGCGGTGTCCCAAGATGGCCACCGGCGGATTTCCCCCGCGCTGGAAGCGCCGATTCGTCATCGCTGGGCGAGTGCTGTTCCTCGGGTCTGCGCTGGGGATCCTGATCTGGCGGCTCGCCGGGGATGCCGACGGTGCCCTGGACGCCGTCTGGGGGATCGGCCTGCCCGCAGTTCTCGGGGCGTTCCTGGCCGCGGCCGCCGGCCTGGGCGCCTCCGGGCTGGCGTGGCGCAGCCTGCTACACGGCCTGGGTGCCCCGCTGGACCTGTCCGGCTCGGTGCGGGTGTTCTTCACCGGCCAGATCGGCAAGTACATCCCGGGCACGGTGTGGGCGTACGTGGCGCACGCCAAGCTGGGTCGCGAACACGGGATCTCCGCCTCCCGCACCACGGCTGCCTCGGTGCTTTTCGTGCTGGCGCACACGGCGACGGGTGCGGTGGTGGCCGGCCTGGTGCTGCCGTTCGCCTCGGGCACCGTCTTCGACCAGTTCGGCTGGGTGGCGCTCCTGGCACCGCTGCTGCTGGCCAGCCTGCACCCCCGGCTGGTGCTGCCCGTGCTGCGGTGGATGCACGGCGTGCTGGGCCGAGGCACTCCACCGGAACGGGTCAGCGGACCGGCCATCCTGCGGGCGCTGGCGTGGCTCGCCGTGACGTGGCTCGGCTACGGCCTGAGCATGGTGATGTTGCTCGGCCCGGTGATCCGGGCGGACACCGAGCCGTTGCTGGCACCGGTGGCGCTGGGTGGCTTCGCCCTGGCGTGGACCGTCGGTTTCCTCGCCGCCGGTGTCCTGGTGGTGACTCCCACCGGTCTGGGCGTGCGGGAGGTGGCGTTGCTCATGGTGCTGGGGCCGGTCGTCGTCGGGGGTGGGGCGGCCGCAGCGGTGGTGTTGCTCTCCCGAGTGGTGCACACTCTCGCCGATGGCGCATGGGCATTGGTCGGTATGGGCATGCG
>Ga0187893_10011122_pt1 | contig 13164 bp, 10 predicted proteins | sample MA1701074metaG_FD_139574 | JGI IMG/M metagenome (GOLD analysis project Ga0187893, IMG submission 139574) | White microbial mat communities from a basaltic lava cave in the Kipuka Kanohina Cave System on the Island of Hawaii, USA - MA170107-4 metaG ...
GCTTGTCGCCGCCGGGATCACGCTGGACGGACACGGCGACGAGCATGACGAACTGGCCGAGGTGGCGCGGCGCACGAAGGACGAACGGGACGCGGTGGTCCGCCGGGCCGCGGAGCTCGGCGCTCAGGAGCAGGCGCTGGCCGAGAAGATCGGCCGGGCGACGCAATGCCGGGAGCAGCGAGACGCCGCCCGCATGCGCATGGAGGTGTCGCGCGAGCTTGGTCAGCTACTCGGGGCAAACAATCTCCAGACGCATGTCCTCACCGATGCGATGCGCGTCCTCGTCGAGGACGGCTCCCTCCACCTGCAGCGCCTATCGGACGGCCGCTACCGGCTCTCGGCCCAGGACCTGGACTTCCACGTTGTCGACGCCTGGAACGGCGACGCCGTCCGCTCGGTCAAGACCCTCAGCGGTGGGGAAACGTTTCTGACGTCGCTCGCCCTGGCCCTGGCCCTCGCCGAGCGCCTGGCCGACCTGGCCGCTGGCGCCCACGGCCACGAGGCACTGGAGAGCCTGTTCGTCGACGAGGGCTTCGGCGCGCTCGACACCGAGGAGACGCTGGAGACGGTGGTCCAGGCCATCGAGGCCCTGCAGGCCCACGACCGTCTGGTCGGGATCGTGACGCATCTGACGCCGCTCGCCGAGCGCATGCCCGCCCAGATCAAGGTACGGAAGGCGCCGGAGGGTAGCCGGATCGAGATGGTGAAGTGATAGAAACTTAGGCGGATTGAACACAGGGTAGATGAATCCTATTCGGGACGGGCCGAGCCAGCCGGGAAGGTGCTATCGTGAAGGTCGGCACGACGGCCAGCCTGAGGCGAGGTCGTTGATGTGTCGGGCCGCTGGGCGGCGCGATCCTCAAGGAGGGAGGTGAGATTGATGCGGTTCATGCGGATCACCGTCGACCCCCGACAGATGGGCGGTGTCCCCTGCATCCGAGGTCTACGGATGCCTGTCGCCACCGTTGTCGGCATGGTCGCCGACGGAATGACGGTCGCTGAGATCCTGAAGGAACACCCGACGCTCGAGGCCGAAGATATCAGCGAGGCCCTGTATTACGCTGCTGAGGCTGTCCGTGAGCGCATGATTCCCCTCGAAGCGTGAACTTCCTCGTCGACAACGCCCTGTCGCCCCGGGTGGCCGCAGGACTCCGCACTTCCGGGCATGACGCCGTCCACGTTCTCGACTACGGCATGCATGCTGCCGCCGATGAAGCCGTTTTCGAGCGTGCCGCGGCCGAATCTCGAGTGGTTGTGTCGGCCGACACCGACTTCGGCACCCTGCTGGCCCTGCGCGAGGCGAGTTCGCCTTCCGTGATCCTGTTCCGGGCCGCCTCACTCAGGCGCGCTGAGGACCAGGTTGGATTGATCGTCAGGGCCCTGCCATCGATCGAAGCCGCCCTCCGACGTGGCGCGATCGTCACTCTCGAGCGCCATCGCCTCCGCCTCCGAGACTTACCCATCACCCGTCAGCGTGGGGACGACGTCTAGGAACCCGTCAGTGGTTGGATGCCGCCTGGTGGTGAGCGGCGTGGTCAGCGGGACAGTGCGTGGTCTCGATGAGCCGCAGGACGGCAGCCGCATCCAGCCGACGCCGATACCGAATCACCGAGACGGCCGGTAGCGCTTCATCTACCTGTTGCATGGTCGCCTTGGCAAGGGCTCCCAGACGGCGCACGAGTCGCTCCTTGTCGATCGAACGGACCTGATTCAGAAGAACCACAGAATGGCTTGTCAGTCCTCCCTCGGGAGGGGCCACATTGACCTCAGTGGGATAGCGGGGGTCGTCACGCCGGCTTGAGATAGCCGCGACGATCGTAATGGGGCTCCAGCGGTTCGCTGTGTCATTCTGGATCACCACCGCCGGGCGGGTCTTCTTGATCTCCGACCCCACCGTCGGGTCAAAATTTACGAGGTACACCTCACCGCGGCGAATACCTCTTATTTTGGTGACTTTCGCCATGCGTCCTCGTCAATTCTGAACCACTCCTTCGCGATCGAAAGATCTCGCTCGGCGTTTCGAATAGCACCCTCCTTCACAAGGCGCCGTATTTCTCCGCGCCGCCGCTGCCGCACGAAGTGCCGTATCGCGATATCAATGAAACGGCTGCGGTCTCCCTTTTCAGTGGCCCGGTCGATGAGCTTCAGTGTTTCCTCTGGCAGGGTGATGTTCACTCGTTTGTGCATGGTGGTCCCTCACTCTATGTCTCCCATGCGCTTAGGTATACACATCTCTCGTGTGTATGACAAGAGGGTCCTCTCCACGCGAGAAGGCATGACGCCGTCCACTACTCGACGATTCCGCCATCAGTCTTGGATTGCGCGACTCGATCTATCCAGTAACCCAGCTGGATTCGGCATGCGGGGACGGTTCTCGGCCACGGCTAATCCGGCCTTAGGTGCCTGCACCGGCACCGCCAACATGAGACGATGCTGGGGGCGAGGCGAGCACTCGAAAGGAGCGCACCGCGATTGACCCTTGAGGACCTGCGGCCCGACGCGAGCGTCCGCGGTGTCCTTCCCGACGCGGCGGTGAAGGTCGTGAGCGTCCAGTGGCACGGGTCGGATGCCCTGACGCTCGTCTACCGCGGACCGGCCGGCCGGGTCGCCGATGAGATCCTCTATCGCCACGACGAGTCGCGCCTGGAGGTCGTCCAGACCGGGCGGCCGTGGAGCTTCGACGGCGACGGCGCGCTCTACCGCCTGGTTGCCGAAGCGAACCGGATCCGTCTGGCGCACCTCTTCGACCCTGTGCTGGCAGTCCACACCTCCCTGGTGGACCCCCTGCCGCACCAGATCACCGCCGTCTACGAAGCCATGCTGCCGCGTCAGCCGCTGCGCTTCCTGCTGGCCGACGACCCCGGTGCGGGCAAGACGATCATGGCTGGGCTCTTCATTAAGGAGCTGATCGCGCGCGGTGATCTCAAGCGCTGCCTCGTGGTCTGTCCGGGCAGCCTCGCCGAGCAGTGGCAGGACGAGCTGCACCGCCGCTTCCACCTGCCGTTCGAGATCCTCACCAACGACAAGCTCGAGGCCGCGCGCACGGGCAACTGGTTCCTCGAGAACGACCTCGCCATCGCGCGGCTCGACAAGCTCTCACGCAACGAGGACGTGCAGCAGAAGCTCGCCGCTCCGGACTGCCGCTACGACCTCGTGGTCTGCGACGAGGCGCACAAGCTGTCGGCCACCTTCTTCGGCGGCGAGGTCAAGTACACCAAGCGCTACCGCCTAGGGCAGCTCCTCTCGGGGCTCACGCGGCATTTCCTGCTGATGACCGCCACACCCCACAACGGCAAGGAAGAGGACTTCCAGCTCTTCCTGGCGCTGCTCGACGGCGATCGCTTCGAGGGGCGCTTCCGCGACGGCGTCCACCAAGTCGACGTCTCCGACCTGATGCGTCGCATGGTGAAGGAGAATCTGCTCAAGTTCGACGGACGCCCGCTCTTCCCCGAGCGAATCGCCTACACCGTCCCGTTCAAGCTCTCCGACGCCGAGGCGCGCCTCTACAAAGAAGTGACCGAATACGTACGCGGGGAGTTCAATCGCGCGGAGGCGCTCCAGAACGACAAGCGCGCCGGCACGGTCGGGTTCGCGCTTACTATTCTCCAGCGTCGGCTGGCCTCATCGCCGGAGGCTATCTTTCAGTCGCTCCGCCGACGCCGCGAGCGGCTCGAGAAGCGGCTGCGCGAGCTGGAGCTCTTGCAGCGCGGCGCGGTCATTGCAGCGCCGACCGTGACGGGACCAGCGCTCGACGACGAGGACCTGGAGGACCTCGACGAGGCTCCCGAGAACGAGGTCGAGGCCGCGGAGGAGGAGATCCTCGATCAGGCCACGGCGGCGGCCACGCTCGCCGAGCTCAAGATCGAGATCGCCACGCTCGCGCGCCTGGAGGCGCTGGCCGCAGACGTGCGGCGCAGCGGCCGGGACACCAAGTGGCGTGAGCTCGCTCACCTGCTCGGCGAGATCTTCACGCCATCGGGGCTGGCCGGCCGAGTGGCAGAGCCCACCGTCCCTTACGGGGCTGGGCCCATCGCCAAACCCGTTCCCTCCCCGCGGCAGAAGCTCGTCATTTTCACGGAGCACAGGGACACGCTCGCCTACCTCGAGCGTCAGATCGGCTCGCTGCTCGGCCGCCCGGAGGCGGTTGTCCTGATCCACGGCAGCATGGGCCGCGAGGAGCGGCGCAAGGCTCAGGAGAGCTTCCTGCACGACCCAGAGGTGCAGGTGCTGCTCGCCACCGATGCCGCCGGTGAGGGCATCAATCTCCAGCGGGCGCACCTGATGGTGAACTACGACCTGCCCTGGAACCCCAACCGGCTGGAGCAGCGCTTCGGCCGCATTCACCGCATCGGGCAGACCGAGGTCTGCCACCTGTGGAACCTGGTGGCCGAGGAGACGCGTGAGGGCGACGTCTACCGACGGCTCCTCGAGAAGCTCGAGGAAGCGCGCCAGGCGCTCGGCGGGCAGGTCTTCGACGTACTCGGTAAGCTCCAGTTCGAGGGAAAGCCCCTGCGCGACCTCCTGATCGAGGCCATCCGCTACGGCGACCAGCCCGAGGTGCGCGCTCGGCTCACACACGCCATCGAGCATGGTGTGGACCGCCAGCACCTCGAGGCGCTGATCGAGGACCGGGCGCTGGCTCACGATGCCATGGATTCGAGCCGCGTGGCCCGCGTGCGCGAGGAGATGGAGCGTGCCGAGGCCCGCCGGCTCCAGCCGCACTACATCGAGTCGTTCTTCCTCGAGGCCTTCCGGCGCCTGGGCGGCAGCGCTCGACAACGCGAACCGCGCCGCTACGAGGTCACCCACGTGCCCGCCCCGGTGCGCAGCCGCGACCGCCAGATCGGCGCGGGCGACCCCGTGCTGGCGCGCTACGAGCGTGTCGCCTTCGACAAAGAGCTGATCGCGACGCCGGGCCAACCGCTCGCCGCCTTCGTGTGCCCCGGCCACCCGCTGCTCGACGCGGTGCTCGATCTCACGCTCGAGCGCCACCGTGACCTCTTGAAGCGCGGCACCGTGCTGGTGGACGAGCGCGACCCCGGCACGACGCCGCGCGTGCTCTTCACGCTCGAGCACGCCATCCAGGACGCGCACCTGCTGCCCTCAGGCGAGCGCCGCGCGATCTCGCGGCGGATGCTCTACGTCGAGATGGACGCCGTGGGAAACGCGCGGCACGTCCACTACGCGCCCTACCTCGACTACCGGCCGCTCCAAGAGAGCGAGCCCGCCGTGGCCGACCTGCTTGCCCGCCCCGAGTGCGCCTGGATCACCCGCGACCTCGAGAAGCCGGCCCTCAGCCACGCCATCCAGACCGTGGTCCCCGAGCACGTGGCGGAGGTGAAGAGCCGGCGTCTGCAGTGGATTGAGAAGACCCGCGCTGCGGTGAAAGACCGGCTCACCAAGGAGATCACCTGGTGGGACCATCGCGCCGAGGAGCTCAAAGACCGAGAGCAGGCAGGCCGGCCTGGCGCGCGCCTTAACTCTCAGGAGGCCCGCCGTCGCGCCGACGATCTGCAGGCGCGGCTCGAGAGGCGGCTGGCCGAGCTCGACCGCGAGGCGCAGATCGCGGCCCTCCCGCCCGTCGTGCTGGGCGGCCTCGTGGTAGTCCCGCTGGGCCTCGTCGCCGCCATGACCGGCCGAGCACTTCCCGACGCCGCGACCCCGGCCGAAACCCAGGCCAGCGCCGCTCGCGCCCGCGCCGCGGTGATGGGGATCGAGCGCGCCCTCGGCTTCGAGCCGGTGGACCGCGAGGCCGAGAAGCTCGGCTACGACATCGAGAGCCACGTCCCCGGCACGGGCCGCCTGCGCTTCATCGAAGTGAAGGGCCGCGTCAGCGGGGCCGACGCAGTCACGGTGACCAAGAACGAGATCCTCTACTCGCTCAACAAGCCCGACGACTTCATCCTGGCGCTGGTCGAGTTCCTGGACGGCGACAGGCACCAGGTGCATTACCTGCGGCGCCCGTTCCGGCGCGAGCCAGACTTCGGGGTGACCAGCGTGAACTACGACTTCAAGGAGCTGCTCGCCCGCGCTGGAGAGCCGGCCTGACGCGCCGCCGGCATAAGATGGAGGCATGAGGTTCCGGATCTATGCGGATACTTCGGGCCTGGGTGGCTGCGAGGATGAACTGGTAAGCTGGAACTTCAGGCACATCGTCAACCTGCAGCGCATCCACGGCCACAACTCCGTCAACCTGCGCAGGGGCTACCCGATGATCGAGATCAGGACGCCCCGAGACGTGTTGTCAGATGGGTAAGACCGAGAAGAAGTTCGACGCAGTGGCGCTGATGCGATCGGCCCGAGACAGAATTTCGGCAGAGATCGAAGGAATGACGTTGGAGGAGGAATTGAAGTGGCTCGCCTCCCAAGAGCTACACGATCCGTTCCTGAGGCGCCTTCGAGAACGTGCTGCCCAACAAGCTGATCCGACGGGCGGCGTGGGACGCCGTAGCTGATCGCCGAGCGATGCCCGTGATCGGCTCGGGACCCAAAGACCCGCGCCGGCGCTGGTTCCGCGCGGGAGGGTTGAAGCATTCATGAAGCGGCGCTCCGGCAACCCGCTCGATGGGATCTTGATAATCCACGCCGTGAATGATTATCATTCATCGGCGTGAAGACACTCCCTCGGCTGGTCGCGGCGGCTCTCGCCGAGCGCCTGCGGGTGATGCCCGCGGTTGTTGTCACCGGCGCGCGGCAGACCGGGAAGAGCACCCTGGCCGAGCACCTCGTGCCTGGTGCGCGGCGCTTCGCGTCGCTGGACGACCTCGACGTGCTCGACGCCGCGCGGCGCGACCCCGAAGCGCTGGTGGGTGGAACCGGGCCGGTGACTCTCGACGAGATCCAGCGCGAGCCGGGACTGCTCCGTGCGGTGAAGCGGGCCATCGATCGCGACCGCAAGCCCGGCCGGTTCCTCTTGACCGGCTCAGCCAACCTGCTCCTGATGCGCCAGGTCTCCGAATCGCTGGCTGGGCGGGCGAGCTACCTCACTCTCTGGCCCATGACCCGGCGCGAGCAGCGCGGGCTGGGTCGCGGTGGCGTCTGGGACGCGATGCTCGCCTCGCCCGACGAAGAGTGGCTAGACCTGCTGGCGGCCGAACCCGACAACTCCGAAGACTGGCGGACGCTCGCCCGGCGCGGCGGCTTTCCCACACCGGCGGTCGAGCTCACGACACCCAAGGAACGGGCGATCTGGTTCGATGGCTACGTGCGCACGTACCTCGAGCGCGACCTGCAGGACCTCGCAACGATTTCCGCGCTCCCCGACTTCCGCCGCCTGATGCGCGCGTCCTGCCTGCGCCTGGGCCAGCTCGTCAACCAGGCCGAGCTGGGGCGCGACGTGGCGCTGCCGCAGCCCACGGTGCACCGCTGGCTCAACCTGCTCGAGACGTCCTATCTACTGGTGCGGTTGCCCGCCTACGCGGTGAACCGCACCAAGCGGCTGATCAAGGCGCCCAAGATCTACTGGGGCGACACCGGCGTGGCGCTGCACCTGGCCGGTCAGGATGAGCCAAACGGCCCTCACCTGGAGAACCTCGTGCTGCACGACCTGCTGGCCTGGCGCGATGCCCGGCTCGAGCGCGCCGAGCTCGGCTACTGGCGCACGGCCATCGGCGAGGAAGTGGACTTCGTGATCGAGACCGGTGGCCGATTGCTGCCCATCGAGATCAAGGCCGGCGCGCGACCGCGGCTCGCCGACGCCGCCCACCTGCGCACGTTCCGGGCCGAGTACGGCAAGAAGGCGCGCGCCGGCCTCCTGCTGCACAGTGGCAGCACGCTCGAGTGGCTGGCGCCCGACGTGCTGGCGGCCCCCTGGTGGAGGGTGCTGTGAAGAAAAAGCTCATCGAGGTCGCCCCGCCGCTCGACGCCATCAAGAAGTGGCTACTAACCTCGAAGTATCAATCGGTTATGTGACAAGCTACTCTTGGGAACCGGTGACGAATTTCTCCGACCAGGAACTGGGACGTATGCTGACCGACGTGGAGTCGGACCTTTCGGAGGGCAAGGAGTCCCTCTTGGGCGATGCGGCCCGCACGGTGCGCGAGGCGGTCTGCGCCTTCGCCAACGACCTGCCAGATCATCGCCGGGCCGGTGTTGTCTTCATCGGCGCGCGGGATGACGGGTCGCCGTCTGGCGTGATCATCACCGATGAGCTGCTCCGGAGCCTTGCCGACGTCAAGACGGACGGCAACATCGTTCCGCCTCCGTCTCTCACCGTGAGCAAGCGCACGCTCGGCGGCACGGAGATGGCTGTGCTCATCGTCGAACCGTCCGACTCGCCGCCTGTTCGATACAGGGGCCGAGTGCACATCCGCACCGGGCCTCGGCGCGACATTGCGACGGCCCAGGACGAGCGAATTCTCAACGAGAAGCGTCGGCATCGCGACCGGCCCTTCGATGTGCAACCGGTGCCGTCCAGCCGCATCGACGATCTGGATCGGCGACTCTTCGAGAGTGTGTACCTGCCCGCTGCTTTCGCACCCGACATCCTGGCCGACAACGATCACAGTTACGAGCAGCGTCTTACGGCAACCAAGATGATCGTGGCGCCCGAGGATTCCACTCCGACGACTGTGGGGATTCTCGTGCTCGGGACTCGAACGCGGGACTTCTTTCCGGGCGCCTACATCCAGTTCCTGCGCATAGCAGGCAGAGATCTGGCCGATCCGGTTGCCGATGAGCAGGCAATCGATGGTTCCGTGGGCGACGTTCTACGACGCGCCGACGAGAAGCTGACGGCTCATAACCGCACGGCCGTGGACTTCACGAGTGGCCCGGTCGAGGCGCGCCGGCAGCCATACCCGCTGGCCGCGCTCCAGCAACTCGTCCGCAACTCCGTGATGCACCGCACTTACGAGGCCACGAACGCCCCCGTGCGGCTATTCTGGTTCGACGATCGGATCGAGATCATCAACCCTGGTGGTCCGTACGGGGCCGTGACGGCGGAGACATTCGATTGCCCGGCGTGAACTCGCGAGAAACGGCCATCCTTCGCCCCAGTTCATCGTGGAGCCAACCTATGTCGGCGTCGTGGTGAGGGCCGCTCGGTGAAAACCATTGCCCTCTTCAACAACAAAGGGGGCGTCGGCAAGACCTCACTGGTTTACCACCTGGCGTGGATGTACGCGGACCTGGGGCTCACCGTCATCGCGGCCGACCTCGACCCCCAGGCGAACCTGAGCAGCATGTTCCTGGAGGAGGATCGCCTGGAAACGCTCTGGCCCGATGGCAAGTACGGGCAGACGATCTACGGCGCGGTGCAGCCGCTCCTCGAGGGAACTGGGGACGTGGCAGCGCCACACATCGAGGAGATTGCCGAGAACCTCGGTCTGCTGGTGGGCGATCTGACGCTGTCGGCATCCGAGGATGAGCTGAGCAGTCAGTGGCCCGCGTGCCTCGACCGCCAACCCCGGGCGTTTCGGGTGCTCTCGGCGTTCTGGCGTGTCATTGAGTTGGCCGCCCGCGAGCGGAAGGCAGCACTTGTCCTTATCGACGTGGGACCCAACCTCGGCTCGATCAACAGGGCTGCCATGATCACGGCCGAACACGTGGTGATCCCGCTTGCCCCGGACCTGTACTCATTGCAAGGGCTGAAGAACCTCGGCCCCACCCTGCGTCGGTGGCGGGACGAATGGAATGAGCGGCGCAGCCGGAACCCGCTGGCTGGACTTTCCATCCCGGGAGGGACGATGGCGCCGTCTGGCTACGTGGTGATGCAGCACGCGGTTCGACTCGACCGGCCGGTCAAGGCGTACGCCAGATGGATGGGGCGAATCCCAGGAGTTTATCGGGAGGCAGTCCTCGGCGAGAACACCACGTCGAGTGTCAGTGTGGAGACGGATCCGCATTGCCTGTCCACCTTGAAGCACTACCGGAGCCTCATGCCCCTCGCCCAGGAAGCGCGTAAGCCCATGTTCTTTCTGAAACCGGCAGACGGCGCGATCGGAGGGCATGCGACCGCCGTGCAGGATTGCTACCGCGACTTCGAGGCGCTGGCACGGCGAATCGCCGACCGCTGCGGCGTAGTCCTGCCATGAAGCTCGCGAAGAAGCTCATCGAGGTGGCGCTGCCGCTCGACGCCATCAACAAGGCCTCGGCGCGGGAGAAGTCCATCCGGCATGGGCATCCGAGCACGCTGCATCTCTGGTGGGCGCGGCGGCCCTTGGCGGCGGCGCGGGCAGTGATCTTCGCGCAGATGGTGGACGACCCGTCGAGCAATCCGGATCTCTTTCCGACCGCGGCGAAGCAGGAAAAGGAGCGCCAGCGGCTCTTCCGGATCATCGAGGACCTCGTGCAGTGGGAGAACACCACAAACGAGACAGTGCTCCAGGCGGCGCGCGATGAGATCTGGCAGAGCTGGCGGCGCGCCTGCGCCGAGAACGCCGACCACCCACGCGCGAAGGAGCTGTTCGACCGACACAAGCTTCCCGCCTTTCACGATCCCTTCGCGGGGGGTGGCTCGCTTCCCCTGGAGGCGCAGCGGCTGGGACTTGAGGCTCACGCTTCCGACCTCAACCCGGTGGCCGTACTGATCTGCAAGGCGATGATCGAGATCCCACCTCGCTTCGCGGGAAAGCCGCCGATGAACCCCGAGGCGCGGAAAGACAAGGCGCTCTTCGCGCGCGAGTGGAAGGGCGCGCAGGGCCTGGCCGAGGACGTGCGTTACTACGGCAAGTGGATGCGCGACGAGGCCGAGAGGCGCATCGGACACCTCTATCCGAAGATCGAGGTCACAGCCGAGATGGCGAAGGCGCGGCCGGACCTGAAACAGTACGCCGGGCACAAGCTCACCGTGATTGCCTGGCTCTGGGCACGCACCGTGAAGAGCCCGAACCCGGCGTTCGCGAACGTGGACGTGCCGCTCGCCTCGACTTTCATGCTCTCGACCAAGGTGGGGAAAGAAGCACATGTCGAACCAGTGATAGAGGGCGCTGGATACCGGTTCACGGTGAAAGTGGGGAAACCCAAGGATGCCGAGACGGCGAAGGCGGGCACCAAGCTTGCGCGCGGCGCGAATTTCCAGTGCCTGATGTCAGGGACGCCGATCGCCGGCGACTACATCAAGACCGAGGGCAGGGCCGGGCGCATGGGTGCTCGGCTAATGGCGATCGTGGCCGAGGGGGATCGCGGGCGGGTATACCTCGCACCGAAGCCGGAGCACGAGGAGGCGGCGCGCAAGGCGAAGCCGGAGTGGAAGCCGGAGACGCCGCTTGCCCCGGACCTGCGCGCACTTTGGACGCCGCCATACGGCCTGGTGACCTACGGCGACCTCTTCACGCCCCGCCAGCTCGTGGCGCTGACGACCTTCTCGGACCTGGTCGGCGAGGCGATGGAGCACATCCGCCGCGATGCCCTCGCCGCCGGCCTCCAAGACCACCCTAAGCCCCTCCGCGACGGCGGCACCGGCGTAACGGCGTATGCCGACGCGGTGGGGGTGTATTTGGCTTGTGGCATTAGCCGTTCCGCGGACTTCTGGTCGAACCTCTGCATATGGGCAAACCAGCCGAAGAACGAGCTGGTCGCACATCTCTTTGGTCGACAGGCAATTCCTATGGCGTGGGACTTCGCGGAAGCAAGTCCTTTCAGTGACTCGGGGGGAAATTTTGAGAAGAACCTGGCCTACGTGGCTAAGGGCATCGATTTATTGCCCGGGTCTACGTCGGGAAGTGGACAACAAATTGACGCGGCACGTAACGCGGCGTCCTGGGACAAGCTGGTATCCACCGATCCGCCCTACTACGACAACATTGGCTACGCCGACCTATCGGACTACTTCTACGTCTGGTTGCGACGCTCGCTGCGTTCAGTCTTTCCCGATCTCTTCTCGACGCTCGCGGTGCCCAAAGCGGAGGAACTCGTTGCCACACCCTACCGGCACGGCAGCAAAGAGAAGGCAGATGTCTTCTTCCTCGACGGCATGACGCAGGCGATGCGCCGCCTCGCAGAGCAGGCACACCCGGCTTTCCCCGTAACCATCTACTACGCCTTCAAGCAGTCCGAGAACGAGAGCGAGCGAGGGACCGCCAGCACGGGCTGGGAGACCTTCCTCGACGCGGTGATCCGCGCTGGGTTCGGGATCAGCGGTACTTGGCCGATACGGACGGAAAGGACCCAAGGTTTGAAGGGGCAGACTAACGCCCTTGCCTCCAGCATCGTCCTCGTCTGCCGCAAACGCCCTGCCTCCGCGCCCACCGCCACGCGTCGTGAATTCGTCGCCGCGCTCAAGGCCGACCTTCCGCCGGCCCTCGCCCACCTCCAGCGCGGCAACATCGCGCCGGTGGACCTTGCGCAGGCTGCCATCGGCCCGGGCATGGCGGTCTACACGCGGTACGCCAAGGTGCTCGACGCCGAAGGAAAACCGCTCACCGTGCGCGATGCTCTGGCGCTCATCAACCAGACCCTCGACGAGGCATTGGCCGAGCAGGAGGGCGACTTCGATGCCGACAGCCGCTGGGCCATCACCTGGTTCGAAGAGAATGGCTTTGCGGAGGGCGACTTCGGTCGTGCCGAACAGCTCTCCAAGAGCAAGAACACCAGCGTGGACGGAATGAAACAAGCGGGCATCCTCGCTTCGGCACGGGGAAAAGTCCGCCTACTCCGCCCAGACGAGCTGCCCGCCGATTGGGACCCCGCGACTGATCTTCGCGTCACCGCCTGGGAGACCGTGCATCAACTCATCCGCACGCTCGAACAAGGCGGCGAAGGCGCAGCCGCCGAACTGGTGTCGAAGCTCGGGACAAGGGCAGAGGTGGCGCGCGAGCTAGCCTACCGCCTTTACACGCTTTGCGATCGCAAGAAGCGCGCTCCGGAGGCGCTGTCTTACAACGGGCTAGTGCAAAGCTGGCCCGAGATCGCCCGGCTAGCCCGGGAAGGCGTCCCTCTGGCGCAGCCTGAAGAGCCTGATCTGTTTTCCGGCGACACGCGTTAAATCAAACCTGCCGGTAGTGGGTCAGTTTGGCCTCAGCGCCTGTCCAATGGCGTCGGCGCACGCCAGATAAAGCCTGGCCTTCTCGGGATCGGCATCGGCTAACTTGGGCGCTTCCCTCAGCGTGAGCGCGCACATCGATGGGTTCGGGCCCACTTCTGATCACGCTCGTTGAAGGGAAACGCGAGACCCCCTCACGAAGCTCGACCACTTGACGAGCGGCCCGTGAAGGGGTCCCCTCC
>Ga0187893_10011124_pt1 | contig 13157 bp, 9 predicted proteins | sample MA1701074metaG_FD_139574 | JGI IMG/M metagenome (GOLD analysis project Ga0187893, IMG submission 139574) | White microbial mat communities from a basaltic lava cave in the Kipuka Kanohina Cave System on the Island of Hawaii, USA - MA170107-4 metaG ...
CGCCTTTTCTATCGCCCCGAATTTCGTATGCGAAGCCATCGCGGTTCGGAGATCCTGCCCCCATTCGTCCGGGTCCCCGGATATAATCTTTGAGAGCATGAACGAGAAAGACGGCTCAAGTTCCGCGCCTTCTTGGTATTCGGACGCTCCGACCGAAACGAACCCCGTGCAGAAGTCGGTAGAGAGCTGGTTTTCTACCCGCTGTTGAGGCAGAGCGTATTCTTTCGGCAGTTCGGAGAGTTTCGGCAGGGAGAATATTGCTCCAAGCGAATAGTCCCGCTCATCTTTCGGCAATTCTCTTAAACCCTGTGGGATGTTTTTCATATATTTTATTTAATTTGTAATGTCTGCTTTTGTATGACCTCAAGAAGCGTTTTCACTTCAACCATTTTTTCTTTAAGAGTTCCTATGTCCCGAAGAGCTTGCTCGTACTGAACCTCCGTCTTATCAATCCGCCTTCCATACTCGTTGAGGGTTGATTGCGTATTAGACCAGACAAATATGATACCGACAAGAAAAGCGAGTATCGGCCAGTTTTCCCGCAAGAAGCGCAGTGATATGTTGTTGGTTTGGTTTTCCATTATTCTGAATCTATCCATATGATGCTTTGCACTGGGGAGGTTCCGCCAGCGGCCGCAGGCAATGTATAGGTTACAGTACACGCGCCTCCCTTTCCGTTTCCTGTTTCTGAAGTGGTAATTTCTCCCCCTCCTCCGCCTCCTCCATAAGCCGCTCCATAGCCGCCCATCGATCCATTATCACCTCCTCCTCCTCCTCCTCCTCCAAAACTATGAGGAGTGCCGGGTACTCCCTGTTCTGTCCCGTCCGCACCCTCCCCGCCTGCTCCACCATTTCCGTTATCTCCGTTGCCCCCTGCTCCGCCTACCGTACCATTACCTGCTGTACCTGCTGTACCTGCTCCATTAGGTCCGCCAGCGCCACCTCCACCACCACCTGTATCTCCTGTATTTGTTCCGCCTCCACCTGCACCCCCAGCACTGGTAACATCGCCAGTAGAAGATGCCGTTGCTCCTCCAAGTCCTCCTGCCGTATCAACCGAGCTTCCGCCTTTCCCTCCCCAACCTGGAGCCGCAACTACTGTAGTTGTGGCGAAAGTTGTAGTTGCGCCGTTGAAACCATTACCCGACGCCGCATTAGCGGTTAATCCGCCAGAACCGGTGAAGAGGGTGTAGAGCGTCCCTGGAGTTACAGAAACAGTTGAAGAAGCAAATGCTCCTCCTCCGCCACCTCCGGCACCGGCATTTGTTCCATCACCCCCGCCTCCTCCTGCGCCCCAACAAGCGACTTTGGCTGTTGTGACTCCAGTTGGAGCTGTCCACGAACCATAATTGTTTGTAGTATTCATGGTCGTGGTGAAAGTATCTATGCATGTCGCGCCGGCAGTCGTACACGAATATGTAATCTGCACTTCGCCTTTTCCTCCTTTTCCGCCAGCAGAACCTGCTCCACCACCGGCACCACCGCCACCGTTGTGCTCTCCGCCTCCTCCTTCACCGATTTCGCTTCTCCCGCCTTTACCGCCGCCAAGAGATCCTCCAGCTCCGCCTGCCGCTGGTGCGTTGGCAGTTGTAGTACCATTACTTCCATTCTGCGTGCTCCCTGCTCCTCCTCCGCCAGTCCCCACATTGAACGATGCTCCGTCTCCGCCTTGTCCTCCAGTAAACTTTGTTGCACCAACACTTGCAGGATTGCCATTGTCACCGCCTGCTCCGCCAGAGTTGCCATTCTGTCCTAATTCACCCCCATCAGCTAAAACAAGTGCTCCGTCATCGAAATATGAATCTCCGCCATTTCCGCCGTCAGCCCCATTTCCTCCAGCTGTCCCTCCAGCGCCGACTGTAATTGTGTATGAGTTGCCCGGAGTTACGGGTATGCTTGTTGTTGCCGAAAATCCTCCGCCTTCGCCTGCTCCGCCGCCGACACCTGTTCCTGCCCCTCCTCCTCCACCTCCGGCTGCCCATGCCTTGACATCTACAGCAGTTACTCCTGTCGGAGCAACCCATGTCGCTGTAGTGAAGAAGTCTTCTCCTGCGGCAAATGCAGGTAGGACAAAGAAGGTCTGCTTCCTATAAGAAAGCCTCGTAGTAGTAGCTGTCTTAATTATGTAGTTCTCGGTATTTACTTTCTCTGCGCCGAAAGAGAGCACAATCATTCCCGGACCATGATCTTCAAGATACCTCGCAGAAGAGTATTGCATTCCTTCAGTAAAATAATATCTCCCGTCTGATTTTTCAGAGGATATATAGCCGTATTCGACAATGCCGTTTGATTCCGTTGTATAGACGACTTCTCCTTTCAGTTTTTCATTAGGACTGACATTGAAGAATACCGCGCCTGAAACCAACGCGAGTGCTCCAAGTATTCCAGCGGTGAGTTTGTTATTCATTTTAGTCTGTTCGGCGATATCCCATAACGCGTACATTGACATAATCGGGAGACCCGGAAGACGCGCCGACCTCTACGCGCACGGCTTCATTCGCCGTTAGGTTGTTGTTAGACGAGATGGTGTACCAGTTCCATGTTGTCGTACAAGTGACGCTTGTCATATCATTCGTTCCGTTATCAGAGAGTACGATGACTTTGTTCGTCCCGCCATCTACCATACACCCGATAGACATGACAGTTTGAGGAAGAGGGTGCCGTGGAAGTTCAATAACGCCTCCGGAAGCGAAATCTGGCGAAGTGGAGGCAAGGAGGAAAGAATAAAGCGTAGTGGAAGCCGAAGCGACAACGAAGTCCCCTGTAGATGTCGCAAGGACGAGATTATTGGAAGTCGTATCGAGAGCAAGTTCACCTGTACTATCCACTGTCGGAGCAGTGCCGTTTGGAATCTCCATCGAGACGGCATCTCCGAAGTCAAGCGCACCTTTTGCGATGAGTCCCATGTTTAGGGTTACAACGCCCGTAGAGGCGATCCCTATCGCCGCAGTCGTGCTTGTGGCGAACGCATCGCTACTTGTCGCGAAGTACAGATTGCCTCCCGCACTTCGCATTGTCCAGTGCTTGAGATTTGTCCCCGCTCCACTGTCAGTGAGTGCGAGCTGGGGTCCTGTAGAAGACGCAAGCTGGAGTGACCAGCGGGGCGTGGTGGTGCCTATGCCGACGCGGAGAGCGTTTGTCGTATGGATGGCAAGAGTGTCTGCCGTGCTGGTTGCCCATTTGGAGTTGCCCGCTCCTCCCCCTCCCCCGGTATCATCTACTCCATCGCAGAGTCCAGCCCCGCCAGTGATTGTTGTACAGAACGCCGCCCATGTTGAGCCAGTTACTCCGTTGAAGGTGAGCAAGTTTGTAATGTCGAGATTTGTCGTGGTGGCATGAGTTGTCGTTGCTCGCGTTACTTGGAAACTTGATGGGAAAATAACATGATTCGGAAGCGAGAGCGTCCATGTCCTATCGGCAGACAAGTCTTGCGCTCCCGCGGATGAGGTGATTTGACTAGCAGTACCGGCTACGGTAAGAGCGCGGGATGTTGAGACCTTATTGTTAAATGTCGTCCAGTCTGCGGCAGAAAGACATCCGGGAATTGAACCCGAAGCGACATCGCAAGAAATAGAGAGTGCGCCATTCAGTACATACCGAGATGCTGTCGTGGTTATCCCCCCCGAAGAAGATACTGTCCCGGTAGCTATATTGGCAAAGGTGTTTGCGCCGGAGAAGTAAGGAATGTTCCCGATCACGGCGGCGGTTGAGGTGGAGAGTCCGTTAAACCCTATTGTCGCTCCCGAAAGAGTGATCGGCCAGGTGACGGAAATGGCGCCTTGTTTGTTATTGAAAGTTGTCCAGTCTGCCGAGGCGAGGCACCCGAAGACGGAAGCGCTTGCTGTGTTGCAGGTAACCGCTCCTCCCGCATAGGTTAATCCCGTGGAGTAGGTGGTGGTGGCGGCGCTGTAGAGCAGTCCTCCCGCGCCTATTCCTACGCTCCCCGAAGAAAGAGAAGAGAGGCGCAAGGCGGAAGTTATTGTAGAAGAAGCCGTAGAGATAAATCCGTTGAAGAATCCAAGAGTGGTAGATGTGGACACACCCCAACTCTGTGTTGTCCATGCAAATGCTCCTCCACCTGTACCCGCAGGCCAAGCAGTCCTGCAGTCCGCAGTTAAACAAATTCGATTGAAATGCCCTTCATCCCATGGAGCCGTGGATGTGCCGATATTCTCCGTGGAATCAAGAGGCACTATAGAGCGAAGCGGCTGGAAGTATGGCGCGGCAAAGACGACAGTACCGCTGAAGAGAACCGCGCCAAGAATAAAGTAGATGAGTTTTTTCATGTTATCCATAGAAAAGTGTTTCGATTATTACCATGAGTGTCTGTCCTGATTGTATCACGGGAATCGAAGAATTGATTGTGAGGGTATTCCCCGAAAGCGACCAGTCAGAAGAGTTGAAGGTAATTGGAAATTGCGTAGACCACAGACCCAAGACTTCGACAGTATCCCTCGGAAGAGTGAAAGAAGTAACCACGCCATCCACTTGACTCGTAAGGTCAATGCGCTTGATAATCGGCACTTTTCTCATTCCAAGAGAAGAAGGACGGCTGGCTATTCCTTTCTCTAAACGAGATACTATTTCTTCCAGTCCTTTGATAGCCGACTTATCCAGCCGTTCATCTCCCTCAAGCGACTCCAGTTTATTTCTGATTATTTCCGCTTTCATTTCTTCGGGAATCTTCGGGATCTTCGCCTCCAATTCTTTGAATGAATTGTAGATATCAGAGAGGTCAACTTCCGGCGGGAGTTCCGGTATCTCCCCTCTCACTTCCTCTATACTCGTCTTAACGAGTCCTTGAAGCGTCCCCATGCTCTTTGTCATTTCGTCTTTGTACTCCGTAAAGGCCTGTTCCAACTGTCTTGCCTTTAGTTCAATACTCGCCATGGCAGATTGTTGCTGTTCGGTCATCGCGGTGCTTTGGTTATCCACAAGGGATTGCAGTGCGTCCTGCGCTTGTTTGACTGCGGAAATGATAGTGGCGACAAGCTCCGCCACCTCTTTTGTCGTAGGGACTGATTCTCCTTGGTCTTTTAGCTCAAATAGTTGCGCTTTAGTTGCCATGTAATTCCATTGTATTATATCATGTCCTTGAGTAACTCTTCCAATTGCTTTGCGACATCTTTCGTGATTATCTTTTTATTCGCATATTCTTCCCACAGCGCCGCTTTTTCTTCTTTCGTTTTAAGTTTATCAAACTGGGCTTTTATGGCAGTGGCGCGGGCTTTATTCTGAACGCCCATCGCTAAGAGTTTTTCATCCTCTTTATCTATACCGAGGTCTATTTTCTCTTTAACGCGGAGTATGTTTTTTGCTGTATTCGGATCATCTTTAATAATTCTATCAAATTCCGCGGCTGCTTGCTCTCTCGGCATTGAGAGAAGCTTTTTATACTGCGCTTCTGCGTAGGTCTCTCCCTCAAAGTATCGTTTCGATTCGGGAGAGGCGTACTTCCCAAAGAGGACAGCCTGCGCTTTTTTTGCTGGAGTCTGACCGACTTCAAACTGTTTTCTTCCGCTTTTATCAGCAGAAACACCTAGTCGCGATGCTTCTATTCCTTGCAGTGTCTTTCTGATCTGAACTCCTGCGGGGACTATACTCGATCCAGCATTTAGAATATCTTTTGTCTTCTCTTCAATATCTCGTTCCCCGCCGAATCTATTTGGCGTATCGAGAGCCGCCTTCGCGATTTCTTTCGGAAGTTGGAGTGCTGGAGCAAGCCCGAATCTCCTTTCTCCGGTAAAGTAATCGAGGAGCGGGACTAACTCATTGTCCTCCATCCCGAATGCTTGCCCTATTGTATAAACATACGCAAGTCCGGCTATGCCATACCGAAGCAGTCCGGCATATTCTTTATGTTTTGCCATCTCTGCGAGAAATTCTACCTGCTTTGCCGTAAATGTTTGAAATTGGAAAAATGTCTTCATTATATCGCTCTGGAGAAAGGCAGGAGTGTCTATGCTTGTATAAGAGAATTGCGTATCGCGTACGATTTTTTTTGCGTATTCGATTGCTTGTTCTTCTGTCATTCCTTGTCCTATGCCTTTTGCTTTTGCTCCAAGATACGCGGCGGAGCGGTTTATTCTTTCCACGGCATCGAAGAAAACGAACAACCCCTTGTCTGCTCTCTGCATAGCTTTCCGCGACGCGGAAAGGAGACGATCTTGTATGATATTGTTGTCTAATATTCCTTGTTCCAAAACTTCACTTCTCGCGCTTGGAGAGAAGAGTTTTGCGTACCCTATAGCGGTATACTTCTCTCCAAGTTTCGCATAAGTATTTGCTCCTTGTGAAAGATTTCGCAGAGCAGAGCCGAGATTAAGCCCGAGCATCCCTCTGTATCCAAAACGGCGCATGACGGAAGAAAGGTAGGTAACAGGACGCTGACCCAGACGATACCCAGCAAATGACTTGATTGTGTTATCAAGAAGCGTATCAATATCCGTAGGACGCATATTCACCCTATCGAGGTAATTCTTAACATAATTCCACTGGCTCTGTTCGAGCGTAGCGCCCTTTTCCTCAATTCTCGCAAGCGCGGGATCAAGATGGACTTTCCGAGTAGCTCTCTTCACATACGCGCCTAACGCTCCCCATGTGTCTTGTTTATACCCCAGCGCTCCAAGCCGTTTTTGCAAGAACGGGTCGTAGACAGAACCCGGTATCTTATCGCGAATGATTTTCGCCAGGTCCTCATCAAACTCTTTTTTTACCAACTGGTCGTCAAAAATGTGCGTAATATAATTGGAAATCTGCCTATCTTCCGGCAAACCGAGACGATCAGCCCATTCCTTAAGCCAGTCTCTAACTTCTCCCGCCACCTTTTTCTCTTCCGTAGAGAGTTCAATATCTTTTCCGTCAAGATACTTGAATATTTTTACATTGCTTTCCTTTGGAACTCTTTTACTCCATTCCGTAATCTTCTCTATATTTCCTGGAATCTCTTTTACATATTGCTCGTATTGTCTCCGAAGGAAGGCCGCCTCATTGCCGAGTCCTATTTTTGCCAGTACGCGATCTGGCGTACGGACAAAGTCTATGATATTTATCTTCTTCTTGACAGGTGTTGGAGTTCTCTCTATAATAGAAATCAATGAAAAAGATTCTGGCCTTTCTGCCAAATTGGATTTTGATAGGGCTTGCTGTGCCGATTTTTCTAGCGACATGGCCTCTCCTTCTGGCAGTGTACGGGATGCGGGTGTTTTACTCGTCTGCTGGACGGGAGCAGATTCTGGGCGCAAAGATGGCGCTCTGGTCACTCCTTGCAGTCGTGGGGATATCACTTCTGGCTGTGCTTTCCCCAAGTTTCTAAACTCCGCAAGTTCTTCTTTCATTCCTCTCTCCAAGTCCGCAATGTCAGCTTTCCTTGCCGTATACTCAGCATACGCAAGCCGAGCCGTTTCAGAATCCTGGAATCCAAGTTCTGTCACAATGTCATCGCCCTTGCGACTAAAGATAGTCGTTCCTTCTCCGGTAACTTCTTTGAGTTCCCCTTTGAAATCTCCCTGTTTTGACACATATTTTGTAAGTTCTTTTGCTGGATCGTTATCCAGTGCTTCTTTCCTTATCTCTAATTCTAATAATTTCTCTTGATATTCGGGAGACTTTTTAACTGCTTGGACAGCCGCGCTCCCCTCATCACTCGCTGTCTTCCATGCTCCGTTATCATTGAATTGATAGACATTTTTTCCATCTTTTGAAAGAATCCTCAACCTCCCTTGAGTAATGAGTCTTGAAACTTTATCAGCTTCCGGTATGACCTCTTTCGCGCTTTGGATAAACCCGCGTTCTTTTGTTGTTTGCGCCTTATTCCATATATCGGTGAGTTGAGATTTGGAAAGTTTCCCGACATTTGCATCAATTCCTTCTGGGGTTGCCCTAATGTTTGCTTCCAATCTAACACTTGGATTATCAAAACTTCTACCTTTAGCCCAACTTTTACCCTCTGCTTTTGCTTTTTCAAAAAGCCTCTTAACATCTTCAAAGGGTATTTCTTTTGGCTTGATAACGAATTGTTGCAATTCGTTTTGGATATCTTCTATTGCAAACCTTCCTTTCATTCCCACAGGAACATTTATTTTTTGACTAAAAACATCCTCCATTCCCCTCACAAACTCCTCCGCAGTAGGGTATTTGCGGGCTTCTTGGAAGAGACCGGCCGCTTTTCCAAAAATAGACTTAGCCGTACTTGCTCCAACTCTTTTAAGCGGGCCGACAAATCCGAGCGGATCGAGAGGCTGTGATTGAAAAAATGCTTTAGGAGTTTGGTCGAAAATTGCTGTAGGAGCTTGAAGATACTTCTTCTCCTCTTCCTCTACGAGTTGTTTGGCAAGTTTCGGGTCGGCGGGGGTGAAGAGCTGTCCGCGAGCTTCTTGAATCTGCGTCAGCCGTTCCGGTCTTGTGGGGAAGAGAAGTCGTCTTGTCGCGGAAGCGAGTTTTGCCGCTCCTTGACCGAAACCGGAGGCGATTTCTCTAGGGGAAGGAACTGCGGCAACGGCCGGTGTTGAGGCGCTCGTCTGAAAAGACGAAGGCAGGAAAGAGATCGGAGCGGATTGTCTCCGAGAGAGAAGCCCAGCCGATTGAGTTTTATTTGCCAATAGTCCCATTATTTGAATGGATTAGCGATCCCCGATGTTTCTTTCTTGGGCGGCATAAGGAAAAACGGCAGCCACTCGTTTTCAGGGTTGATATAATTTTCCGGTGGGAATTTCGAGAGGAAATCTTCGAGCCGCCCGCCCCCGCCATTGTCCTCGTCTATCCACGCTTTATAGAGTTCAAGATACAGTGAGGGGTCAACGAATCCATCATCTCCCCGTGAGGCATCTAGTGCTTGCGAGTCTTCCGCAAAGTCCTGCGCAGTATATATAAGCGTTCCGCTTCTGAATGGCTTCGCCGCCCCGCTTCCTCCTCCGGCAATATCGGCAAATATCTTCGCTCTCTGCGCTTGGTCGGTGAGAAGGTTGGATTCCCCCGTCCTCAATGCTAACCTATACGCCGGGTCATTTTCTCGTATCGTCTGCTCATATTGCGCTCTCAAACGGAACTCATCGTTAGCAAGAACTCTCTCTCTTTCCTTTTGTCGTGTTTCGAATAATCTCTGCTCTGCCTTGTCGAAGAGAGATTTATTCTCCGTATAAAAGAACTGAAGAGCGTCAAGGTTCTGTTTTTGGGATTCCAGTTTTATCGCGACAGCCCTGTCTGCCATTTCCCTTGCGGAATCATACCTCCCTTGGCGAGCCATTTGAATGACGGAGAGGTCTGCCTGCTTTGACGCGGATTGCCTTTGGGCGAGGCGGATATCATCCGCGATCGCTCCCCCGAATTTTCCTTCGGGGTTTTTCTCTATTGCCTCTATTTGCCTTTGGAGCGCGACCTGTTCCGCGATGATTTGGTTGTTGATGTCATTCAATTCCTGCCGTGCGGTATCCACACCCTCCGCTTGTCTGGATTGTTCTGCGAGCGCCGCGGGTCCCGCTTGGCCGAGATACGCGGTAAGGTAGTCATTGAGCGATTTCCCCGTTGCCTCTCCCTGCTTCGAGAGCGCGCTCTCTGCACTTGCCATATCCTTAGCGAACTGGGACGAAAGCGACTCGGTATATCCCAAGAGGGAAGGAGCTTGGCTCTCTGTTGGTGTGGGGAATTGTAACGGCGTCCCCGAAGACTGGAGCAGGTTTGAGTTTATCGGTTGGTAATTCTTATCATACCCCGGCGTAAACGACTGCCCGCTTACGCGCGCCGCTTCATTCGCGACCTTCGTTGATTCGTCTAGTATTTGTTGAGTAGTGGCCATTAGAGTGATTTTTGCTGGACGGCGTTTACATAGTCGATTTCCTCAATGGTAGTTTCATCTCCCCTCAATTCTATCTTAAATTGATGGAATTTGCCTGTCTTGCCCAAAGGAATCTCTGCGAACCCCTTTTCACTGGAAGAAATAGTCCTTCTGACTTCCCAGTTGTTGATGATAAACGCGGACTTTCTTCCTGCCTGCGCTCCGATGACATTCTCGTCCACTTCCACGGAATAGGTGATGTTGTCGTCCGTTGAAATGGTGTTTACTTTCACCGCTTGCCCCGCTCCCGCTCCCGCAAGAAATTCAATCTCCAGTATCCCTCCCGCGTCAAGATAGGTTTTCGCGTCTGCCAAGTTCTGCGCCGTGCTGAAGTTATTCGTGCCGAGCCAGTTTGCATGTTGCAGTGTGGTGGAGCTTATCGGAAGTCCAAGCGCTTCCTCGTGTCTGCTTTTGATGATGATTGAATCTCCGCTTTTCAGGGGTCTCCATTTGACAAACATCTTCTGCGCCGTATCCTGCACTTGCGAAGAAAATATCTTGGGAGTTATTATCCACCCCCTATTTTCAAGCCACGGGACATTGATAGAGAGCGTCCTCTGCGTCCCGGACATGTCAAGCTTGTAAGTGCTCCCGCCAAGGATGATCCCCGTTTTAATGGCATCGTTCTCTCCCGTAAGCGCGATGGCGGCGGCATTCCCCGCGTCTACTTTGGTGCTGGCATAATCCACAATATCAAAGAGGTGAAAATATGTCGTAGTGTCCGCCGAGGTAACATCCACGGCTGTTCCGATTATTGCATTGTCTTTAGAGGTCGCGAGTTTGAAGGTGGTGGAAGATACTTTGATGACATAGTAGTCCGTATTGACCCGAAGTCCTCCGAAAGTCTTGGCGGCGGAACTGAATCTTAAGAGCCGCGCGATGTTCCCTGTGTCAGGAATTGTGGCGGAGGTTGTGAAGACATCGGTCGTCGTGTTTACATTCGCCGCGGCAATGGCATGGCGATAGAACTTGGAGAATGTCTGCGAGCTCCTGTGGTAGAGTCCCGCTCTCGGATCAAAGCACCATACGCCCCCGGGGAAGTTTTCCATAGCATCCTCATCGTTTCTCCCATGAGCAAGGAGAGTGTTCGTGGTGTGTATGAAAATTCTCTCTCCGTCTGAAACCATATTGACTCCGGTAGTCTGCGGATTGATGAACCCTCCGAAGAAGTACTTTTTCTGATTGTATATCGGCAGATTCGCAAGCACATCGAACCCTCCGCCGTTGTAGTAGAGAAGCTGTCCCGCTCTGGTAAGAATGGCGAATGATGATTTATACGCGCATATCCCCATGCATTCTTCCGACCCGACAGCGCGGCCGTCGTTCGCCTCGGTAGTCGCTCCGTCCCAGATGTAGAACAATGCCTCGGCATTCTGCCCGACTGTGGCCGAACCGAGCCGTGTGATTATTCCGACTCTTCTTCCGTTATACGCGACTCCGTTCATGATAAAGTCGGAAGAAATGGTGAGGTCAGTGGTATTGGAATACAAAGTGTTGTACTGCTTCGCCACATTCCCATTGGTAACCACGAGCTCATTCCTGTTTGCGAATACGGCAAGGCGATGCGGGACACCCGATGTAAGCCCTGTGATTCGTGAAGTCCATGCCGCGCTCGCGGAGGCGGAGATTGCCCTTGAAAGAACGGCGGTGTCGGTTGTCGCAAGCCAGAGATTCTGCCAGAATACCGCTCCGCCTTGATTTGCTCCGGCTGGCGCGCTGGCGCCAGTATTGATCGCGGGAGTCGGATCACCTGTAAGCGTCCGATTGATATTGTAGTTGGAATCCGATGTCGCTATGATATATTCCCCGGTATTGAATCTTCCTATGAGGTGGGCGGAGCCGAGAGAGGTATCGTCATCTCTATTTGCTATGAGAATCGTGCGCGGCGAGAGTTTCAAGTATCCTTCTTCGTCAAGATTGATATTTTTACTCGCGTAAATGCTCCCCACTTTATCAGAGGAATTTATTTGCGTCCATCTGTTATTTGGAGGAAGTTTAGCCATAATAGGGAATGTAGTAAATCACTGCTCCGATTGATACTTCGAGGAATCCGTCCGGGTCTTTCAATACATTATAGGAACCCGACCCGCTTTCGTTGACGGCTCGGTCTTCCGTGTCTATTCCTTTCGCGCTTACGGAAAGCCCGAGACTTTTTGCGAATCTCGTTCGGAAAGCGGAATCAATCTCAAAAGGGATAGTGGTGCTCGCGCGGAGTTTTTTATTCTCCTCCTCAAGCCGTTCGATTCTCTGTTCTAGGATTTTGATGTGTTCGTCCATGTTGGAGCTGATGACTTGTTTTGATTCGACCATGTAGGGGTGGGGGTTGATACTGTAGGGGCCTGGACGGAGGCGGAAGCCGAGATAACGCCGGCAGTAAGATTTGAATCGCCGCTTACTGTAGGGGCTTGGACGGAGGCGGCGGCCGTAAGAACATCTGCGGTGATAGACCCGTAATAGACTCTTACTTCTCCCCTGAATCCCGCTCCTGAATTTGCGGTCGCATTCGTTCCATTCGCAACCGCTCCGCCTCCTCCTCCCCCTAGAGATTGTCCTGCCCCGGCAGTCGCTACACTGCCTGTTCCTGACGCGTAAGCGCCATCTCCTCCATTTCCGCCAAGTGTCGTGCCTCCGGCGCCGCCGCCTGTCGAGCTAAAACTGCTGTTTCCCGATGAATTTCCCCCAGCCCCGTCTCTGCCAGCCCCGCCTCCTCCGCCGGTCGCGCCGACATTGCCGGTACCGGCTCCATTTCCTCCATTTCGCTTCGTGTCTCCGACCCCGGAACTTGCTTGGCCTCCTGTTCCTTGAGCCGCTCCCGACGCGTCTTGATCTCCGCGCGTTCCCCCTTTTGCCAAGGCAGTGGCGGTATCCTTGAACCATGAATCTCCGCCATTATCCCCGTCAATGCCGGTTGTAGATGATGAGGTGGATGATTTACCTGCTCCGCCAGCTCCAACTGTAACCGTTATTGCTTCTGATGGAGTAACGGATATGTTCAGCTTTTTAGAATATGCCCCGCCTCCTGCGCCGGAACACATGGAGCTTCCGTTTCCAGCCGCTCCGCTCCCGCCTGCGCCCCAGCACTCCACATCAACAGAGGTAATACCTGCCGGAACAGTGAATGTCCCCGATGCCGTAAATGTTTGAACTTGTTGCGCCATTTAAGTGATGTTGATTATCCCTTCCGCGTTGAACGAGATAGTGAACGAACCGCCAGTTGATGAATAATCCGCTCCGAAATCTATGTAACAAATAAGGGGAGAGGTTGAAGCGGTTCCCGTTGATTTGTATATTACTGCCCCTCGAGCGGTTATCGTTGCCGTTGACC
>Ga0187893_10011125_pt1 | contig 13156 bp, 8 predicted proteins | sample MA1701074metaG_FD_139574 | JGI IMG/M metagenome (GOLD analysis project Ga0187893, IMG submission 139574) | White microbial mat communities from a basaltic lava cave in the Kipuka Kanohina Cave System on the Island of Hawaii, USA - MA170107-4 metaG ...
CCGCGGCTGATCGCCTCGATCGACTGGCTCAAGCGCGACCGCGCGCAGCGGCTGCTCGGCGAGGTGCTCCCCGCGAAACCGACCTACCCCCGCACCTTCGACCTGCTGATCGTCGACGAGGTCCACAGCGCCGCGCCGTCAGGGCGCGGCCGGTACGCGACCGACTCACTGAGAACCAAGGCGCTGCGCGCGCTCGGCCCGCACTTCGAGCACCGCCTGTTTCTCTCCGCCACGCCGCACAACGGCTACACCGAGAGCTTCACCGCGCTGCTCGAGCTGCTCGACCCTCAGCGTTTCGCACGGGGCGTGCCGCCCAGCCCCGAGCAGCTCCGCCGCGTGATGGTCCGCCGGCTGAAGTCTGAGCTGCGCGCCGAGCTGCCCCCGAAGCCTGATGGGACGCCGCGGTTCCCGACCCGCGAGATCGTCCCGCTGGAGGTCCGCTACACGGGCGAGGAACGGGCGGCCCACGCCGCGTTGCGGCGCTACGCCGAGTCCCGCGCGCAGGCGGCCGAGCAGGCGCGCGGCAAGGCCGGGCGGGTAGCAGCCGAGTTCGTCCTTACCCTGCTGAAGAAGCGGCTGTTCTCCTCGCCCGCGGCGTTCGCGCACACGCTCGACCGGCATGTCGAAACCATGACCCGGGCCTCGGCGACCCGTGGCGCCGCCTCCGCGAAGGTGCTCGCCGCCGCCCGGGACGAGGTGGAGCAGGACTTCGCCGACGAGGACGAGCTGGAGACCGCGTGGGACGCCGCGTTCGAGGCCGCCGAACGCTTCGCGGCACCGCTGACCGCCGGCGAGCGCGGCCTAGTCGACGAGCTGCGCAGCTGGGCATCCACAGCCGCCGACCGGGGCGACGAGAAATCGCGGGTGCTGCTCGACTGGCTCGAGGGCATCGTCCGCCCCGCTGGGAGGTGGACCGACGAGCGGGTTATCGTGTTCACCGAGTACCGCCACACCCAGATCTGGCTCGCCGAGCGGCTCGCCGCCCGCGGTCTTGCCGGCGACCGGCTCGCGCTGCTGTACGGCGGAATGGACAGCGACGTCCGCGAGCGCGTCAAGGCCGAGTTCCAGGCGCACCCCTCGCTCGCGCCGGTGCGGATCCTGCTCGCCACCGACGCGGCGAGCGAGGGCATCGACCTCCAGCGCCACTGCCACCGGCTCGTCCACATCGAGATCCCGTGGAACCCGAACCGGCTGGAGCAGCGCAACGGCCGCATCGACCGGCACGGCCAGCCGTCCCCAGTGGTGCTCGTCCACCACTTCGTTGGCGCCGGGTGGGAGCACGCCGACGCCGGGTCGCTGGAGGCCGACCTCCAGTTCCTGCTCACCGCCGCCCGCAAGGTTGAGGCGATCCGCGACGACCTCGGCAGCGTCGGCCCGGTCATCGCCGAGCGCGTCGAGCGCGCCATGCTCGGCCGCTCCGTGACCCTCGACACCGCGACCACCGAGGCCGCCTCGCCCTCCCGCACGGTGCTGCGGCTGCAGCGGGAGCTGCGCGAGGACATCGAGCGCCTCCGCGAGCGGCTCGAGGGGAGCATCGCCGAGCTGAACCTGGAGCCGGCCACCGTCGAGCGGGTCGTCCGCGTCGGGCTGGAGCTGGCTCGCCAACCCGGCCTGCGCCCCGCGGCGCTTGCCCGCGACACCGCGGCGCCCGTTTTCGAGATGCCGCGGCTGACCGGCAGCTGGGCGCGCTGCGCTGGCGCGGACCTGGAGCACCCGGTCACCGGTGAGCGGCGGCCGATCACGTTCTCCAACACAGTCGCCGACGGCCACGACGACGTCGTCCTCGTCCACCTTGGCCACCGGCTCGTCCAGCAGGCGCTGCGCCTGCTCCGCGCCGAGATCTGGGCCACGGGCCCGGCGGCGAGGCTCGGCCGGGTGACCGCCCGCATCGTGCCGCACGCCGCGCTCGACCAGCTCGCGGCGGTGGCGCACGGGCGGCTGGTGATCACCGGGGCCGACGGGCGCCGGCTCCACGAGGAGGTGATCACCGCCGCGGGCCGGGTGCGCGGCGGCCGGTTCGCGCGGATGAACGTGGGCGAGACGGACACCGCGCTGGCCGCGGCGACCGCCCGGCAGCCCGACTCTTCGGTGCTCGAGGCGCTCGCCGAGGCCTGGCCGGCGGTCGCCGAGCCGCTCGCCAACGCGCTTGGCCACCGCGCCCGCACGCGGGCGGACAGCCTCACCGCGCTGCTCGCGCGCCGCGCCGAGGTCGAGCGCGCCCTCGACTCTCCGCTGGAGGCGCAGGTCCGCGCGCTGCTGCTCGCGGCCTGCGACAACGACGAGCGGGTCGCCGCCGAGGTCGAGCCCTACCACGCGCTGCTCCGCCGCGACCACCGCGGCCTCCCTCGGGTGTGGCCGCCGGGCAGCGTGTACGTGACCGCCGGCGCCGAGCGCCGCTCCACCGGCACCTACTACACCCCGAAGTCGCTCGCCGAGGAGACGGTCCGCCACACCCTGGAGCTGCTCGTGTACGCGCCGGGGCCGGCGTCGGGCGCCGCGCCGGGGGAGTGGCGGCTCAAGCCCGCCGCCGAGCTGCTCGACCTGCGCATCTGCGACATGGCGATGGGGTCCGGCGCGTTCCTGGTCGCCGCCTGCCGGTACCTCGCCGAGCGGCTGCTGGAGGCGTGGACGGCCGCCGAGGATTCTTGCGGCGGCGAGGTGTCGGTGGACGGGCGCGCGTTGGGGCCTGCGGTCGCCGACGCCGAGGTCGTGCCGGCGGGGGAGGAGGACCGGCGCCTGCTCGCGCACCGGATGGTCGCCGACCGCTGCCTGTTCGGCGTCGACCGCAACCCGATGGCCGCCGAGATGGCGAAGCTGTCGCTGTGGCTCGTGACCCTGGCGAAGGACCGCCCGTTCTCCTTCCTCGACCACGCCTTACGCCCCGGCGACTCGCTGCTCGGCATCACCGACCTCGGCCAGGTCGAGCACCTGCACCCTGACGGCGGCCGCGGCCAGGGCCGGGACCGCCCGATCTTCGACAGCCACTGGACCTCGCTCGCGCTGAAAGAGGCCGTGGCCAAACGCCGCCGCCTCGAGTCCTTCACCATCGTCACCATCGCCGACGCCGAGGAGAAGGCCCGCCTCCACCGCGAGGCGGAGGCGGGCCTGGACCCGCTGAGGGTCGTCGCCGACGTCGTGATCGGCGCCGCCCTGTCGACCGTCAGGCATGGCGACGACGCCCTGGACGTTGCGCTGCTCGGCGTCGCTGACGACGTGGTAAAGGCCCTCGACCCGGCCCGGTCCGAGGTCGAGCGGCGGGTATACCTTGAGGACCTGCGCGCCCGCGCCGAGTACTGGCTCGACACCGACCGCCCCGACTCGGCCCCCGAGCGGCAGTGCTTCCACTGGCCCCTGGAGTTCCCCGAGGTCTTCCTGGACCGAGGGAGGCCAGGCTTCGACGCGGTAGTAGGCAACCCGCCGTTCTTGGGCGGCAAGCGCATCTCCGGCCCGCTGGGCTCGTCCTACCGCGAGTACCTGGTCGAGCAGGTTGCCGGTGGCGTAAAGGGCAGCGCCGACCTGGTCGTCTACTTCCTGCTGCGCGCCGCGCAGATCGTCGCCGCCGGCGGGGGAGTGGGCCTACTCGCCACGAACACCATCGGCCAAGGGGACACCCGCGAGGTTGGGTTGGACCGGCTCACGTCCGCGGGCTGGACGCTCTACCGCGCATGGCGCAGCCGCCCATGGCCCGGTAGCGCGAACCTAGAGGTTGCTCAGGTGTGGCTGAGGCGCGGTCGCTGGAACAGCAAGGCGTCACTCGACGATACCGAGGTGCACGGGATCACCCCGTCGCTGGACACTTCCAGCCGGGTCTCAGGCACCGCTCACCGTCTTGCGGCCGCTGCCGGGCGGTCGCACATCGGGTCCCTCATCAACGGCAACGGCTTCACGCTACACCCTGACGAGGCCGCCGGGCTCATCGACGGCGACCCCCGCAACCGGCACGTGCTCTTTGCTTACGTCAACGGCCAAGACCTCAACTCCCAGCCCGATCAGTCGCCCAGTCGCTGGGTGATCAACTTCCACGACTGGCCGCTGGAGCGCGCCGAGCAGTACCCGGACTGCTTGCAGATCGTTCGGGAGCGGGTGAAGCCACAGCGCGATCTGGTGAACCGGGAGGCGCACCGCAGGTACTGGTGGCATTACGGCGACAAGCGGCCAGCGCTCTACAAAGCGATCACCGGCCTCGACCGGGTACTCACTATCACGCTTGTCAGCAGGACCATCGCTCCCGCTTTCGTGCCGAAAGGCATCGTCTACTCGCATGCCCTCGCCATCTTCGCGCACGACGACGAGGCGCACTTCGGGCTGCTCACTAGCGCGCTCCACTGGTGGTGGGCGGTCACCCGCGCCTCGACAATGCGCGCCGACCTCCGCTACACCCCCTCAGACGTGTTCGAGACCTTTCCCCAGCCCGACCTGACTCCCGACTTTGCCTCGGCGGGGAAGGCGCTCGACGAGCATCGGCGGGCGCTCATGCTTGATCGGTGGGAGGGGCTGACCGCGACGTACAACCGGGTGCACAACCCTGGTGAGCGGGCCGCGGATGTCACCGCCCTCCGTGACCTGCACGTCGCGCTCGACCACGCGGTCGCCGCCGCCTACGGCTAGGCCGACCTCGACCTTGGCCACGGGTTCCACGACACCCGCCAAGGCCTGCGCTTCACCCTCGCCGCCACCCCCCGCACCGAGCTCCTCGACCGCCTCCTCGACCTCAACCACACCCGCCACGCCGCCGAACTCCGCACCGGCCTCCACGCCCGCAAAGCAAAGCGAAAGCGCGGATTCCGAACACAGAGCGAGCAAGACCGCCTCCTGTAGGGCCGAACCCTAAATGCGGTTTCGTTCCTGGCTGCTCTACACTCTGTCGGCAAGGACGCCTCCCGGTGAGGTCGTCTTACTTCCCTAACCCATCTCTTTCGTCCGCACGTCTGGACACAGAGGGTCGTAATGCGTGACTTCGGCGACATCACCATCGCTCGGGCGATCGTCCACCTCGTCGCCGCTCGTGAAGGACGATGCACCTTGTCCGACCGGGAGTTGGCGTTGAAGCCACGGGTTGCCGACTTCCTTACGAAGCACGTGGCGGCGGGACTCGCCGATACGCAGGCCACGGCCGCGAATTTCCTCGCGATCGAGGATGAGAAGGTGTCCGGAGCCTGTCAGCAGCTACTGAACACCGACGCCTCCCTCGTTGCCCTCTCGCAGCGGATCGCGCGCCGCCTCTACGAGGTCCAAGCAGGAGACCAGCGCATCTCGGACGGCACGCTCTGCGTCCTTCTCTGCGCCGCCGAGGACGGCAAGAAAATGACACGCCGGTTCCTCGCCCTATTGAAGCTCGAACCGTCCGACGGATTCAAAGCGGTTGACGAAGTCGACGAAAATGGTCGGACCATCGTTGACCTGGTCGTCGAGACGGACGTCCTTCCCGGGAACCGTCAGCGCTTGCAGAAGTGCGCCTTCGTCAGGATTCGAGAACCGGACGACGAGTACGAGATCCTGGTCGTGGATCGGCAGGATCACGGGCGTGTAGCATCGTTTTTCCCGCGTGACTTCCTCGAAGCTGAGCCATGGCTTGATGCTATGGAGCGCACCAAGCGGCTGTATCGCTCCCTGCTCAAAGTCAAGAACGAGGTTCAGAGTGATCTTTCGCCGACCGATCGCACAAGGTTCGACAACGTGGTCCGAGGCGCGATGGACCAGGTGTCCATCAATCTTGACGAGCTTGTCACAACGCTGCCGGGCCCTCCCGAGGTCCGTGCGCAAGTTGCGAGTGCGCTCTCGGACGTACTACCGGATCGTGAGTTCGACCTGGATCCTGCAGTGGCGGAACGCTTCGTGCGCCGTCGAGTGTTCGAAGGCGATCACGAGCTCCGCGTCGCCGTCCGGGCCGATGCCTTCGACGACATGATCACGGTCACAGACGATGACGAGGGCTATCACATCGTGACCATCCGGACCCGGAAGTGGAAGGAGAAAGCGCTGCGGTGAGGATCTCCGAGCGCCCGCTGCTCGATCTGTTGGCTGCATTGGGAGCGGACCCGACCACGTTGCCGTCCCTCGAAGGACCCAAGCGCCTGCGCGTCGATCTCGAGGTATCCGGTTCCACCCTCGCAGCGCTGGATCCAGACCTCGTAAAGTGGTGTCTGGATTCCTACTACGACGCTCTTTCCGTCGAGTTCGTGCTCGGCGAGCTGATCGAGTTGACGCTCAATACCCTTGCAGACTTCGAGGTATTTGAGGAATTCCAACAGCGAGTAGACAAATCCCAGGCGTATGCCGTCTTTCTGACGCTCGACAAGGAGGTGATTGCCCGCACGCTCGTCGATGAAGAGGGCGAGGCGCAGGTCGTCCTGTTCGTGTTCGCCGAGACCGTACGTCGCCTTCTCCGACAGGGCTTGGCGGTATTCGAGGATCAGGTCTGGAAGAACGTCGCTCGACCACTCGTGCTCGTGATCGTCGACACCGAGATCGCGCTCACGGGCCCATATCTCGCTGTCGTCGACGGGGATGGGATCGGTGGCATCGGCGAGTTGTGCACGCGATTCCGTTCCGACACGACCCTTGCCCGCACGATGGCGACTTGCCGAGCGCGTCAGATCAGCTGGGACACCGCATGGACTCGCGGACTGGTCCCCGAGCATTTCGCGACGGAGGGCAGCTGTCGGGATACAGAGCTCAAAGGCCTTCTCGATGCTCAGCTCGTCAAGCTCGCGCTCCTTTACACTTGCGACCGAGCCAGAAGTCCGGAGCCATTGCAAATCCGTGCCGAGTTCCGTGGTGGCGAGCACGCCGCCACGGTCATCATCGACGAGCGCGCAGTGCTCTCGGACGTCGACGAGCAGTCATTGCGCGCTGTTGTCACCGCGGTCGACTGGTGCTACCGGCCGCTCGTCGAGATGCCCGGGCGAGACTGGATCGCCGACCGCCTGCCGATCATGCAAATCAAGATCGCTCAAGCGTTGCAGGGCCAGCCCCATGTGCAACGGTTCCGATCCTTCGCCGACCAGATGCCTGAGCTCTTCGAAGGGGTGCAGTGGAGCTGGAAGGGATTCCTGGCAGACAAGCTCCCGAGGCATCTAGAGGAGGTCCATCGGCTCGAGTCATCGGTATCCGACACCGTCGCGAAGCACGCGCAGACCGCTGCTGATCTCGTGGGAAAGCTCAGCACCACGATGGTCGGCGCCGTCGCCACGTTGATGGGCTCGGTAGCCATCGCGGCCTTCAGCCAGCCTTTGGACGTAGCGCTCCTGCAGTTGGGTATCTCCGTCTACAGCGTCTACGTCGCGGTGTTCCCTGGTGCCGTAGGGCTGCTGTCCAGTTGGCGACAATTCGCGCTCGCTGGTCGCGAGTTCGAAGTTCAGCGGGACCATTTCCGCGGCATGCTTCCAGAAGACCGCGTCGACGCGATCGTGGGCAGCCGGATCAAGAAAGCCAAGGTGGAGTACTGGCTCTGGTTTATCGGCGTCGCCTGCGTTTACGCGATCGTAGCCGCGGCCGGGCTTATGGCTGCCCAGTGCGCTCCAGCGCTCTTCGCGCCATCAGGCACTCCAGACCCGTTAACGTGCCTTCATCACAGTCGGCTGGTTGGTTCTGCGTTCTAAGGGCAATGCCACCAACCTAGGCTCGTGGAGCGTGGTAAGTGTGCGTTTGGGGGCGCATGTGCGTACTGACGGTACCGCCGTTGGCGTCGTTGTGGAAGACGATGAGTTCGCTGACGGCGTTCGGCGGCATCCCCTGTGACGGCGTTAGGGCTTTGGCATGATTAACTTGTCGCGTTAGGTGGTTAGGGCGGTTGCCCACCGCGCCGGTGTGTCGACTCAGTCGTCATATGGACGACGCAGTCGACACACCTACCGATGATGTGCAACGGCTAAGCGCTCGCCGGGCACATGCGCCCGCGGCCGCACCGAGCAGTCCGGTCGGCCGCCAGCCCATCCCCATGCCGGTAGGGCAGGACGCCGTGCGAGCGAAGTTGGTGGCATTGGGCCTAACCTGGTCTATTGGCGGGGCTTTACTGCTGGCGTTGGGTTGCACGGAAATGACCTCCTGGCCTGGGAGAATGCGGCTTGTCGAAGAGTCGCAACCCAGAACAGGAGGTCACCTGTATGGTGCAGCGTAACAGGCGTCGCGGCGGGTTCCAGGTCAACGGCGACGGGCGGGGTATCGAGAGCCGAGCGGGGTTGGCGTTGCCGGTCGAGGTCGCCGACTGGATCGGGCTGACCGACGCGCTGTCTACGGCGTTGCGTGAGGTGCGCTCGTGGCGGGACCACGACCCCCGGTGTGGTCGTGCGGGATCTGGCGGTGATGCTGATCGACGGCGGCAAAGCCATCGACCACCTGACCGGGCGGCATCCTGACCTGTTCGGACAGGTGGCGTGGCAGCCGACGGCGTGGCGCACGATCGAGGCCATCGCCGCCGACGAGTTGGCGATCACCCGCATCGGTGAGGCGCTCGTGAACGTGCGCCGCTGGGTGTGGGACCTGCCCGGCGGCGCTCCCGCGGTCTTCGACCCCGCCTCGGAGGAGCCGATGTGCCTGGACTTGGACTCCTCGCTGGTCACGGCGCATTCGGAGAAGGACCGCGCCGCCGGGAACTACAAGGGCGGGTTCGGGTACGCGCCGAACATGGCATTCCTCGACCGCGGGGACGGCACCGGTGAGCCGCTGGCGGGGATCTTGCGTCCGGGCAGCGCCACCGCCAACGACGCCGGGGACAACAACGACCTGCTCGAGGCCGCGTTGCAGACCCTGCCCGCGCTGCCGGAGGGCAAGCAGCTGGTGGCACGCGGCGACTGCGCGCTGGCGACCAAGGAGTTCCTCGGCCACGCCCGCCAGGCTGGGCTGCGGTTCTCCGTCTCGTTTCCGCTCACCGAGTCGGTCAAGGCTGCCATCCGCAGCCTGGACGAGAACGCCTGGCGGCCGGCCGTCCGCCAAAACGGCGAGCGGCGGGACGGCGCTGCGGTCGCCGAGGTCACCGATGTGGCCGCGCTGCCCGACGGCTGGCCCACCGGCGCTCGGCTGTTGATCCGCCGTGAGCCGCGGCATCCCGGCGCCCAGCTCAGCTTCGACGACATCGACGGCTGCCGCGTCACGGCGGTGCTGACCGACCAACACGGCGATCCGGTGACCTTGGACCGCCGCCACCGCGCCCGGGCGCGCTGTGAGGACCGCATCCGGGTGCTCAAGACGCTGGGGCTACGCAACCTGCCCTGCGGGGACTTCGAACGCAACCAGGTCTGGCTGCAGCTGACGCTGCTGGCGCTGAACTTGTGCACCTGGACCCAGCGGCTGACCTTGGACGGCGACCTCGCCCGCGCCGAGCCCGCCCGGCTGCGCTACCAGCTGTTCCACGTCGCGGCCCGCATCACCCGCCGGGCCCGCCAGGTCCGGGTCGCGTTCCAAGCCGACTGGCCCGGCACCCCCGCGCTCGTCCACGCCTTCGCACGGCTACGGGCATTGCCGCTACCCGCCTGACCCTCCGGCTGCTCCTTGACAACCGATCACCTCGACCAGCGGCCACAACGACTGCCACTTTGGTATACCCACACCAGCCCCCCCAGCCCCCCGCCTCACGAGCCCACCGGCCCTCGCGCCACAATTCATGGCCCGCCGGACAGCCCACCCGCCCTCCGACCTCCACCTCAACCCCCGCGAATAGATGAGGCTAAGGGGGGAAGCCGCTCACAAGACGCGCTTCCCATTTGCATTCTTGGTGGTCGGCAGGAATAGCGCTTCGATTGTCTAGACCCGGGCTCTCTGTGTCAAGCTATGGTGAAGCCGGATATAGCCGGTAATTACTGACAGAGGGCGAGCGGGAGCCACTCGAGAATGACCGCCTCGCTGACACAGTCCCGGCCTGTTGGCCATGCTGGGGTCATAGCTGATGTGCCCGACCCAGAGGTGCCCGCCAAAGCCACGCGCCGCCGGTTTTCCGCGGCCTACAAGCTACGGATCGTCGCGGAGTACGACGCGGCTACCGAGCCGGGCGCCAAAGGCGCGCTGCTGCGCCGCGAGGGCTTGTACTCCTCGCATGTGATCGAGTGGCGCCGCGCCCGTGATGAGGGCGCGTTGGGGGCGTTGGACCGCAAACGCGGCCGCAAACCCGCCGAGGACCGCGACGCCGAGCTGGCCCGGCTGCGCCGCCGCGCCGAGCGCGCCGAGGCGGAGCTGGCCAAAGCCCGCAAGACGATCGACGTGCAGGGAAAAGTCTTCGCGCTCTTGGAGACGCTCTCCGAGAGCGCGGAGCCCACGCCCGAGCCCAAGCCGAAGCCGTGACCGGCCACGCGCTGGCCGAACTGGCCCCCACGTAGGCGTGCGCAGGGCCTGCAAGGCGCTGGGCCGCTCCCGGGCCACCCACTATCGCCATCACCGCGTCTGTCCCGCCCCGGGACCTGTGTTGGGGCCGCCTACCCCGGCCAAACCACAGCCCCGCGCGCTGAGCCAGACGGAACGCCAACAAGTCCTCGACCTGCTGCACTGCGACCGGTTCATGGACAAAGCGCCCGCGCAGGTCTACGCCGAGCTGCTCGACGAGGACACCTACCTGTGCTCGATCTCCAGCATGTCCGCATCCTGGCCGGGGACGGCGAAAGTCGTGAGCGTCGCCGGCAGGCCACTCACCCGGCCAGGGTCAAACCCGAGCTGTGCGCAGCCGCGCCCAACCAGGTGTGGTCGTGGACATTGAACTGCCCCGGGTTTGAACTGCCCCGGGGCGATTCAGTACTGTTAGCCCAACTAGGCGATGCGATCAAGGACTCCGACAGCCTGTCAGGGGCCAAGCGGGGGGAGCTGGCCGGCCAACTGCGCGCCCAGCCCGGCCTGCGCCGCTTCCTGCGCCAGACGCCGAGCGGGCTGCTACGCATCGGCCGTGGGACCCTCCGCCGCGAGGAGCGCCTGGACGGCAAGTTCCTGCTGCGCACCTCCGATCCCACCCTGACGCCTGAGACATCGCGTTGGGCTACAAGCAGCTGCTGGAGGTCGAGCGCGCCTGGCGGGACATGAAATCCACGCTGGAGCTGCGCCCGGTCTACCACCACATCGAACGGCGCATCCGCGCCCACGTCATCCTGTGCTGGCTGGCGCTGCTCCTCATCCGTCTGGCTGAAAGCGCCTGCGAGGACACCTGGCGCAACCTGCGCCACGAGCTGGACCGCATGCACCTGGGCACCTTCACCGGGCCCACCGGTACCAGCCGCCAGCGCACCGAGACCACCCCCGGCCAACGGACTATTCTCCGGGCGCTCGACCTGCCCGAGCCGCCCCGCTTCGTCCACCTAGCCCCCGCCGCAAGCCAGGCTCAACACGCCTGACCGCCCCCCAACCAGCCAGCCGGCCTAGGCACACACGCCGCTGGCCGTACGCACCTCATTTCCCCAGCTCACCATCCCAAAACGCACCCGGCCAACGCCTCAACTGCGGAACCCCGGTAGAGGATTGAAGCCGTTTGCCGTTGCCGGTAGATTGTGTTTGCACGCAGTACGGGACGTAAGGGCCCGACTTTTCCCAGGAGGCGGCTGTTCGGCCGCCTCCTGTGTCGTTGCGGTGCTCCCTCAAAGGGGCAAAGCGGAAGAGATTGCCTGCACTACCAACCGTTCCCTGCCCTGGGGTTTCAGGTCGATCGGTACGGCGGCGAGCATCTGACCAGCTCGTAAGCCCGCTTCACGGTTCGCGAGGACGGTGCAACGACTACCTTTCTCGACGATCCCGATGGCTTGAGTCGGTGTCCGTACGGTCAGCACCCTGACGAGAAGTGGGTGCATCGGGTCCAACTCCTGGCCGTCCTGGACGAGCGCCTGCGCTGGAGCGAGCGCGCCGACAAGCCGATGTGTCTCCCGGACCTGCACCAGCACTCTCGCGCCCGACAGGCAATGGCCGACCTCACAGTAGGCCCTGACCAGTTCGCCGTTCGACATCCTTAGCTCCACCTCGCGCGGCGCGAGCCGTCTTGTCACCACGGCTTGATGGAGATCCCGGCGCCCACGCGGTTTGTCCCGCGCCAGTGCCAGCAGGGGGAATTGTCGTACCCCCATGCCGAAGTCGACTCCTACGGCGTGCAGTTGGCGCTCGTCACCAGCCCCCAGCCGTCCGAGTTCTTTGGGATCGGCCAGGCCCAGGATGCCAGAGGGGTCTCGCATCACGAGCCCGTTTCGTAACCGGTCGAACCTCTCGAAGATCCATCGGCCGCAACGTTGCTCATGCGCCATCCGTGCGATGGCGTCACGCAAGGGTGCCCCACACGGCTGGTACCCAGTCGGGCATGCACGTCGGAACGCCTCTTCCCCCAGCAGAAGGTACGGGTACTCGCGCTTGTCCACCACTCCAGATGAGGCGACATAAAGGGGGATCCCCTCCGTGTTGACCGCGAACTCGTAGGCAGGTGTGAGATCGATGTCCTGAGAGAGCACGACGATGGCGCGGTAGGGAGATTGGCCCTGGGCAATCAGGATGGCATGCTGGGTGATGTCCACCGCACACGCCACGTCCACCATCTTCTCTTCGGCTCGCCCCCCGTCCTTGATGTGAAGTTCGCCTTCCAGGACACGTCCGCGCGGATGGTCCTGGATTTCCCGTTTGTACGCAGCGTTATCGCGGTGCGCTTCGGAAAGAGCTTCGCGGTCTCGCCGACGTGCAAGCGCAAGACCAACATGCACGTCCAGTACGTCGAATCCATAGAGGCTCAGCGCGTCGATCACTCCCTCGACGGTCGGCCGCGCCTGATAGCCGAGCAGATCCTCAGCGCGATGAAGCATGTTGCGTGAGTCGACCACCGCGAGAGCGGGCGCACCGACTCGGGACCCCGCCAGGGGATCCAAGGCGCCACTGCTGGAGACGTTCATGAGCGACCCCCCGATCAACCCTTCGGCTAACTGAGCGTAACAAGGATCGGAACCGGCTTACAAACCCGTAACTACGATAACGCCATGATCCGATGGCATGTGATGGATCAAGCTCATCGCCCATCCAAGCCCTGGGGCAGGCCCTTGTCGCGCACCTGGCGTAGGCTGCCGGTTCGACAAAGGAGGCGGTGTGGCCGGGGAGGCGTTGCGGAAGGTGAGTCCCGCGGAGGTGAGGGCGCGGTTGGAGGAGCTGGTCGTGGCGGATCTGCTGGGGCCGGCGGGTGGGGTGGAGGAGGAGGTGGCGGAGGATCGGGTGACGG
>Ga0187893_10011126_pt1 | contig 13155 bp, 11 predicted proteins | sample MA1701074metaG_FD_139574 | JGI IMG/M metagenome (GOLD analysis project Ga0187893, IMG submission 139574) | White microbial mat communities from a basaltic lava cave in the Kipuka Kanohina Cave System on the Island of Hawaii, USA - MA170107-4 metaG ...
GCGCAATCTCCTTGATGCGGTAGTGGCGGCCAGGACGGTGCGACGGGTCGTCAACATGAGCGGGTTCGACGTGTACGGCAACTGGAAATGCCGGCGCGGCACCCTGCTGGACGAGTCGTCCGCCATTGACGACGAGATCATCCGGCGTTGCGATGCATCGGGCTATGCAAAGCTAAAACAAGACGAACTGCTGTTTGACTATGCGCGCCGCTATCACATCCCGTACGTCGTGCTACGTCCGTGCAGCGTGTACGGTCCCGGCTGGCACGAGCCTCCAGCCCGGATCGGTCTCCGCACCTTCGGCTTCTTCATGCACATCGGCGGCTCGAATCGGCTTCCGTTGATCTACGTCGACAACTGTGCCGAAGCCGTGGCCCTGGTGGCGATGCGCAAAGGCGTCGATGGCGAGATCTTCAACGTTGTTGACGACGATCTGCCCACGAGCCGGCAGTTCCTCAGGATGTACAAGAAGAATGTGCGCCAGTTTCGATCGGTTTATGTTGGCTATCGGCTGTTCTACCTGTTCTGCCTCGCGTGGGAGAAGTATTCGGTCTGGTCGAACGGTCAGCTGCCCCTCGTGTTCAACCGCCGCAAGTGCACCTATTACTGGAAGGGTAATAGATACTCCAACCAGAAGTTGAAGGAACGTCTCGGCTGGCAGCCAGTGGTCCCGTTTGCGGAGGCGGCAAGCCGGTTCTTCGAATATGCCCGCGAAGCGGGAGCGGATCATGATGCTTAAGGTTGCGATTGTCGGCTGCGGGAAGGTGGCGGAGCAGCATGCCGAACACATCCTTCATATCGGCGGTTGCCGCTTGGTGGCCGTCTGCGACCGCGAAGCGATCATGGCACGCAATCTCGCCGAGCGGCTGCAGGTGCCGCATAGCTTCACGAGCGTCGAGGAGATGCTGGCCGAGGCCAAGCCTGACGTCGTGCACATCACGACCCCGCCGCAGAGCCACTTCGTGCTCGGCCAACTGTGTCTCGACGCCGGCGCTGCGCCGTACATCGAAAAGCCGTTCACCGTGAACGCGGCAGAGGCGGAGGAGCTGATCCGCCGGGCCGAAACCAAGAACGTCAAGCTGACGGTGGGCCATAACCAGCAGTTCTCGCACGTCGCAAGAGAGATGCGACAGCTGGTGGCCGAAGGGTATCTCGGCGGTCCGCCGGTTCACGTCGAAAGTTACGACGGCTACGATCTCGGCGATGTCCAATATGCGCATGCGGTTTTGAACGACCATCGACACTGGGTGCGACAGCTTCCGGGCGGCCTGCTGCAGAACAACATGAGTCACGGCATCAGCAAGTTGACCGAGTTCCTGCGCGGCGACACCGTGTCCGTCAAGGTGCACGGCTTCACGAGCGCACCGCTGCGCCGTATCGGCGAGACGGGAATCGTCGATGAGTTGCGAGTCATCCTGGATGACGGCGCCGTCACCGCGTTTTACACATTCTCGACGCAGATGCGGCCGGTTCTGGAGCAGCTGCGACTGTATGGTCCGGCCAACGGCCTTGTGGTTGACACTACCCAGCAATTACTGGTGAAGCTGCGGGGCACACCCTACAAGAGCTTTCTCGAGCAGTTCGTGCCAGCACTCGACTACGCGCGGCAGCATGTGACCGGATTCCGATCCAACGTCCGCAAGTTCCTGCGCGCGGATTTTCACCTCGATCACGGCAAGCGGTTCCTCATCCAGAGCTTCTACCGCTGCATTGCGGAAGGCACGCCCGTCCCGATTCCGTACCGCGAGATCCTGCAGACGGCACGCATCATGGACGAGGTGTTCGCGCAATTGGCGCAGCGCCGGGCGCCGACGATCGAAGCGGCTGTGGCGGTCGGCGCGCTCTCGTAACTACTGGCTCGATTCAGCCCGGTGCTCGATAATGACGCGAATCGTGAAGCTGTGGATGGCTGCGCTGTTTTGGAGCGTCAGGTCCGCTGTCGCCGCCGTGTTGCGAGCGACCGGTCGACCCGGCCCGCCCACGGTCGTGGTGCTGATGTACCACGCTGTCAAACCCGCGGAACGAGCGCGGTTTGCGCAGCAGATGGATGTCCTCTGTCGGATGGCAACGCCAGTCCGCGGCGACTGCTCACGGGCCGAGTTGACGCCCGGCCGTCATCACGTGATCGTCACATTCGACGACGCATACGCCAGCATCGTGCCGAATGCATTAGCGGTCTTGAGCATGAGAGGCATTCCGGCCACGGTCTTCGCGCCGACGAGGTACTTGGGTGGGACACCGGACTGGATCACGAACCCGTCCAGCCCTGACCGCGACGAGATGGTGCTGTCCGGCGAGGAGCTAAAGGGACTGCGGAAGACGGGCGTGCTGATCGGGTCGCACAGCGTCAATCACCGGCCACTCGACGTATTGAGCCCGGCCGAGATCGCCGCCGAGTTGATCGATTCGCGGCGTGCACTCGAGGATCTTCTCGACGAGCCGATTACGCTGTTCGCGCTGCCGTACGGCGCCGGCACGCCTGAAGTGCTCGAGCTGGCTCGCCATGCAGGGTATCGGCGTGTCTTTCTCGGCGATCCGGTGTGGTTGGATTGGGAGCCGGAGATGATCGCTATTGGACGCATCGGCGTGACTCCGCACGACTGGCCGCTCGAGTATCGGCTCAAGGTGACCGGGGCGTATCAATGGCTCCCCCTCGCGATTGCCGCCAAGCGGCAGGTCCGTCGCGTGCTTCGGCGCCTCCCGCTGGCCAGGATGTTCGCCGTCGGCAATCGCGCGGTCGTGCCGCGTTGAAGTCGCTCTGCACGTCACTCGAATGACGGCATCCGGACGGCTCTCATTCGTATTGGTGACGCCAGCCAGAAACGAGGAGGCGCATCTGGAGCAATTGATCCGCGTGATGACCAATCAGACATGCCTTCCTCTCAAATGGGTCATCGTCAATGACGGGTCAGCGGACCGGACGGGTGTCATCGCAAGTGCGTGTGCTGTGCGGCATTCCTGGGTCGAGGCCGTGCATCTGCCGGCGAAGCTCGAGCGCGGCTTCGCAGCTAAGGCACTTTCGTTCCGGGCCGGCTACGAGCGCGTGCGCCATCTCGAGTACAACGTGATTGGTAATTTGGACGCCGATCTGTCCTTCGACACCGACTACTTGGGATTTCTGCTCGCCAAGTTCGCCGCGGACCCCACCCTCGGGGTTGCCGGCACAATCTTCGTCGAGGAGGGATACGACTCCGCTCGAGACAGTTTCGAGGGTGAGACGCACGTTGCCGGCGGCTGCCAGCTCTTCCGGCGGGAGTGCTTCGAGCAGATTGGTGGCTACGTGCCCGTGAAGATCGGGATGGACTGGATCGCGGTCACGACGGCGCGGATGCACGGCTGGAAGACACAGTCGTTCCGCGACAAGGTCTTCGTTCACCATCGACCGCTCGGGACGGGCGGACGCAGCCAACGGGCTGCGTGGCGCTTATATGGCGAGAAGGACTATTTGCTCGGCTGGCATCCCGTGTACGAGATCTGCCGGCTCGGTTACCAGGTCGTCCGTAATCCGTGGGCTGGCCTCAACATCGCGCTGGGGTACGGAGGGGCGCTGGTGCGGCGCCCGAAGCGTTCAGTGACCCCCGACCTGATGCGGTTCCATCGCGCGGAGCAGATGACGAAGCTCAAGGGCGTCATGCGCCACCTGCTGCTGCGCGGCAGGCTGGAGAAATTTGCGCCGACTGCCGATCGAGCGGGAAGCAGCGCAGCGTAAACCTGGCATGTGCGGTCGAACAGGCACATGGGCATTTGTCCATTGGCTTGACGGCTACTCGGGAGAGAGCCGGGACCATCAAAGCCACTACGCTGGGCCGATTCGAGTCTCAGTTTCATAAGTACTTCGCGCGGCCCCTTGCAGCAATTGATCGACGAGCACCGCAGCGGGAGCACAACTACCACAAGCTGCGGTAATCGCTGCGCGGAATGCATGAATATAGCAAATCACCAGGAGCGACCGAATATGTCAGCGACTTTCTTGGCCTCATGTGTTCCGACGAAGGCGGTGAGCTGAACCTTCGCTCACGCAAACAAGACTCCCGCAGCCCGATCGTCCCTTTCGAGCATTGCCAGGAATCGCAGGTCTCATCACGGTTGCCGCTTCGGACGTAAGGAGATCCGACGTCGAACTCATGCTGTCGACGATGATGCACGAGGAGTTTTACCGGAGCGGCCTGTACATTGACAAATCACTTGGGTTGTACGTAGGCTGGGTATCACATCCCAGGTCGTTCGCGGACTGCATGCCGGTTGTGAACGAAACGAGGGACCTTGCGCTGATCTTTTCAGGAGAGCACTTCAGCGACGCTGCATCAATCCATCTTCTCCGCCGCAAGGGACATCAGTGTGAGGGCACGAATGCCAGTCACCTGATTCATCTATACGAAGAAACCGGAGACGCGTTTTTTCGTCGCTTGAACGGCTGGTTCGGCGCAGTCCTGGCCGATCGCCCGCGAGCGCGAGTGGTGTTGTTCAACGATCGCCTTGGAATGCACCGACTCTACTACTACGAGAACAGCGACACCTTTTACTTCGCCTCGGAGGCCAAAGCGCTCTTGGCTGTGCTGCCGGAGTCGAGAGGCATAGACGTACACGGACTCGCGGAATTCCTCGCGTGCGACTGTGTGTTGGATAACCGCACGTTGTTCAACAACGTCAAGATCCTGCCTCAGGGCACCGCGTGGGTGTTTACGCACGGGCGCCTGCGTCGCCGTTCGTCGTACTTTCTTCCGACTGACTGGGATGCCCAGTCACGGGGAATCATCAGCGATGCGGTGGCCGAAGTTCGGGACCGTTTCGTGGAAATCCTGCCCTCTTATCTCACGCCAACCGAAACAGTGGCGCTATCCCTCACGGGGGGTCTCGACTCGCGCTTAATCGTCGCGGCGGCAGGCGAAAAACTCGCCGGGAGGTCGTCCTACACCTTTGCGGGCCGTAGGGACACTATGGACGTGCGCCTCTCGCGCAGAGTCGCAACGATCGCGGGATTGAGACACCAGGTGCTTCGCCTCGAGGGCGGCTTTTTCGCGAACTTCCCAAGACTCGCGGAAGATACGATTTATATTTCAGATGGAACACTCGGCGTTACGGGGGCCCATGACCTCTACTTCAATCGCCTGGCGCGGAATATTGGTGCTGTACGGCTGACAGGACTGTTTGGCAGCGAAATTCTACGTGAGGGTCGGATCCTGTCGCGCGCGGCGACCTCCACATTTTGCTTCGCCGAGGACCTAAGGGAACACGTTGCGGCGGCGAGTAATCGCGTGGCGACGCTGCGACAGGCTGGGCGCTTAACGGCCTCCCTTTACCACCACATTCCGTGGAGAATGTATGGCTCAAGAGCCGTCGAAGAGTCACAGGTGGTCGTACGATCGCCGTTTACCGACAACAGGTTTGTCGAGTTGGTTCATGCGTTACCCAATGCGCTGCGGCGTACACCAAAGTTGCAGCTGGCGGTTATCGAATCGCTGAACCTCACGTTGTCCCGTCTGATCTCGTGTCGCGGACATCTGTCAGCGTCACACGGTGTGCGACGCCTTATCGCAAGAGCGCTACTGTCGGCCTCGTTCAAGCTCGACTACTTCTACTTCTTCGCAAGCCCTAATTGGATCGTGCGGTGCGAGTCCGCCCTGCGTGGCGTGCCAGGAATCTTCTATCTGACTGGGTTTCACAAATTTGAACATTATCGGCGATGGTACCGCGAAGAGTTACGTGATTTTGTCGGCGATCTGCTACTGGAGCCGCGAACGTTGCAACGGCCCTATTTCGACGGCGTCCGGCTCGCGCGTGCCGTGAACGCGCACCTGCAGGGGAATGCCAATCACGCTGATGTCGTGACGAAGACTCTCACGATCGAACTGGTGATGCGACGACTCCTTGACTCGACTCGCCTGCCGGCGACTCCTCCTGTCGGTCTGCGAGCTAGATGGCTCCAGGCGGGGTCCAAAGTAACAATCCGGAGCGACGAAACGCGGCCCGCGAGATGAACGATCGGCGCAGCTTCTACGACCTAGCTTATGCTCGACAGAACTACTTCAGTTACCGTCCATGGTTATATCGACCTTACGTGCGTGCGTTGATGTCACTAAGTGGGTTAGGGCCAGGGTGTCGTGTCCTGGATGCCGGGTGCGGCCAGGGGTTCTTTTCGAGCCTTCTGGCGGCGGAGGGGCTGACAGTCGTTGGAGCAGACTTGAGCGTCGCGGGCATCAAAGAAGCCCGTCAACATGCCAGTAGAAACGAGCATTTTGTAGTCGCCGATCTATTGCGTCTACCACTGACCACCACGTTCGACGGTGTGTTTATGCGCTCGTGCTCGCTATTCAACGTGCTGGATCTCAGTGAGACAGGACAGGTGCTGGACGCGGTTGTGCGCCCGCTAAAGCGAGACGGGATACTTCTGTTCGTATACAACACGAATCTGAGCCGCCGGTCGAATGGCTGGGCTAATCATGGCATGCAGGACTTCAGAGCGCTTCTTCGACCCATCGCCCGCGATCTCCACTGTTATCTAGTTAACAAGCTGGACGTGTACCTACTTGGCACGGCCGCATTTAATGCATCGTTCACACGTGTGAACGGACTATTGTCGCGGCGTCTTGGTCGTAGCAGCGAGTTCGTTGGTTTGTGCCGGGTGGGTCAGGCAGTTGGGCGCTGTTGAATGCATTAATTAACCCTGATGTGACAAAAAACTCAGGCGGCCCTGCACTTTGAAATTGAAAAAGGCCCGCCGGTGTGGTTGAAAGGAGGCGCGACCCAACCCTTCACTGCCACAACGAAAGGCCTTTGCGAGTGAGACAAAGAAAACTCGATTTGCCGGCCCGTGTCAATGGCGATTTGCCGCTCGACTTCAGCGACGTCGCGCTCACGTCGTATGCCGGCCTCGAATTGTTCGCGCGGTACTTGCGGCGTACCCAGTTCAATGCGCTCGTGCGGCAGGTCTTCAAGGACACGGCGACGTGGGGTGACTACGGCTTCGTGGCGATGATCCGGCTCCTCGTGGGGCTGCTGGTGGTCGGCGGGCGCCGGCTGCGCCATGTCACGTATGTCGCGGACGATCCGCTGTTCCGCCGGTTCACGGGGCTCCGCCAGCTGCCAACCGCCCGCACCATCAGCCGCTGGCTGAAACAGTTCACGATGACGACCGTCGGCCGCTTGCAGGATCTGAACGCCGGCGTGATTGCGCGCGTGTTGCCTGCGCTTGGACTCGGCACGATCACGATCGATGTTGATGGCGTCGTGGTCTCGACCGGGTTGCAGGTCGAACGCGCGTTTCGTGGCTTCAACCCGCATCACCGGAAGGTGCCGAGTTACTATCCGATCCTCGCGCACGTCGCCGAGACCACCCACATCCTCCGCGTCAAGAACCGGTCCGGGAACGTGCACGATGGCAAGGCGAGCCTGCCGTTTCTGCGCGAACTGTGGGACCAACTGGTCGCGACGCTGGGCCGTCAGCGCAGCATCCGCTTCCGCATGGATGCGGCCTTTTTCCGGGAAGATGTGCTGCGCTGGCTGCGGGGACGGCCGGTGGCGTACGCCATCAAAGCGCCGTTCTACCACTGGCTGGACCTGCAGCAGTACATCCGCGCGCAGCCGACGTGGACGCGGGTCACGCAGGACGTCAGCGGGTTCGCGCTCCAGGAGGCCATCACGCCCTGGGGCTTCCCGATCGCCGTCACCATCTATCGCAAGAAGGTTCGGCATCGGACCGCCAAGAACTTTCAACTCGACCTCTTCGACCCGAACGACGGCTACTACGAATACTCGGCTGTGGCCAGCAACCTCGCGCTGACGATTCGGAATCTGTGGCACTTCATGGCCGGCCGGGGGAATCATGAGAAGACCATCGGCCAGCTCAAAAGCGGACTCGCGTTTCACACGGTGCCGACGAACGGCTACGCGGCCAACAGCGCATGGCAACAACTGGTCGCCCTGACCCATAACCTGCTGACAAACTTCCAAATCGACACCGGCGCGCAGGAACGGACGCGGACGCGCAAACACACCGTGCTCCACCTGCTCCAGACTGTCCAGACGTTACGCTTCGAAGTCTTCCATCGCGCGGCAATCTTGGTGCGCCCCGGCGGCATCACCCAGGTACGACTCGCGAACAACCTGGCGACACGCCAGCGGTTCATGCGCCTCGAGAAAGCGCTGGCCCGGGCCGCCTGAGTTTTTTGACCCATTGAGGTTAAAGGGGCCGGTCAAGCGTGAGTAGTCATCGCGCGTGCAGCGGCTCTCACTTCATCGGCGCTCGTGAGGAACCGATCGAACGCCACAGTCGTGTAGGGGCCTGTGTCAGGAGGCGCGTCGCCACATCGGGCACTCGCTCCACTTATTTCTCAAGGCGTCGACGATAAACGACGCGCGCGTGACGACAGATCGGCGCACGGAACGCCAGCGATCGATTGGCTCGCTTTGTTAACCGCTGTGTTCGTCGTTCGTGACTAGCAACGCTGGTTTGGGGCGTCCTATGATTGGCATGCCCCTTTTGGATCACAATGCAGGTCCTTTTTCCAGTTAATTCGTTTCCAGGGGTACTATGCAGCACCGCCTAAAGGAGCAGTTCCTTACATGCAGCGGCAAGTGATTTCCACAGCACCAGACATTGTTCACGACCGCGGTCGGTCCGTCGCCGTTCGAGGAATTCAGATAGACGGTAAACGTCTCGTTGTCAAAGGACGCCTATTGCGGATTGCCCAGCTGCGGGACGAATGGTGGGATGATGTCGATGACCCTGAAGAAATGGTCAATGCTCTAAGGCGGTGCTGCCCTGTCCCAGATCTCTTCACGTTCTGGCAGCGATTGCCGGACATTACCCCGAAATATTCTTACTACTATGAGCTACAAGCCCTGTCGGCTTTGCCGCTAACAGACTTTGACCATTGGTGGCACAGGCAAATCAACTCGGACATGCGAAAGAAAGCGAAACGTTCCGAGAGACGCGGCTTGGAAATCAAAGTGGTGGAACTTGATGATTCATTCGTCAGGGGCGTTATGGACGTCTTCAACGAGACGCCGATCCGACGCGGGAAGCCATTCTGGCACTATGGTAAATCGTTCGAAACTCTGAAGGATGAACTAAGCCGAGAATTGTCAACCAGTAAGTTCATTGGAGCATATGATCGAGGACGCTTGGCGGGTTTTGTGAAGCTTAATTTCGCGGAAGGTCGCTTCGTGAATCCTGGCCTCATTCTTTCGAAGCTGGAGTACCGCAAGAGGTATATCAACAACGCTTTAATGGCGAAATCTGTTGAATTGGCTTGTGCTACAGGTGTCCCATATTTGACCTACACAGTATGGCGACGCGGAACTCAAGCAGAGTATCTCAAACGTAACGGTTTCAAGAAGATTTCGGTTCCGAGGTACTGGGTGCCGCTGACGTCGAAAGGAACACTGTCTCTTAACATCGGAGTACATCGGAATGTCCGATCCTATATCCCTGACTGGCTATATGTGAGGCTGCTTGAAGCCCGCGCGAAGCTGTATGAGAGATGGTACACATCAGACAATCGCGAGGACGACGAGACTGAGGTACGTGGCGCGGCTCGATGAAGCGGGTCACTTCGAGAGGTGAGAGATGGTTCGGTTCACAGACGCGACGTTGGTCTCGGTACGTACAATGGAATGGGTGCGGATCGTTGAGACGTTTTGTGGCACCTTTGCTTTGTGCCGGACCAAAGGTCCGGGGGAGGTGCCTAGCTAGATGACCACGGCGACCGCTCGATCCCGAGAGCGCCTCGATCCGTTTGCACAAGCCGAGGCGACGTTTTCCCGATTGGTGTCCTGCCTGCAGTTCGGCGATACTGTCGGCATGTCGCACAACGATCTCGAACGCTTGCTGGACGGGGAAGGCCGCGAGCTGATGCGGCAACTACTCCAAGCGCATCTTGATCTGCGCGCGGAGGCCACATTCGAGAGACCGGTAGTTGGCCCGACAGCATCGAGCGGCGCACGCACGCGGGGGCACAGGGCCCTGGAGACGATCTTCGGGACCGATAACCCGCGACGGCCACGGCGCGCGGGAGCACGAAACGCTGCTCCCCCTCGATGCCGCGTTGAATCTTCCGGCCGCGCTACTCGTTCGGGGTCCGCCAACGGGCGGCGGAAGAGGCGGCAAAGGGAGCGTTCGAGGAAGTCGTTCAGGTTCTTCAGAAGTACTCCGGCGCTGCGATTCGACACCGATCGTGGGCTGGGCCCGGGTCCTTTGACGCCTTGGCCAAGCTGGTGCGCACTCCGCGGCCATCTATCGTTCAAGGCCGACCGGGTGTTCACCGAAAAGCCGCCGGCATGCGCGCGCGCCGTCTCATTGCTCGAGGCGTGCGGTGTGGACCGCATCTTCCACGCGCGGCATATCCTGACGCAGTATCGACGTTGGTTTCAGCGCGAGTGCCGCGACTACGTGCTCGACCTCCTTCTCGATCCGCGTACGCGGCACCGGGCGTTCTGGAACCCGCAGTCGCTGCAGCGGGTCGTCTCCGACGATCTTGTTGGCAGCGGCGGTACGTCCGCGAGCTGGACAAGGCGCTTAGCGTCGAGCTGATTCATCGCCAGCTGCTAGAGACAGCCTGAGTCGATGCTTTCTGTTGCTGCTGTGTAGATACCTTGCCGCCGCTGCTTGCACTTGCTGGATGCCTGACCTTTATCGCCGTCGCCTTCGCGATCCAGGAGCGGCGTGTGCGGACCGCGGTGACACTGTGGATTCCGAGTGTATGGCTGGCGCTGATTGGATCGCGCCCGCTCACGTTGTGGTTGTACAACAGGCGCGACATCGACTACTCAGAGGGCAGCCCGCTCGACATGGCGGTGTATTCGGCGTTGATCGCCGCCGCGCTCGTTGTGCTGATCCGAAGGCGAATCGACTGGATCGCGTTGGTACGATCCAACAAATGGCTGCTGGTATTGCTGGTGTACATCGCTATCAGCGTACTCTGGTCGCCGTCGCCCTTTACGGGGTTCAAGCGCTACGTCAAGCTCGTGGGAATGGTCGCAATGGCGGCTGTGATCCTGACCGAGAAGCAGCCGCATCAGGCTCTAAAGACCGTTGCGGCGCGATGTGCGTACGTGTTGATTCCGACCTCCATTCTCTGCATCAAGTATTTCCCTGCCTTTGGCATGAGGTACCAGAATTGGACCGGGCAGCCAGTTTTCGTCGGCGTGACGATGCATAAGAACTTTCTCGGGCAACTGTGTCTCGTCGCCGGGCTGGTTCTCATTTGGAAACTTGTCGATGGCTGGCAGCTCGCCAGGAAGGATCGCATCCAGCTCGCCCTGGATCTATTCGTGCTCGGATTGATCCTACAATTGCTCATACGCTCGAACAGCCAGACGTCGCTGGTGTGTCTGTTAGCCGGCGCAAGCCTCTTTCTCCTCCAAGGTGCGGGTTTCATCAGACGACGGATTACGGCGGTGATGGTTGCCTCAATCGCCGTCGTGTCGCTCCTCGAGATGACACTGCGCCTCTCGGAGCCAGTGTTGGCGTTCTTGGGCCGTGACCCGACGCTGACAGGCCGTACGAGGCTCTGGCAGAGCCTTCTGCCTCTTGCTCGCAACGTGTGGATTGGCACCGGCTACGAGTCGTTCTGGACACCCCAAATTCAAGAGACGCTGGCGGCGCAAGGCGTTCAAGCAAGCGTCTTTTCGAGTCACAACGGCTTTCTCGAGGTTTACATGAACCTCGGATTGATCGGCTTGGCGTTGTACTTGGCCGTCATAGCTGTCGCATACTGGAACGTCCTGAACTGGCAGCAGGTAGATTATCGGTACAGTCGGTTCGCGTACTCACTGTTCTGGGTGATCTTGCTGTACAACATGGCGGAGGCGGGTTTTAGGGGTCTCGCGCTGATCCCATTCTTCTTCCTGGTGCTGGCACTGGACGTGGGGAACGTGACAGTCACCGCCGCCGCGGTTAGCACTGCCGAACGCGCAAGCGGTGCCGGAGAGCAGTACATCCCTTCACAACACACAAAGAGCCACTTCAGAAGTGGCTGGCACGCGGATCCGATCCGGAGGCGTCGCGGTGCCAGGTGGAGCGCGCCGGACTCGGCGGGCGGTCCGGCCCGTAATGCGCGTGGAATGAGCACGGCCGCGATATCGGCGCGGGTCCGGGCGGCGCCGTGGCGTGTTGCCGCGATCGCGGAGAGCGAGGACGTCCAGACGAGGCGACGGCCAGTAGATGGGACGCGTGTGGTTCTGCGTAGAACGCTGAGACAATCGCATGAAAAGACCTAAAGTGTTCGGTATCGGTTTCCACAAGACCGGGACGACCTCGTTGGCGGCCGCGCTGAAGCTGATGGGGTACCGGGTCACCGGGCCCAACGACGTCGATAACCCAGACATCGAGCGTGACGTCCACCAGCTCACTGCTCGTCTGGTCAAGCGGTTCGATGCCTTTCAGGACAACCCGTGGCCAATTGTATTTCGTGAGCTCGATCGAGACTATCCGGGCAGCAAGTTCGTTTTGACGGTGCGGCCCACGGATAAATGGCTCGCGAGCGTCCTGCAGCACTTTGGAGAGAAGAGCACGCCCATGCGGGAGTGGATTTACGGCATCGGATCTCCCAAAGGCCATGAGGATGTATACGTGGCACGATACGAGCGTCACAATCAGGAAGTGCAGGAGTACTTCCGTCACCGACCGAACGATCTCCTGGTCTTTCGCCTAACCGAGGGCGATGGTTGGCCGACGCTTTGCCCCTTTCTCGGCGTGCCGACTGTCAAAGCCGAGTTTCCTCACCTGAATCGGCGCACCGACCGGCAGGCGAGTCATCCCAACGCGAGGCGCCCGCTTCGGTATCGAGTGACGAATCGACTTTCGCGCGTCATTGGCCGCACCTCCACGGCGTAACGCGTGGCGCCGCGCGACTGAATCACAGAATCGTGTCTGCGACGTCGAAATTGGTGAGTCGCTTCGTCGTGTTGCGCCATTCTGCGAGGGTTGCTGAACTTCATCGACGGAGCTGACGAGGCCAGTCGTCGTCTAGCGTTGGCCGTTCCCTTGCCTACGTCTGTCACGTGGCAGTACAATTTTTCGATCAACCGCCGGGGGTAGTGTCTTGAGTGTGGTGGAAAAGTAGAAAGCGCGTCATCATCCGGCGCAGTTCCAATTCAAAGAGCTGCGCCCGCTTGGCGGCGGGTGCCGGAGGATGACGCAATGGAGCACTGTAC
>Ga0187893_10011127_pt1 | contig 13155 bp, 9 predicted proteins | sample MA1701074metaG_FD_139574 | JGI IMG/M metagenome (GOLD analysis project Ga0187893, IMG submission 139574) | White microbial mat communities from a basaltic lava cave in the Kipuka Kanohina Cave System on the Island of Hawaii, USA - MA170107-4 metaG ...
AGGTGAATACGACCGGCCGCGCCCAGCGCCAGCGGATATACCGTGCAGTCATGCCTTGGCGCGTTGCGCCGCATGACCAGTGTCGATTCTGAAAAACCGGCTTTCACCACGGGCTGCTAGTCCAGCGTGATGACTTGATGTTGGCGCAAGGAGCCGTCCGCGGCCTCGACCGAGACACGTATGGGCCGGCCGACCAGGGATTGGGCATTTGCCAGTTCGTATTCGCGCACGGTCGTCTCACCGTCCGCGAGATTTCGAATCGTACGACTGGCGCTGAGACGATCCGGATAGACGACCACGCTCCTCAGGTCCAGGGCCCGACCGGAACGGTTGGTGATCCGCTGCCAGATGTTGAGCCGGCTGTCGGCCAGCCGCGCGACAACGTTCATGTCCAGGTCCGCGCCGCGAACGAAGACCGGGGCCCTGAAGTTCAGGCGGGCGGGCTTGGTGTTCTCAATGTCCATCCGGCCGAGGAGCGCGAAATCGCCGGACGGCTGGTTGTAGGGTACGATGATCTTGAGGGGCTGCGAAGATTCCTGACCCGACGCCAGATCGAGGACGAGTCGCCGAGGGGAGACCCGCCAACCTGCCAGCGCTTCCAGGTGAAGCACTCCCGCGATTCTCGTCGGCAGCTCGTTGCGAAGCAGGAGGCGACAATCGTGGCCCTCGGTCGTGACCTCCAGGTTGGGGGGAACGACGGCGAAGCTGGCCACGGTCCGCGCTCTGCCCGCCGAGACCGGCGCGATCACGATGGGCATCGCGTCCACCTCCAGCCGCACTCCATCTTCGACGGCATCGAGAGGCGCGACGTTGCCCAAGAGGTCTATCCGTTGGGCGGTTGGTCCGGCGTCGAAGCGAATGCCGCGAGGGGACGGCTCATCGGCATCGGTCCACGCGACGATCGCGCCTGTGTCCGTGGTTTTGTCGGCGAAAAGCCAGCCGGCGACGCCGTGGTCAAGCCAAACGGGTCCCTGCGGCGCGAGGCGGCCGAGGGTCTGGACGAGTGTCCGGAGATAAATGGCCTCGATCTGCGGAGACGCCACTTCGCCGGCTTCGGAATGCTCGATGGTCCAGGGCTCCGGGACGAAGACGGTGTCGACGCCGGCCTGCCTGGCGACGACAAGCCGCCTGGCCCATTCAATCCATCGCGAGCGGGGGTTGAACCACACAGGATCAAGCGGCTCGACGGTGGCCCACAACCGGCGGTCGCCGTGTTCCGAAATGGAGGCGAGCTGTTCGACCAGGCGGCTTGAGACCAGGTGGGCCGGCAGGGTGAGTGAGATCACGTCGGCCTGCCGCGCAGCATCCGTAAGCTGCCACTCGACGTGGTGAGGCGCCACCAGCTTCGACGCGCCGACCAACGGCCGTAACTCCGCCCTTACGTTGGCGATGGCCTTGACCAATTGGCGGGGATCGATCGATTCGGGACGGCGGTCGTCGCCAAGCTGCCACGCCTGAATTCGTTCGCCGTATCGGGTGAGCAACAAGGCGAGGTAGGATCGCCAGGGCGATGCAGGAGCTGTCAGGACGTCGAAAAGGGAATGGTCCGGGTGGCCGAGCTGCTCAACCAGGCTGGACGGGGGCTCGGCCAGGATTCCCACGATGTCGATCCCTCTTTCATGAAGCGCGTTCACGAGTTGATCAACGTTGCGGTCGCCCCACACGATCGCCTCGTCGTCAGTTTTCTTTCGCCAGACGGTGAGCTTGACCGAGTCCGGAGACAAGACCTTCAAGAGGCCGGTGGTCACACCGATGTGCGCCGCCGCGGCCGGACCCAGCACGATCCCGAGACCGCTATGACCACGGCCGATCGAGGTCAGCGGCGGATTGAGCTTGATGAAGGACTGCTCACGGCGGAGGAGTTCCGTCCCTTCCGCCTCGACGGTCAGCCGAGCGGTGTAACGCCCCGCGGGAATATCGATGAGGGGGATCGCCGGCGGCTTGCGTCCGGCGCTGACGGACTCGACGGGGTGCGACTGGACGACCTGTCCGCGGACGTCGAGCAGACTCAGTCGCGCGGTCATGTTTCGTCCGTCGAAATCGGAAACAGTTACGCGACAGTCGATCGGCTGATCGTGGGTGAAGACGTGGTCGACGGAGCCGAGGGTCATCACGGCCTGCGGGAGCCGCCAGACGGTGATGTCGTCGAACCACGCAGTCGCGTGGATGTCCTGATGATGAATCGGCCGGGGATGTTTCGGCCCGTCCCGTTGCTCATCGGGTTGTTCAAGGTGGCAGGCCAGGCCGATCCACCTGGCTTGCATGAAACCGCCGGGGAGCACGATGTCCACCGAGCGCCAATCGGCGTTGCGGGCCGAGTCGCGGACCACGACGGAACGACGCTCGCTGGAATCGATCTTCTGCAAGGCGTGGTCCAGAAAGTATGCGGTGAGGTAGGCCCTGGCATGCGCCACCTTGTCGGTCTTGACCCAGGCGGTGATTTGGTAGTCGCTGTCGGGATGAACATGGATGTCCTTCGCCAAGTAGTAGCAGCCGAGGCTTCCACCGGCCAGTGGCAGTTTGAACGACGGCGTGGCGAGATGACCGACGGTGAGGTCGAAGCCGGGCTCGAGGAAGCGCGGATGGCCCGGGGCTTCGATCCGCCGCCAGTTCATGGGCATCGTTTCGTAGTTGCCGAAGCCGCGCTCGTCAAAGTCGAAACGCTTGATGAGTCTGTCCTCAATGCGCGAGGAGACGAGCTGAGTGGTGCTGACACCGGGGGAACCATCGGACGGCTGGCCCAGCGCGACAGCGATCAGAGACAGGCTGATTAGAGAGATGGCCGGCACGGTTTTCTCTCGTATCGCGAGCGAAACACAGCTCTCGCCGCCGAGCCCCATAGTGCGTATCGACGGCAGTGGTTTTATCGGGACGATGCGCGGGCCGGTTGAGGTAGCGCTGCCTCATGTTTCGACGCATGAAACGGTGGGTAAGCCGGCGCGATCCGGGAATGAAACAGGGGTAAGCATCTTATTGCCCGCATCGACATCGCCGACATTCTCGGTCCAAGACGACGGCGCGACCTGTGGGGGTGCATCGGTGCTGGCGAGGGAAATGCAACGCCGATAGATAGAGCGCCGGATAGCCGGCTTCTCGCGTGGTGGACAGGAGATCGGCGGCATGCCCTCGATGCGGAATCGTCTTGGATTCTTCCGACGCCTCACGGTTGTGTTGAGCTTCTCCGCGCCGATCATGTTCGGGGATTGTCTCGATTCGGAAATGGCCAAGCGGTTCCGCGAGACCTACCTGCCGGGGCTTGTTGACGGGCTTTCGGCGGCGGTCACGCAACCGGAGTCGGCCGAGGACGGACTCCGGCAGGCCGGGGTCGCCCTGATCGAAGGCATTGGGGCGGCACTCCAGCCCCGGACCCCATCGAGTTCATCCCAATAGCCCCCCGATGAGGCTCTACCGGGACAACACAACGGTGGATAGTCTGCTTCGGCAGAAACCGCCAGACGATAGGACTCAGGCACCGGGCCACGTCCAAGAGCGGGGGTTACGACCCTATGGAGATAAGTCGCCCGGGCTAAAGCCTGTGAGTAGGAGATAGCGCCGCCCGAATCCGAATTAGCTATAAAACGTGTTTTATTATGATGTTAGATCAGTTTATCTTGTTTGCAATCGCAGTCAGCGACTCAGGCCCCATAAGGGTAGGCGGAGGGAAATAAAAAGGATAAAATGGTCTTGAATTCTGTAATAGGGGTATTTTCTTTGAGAACATAACCTCGGCGGAACGGTATACATCTTATGGGAGCATGAAACCCGAGGGCCGCTTGCATACCCTCCCAGACCCCCAGGTACGGCCGACAGCCCGAGCAGCCGGGAAACGGAACGAGCAAATGTTGCGTGTGACGACTAGACAATCAGACCGCCGAGCACTCCAGGATTGGATGATTCCCCCGCCGTACATCATGAACGCCGAATTGAAGCGCAGGGGAATCGACGAGCGGCTTTTCGCCGCCTGGCCCGGTCCCGCCGAGGGGGTCGGTCGAATTCGCCCCGACGATGAGACGCTGCTGTTCAAGCAGTTGCACTATTGCGGTCGGCGGCTGAGCCGAATCTATCGTTCCGCCCACAAGAAGCCGACGCGTTCCGCTCGCCGGGCTTATGGGCTTTGGGCCAACCGATATCACCTGATTCGCACGCGTCTGACCGAGGGCAATCTTGGACTGGTCTATGACCTCATCGGTCGCAGCCGGTTTGATTCGCTCGATCGCGAGGAGATGACGAGCGAGGGCATGATGGCGCTCTTGCGGGCCGTCGATACCTTTGACCCCTGGCGGGGCTTCCGCTTCAGCACCTATGCCTGCAACGCGATTCTGCGCGCGTTCTCTCGGGCGGCCTTTCAGGATTCCAAGCGGCGCGCGAAGATCGCCGGCCCGTGGGATCCGGAGTTCGAGGACGGCAAGACGCCGGAGATTCGCCACGACGACCAGCGGGCCCTTTTCGCCGAGCGCCTGCGGAGCATCCTGCGGATGGACCATGCGGCCCTGACCAGCGTCGAGAAGACGGTCTTGGCCAGACGGTTTCCGCTGAACGGCGGCCGCCACCGGCAGACGCTCGAGGACATCGGCAAGCAGATGCACGTAAGCAAGGAGCGGGTGCGGCAAATCCAACTCTCGGCCATTGGCAAGCTGCGTCGGGCGATCGGCAGCGACGTCGTCTTGCAATAGGCCTCAGCACTCCGACGAACAATCGCCAAACGGCAAGCCCCGCGGGAGCGGTTCGCCCGAGGCGGGGGGCGTTTACGGGCGGCGGTTGCGGCCGGCCGGGGCAGTGCTCACAATCCTGCGTCCGAATTCCGCGACGATGCACCTTGGGCGAGGGATCAGATGGGCGATCGCCAATTGGAGGCCGCAGGCGCAGCTGAGCCGCTATGGCTTGCGAGCCTCGTCAAGGCTGAGCCGCGAGCGCCGCTGGTGGCGCCGTACATGGCGTATCTTCTGCTGTTGGCGGCCGGCGATTTGTTCCCGGTCAACTTGAGTTGGCTGGCCATGAGCCTGCACATGGGGCTCGTGGCTTGGGTGATCTGCCTGTTTCGTAGGCACTATCCGACGCTGGGTCGAGCGCACTGGCCGATTGCGGTGGTGGGCGGTCTTCTCGCCGCCTGGGGCTGGGTAGCAGGCCAGCACTTCCTCAGCGGCAAGATCGTCGCGGGCTACGACCTCGGCGGCCGACTGCTTTTCTATCCCGGCGAAGCGAGCCCCTATGATCCCCACACGGACTTCGGCGACGGCGCGGCCTTCTGGGTCCACGTGGTTTTGAAAATCACGCGGGCCTGCACGGTGGTGCCGGTGGTTGAGGAACTCTTTTGGCGAGGCTTCATCCTGCACGCCTTCGTCAATTGGCACCGGCCGGAGGAGGTTCCCTGGGGGCGGTTTTCATGGTTGGCGATGGTGGGATCGGCGCTACTGTCCACGATGCAGCATCCGGACAACTGGGGCGTGAGCATCGGCTGTTGGCTGCTGTTCAACGCCCTTTTCTATTGGACCAAGAGCCTTCGCTGTTTGATGATCATGCATGGTGTCACGAATCTGGCACTGTACGTCTACGTGGTTCGCAGCGGGGACTGGCAGTTCTGGTGAGCCAGCCGCCGCCGAACCCGCTCCCTCACGGTCGCGGCTCGGATGGATGGCGCCACGGATGGATGCTAGTCGAGCGACGCGCGGGCCTTGGAATAGTCGACGGGGCGTTTCTGGACGAAGGCGGCCATGCCCTCCGCCACTTCGGGGGACAAGTTGTTGATCGCCAGGAACTCCTTGGCGTGGCCGATGGTCAAGTGCCATGAGAGATTCCGCCAGAAGTTGAGTTGCTCCTTGGCGTAGCGCAGACAGACCGGCAGTTTGGCGACGAGCTTGTCGGCCATGGCCTCGACGGCGGCGTCCAGTCTGGCCCGAGGGACGACCTCGTTGACCAGCCCCCACTCGAGGGCCTTGGCCGCGGGGATATCCTCGCACAGGAAGAGAATCTCGCGGGCCCTGCGGTCGCCGACGATGAGCGGAAGAAACTGGGTCGCTCCCGCGGCCGCGACGCTACCGCGCGCGGCGCCGACCTGCTTGATGACGACGTCGTCAGCGGCGACGGCCAAGTCGCAGGACATGTTGAACTCGTTGCCGCCGCCGACGACCATGCCGTTGAGCCGGGCTATGGTGGGCTTCCCGATGTTGCGCAGACGTTCGTGGCACTGGATGAAAAGGCCCATCCATTTCCAATAGGCGTTGGGCTTTCCGACGAACTGGTCGGCCTGCTCCTTGACGTCGGCGCCTGTGCAGAATGCCTTGTCGCCTGCGCCGGTGAGGATGACGACGGCGACGTCATCGTCCCATGCGGCGTCCTGGAGGGCTGCGTCAAGCTCCACGAGCATCGGCCCATTCACCGCGTTGAGCACCTCGGGCCGATTGAAGGTCACGTACGCTCGCGATCTATCCTTGCGGTACTTGATGAGCTTGAAGCCGAACGACTCGGCGGGCTTACCCTTGAGATTCATCGACGACTCCTGAGGGTTCCGGTCGGATGACGGGGTCGGATTCCAAGGATCCGCCACGGCACTTCGAGGCGGCCGGGCTTTGTGAAGCGACATCGGCTCAAGTAGGATCATATGGCCTTTTTTGCATCGCGTGGAGTCCGCCATTGTCTTCCTCGGAGCCACCTTGGCCGCCTTCCGGCCCCGGTCCGAACGAGCCGACGCGCTCGATCGGCGGCAGTCCGCCGGCCGGCGGCTCGCGCCGATCGGCTCCGGAGCGGATTGGGCCGTACCGACTTCTCGAGGCCCTCGGGGCGGGTGGGATGGGCGAGGTCTGGCTGGCGGAGCAGGAGCAGCCGATCCGCAGGCGCGTGGCCCTGAAGCTTATCAAAGTGGGGATGGACACCCGGGAGGTCATCGCTCGATTCGAGGCCGAGCGGCAAGCCCTGGCGATGATGAGCCATCCGAGTATTGCCGCGGTGCTCGACGCCGGCGCCACGGACGAGGGCCGTCCATACTTCGCGATGGAGTATGTGCCGGGTGAGCCGATCACGGCCTATTGCGACCGTAAGCGGCTGTCGCTGGACGATCGGCTGGGGCTCTTCATCGAGGTATGCCACGCGGTGCAGCATGCCCATCAGAAGGCCATCATTCATCGCGACTTGAAGCCATCGAACATCCTGGTCCATGAGCAGGACGGCAAGGCGGTGGCGAAGGTCATCGACTTCGGCATCGCCAAGGCGCTGGGGCAACCTCTGGCCGAGGCGGCGTTCACCACGCTGCACGGGGCATTGGTCGGTACGCCGGCCTACATGAGTCCTGAACAATCGGGGGCCGTGGCGCAGGACATCGACACACGGTCGGACATTTACTCGCTGGGGGTTCTGCTCTACGAACTTTTGACCGGCACCTTGCCGTTCGACCCGAAGACGCTGCGCCGCGCCGGCGACGCCGAGATTCGTCGGATCATTCGTGAAGTCGAGCCGCCCAAGCCCAGCACGCGGCTGAGCAGCCTTGCCGCGGCGGCAGCCCCACCCCGCGCGGTAGAAGATGCGACCCAACCAATCGCCACGATGCCCCCCGAGGACTCGCGTGGGGACAAGGCCGGCGGCACGTCTCTGGCGGACGTGGCTGAATGCCGGCGCAGCGACCCGCGGACGCTGATCCGAAGCGTACGCGGCGACCTCGATTGGATCGTCATGAGGTGCCTGGAGAAGGACCGAGCCCGTCGATACGAGACGGCCAACGGCCTGGCGCTGGAGATCGGGCGGTTTCTGCGGCACGAGCCTGTGCTCGCCGGTCCGCCGACGATGCAGTACCGGGTCAGCCGGTTCGTGCGGCGGCATCGCGCGGCGGTGATCGCCGGCTCGCTGGCGGCAATGGCGCTTGTCGGCGCGACGATCGTGATGAGCCTCTTGAGCGCGTGGGCATTGCGGGAGCGGGACCGGGCGGAGCAAGCGCTGACCCGGGAGGCCGAGCAGCACAAGCTGGCGGAGGACCGTGCGGAAGAGACGCGAAAAGTGGCGGAGTTCCAATCGAGGATGCTGAGCGAGATCGACGTGGAGGGGATGGGACGGGGGATCAAGGACCGCTTCCGCGAACAGGTGCGGGCGAGCCTGGAGCGGCAATACGTCGGCGAGTACCCCAACCGGCGCAAGCGAACGACGGAAGAGATCGAGGCGGAACTGGCGGCTTACGACGAGCGGGCCGACGCGGCACAGGGCGTGGACGTGGCACGGCGGGTGATGGATGCATTCGTGCTCAGGCGCGCGGCCGATGCGGTTGAGAAGGAGTTCGGCGACCAGCCTGCCGTGCAAGCGCAGATTGAAGACGCGATCGGGACGACGTATGAGGCGCTGGGGCTATACGACGAGGCTGAGCCGCTGCTACGCTCTTCACTTCGGCATCGTCAAGAGCGATTTGGGTATGGGCATGAGGAGGTCGCAAAGAGCCTGAACAACCTAGCCCATTTGCTTCACAAGAGAGGCGATTATGAGGCTGCCGAGCCGTTGTTTCGTGAGGCGTTAGCGATCAATCGCAGGCTATTCGGCTCGGCACACGAGGAAGTGGCGGCGAACCTAAATAACCTGGGATTACTACTTTGTGAGAAGGGCAAGCACGTCGAGGCTGAGCAATTATATCGCGAGGCGCTGGCATTAAATCGAAAACTGTTTGGCGAGGACAGTCACATGGTCACACTTGGCCTCAATAATCTGGCGGTCCTTTATCAAGACACAGGCGAATACGCTGCCGCTGAACCATTGTTGCGCGAGGCACTTGCCCGCGATCAAAAGGCATTTGGTGACGAGCATATCGAAGTTGCACGTAGCTTAAACAATCTAGCTGCATTGCTTCAGGCCAAGGGTGACTTCGCCAATGCCGAACCGCTTTTTCGTGAAGCAATGAATACGTATCGCAAGGTGGTGGGTGATGAACACCCGGAAGCTGCAATGAGCATAAGTAATCTGGCCTCCTTGTTGAACGATAGGGGAGACTATGAAAAGGCCAAAAAACTGTTGCACGAGACGCTGTCGTTGACTCGAAAAGTGTTGGGCGATGGGCACACGGACGTGGCAATCGTTTTGAATAATCTCGCCGTGTCTTTGTACTATTTAGAGGAAAACTCTCCCGCCGAGGAGGCTTTTCGAGAAGCGCTGGCGATACGTCGCAAGCTGCTGGGCGACGAGCACCCGAGCGTAGCCCAAAGTCTCAATAATCTGGCCATGTTGCTGGATGAAAGGGGCAGATACGCGGAAGCCGAAATCTTATTCCGTGAGGCTCTTTCATTATACCGCAAGCTGCTAGGAGACGAGCACCCCGACGTGGCGATCGCTCTGAACAACCTTGCAATGGTATTGAAGGCCAAGGGCGACTATGCATCCGCTGAGCCCCAACTTCGTCAGGCGTTAAAAATGCGACGCAAGCTCTTAGGAACCGACCATGTGGACGTCGCGAACAGTCTGAACAACTTGGCGGTGTTGAAGAAAGATATGGGAGACGCTCATGCCGCAGAGCCGCTGTTGAGAGAGGCGATCGATATCTTCAGGCGGGCCCTCCCGGCCGGCCACGTCGACACTGCCAACGCTCGATTAGAGTTGGGAAATGTGCTCGCGCAGCTCGCAGCCGATCCCGCATTGGACCCTGGGGCACGTAGCCAGCGTTTTTCCGAAGCCGAGGAGCTGCTCCTGGCAGCGTGGGAGACTCTCGGCCAGCCACATGCGCCTTCAGACGACAAAAAAAGGTGCAACACCCGCCTGGTCGAACTCTACGACGCCATGCACGCCGCCGCGCCTGATCGCGGTTACGACGGAAAGGCTGACGAGTGGAGAGCCAGGCTCGCCGAATGGGAGACGACCACACAGCCGGCCACCGAAGCCGCCACCGCTTCTCAACCCGCCGATTCACCCACCGATAAGTGATCGGGCCGCCCGAGACGCGCGTTCAGCGCTCGCGGCAAGGGGCGCCGCCTACGAATTAGCCATCAGACGCGCCGTCCCACACTCCGGGCACACGCGGCCTGGGTCAATGCCCGTCAAGTCGTAGCCGCACTCTTGACAATAAGGCCGATTCGATGGAATGCAACGGTTGACGATCCACACGCCGCCGAAAAAGAGATACAGCCCGCAGCACATCCCGACGAAGCCCCCGATCAGCGGGCCTGAGCTATTGAAACCGGCGCGGCGAATTCAACACGCCGCCGCCTTGAAACAACGGGAAAATACACGATTTCGGCCCGACGGCCGTTTCTTTGGCAATACAGGAATCAATAATTGCGACGAAGTACGTGTCATGAAGATGAATGCCCGCAAAGCTTGATTCTTTGACGAGAAACGGCGCGGCGACATTAACAGCCATACTTTCAATCTGGATCAGCCATTGAAGAACAGCAGTACCCCGATCGCCCGCAGCGCCAACCGAAATGCAGTCTTGTACTTCATGAAACGCCTGACCGCCCCGCCGATGTCCTTGCGACCGGCACTCGGCTAGGCCTCGATCACTTCGCAGAAGATCATCCGCACGCTCTTCCCGGCGAAGGCCATCAGGTCCTTGCCCGCCGCCTTGCCCTCGGGGGAGTTGAGCGCGGCCAGCCGGGCGTCGGCGTCCTTGAAATACATGTGGGCCACCAGGTGGGGCACGTCGGTGCCGGGCACGGGCGAGCCGGTTGGCCGCTCGATCTCGCACTTCAGAAGCCCGGGCATCTTCTTCGCCAGGGGCAAGTGGTTTTGGAAGTAGTGTTTGTCGAATGCCGCCTTGTCGGGCGGGGTGCTGTAAACCGCGACGAGCTTGACCATGTTCACACCTTTCGTAGGAGAATACCGCTGAAGAAGCCGCCGCCGGACGACATCGCGCGCTCGCTCCACGGGGCGCGTCAGGCTTCCGCGTGCAGTATCCGCTCGATCATCGCCCGAGGGAAGACCTTCTGCACCGTGCGGCCGACGGCGATCATCCGCCTGCCGCGAAAGGCCGCCACGTCGCAGACCAGCTCTCGCTCGGTGACGTCGCGGGCGGTGGCGATGACTCGGACCTCGCTGCCGACCGGGGCCGGGGCCAGATGGTCGCAGCTCACGTGGCTGCCGACCCCCTCCTGGTCGGGCTCCAGGTAGGGCGCGAGCAGCTTGCGTCCGGCGACCTCCATGTACTGGACGATGGTCCAAGTCGAGCAGACGCGGTGGACGACGACCCCGTCGAAGGCCGGGCACATGCCCTCGGTGACGTGTAGCAGCACGTCTGCCTGAACGCCTGGAACGAGTTCTGGCTTCATTCGCCGAACGAATCCCCGGAGGCAACAACGCCCCCCGTCTGGTTTTAGCCGAGCGGCCGCGGGGATGCCAGGACATTGCCTCCGCCGACAATTGAGCGATGTCACAACTGGGGTCGGCTATCCCACAGTACCTACGGATAAAACCGCCCCATCATGCGGGGGAAGGGGATGGTCTCGCGGATGTGCTTCAGGCCGCAGAGCCAGGCGAGGGTGCGCTCGACGCCCAGGCCGAAGCCGCCGTGGGGGACGGTGCCGTAGCGACGCAGGTCCAGGTACCACTCGTAGTCGGCGGGGTTCAACTTCTCTTCTTCGATGCGCTCCAGCAGCGCCGCCAGATCGTCCTCACGCTGCGAGCCGCCGATGATCTCGCCGTAGCCCTCTGGGGCGAGCATGTCCACGTTGTTGCAGCGCGTCGGGTCGTCGACGTTCCGCTTCATGTAAAACGCCTTGCATTCCCGCGGGTAGTGCGTCACGAAAACCGGTCGGTCGTGCAGGCGGCTGATAATGGTCTCGTCGCTGCCGCCCAGGTCGCCGCGCGGGTCGAAGGTCGCCGCCAACTCGATATGGTGCGGGATGTTCTGCACCTCCACCTCCAGGTCGCCCAGCTCCTCGCGCAGCTCGTGCACCTCGCCCACCAGCTTGTCCCGCTCCCACTGCTTGACCCCCGAGGCTTGCTCCCGCGCCTCCTTCTCGGCGATGAGCCGCTTCACCTCCTCGATCCGCGCGGTCTTGTCCGTCAGGTCCCGCTCCAGAAGCTCCCGCGCCTTCGGCCCGCGGAGGATGTCCGCCGCCTCGGCGTGGGTCATGCGGTAGAAGGGCTTTTGTATTCGTTCCAGGGCGGCGAGGTCGCGGCCGAGGAACTCCAGATCGGCCCGATGGTCGCGCAGGATGCGCTCGACGATTGAACACGTGAAGTCCTCTGCGACGGCGACGACGTCGTCGAGTTCGGCGTAGGCGATCTCCGGCTCGACCATCCAGAACTCGGTGAGGTGCCGGCGGGTCTTGCTCTTCTCCGCTCGAAAGGTCGGCCCGAAGCAATAGACCTTGCCCAGGGCCATGCAGGCGGCCTCGACGTAGAGCTGGCCTGTCTGGGCGAGATAGACCGGCTCTCCGAAATAGTCGACGGTGAATAGCGTCTGGCCGCCCTCGCCGGCGGCGGGGGCGAAGATGGGCGTGTCAATCAGTGTGTAGCCGTTGCGGTTGAAGTAGCCGCGGATCTCGTCGATCAGGGTGTGCCGCACCCGCAGGATGTGCCACTGCCGCCGGCTGCGGAAGTGCAGGTGGCGGTGCTTCATCAGAAAGTCGATGCCGTGCGGCTTCGGCGTGATGGGGTAGTTCTCGCTCTCGCCGACGACTTCGAGGGCCGTCACGTCGAGTTCGTGGCCGCCGACCTGCTTTGGATCGGCCCGCACCGTGCCGGTGACGCGAAGCGACGTCTCCTGCCCCAGCCGCCGCGCCGTCTCGAAGAAGGCCTCGGTCTTTTCATTCTTGCTGACCACGCACTGGCACAGCCCCGTCCCGTCGCGAATGACCAGAAACGCGATCTTCCCGCTGTCCCGGCGGTTATACAACCAGCCCTGTAATGTCACGCACTGCCCGACGTACCGGTCTAGCTCTCGAATTGTGGCGATCATATCTGCTCCTGAAAGTCGAGCCGGAATTGTATCGAAAACGACATAATCCCCGAAGTGCCGCCCCCACCCATCGCGAAACCTAACATTCGGCTTTGCATTCACAAGTCAATCGAATCGAACTCCTTGATTCGGTCAAGTCCCAAAGTTGCTGTAAACACGACGGTCTGAGTTACGCGGCGACTGCGAGGTGACGCACCTCGAAGCCGTCGGCTCGTCGGGCCTTGATGTATCGCTCCAGTTCCTCTCGCTCCAACTTGGTGAACTTCACTTTCTTCCAGCGCTCGCTCGATCGCCAC
>Ga0187893_10011128_pt1 | contig 13155 bp, 15 predicted proteins | sample MA1701074metaG_FD_139574 | JGI IMG/M metagenome (GOLD analysis project Ga0187893, IMG submission 139574) | White microbial mat communities from a basaltic lava cave in the Kipuka Kanohina Cave System on the Island of Hawaii, USA - MA170107-4 metaG ...
CTCGTCTGCCGATCGACCTTGAGCAGGAAGTCCGCGCGCCCGCGCCACCGCCCGTCGACGAACGTGGCCTGGGTGATCACCTCGGCCCCGTCGCGCATGGCCTGCGCGGTGCGCGCGGCGGCGGCCTCGAAGTCCCACGGCTCGCCCAGGTCGATCTCGACGATCGCGCGGCCCTCGGCCCGCAGGCGCTCGAGATGGGCTCGTTCGTGCTCCTCGCCCTTGCGCCGCAGGAGCTCGGCTTGCTCGTCGGCGACGTGCGGCTGTGTGCGGGCGCCCCGCGCCACCTCGAGCGCGAGGGTCGTGAGGTGGGCGCACTCGACGTAGTCGTTCAAATCCGACGGCGAGAGCGCGAGATGCCCGGCTACGGCTCGCATGGCTCCGGAGTATCGCCGCCGCGCCGAGCGGCGCGAAGGGAGTCTTGCCTCGGAACCTCGCCGTACCCCATAGCGCAACCCTCGTGCGGGCTCGCCGGGTGAGCCATTGCCCTCCGTACACTAACCGCGTACACGAAACAGCCCCCCGGCGATTGACCCGGTTGTTAACTATAAATTACAATGGCCATCGAGCTCCGCTACTACCAGACCGCGGCCGGCGAGCAGCCATTCGTCGATTGGCTGCAAGGCCTGAAGGACCGACAGGCGCGCACGCGGATCGAAGCGCGCATCGCCCGCGTTGCAGTTGGCAACTTCGGCGACACCGGGCCGGTGGGCGAAGGCGTGCTGGAGCTCAGGATCGACTGGGGGCCGGGATACCGCGTCTATTTCGCCCGGCTCGGACAGGTGGTGGTTCTCCTCCTTTGCGGAGGAGACAAGAGGACGCAGCAAAAGGACATTGACCGTGCGAAAGCGTACTTCGAGGACTACAAGGCGCGCACGACGCGGGAAAAGCCACATGGCCGTCGCTAGCCTGCCTTACGAGCCCTGGCTCATCGAGCAGCTCAAGGATCCCGCCGAAGCCGCGGCGTACCTCGAGGCGGTGATCGAGGATGGCGACCAGGCGGCGCTCATGCTGGCGCTGCGCCAGGTCGCGCAGGCGCAGGGCGGCATCGCCGCGATCGCACGCAGAGCGAAGCTCACTCGCGAGGCGACCTACAAGATGCTCTCCAAATCGGGCAATCCGGAACTTCGCAGCCTGAACGCCGTGCTCAAGGCGACGGGGCTGCGGATCGCCGTGAGGCCGATCGGGAAGCGGGCTGCTTGACGGCCAAACGTACGCGCTACCCGCCTGAAGGACGCTGCCCGTAGAAGAACGTGGGAAAAACGTAGGGTTCTCGAAGTACATGGAGATCGACATGGCCGCGACTCATCAGCGCTACGCTGGCAAGGTCACGCGGATCGGCAACTCGAAGGGGATCCGGCTCGACGCCGCCTTCTTCAAGGCACAGAGCGACACGGACATCGCCGAGATCCTGCGGCTCCCGGTTGAGGAGCGGCTCCGCCTGGTCGAGCTGATCTGGGCGAGCATCGCTGCGGATCCGTCGACGATCCCCCTCGGCGACGCCCACCGGAAAGTCATCGATGAGCGGCTCGCCGAACACGATACCAACCCCGACGACGTGGTGACTCGGGACGAGGTGCTGGCCGAAGCCCGCCGCGGCTGATGGCGTTGCGGCTCGTCTTTCGGAGGGCCGCCGGACGGGATCTCGCCGCCGCCTAAGGTGGTAATAGCGCTGCCGAGCCCGTCCGTCCCTCCGGGCGCGTGACGTGCGTCACGGGAAAGGCCCGCTCGCGGGTCGGCAGGCTCAGCTCCTGAGCCACCCCGGCCCGCAGCATGGGAGGCATCGACGGCGATCGGATCGCCGATGTCGAGTGAACCGGGAGACAGGGACATGAGCGGCACTAAATCTTCACCACCTTCCAGCCGGCGTACCGCCAAGGGGTTGTCGCCGGCGGAGCTCCGCGCACAGTGGCGCGAAATACTGGAAGAGGCGGCGACCTCCGGGCTCTGGGGCGGAGCGTCCCCGGGCAAGTTCGACCTGAACCTGGACGGTTCACTGGAGTGGCCCGCGACGAACCCGCGCTGCGATTTCTGGCGGGCATACATCGCCGGCGAGCTCAGGCGGCTGCTTCCGGCGGGTGTCACGCTCATCCCGTGCCCCGTCGAAACCGGGTCGGGCATCCGCACCGCCGACCTCGGGTGGGCGTCGCCGGAGCTCGCCGCGCGTCACGGCACGGCGACGCCGCTCGCGCGCGCCCCGGAGCTGTGCGTCGAGCTGATCGCCGATGGCGGCAGGGTCGCGCAGTACGGCGAGCGGGTGGCGGTTTTTCTCGGTGCCGGGGCCGAGGAAGTCTGGCTGGTCGACGGGGCCGGGAAGATCGAGATCGTCGGCCGCGAAGGCACGCGCGCGCGGAGCGCGCTCGGCATCCGGCTCGACATGGCCGCGGGCCCGCGCACGCCCGGCCTGGAGGCGCGGCACGCGAGGCTCGCCGCGCTCTCGTCCCGGCGCGTAGACGTCGACAAGCTCCCGTGGATGCGGACGCCGGAACCCGGCGTGGCGATCAAGGTGCTGATGGAGGACCCGGAGACGGGGCTCCTCACGACGCTCATGCGCATGGCGCCCGGGGCGGAGCTGCCGCTGAACGCAGGGCTGGTCGTGGCGCTCTCGCGCGCGGCGCCCGGCACGGAGGTGCCGCTCGACGAGCACGTCGGGCTCGAGCAGAGCTGGGTGCTGGCGGGCCGCCTCGTCGACGACGAGGGCGAGGTGACCGCGGGCAACTACGTCTGGCGGCCGGAGGGGAGTTGCGAGGTCGCGCGCGCACCGGAAGGGTGCCTCCTCCTCAACGTCTTCGTGCGGTCGGGGCGGTCGCTCTAACGCGAGGTACTCAGCGCCGCCACGGTATCGCCCGTCGACGCCGAGCTCACACCGCGCGAGCGCCCGGCCGCCCCGTACCTCTCTCGCTGCGCCCGCGCCGCACGGTGTCGACCTTGATGCGGAGATTCGCGTGCCGCTGGAGGACGCTCAGGGCCGCGAACAGGTTCCGAGCCTGCGGATTGCCGTTCGGTCCGAACATGCGCATCAGGCTCTTCGTGGCGATACCGGTTGCCGCAGCGAGCGCCTCGAAGCCCACCGTCGCGTTGATGTAGTCGCGCAGGACGGCCTTGCCGGTTGCGACGTCTCCGGCGAGGAGCGTCTCGACTCCCTCGCGTAGCAACGCCGCGCGGAATGCCGGATCCCGGCCAACGCGCGCCGCGACGGTTTCCTTGAACTCTCGAGTCAGTGCCAAAGCTTCCTCACCTCTGCCGCTTGCGGCGCTTGTAGTCCGCCCACCGGGCTTTCGCGTCCTCGATGTCCTGCCGTTGCCGTCGTTTCGTGCCCCCGCCGAGGAGGATCACGATCGCGTCGCCATCGCGTCCGAAATACACCCTATAACCGGGGCCGAAGTCGATCCGGTACTCTTGCACGCCTCCGCCCACCCCCTTCGCGTTCGACAGGTTGCCCTGCTGCATTCGCGCCAAGGCAACCGTCACCTTGGCGGCGGCGGTCGCATCGAGCGAGTCAAACCAGTCGCGAAACGGGTTTTCGCCGCCGGCCGCGAGGTATTCGAGCAGGGAAAGCATCGAGGATGGTAACGTGAAAGTTACTATCAGGCAATCGTTCCGACTGCCTCACCGCTGCCGTCGAGTCTGCTTCAGTCAGGGGCTCGCCCGGTGAGCCCCTCGGCACCCGCGGAACCTCGACCTGCTCCTCGCGCCGAGCGGCCACGCCGCCCGGCGAGCGCGGCGGCGAAGCTTCTGTTCCGGAATTGCTCGGGGGACACGAGCACGATGCCCGCCTCGCTCGACGCAGCACATCATCACCGCCGCGAACCAGGCCATCGCCGGCGCGCCGGACCGGATGAAGGTCGACCATCCGATCCGGATCAACCACGCGCGTGCCGGGCAGCCGGCCGGCGGGCGCTGGGAGCGCCTCGACGAAGTCGCTCGCGGACAGGTGCAGCTCGTCCGCGTGCCGGCCGATCGCAACGTCCAGGCGCAGCTCGCGATGAAGGAGATCGAACGCCTGCAGGCGCTCGACTGCCCCTCCCGCGTCTTCATGGCGGACAGCCCCGCGCCACGCTCGCCCGTGCGGTACGGAATCTTAACTTTAGAAACCCCGACAACGATTCTCGAGGTCCATGGACTTCCGGCGATCTATCCGCTCGCAATTCGTACTCGGCAGGCATTTATCCAGTAACTACACCCTCGGGACGCGTCATCTCCGGGCCGCCTAAGGGAATGTACTGGCGCGTCTCGAAAGAGAAGCTACTTGAGCTTGACCGAGATCGACGCGTTTGATGGGGTGCGACGGGGAGTGGCGTGCCAAGGTTGAAGCGGTTTCTGAGCGAAGTGATGGACGGCATCGTTCCTCAGACGATTTGGCTACAGGATGAGGCGATGTCCCAGCGAGTGTTGAACGAATGAGGTGAGGTGGCGGCTCCTTTCGCCTGCACATGGTATGCAGGCGCTGCCAAGCAAAGAAAGGAGCCACCGAAATGGAGTCTCTCACGAAGTCCGTTCGTTCGAAGTTTGCTGTCCAGGAACCAGCCGTTCAGTTCTCGCTTCCCGTGGCCGGGGTGCTTCGCGATGTTCGAAGCGCGTTCTTCGGGCTTTGCATCGACGCAGGCAAAGCGGTGCTCGGCGCGATGATGGAATCCGAGCGCGTGGCCTTGTGCGGTCCGAAGGGCGTACCGGATCCGGCACGCACGGCCACGCGCGGCGGTCACACTCGCAGTCGCGTGACGCTGGGCGGTCGGCAGATCGGCCTTGCGCGTCCTCGGGCGCGAATCCTCGAGACGGGCGGAGCGAGTCTTCCGACCTACGAGTGGGCGCGAGGCCGCGATCCGCTGGACGCGGCCACGATGGCCTGCATCGCGGCCGGGGTGTCCTGTCGGCGCTACAGGAGCACGCTGGACAATCTGCCGGCCGAAGAGGACGAGGCTCTGGTGTCTAAGAGCTCGGTGTCGCGCCGTTTCGTCGCCTTGAGTGCGAAGCAGCTCGACTCGTGGCTCTCCCGCCGGATCGAGGTCGCGCTTCCGGTGGTGATGATCGACGGCATCCATTTCCGCGACCGTGTTGTGCTCGTCGCCCTGGGGTTCGATGCGCAGGGGAAAAAGCACGTTCTGGGCATTCGCGAAGGAAGCACCGAGAAGGCCCAGGTCGTGCGTTCGTTGCTCTCCGAGCTGATCGATCGGGGCCTTGCGCCCGACGCGGCGCGGCTGTGGGTGATCGACGGGGGCAAGGCGCTGCGCCGGGCGATCGTCGATCTGTTCGGCGGCTCGGCGCTCATCCAACGCTGTCAGGAGCACAAGCCCCGCAACGTCCTCGATCACCTGCCCGACGAACTGCATGCCAGTGTGGGTCGCGCGATGCGCGACGCCTGGCAGACCAAGGATCACACCCTCGCCAAGCGGCAGTTGGAACGACTCGCGCACTCGCTCTCCAGAAGCCATCCCGGCGCCGCCTCTAGCGTTCGTGAGGGGCTCGAAGAGACCCTCACGCTGATCGAGCTCGGAATCGAAGAGGCGCTCTACCGGACGTTCCGAACGACCAACCCGATCGAGAACTTGAACGGCCGGATCGCCCACCACACGCGAAACGTGAAGCGCTGGCGAGACGCCCAGATGGTGCTTCGCTGGATCGCGCACTCGTTGAACGAAGCCACACGGGGCTTTCGCGCCGTACGTGGGTTCCGCGAGATGAAGCATCTCCTCAGCGCACTCGATCGCAAGGTCGCCGCGCGCACCGCGCTCGTGAAGGCGGCGTAACATCTCCAAGCGGAGCCGCCGCCCTCTCACCGTTCAACACGCTACGGGACATTGCCCAGGATGAAGTAGGTCATACTCAGGAAGCGAAGAAGGAAGTAATGGCTTGTGTGCCGCCGGTGGCCGAGGTGTTCCAGACCCCAAAACCAGAACGCCTGCTAAAGCGAATCGTAGACCTCGCGACAGATCCTGGCGACCTCGTCCTCGACTCCTTCGCTGGCTCCGGCACGACCGGCGCCGTCGCCCACAAAATGGGCCGCCGCTGGATCATGGTCGAGCTGGGCGAGCACTGTCACACGCACATCATCCCGCGGCTGACGAAGGTGGTCGACGGCGCCGACCCGGGCGGGGTCACCGAGTCCACGGGCTGGAAAGGCGGCGGTGGCTTTCGTTACTACCGCCTGGCGCCAAGCCTGCTGCAGCAGGACCGCTTTGGACAGTGGGTCATCAACAAGACCTACAACCCCGAGATGCTGGCGGCTGCGGTCGCCAAGCTTGAGGGTTTCACCTTCGCTCCCAGTGCCGACGTGTACTGGCAGCACGGCCACAGCACCGAGACCGACTTCATCTACGTTACCACGCAGACGCTGAGCGCCGAGCAGTTGCAAGCGCTGTCGGAAGACGTGGGGCCGAAGCGAACATTGCTGGTTTGCAGCGGGGCCTTCCGCCTGAGCGCCGATGCCGTCGCCAGCCGGTTCCCGAACCTGACCGTCAAGAAGATTCCGAAGATGGTGCTCCAGAAGTGCGAGTGGGGCCACGACGACTACAGCCTGAACGTCGAGAATCTGCCGCAGGCCAAGAAGGTGGTGCTCTCCAAGCCGCCGCAGGCAAGCCTGTTCGACGCAAGCGAGCCCGCCGACGCGGACGAAAGCAGGAAGCCTTGAGATGGCGAGCAGGGCCGCGCCATCGGCAGCGCTGTACGGCCGCATCCGCGACATCCTCCAGGCCGCGCGTGCGAACATTGTCCGCACGGTCAACACCACGCAGGTGGTCGCCAACTGGCTGATCGGCCGCGAGATCGTGCAGGCCGAGCAAGGCGGGCAGCCCCGGGCGGACTATGGTGTAGCGCTACTCACAGGGCTGTCGGCGCGGCTGGCGCGAGACTTCGGCCGCGGCTGGTCGGTGGACAACCTGGAAGCCTTCCGTCAGTTCTATCTTCTGTACCCGCGGCTGATTGCCGAGACGGTGTCTCGGCAATCCAAGGGCGCAGTGATTTCCGAGACGCTGTCTCGGAAATCGACGCTTCAGGCGCCGGCGGCATGGCAACCGGGGGACCTGCACCCCGGTCTGTCCTGGAGCCACTACCGGGCCTTGCTGCGCGTCAGCCGCCGGCAGGCGCGCGACTTCTACGAGATCGAAGCGGCCAAGAACGCCTGGTCGGTGCGCGAGCTGTCGCGCCAGACTGCCACCCTGTTGTTCGACCGGTTGGCCAAGAGTCGCGACAAGGCCGGCCTGATGGCTCTGGCCACGCGAGGGCAAGAGGTGTCGCAGCCCATCGATGCGTTGCGCGACCCGGTCGTGATGGAGTTCCTCGGGTTGCCAGAGTCGCGGCGCCTGGTCGAGTCGCAACTCGAACGGGCCTTGATCGACAACCTGCAGCACTTCCTGCTCGAGCTCGGCAAGGGCTTCGCGTTCGTGGCGCGGCAGGAGCGCATCACGGTCGATGGTGACCACTTCTACATCGACTTGGTCTTCTATCACGCGGTGCTGAAGTGCTACGTGCTGATCGACCTGAAGGTGGGCAAGCTTACGCATGCAGACCTCGGCCAGATCCAGTTCTACGTGAACTATTTCGACACGGAACGCCGCACCGAGGGCGACAACCCGACGATCGGCCTCATCCTCTGCTCTGACAAGAACGACGCGGTGGTGCGCTACACGCTCGGCGAGCAGCAGGAGCGCAACATCTTCGCATCCCGCTACCAGCTGTACCTGCCTACCGTCGAAGAGCTGCAGCGGGAACTGGTGCGCGAGCGGCGACAGATTGCGCCGGCAGCTCCCGTGAAGCCGGCGGCGAAGCGACGCACAACGCAGAAGAAGGTCGAGGGAAAGAAGCGATGAGCCTGGAACACACCGCCCGCGCCGTGGCCGGTCGACTGAGCCTTCGTGAGCCACAGGCCGAGAGCCTGCGGCGGCTGGCGTCGGCGCTGGAGGCGGTGCCGGCGCTTCGTGACCACCATGCGCGCGAACCGAACGACCTGAAGGCGATGGTGGAGGCGCTGAGGGGATTTTTCCCGACTCTGACGGAGTTCGAGCGCGACTTCCCATCGCTCTGCTTTGCGCTCGCCACTGGCGTGGGCAAGACGCGGCTGATGGGCGCGTTCATCAGCTACCTCAACAGCGCCTACGGGACCAAGCACTTCTTCGTGCTCGCGCCCAACCTGACGATCTACGACAAGCTGATTCGGGACTTCACGCCCGGCACGCCGAAGTACGTGTTCAAAGGCATCGCCGAACTCGCGGCCACGCCGCCCGAGGTGATCACGGGTGAAACCTACGAGCAGCGCGGCGACCTGGTGTCGCAGGCCATCGACGCGCCAGTGCAGATCAATATCTTCAACATCTCGAAGATCATTTCAAGAATGTGGTCATGGACTATCCGCTCGCGCGGGCCATCGAAGACGGCTTCGTGAAAGAACCGGCGGTGGTGACGCAGCAGAACTTCGACGCCAGCGCGCACAGCGCCGAGCAGCTCGAGCGCATCAAGCTGATGGATGGTGTGCGCGTGCATGAAGAAACCAAGGTGCATCTGCTGACCTATGGCCAGCAGAAGGGCGAACGCCCGGTGAAACCCTTCATGCTGGTGATTGCTCGCGACACCACGCACGCCGCGGCATTGAGCAAGCTGCTCATTACCGAACTGTTCGACGGGCGATACGCCGGCAAGGTGATCCAGGTGGACAGCGGCACGACCAGTGGCGCCGAGGGCGACGAGGTCGTGCAGAAGCTGCTGGCCGTGGAGAGCTACGACGAGGCGACCGAGATTGTCATCCACGTTAACATGCTCAAGGAAGGTTGGGACGTCACCAATCTCTACACCATCGTTCCGCTGCGCGCGGCCAACGCGCGCACGCTGATCGAGCAGTCCATCGGTCGCGGCCTGCGGCTGCCCTATGGGCGCAAGACTGGCGTAGAGGTCGTGGATCGACTGAACATCATCGCCCACGACAGGTTTCAGGAGGTAGTGGACGAGGCGGGACGCGGTGACTCGCCGATTCGGCTGAAGCAGTTGAAGCTCGAGCCGCCGTCGAAAGGCGGGGGTGGTCTGCATACGGTCCAGGTCACGCCCACGGTGAATTCCATGCTCGGCCTTTCGCCAGCGCCGGCGACCGTACCTGCGGCTGGTGCCGGCCAGACGTACCCAACTGGGCAGCCGGTGACGGCGCTCTACACCGGCGAGCAAGCCCAGGTGGCATCGATCGCGATGGATGTCATCAACGACATGAGCCGCATTGCGACCTCGGGGCAGGCCTCCGCCGGCATGGTCGCGCCCTTGGCGACGAGTGCCGCGCTGTCGGCACCCGAGGTGCAGGCCGAGTTGATGCGGCGCGTTCAGGCACGCGTGACACCCGCTCAAGGGCAATTGTTGCCAGCCGACGGGCCGAGCGTCGAAGCGATCGTCAAGCGGACCGCCACTCTCGCGGCCGAACATACGATCGACATTCCGCGGATCCTGGTCAAGCCGAAAGGGCCGGTCGCGAGTGGCTACAGCGAGTTCACGCTAGACGTGTCGCGCATGAGCTTTCAGCCGCAGGATCAGCAGCTCGTCGGACGAGGACTGCAAACGGGCACGGAGCTCTTGTACGGCCAGTCGTCTTTCGTCACGGAGCAGCGCCTCGAGGACTACATCGTGCGCGAGTTGATCGGCTTCGACGACATTTCCTATGACGCACACGCCGAGCGACTGTACTCGCTGGCCGCGCAGGCCGTCAGTCACTTCAAGAGCTACCTCAAGACCGAAGCCGATGTGCAGAACGTTCTGGCCAATCACGCCAAGGCGGTCGCGGAGAACATTCACGCCCAGATGGCCCAGCATTACGTGGAGAACGTGGGCGAGATCGAGGTCGTGGTGAGCCAGGGTTTCACGCCGTTGAAAGCCAGCGCACTGACTGCGGAGGGTGAGGTGCGCCAGCTGCACCAGGCGCCCGACGACAAGAGCAGGATCGCGACGCTGGTGTACGGCGGTTTCACGAAGTGCGCCTACACGCATCAGAAGTTCCAGTCCGACCCCGAACGAGTGATGGCAGTGATCCTCGAGCGCGATGCGCTGCGATGGTTCCGACCCGTACAAGGGCAGTTCAACATTTACTATCGCCGTGGTGCGGATCAGCCGGAGTACGTGCCGGACTTCGTTGCCGCGACGCCTGAGGTCAATCTGTTGATCGAGACCAAGAAGGCCGGGGATCTACAGACCGAGGAAGTGCAAATTAAGGCGCGCGCGGCGGTTCGATGGTGCGAGCATGCCAGCGCGTACGCCAAGCAGCACGGTACGCGGCAGTGGCGCTACCTGCTTGTTCCGCACGATGCGGTCGTGGTAAGCGCGACGCTGACGAAACTGGCGGCTACCTATTGGGTCAAGACGATGTGGCATTGACACGGCCTCGTCCACCGAACGCTTCCTGATCCTCTGCAAGACGTATCCTTCTCCAGCGTGAGTTGGCCAATCTTGGCGCGCAGCGCCTTGAGATCGACCGGCGGTGCGTCCTTGGCCCGCCGCTGCCGAAGACTGCGGGCGCCCCGAGTAGGTGATTCCTCCAGTCGGTGATCAGATGCGGCTGATCAATGCGCTGTGTCGGTTTGTGGATCTGGCGGAGGCGCGGGCGGCGTGAAGGACCCTGAAGCGGAACGTCGCGGAGAAACACCTCGTCCTCCAGCTTCGCCGCGAGGTTCTCCTCGAACTCCGTGCGAGTCACGCGCAAGCCGCCGTGCTCGAGGTAACGGAGGAAGCACGCGACGACCCGGTCGGGATCGAGCGCCGTGAGGCGGGTGAGCGCCTGCGAGAGATCGAACAGGTCGCGCCCCTTCTTGCGCTGGTAGAGCGCCCGGAGCTTGGTCCCGAGCAATTCCTCCGGCTCGTATGTGAGCACGTCGGCGCCGCCGCTGTGCCACGGATTGTCGATCGCGAAGCGCATCCGGCGCTGGCCGAGCACGAAGAAGTGCTCCCGGGTGTTGATTTCCAGCTTGAGCCGCAGCGGCGTGATCGGCCTCGTCTCCGATTCGAAGCGGTAGACGAGGCTCACCCCGCCCGGCCCGCGCTTCGACTGGGGCTCGCCGAGCCATGGGTCGAACCGTCCCCGGATCGCATCCATGAGCCGGCCGATCGGCCCGGCGGTGACCTGGACGAGGTCGATGTCTTCGGAATACCGTCCGGGCGGATCGAGGTGGAGCTTGTGGAGCGCCGTGCCGCCGCGGAACGCGACCTCGCCCGCGACGTTCCCGTCCGAGAACAGCTCGACAATGGCCCGCGACACCACGAGATCCTGCTCGACCTGCGCGTCGCTCGACCACGGTGCCTTCGCGCGCCAGGCGGTGATGTGAGCCCGAGGGATCACGCCTCCGGCTCCACCTGTTCGTTCACGACCACGCGCCACCGGAGGTCCTTCCGCGCACGTCGGGAAGAGCGGTCCGCGCGCAGCGCCACGAGACGGGCACGCTCCGCGGCGATCCACTCGGCGAGCCCGGCCGCGACCGCGCCGGCGCCGACGAGCTCGAGCAGATAGCCCAGCCTCTGCGCGGTGGCCAGGTCGCCCTCCGCCTTTGCGGCTTCGAGAAGGCGGTGCGCGTCCAGCCGGTCGGCGAGCTCGGCGAGCACGGTCGCGACGTTGTCGAGGTGGCCGGCGGGCGCCAGGTAGCGAAGCAGATCCAACGCCGTCGCCTCCGGCGTGGCGACGTTCATCGTGCCGGTCTCGGTCTTGAGCGACATCGTGCGCGTGCGTCCGAGGCTTCGCTTGCTGAAAAAGCGGATGCGCGCGCGCCCGGCCACTGCGGGCCGCAGCTGGACATCCGTCACGACCTGGAACTCCTGCGGCTGCTGATGCGCGGCGCCATGGAGCGCCGCAGCGCTGAGCAGGCCCACGTAGTAGGGACGGCCATGGAACCTCATGAGCGGGTCGATGAACCAGCTCGCGGGCGGCGCGCCCGCGTCCCGGTACTCGATCGGCACGATGACGAGGAACCCGCGCCGCGGGACGGCAAGGCGGCGCTTCGCGACCAGGCGCTGGACCGCCTTCTTCAGGCCCTCGTCGGAGGCGCCCAGCGCGTCGAGCGCTTCTTCACGCGTCAGCGTGTACCGGCCGGAGGCTTGCTGGGCGTCGACCAGGTCCGCGAGGCTCCGAGCCCCGGTTTGCGGCCGTGCAGGCACAAAGGGACGCTTCGTGGGCCGTTTTGCTTTCGTCATGCTTAGGATTATGCCCGCGCCGATGGGCCTATGCAACCGCGTATGTAAAACGGGACTATTCTTGTCCCCTTCCGCATTCACGACGCCGGACGACGGTGCCGAACGCCTGCCTGCACCCGGGCGTCTAGTCGTCCGGGCGGCGATGCTCCGTCGCGTCCTCGTCGACCCAGTCCTCCTCCTCCCAGCTCATCCCCTTGCGTCCCGGCACCTTGCGCGTCGTCCCGGCGCGATAGAGGGCGCACGACTTCGGCCCGTAGCAGAACGTCTCGACGCGATGCTCGCGGACGTTCGGGTTCCACTGGTCGATGATCATCTCCACCGGCATGCGGCAGCCCCAGAGGCACGCCGTGCACTTCGCTTCGTAGGTCCGCGCGTCGAGCCGGCGGTGGCCGCGCTCGCGATAGACCTCGAGGGCTGGCGGTACCCCCGTCCACGGCGGCCCGGCGGGCGCCGTCTCGGTCGCCCGCGCAAGCAGCTTCAGCTTCGCCGCCTTGTAAAGCTCGACCGGCTCGAGGCGCGGATCGGCGACCGGCTCCGCCTCGCCCGCGACGCGGTCCCCCGCCCGGAACGCGTGCTTCGCCTGCGCGGCCTTGCCGATCCCGACGGCGAACTCGCGCGCCTCGCCGCCGATCGACCCGTGGAGGCGCAGCGCATAGCCGAGATAGGTGTGGCTGCGCTGATCGAACGAGCGCGTCAAACGGATCCGCGGCTGGACGGAGAGGAGGTCGCCCTCCCAAGCGAGTTTCGTCATGCGGTCGTGGCGCTACGGCATTTATCCCCGGCCCGCGCTGCGCGTGACCGTCACAACCCCCTCGCCTCAGCCAGATCCACAAACCGGCACAGCGCATTGATGAGCCGCATCTGCTCGATCGTCCGGGCGCGGGATTCGAGCAACAGCGGGCTCGCCACGACGAACGCGAGGCACATCGCGCGGGACACGGCGACGTTTAGGCGATTGCGCGAGAACAGGAACTCAAGCGTTCGCGGCACGTCCTCCGCGCTCGACGTCGCCATCGA
>Ga0187893_10011129_pt1 | contig 13154 bp, 3 predicted proteins | sample MA1701074metaG_FD_139574 | JGI IMG/M metagenome (GOLD analysis project Ga0187893, IMG submission 139574) | White microbial mat communities from a basaltic lava cave in the Kipuka Kanohina Cave System on the Island of Hawaii, USA - MA170107-4 metaG ...
CCATTAAACCCTGTTGCTCCGGCGGGGATATTATGAAAATTAATCTCGGTGCCCACCGGATAGAGCGGATTGCCCGCCCTGGTTACTTTGAACTTCCGTACAAGGTTGTGGTTGGCATTTCTTATATCATTAACTGAATCAGGAGTGGCGCCCGTACCCTGGTATTGGTAAAGCTTGTCCGTAAAATATTGCGAAACCCCCAAAAATCCTACGCCACGACCACCACTGGAATAATCGGCGGCAGGCCAGTTGACGGCCTGCATCGTTGATCCTGTTCCTGTCGGTAACCGTACATCACGGATCAAGGGTGCGTGTACTCTTTCTAATACATAAAGGTTTGGAAAAGGAAAGCTGGCTGGCGTGCTTGAACCATCACCGCCCGGCACATCGGTTTCTATTTGAACCACCAGGATGGCTTCCCTATTGCCTGCTGCTTTTCGGTTTTGGTTGCCGCGACGGAATAGATCCCAATATACATCGCCCGGTGTTTCTGCTTTGCGTGTGCCAAAGCGGGCAGTCATTAAATCGGTGGCAGGATCATCAATCACTATGGTGGCCGCATCTACCGCTTTTTGATATTGGCCATCGGCTATATATACTTCCGACAGCAGGTGCTGCGCAGCGAGGTTCGACACTTCACCGTCTTTCACAGCGGCAATAGCGGGCAAATTGGCCGCAGCAAATTCCAAATCTGCAATTACCTGTTGATACACTTCTTTCCTGGTAGCCCTGGCATAGTCTGTCTTTGGTTCAACCACCTCTGTCAGCTCCAGCGGCACTCCTCCATATAAATAAGCAAGACTTCGGTAAGCAAATCCACGGAAAAAACGGGCACGGGCTTCATACAATTTTCTATCGCTGTCCGAAAGCTTTGATTCAGGTAAGCGGCCAATAATAGTATTGGTTTCCGCTACTATTTTATACCATTGGGACCAGTGTTTATTGGTAAAGGCACTTACCGGATTGTACTCACCTGCAAGATTGGGCGGATTACCGGATGGAATAAACAAGCCCATATCCGTTCTATAGTGGTAATCCCAGGGATCGTTCTCATTGCGGGTGTATAGCTCCAGGCGTAGCAGCCTGTACAGATTATTGACAGAAGCATCAAAATCGGCGGCTGTTTGAAATGCATTGGAAGTGCTTAAAAAATCGAGCGGAGTTTCATCTAAAAAATCTTTTTTGCACGATACCCCTCCTATAAACAGGAGGATCGTCATAAATAATATTCCTTTTTTCATATCAAATATTTTTTACCAGATGAGTAATAGTTTAGTACGTAATACTTAGGCCAACGGCAATTGACCTCATCACAGGCCTTCCGCCTACGGTAAGGCCCTGGCCTGTCTCGGGGTCCCAACCTTCCCAATCGGTCCAGGTAGCCAGATTTTTGGCGCTCACAAACACACTGACTGCCTGAGCTTTTATCTTTTGAAGCACTTTGGGTTGCAGGTTGTAGCTCAGCGAAACGTCCTGCAGTCTTACAAAACTTCTGCTGAAATACTTGGGTGGATTTATTTTGGATTGGCTGCCACTCACCACCCGTGGGTGTGTTCCGGTGGGGTTACGTGGCGACCAATAATTCACTGCATTCAGGTCATTGTCGCGAATGTTATTATCGTCTCTAAAGAAAAGCCTGATATTGTTAGCCAGGTATCCGTCCTTTCCGCCCTGTATGCTGTTTAGTAAAAAGCTTAGAGTAATGCCTTTGTAGCTAAGCATATTGAACAGGCTCATCCTGTATTTAGGTAACGAGCTGCCAAGAAACACCCTATCGTCGGGGGTAATATCGTTGTCTTTGTTCTGGTCAATGACCCGCAAGCTGCCGGTCTGAAAACCAGTCATAGGCGTTTCACTTAGCTGGTAAATGGGGCCGGCCTCGTAGTTAAAGATCGTTCCAATGGATTTACCTATAAATAGGCCGTCCGCTATGAGGTCATCCTCTTTGCCGTCTCCATTTGCGTCAACACCCGTCAGACTAACAATTTCGTTCTTATTTGTCCAAAAGCTATAAGTAGCCGACCAGTTAAAGTCTTTCTTATTGACAATCTGGTAGGTCAATGCAGCTTCGAATCCTGTATTATGAATTTTGCCCAGGTTGGTTTGAATGCCGCCAAATCCCGTGATTGACGGCACAGTGACCGGGTATAGCAAATCATACGTGTTGTTATTATAATACTCCAGCGTTCCGCTCAGGCGGTTGTTCAGCAAGCCAAAGTCAATACCCAGGTTTAACCCCTGTGTACGTTCCCATTTCAGGTTGGGGTTTGGAAGTGAAACCACCTGCTGACCAAACGCTGTGCCGCCCCCGTCGCCAAATACGTAAGCAGAGTTGGTCTCTACACGGGCCAGGGAAGTATAGCGGCCAGTTTGGTTACCAATGGACCCATAGGTAGCCCGAAGCTTGAGTAAGTTCACGGCATTCACTTTTTCCATAAAAGACTCCGAAGAAAGTACCCAGCCAAGTCCTACGGAAGGAAACACAGCGTATTTAAAATTTTCGGCAAAGCCGGAAAAACCATCTCTGCGCAGTGTAGCGGTAAGCAGGTACTTTTCGTCATACTTGTAACTTAATCTACCCATCTGGTAGTTCAGGGCTTCGCTCCAGGCATCGGTATTTACCTTTTGAACGCTGGCACTCGAAATATCGTTCCAACTCAGGTTTAGCCTGCTAAACCCTACACCTTCAGCAAATGTTTCGCTGAATTTTCTTTCTATAGCTCCGTATACTCCAGTCAGGGTAACATCGTGCAGGCCAAAACTTTTAGTGTAAGTAAGAATATTATCAAATGTATAATCGTAATACTCCTGGTTTTGCTTATAGGCCCTGCCGGTAAAGCCTCCATCGTATCTGCTGGCAAAGTAATGTTGGCTGTTCCTTAAGTTATTTCCAAAATTCAACCGGTAGTTCAAACCCTTTATAAAAGGAATGTCGAGGTCGGAATAAATATTGGCGAAGTAGTATTGATTCCGGTCCCTGTCGTCCACATAATAGGTACGGAACGGATTGAAGGTAACCGTATTGGTAGGGCTGGGAATGAGGTTGCCTGCCGTGTCGAATGGAACAAGCAATGGCGCATGCCGTATGATTTCGCTCAAGGTAGGTTCCGCCCCATCCTGGTTTACAAACGAACCGGACGACACGAGACCTATCTTCCAAAATTTGAGGGGCTTTATTTCAAGATTGGCCCGTATGGTTTTTCTTTTAAATATGTCGTTCAGTATAAAATTTTTCTGATCTACCAGGCTGCCCGACAACAGGTAGTTGACATTGTCGTTGCCGCCGGAAATGCTGAGATTATTTTCCCAAATGGAGCCGGGGTCGGTAGCATTGTCCCACCAGTCATAATCGTTCGGCAACAGATTGCCTGAAGCGTCACGCATGGAGGCATCCACTTTGGTAGCTAAATTAAACGCCGGGTCAGGCTGTGTGCGATCAGGAGCCAGGTAAGCCTGGTGCCAAAATGCATCGGTAACCCGCTGCAAATACTGCTCGCGGTTCAGCGGTCTTAGATTAACTGTGGGCTGGTTTGCAGAGTAAGAACCTGAATAGGCAATGCGTGGCTTTCCAGTTCGTCCTCTTCTTGTTGTAATTAAGATGACCCCATTGGCACCCTGCGCTCCGTAAACAGCGGTGGCGCTGGCATCTTTCAAAATATCAATTGAAGCAATATCGTCCGGATTGATAGAAGATAAAGAACCGCTATATTGAATACCATCCAGGATAATCAAAACTGATGTATTACCGCCAAGCGTAACCTGCCCCCTGATGGAAATAGGAGGCGTACCGCCCGCAGACGTGGACACGCCTACATTCAATCCCGGCACGGTACCCTGCAAAAGCTGTCCCATGTTGGTATTGGGCGAATTTTTCATGACGTCCAGATCCACCCGTGCAACCGAACCTGTAACATCTTTTTTCTTTTGTGTACCGTAGCCAATAACGACCACCTGCTCCAATGTGGCGGACATGGTCTTCATTTCAATGTCCAATGCATTGGTCTCCCCGCTTTTTACAGAGTAACCTGATACGGTTTGGGGTTCATAGCCCACTGAAGTGAATGTGAATTCATACGCACCCCCGGGTGGTACGTTTACCACGAATACGCCTGTGGAATCAGTTTTGGTACCAGTTCTGAATTTGGTTTGACTGTTGCGTACAACGACTGAAACATTTCCAACAGGAACACTATTTTCTCCACGTACAACGCCCCTTACTACACTATTCTGTTGTGCCTGGGCGGGAAATGACCAAAAGATGTGGGTAATCAAAAGAAGGGCTATCGCAAAAGCCCGCATTAGCTGCAATTTTCTTTTCATGATGGCAGTTATTTGTTTGATTGAATGAGTGCCTTCGGCCTACATGATTTTTATAATCTTTTTATTCCTCAGGCAGAAACACCCGCAAAATATTATTCAAAAGGGGGGCAAATCGGGGTCATTTTCTTATAAAAAGGGGTCATTTTCGATCCAAAAGGCTTTTTTTATCCCTATAGAGAAAAGATAAACCTGGAATTCATGACGTAGTGCCGGGCACACATTTTTCGGGCTCTGGGGAATTAATTGCCGACGGCGAAACCAGCAAAAGCATACACCAAACAACTTAAGAGAAGATGTAGTTTGGCTATTTTACAAAATTTGAATTCACTGGAAAAAATAAAAAGGAGATAAATTATTTTTTGGATTGCTCTTTTACAATATTTGAGGAAAGCTGATATGTCTTGTTAAATGATTGCCGATAGGTTTTGATGTACTCTGAAGGATTCAGTCCAAAGATTTTATTGAATTGCACCCGGAAATATTTTACGTCACTAATACCGACCTGAAAGGCTGCCTGGTTGACATTGCAGTCTCCTTTAATCATCAATTCTGCTGCTTTACGCAAGCGGATGTAACGCATAAAGCTTGCAATTGTTTGCCCGGATATTAGCTTCACTTTTTTGTAAAGCTGATTATGGCTCATCCCAATTTCGGTAGCAAGAGTTTTCACGCTAAACTGATCGTTATCGAGGTGTTTTTCTACAATTGCAATACATGTCTCCAAAAACTGCTTGTATTCCGGAGATATTTTAAGTGTATTCTTTTTTAAAGTAATCTCGTTAAAGAAGTATTGTTGCAGCTCGTTTTGCCTCTTAAAGAGATTTTCCATTTTTGCGAGCAAAATGTCTCTGTCAAAAGGTTTGGTAATATAAAGATCCGCGCCACCTTCGAGGCTTAGCAATTCCAGTTCTGAAGCCGCACTACCTGTCAACAAAATGACCGGAATGTGGTTGAGCGATTGATCTTTTTTTAGCTCCTTGCAAAGTTGAATCCCGTCCATCCGCTGCATTCTGTAATCGCTGATCACCAAATCGGGAAATTTCTTTTGCGCAATGCTTAGCGCTTCTTCGCCATTAGTTGCTTCGAGTATTTCATACTTCTCTTTTAATATCTGGTGAAGATATTCCCGGATCGCACTGTCATCATCGGCTATTAAAATGGTTTGACGGTCAGTTACAACATTTTCTAATTTTTCATCTTTTGCATGATACAATATTTCTTCCCCGGGATCATCTTTAAGCTCTGCTAAAATATCGGGCTTTTTTCCTTTTTCCTGGATTGTTTGACCTTCCAGGTGTGCACCACCTTTTTTCAGATTAACCAGGAATGTCGTGCCTGCACCTTCTTCACTTTGAAATGAAACGCTGCCTTTATGCGCTTCCACGAAATGTTTTACGAGGAACAAGCCTATTCCAAAACCCGTCTTATCCGGCGCCTTGACGGAAGACGCCTGGTAAAACTTTTCAAACAACTTTGAAGCCGCTTCTTTTGGGATACCATATCCGTTATCTATTACAGCTATTTCAACTTCGTTTTCTTTGTCGGTCACTCTGAAAATTATCCTGCCGCCTTCGGGAGTATATTTTATTGCATTCGAAATAAGGTTGAACAGGGCGATCTCAATTTTTTCGCTGTCAACATAGATTTCTATTTCTTTGTTATCACACTCAAACAAGTATTCCTGGTGATTCATTTTTGCCTGTTGAACAAAACACAGATAAACTTCTTCGCACAATGCATAAAAGTTTCTCTTACTAAACTTCATATTATCAACCTCTGCATCGGCCTTGCGAAATATCAGCAGTTGATCCACCAGGCTTAGTAAACGACGGGCATTGCGATGAACGATATTCAATTCTTTATGTTCATCGGGAGTATCAATTTTTCGCAATAGGTCTTTTATGGGGTTTATAATAAGCGAAAGCGGGGCTCTGAATTCATGCGAAATGTTTGTAAAAAAAGAAAGCTTTTTTTCTGTTATTTCCTTTTCTTTTTCAACCTTAAAATTGGCAAGCCTGATTTCATATTTTAAACGCTCCTGTTTCCGGTTGTACCCTCTATACAGGTACATCCCGAAAACAAAAAGCAAAGCATACGACAGGTAGGCCCACCAGGTACGATACCAGGGTGGCAACACAACCACGGTAAGCAGGCTATTTTCCTCGCTCCAGCCACCAGCGCCATTGGTTACTTTTATTTTGAATGAATAGGTGCCTTCGTGAAGCCGGGAGTAATTTGCACTACGAACATTATTGACGTAACTCCAGTTTTTATCCCATCCTTCCAATTTATAGGCGTACTTTATTTTATCAGGGCCGGTATAGTCCAAAGCCACATAATCAAGAGAAAGAATAGCCTGGTTGAAGGGAAGCACAATTTTTCTAACCCACTCGCCGTCTCGTTTGCTCACAAATGCGTCATCTTGTTCAATTGGTTTGTTATTGATTTTTAAACCCGTTAAATAAGTCCTGGGCAACTCATTTCTTTCATAAACACTATCGGGGTAAAAAACATTAAAACCTTTAATTCCTCCAAATAAAAATTCGCCTGATTTTAGAGCCAATGCAGCATTGTAACTGAATTGGTTACTTTGCAAACCGTCGGATGTTGAAAAGTTCCGGCATGTTTTATCTATGGTGCTGAACTTACACAGGCCGTTATAGGTGCTCAGCCACAAGTTATTTTTTTCATCTTCCAGTATACGAAGAATAGTGTTGCTTGGCAAGCCATCGGCAGTTGTAAATCGTTGGTAGGTGCCTTTTGCCCGATCGAATAACAACAGCCCACCGTCATCAGTTCCAAGCCAGAGGTTTTTATTCCAGTCTTCAAGAATGCAACGGACTGACTGCCCGATATACCAGGACCTATGTTTTTTATTTATCCGGTCAATTTGAAGTAAAGAAGTCCGGAACCCAACCAAAATATTACCCTGCCAGTCTTCAGAGATACTATGAATATTGATTAAGTTTTCATCAAAAACTTCGAAGCGGTTGGCGCTTCTATTGAATCCATATAGTGCACCCCCATTAGCGGCAGAAACCCACAATTGTTTTCGGGAATCTTCAAAGACCAGCCAGGCATTGTTTTCAAAAGATCCTGTATGAGGGTTATAACAATCGAAATGTTCGAACTTTTGTGAACCATTTTTTAGACGGTTGACACCTGCGAACCAGCTAACGGCCCAAAGGTCGCCCTGTGAATCGCAAATAGTGCTGGTGATAAAATCACTGTTAATGGTTGCTGCATTATTTGCATCGTGCTTATGATTTGTGAATGTATTATTATGACGGTTCCAATACCTTAGCCCGGCGCCATCGGTACCAATCCACACATTACCTTTTTTATCTTCTGCAAAAGAAAAAATGAAGTCATCACTATTGTTCTGCCCGGAACCCGGGTACGTAATGTGCTTAAATAAATTATCGTTAGACCGAATAATGTTGATTCCCCCTCGCAGCGTTCCAATCCATTTATTGTCCTGTGAATCACCATAGATGGCATATACAGCACTGCTAGACAAAGAAGTGCCTGCACCTGGCAGATACCGAACCGGCCGGGACTGACCAACGGGCATTGACCACACGCCGCTACCATCTGAAGAAATCCATAATACATGCTGCCGGTCTTCAAAAAGATCCATTACCCTGGCCTTAAAGGGCAACACATTATTTGAAAACACATTGTTCCGCTTGTCGTATAGGAAAAGTCCATTGTCATTTCCCAACCATAAGTTCCCCTTGCTGTCTAACTTTAAACAATCAGCGTTTTTGATGCTTCCATTAATTAACTGAAGATCTTTATTTTTTATACTATACACGCAAAGCCCTGCCTGCTGTATAAATACCCACGCCATTTGCCGGCTTGAATCAAATGCAATAGCCATTACATTATAATCTCCTTCATGCCCTTTCCACGACATAAATGGTATTTGCATTCCGCTGCGGCTATTTTTTTCAAATACCAATAAACCTTTTTGCTGTGCACCAATCAGCATGCTTCCATCTTTGTTATTTTTTTGAATGGCACGAATTCCACTCTCTAACGGGCTTACCGAACTACTATTCCAGGGTTTGAATCTTGTACCATGAAAGTTTGTTTTAAGAGGATTGTAAATACTCACCCCTTTCCCGGTTCCTACCCAAAGATTATAATTGGCATCTTCGGCAATTACCCTGATGCCGTTGGCATTCAAAGATGTAGTGTCACCGAGAGCATTGCGGAAAATATTAAAGCTGTAGCCATCGTAACGATTCAGTCCGTCAAAGGTGCCAAACCACATAAAGCCATTGTGATCTTGAAAAATGCTGGTGACTGAATTGTTTGAAAGTCCGTGTTCAATACCCAAATAGGTGACTGGTGACTCTTGAAAAGCAGCGCACCGGAGAGTACAAAACGTGAAAATTATAAAGGAGGTAAGACTATTTCTGGAAATCATGATGTTCACAAAATCTAAAGCACTAAAAAATGAACAGGCAATGCATAAATGTTTTCTTTCTTTGCTGCCATTCAAAAATTTCCCTGCGAGTATCCTTCGTTCAAATATGTAATTTCAAATACTTTTCAGCAGCCTGTTCAAAATTAGGATAATAAACTATCAATGCGTAAATGCTGATCGTTGGACTCAATAAAAAAAGGACGGTCAAGATTTTTGACTGCCCTTTTCTGTAAGGTGGAGGTTACCGGAGTTTGTATGCAAGTGGTCTATAAAAACAGATTCTAACAAACTGACATATGGAAAATCCGGTTTCCGTGGTTATCTCGCTCTGAATACAGATACCGCACCATTGTTTTGAGCGAACAAGATCAATTTTTTATTGTGCGCATCCACGATGGTTTTCAAACATCTTATATCTCCCGCTGTAGCTATACCACTTTGTTTATAATCCAATGACTTAAATTCTTTACTTCGCACACCTGCCAGCAATTGACTAAATAGGGCATCGTACCTCCCGGACATAACATCCGCCTGGTACTCATTGCCGGCAACCAATATATCAGGAACAGCATCGTTATTAAAATCGGAACATACCACTGAATTGAGAGGAGCAAACTGGGCTTCAATAGGGAGATAATGCTTTTCATATTTACCCCTTCCTTTATTTTCAAACCAGCAACTTTTTAATTCAACGGATTCCAGTACGTTTTCCGCTTTTTCGTTGTCCAGAATATCTTTTATTCCTGCTTTCGAATAGCTTGAATTGTAAATAAATTTTTTCCTGACAGATGGCACTTGCTCCGCAAACTGAGCCAGGTTAATGGCTGGGAGCAATGCCCGTTTTCCGCTTTTTGTGGGAATATAATAACATAAAAGTGGGTCAAGGCTTCCATTTAAATCACGGTCAGAATAAAATAACTTCATCGGATACTGTTCGGTTGCTTTGAATTTGTTATTCATACCCAGGTTGCCTGCTATTAAATCCTCATCTCCATCCTTATCCATATCTGCCGCTACCAAACATCTCCATAAGCCGTGGTTTTTTAGCAGCCCTGTTGTGGCAGTACATTCACGAAATCCATCTTTCTCATTTAGAAAAAATCGAATAGGCATCCATTCCCCGGCGAGAATCAAATCCATTCGATTATCATTATTGATATCCGTCCAAACAGCACCAGTAATCATACCTGGAGAAATTAAATCCTCAAACAGGGACGATGTTACATCTGAAAACCTGCCGCTTTCATTCTTCAATAAATAGCTTCTTGGAGCATTGGGAAATTGCAGCGAAACTCTCCCGCCTATAAAAACATCCACGTCACCATCATTATCAAAATCACATACAGACACACAGGATGCACTTGTTCTGACACCATGATCAAAAGCTTTTGGATCGGAACTGAAGTTTCCTTTACCATCATTTAGATACAAACGGGGTGCATAATATGGGGAGCCTTCATCAAACTCAATACTGCCACTGGCGACCAGCAGATCCTGGTCTCCATCACCATCCGCATCAAAAAAAGCACTCCCGCTGTCTTCAAAGTATTTTTTACCTGTTGTCAAATCATGCCCGGCAAACTGTCCATTTACATTTTGAATATAGACTTTGCCTGATTGGTTGTAAGCACCACCAACATAAAAATCATTTAAGCCATCTCCATTTACATCTCCAATTGATATAGAAGGTCCGGTTTGTGAATACTTTTGGGGCAATAGACGTTGAAAACTGTAATCATTAAAAAAGGACTCTTTATGAACGAAAGACACTCCGGACTCTTTAGTGATGTCATAAAATAAACCGGTATCACCGGCAGCAGAGCATTGCCATATTCCGTCAGCATTGGCATGATTCAATTGAAGGAGTGTATCAGTGCGAATGCTTCTGACCACTTGCATCTTATCATCCGGCCAAATGACGACAAGGCTATCAACAAAAGCAGTACTGCCTAAACCAAAATGCATCCTGCTATCCACACTGGAAAGATATCCTCTTACTAAGTTTTGCTCAGCATAAAGTATCTTCTCCTTATTGTATAAATAAACTTTTGTACCGATTCCACCAGTATTGTATTTAGTACCATTGAAAGAAAGCTGCAAATGATGATTCAATTTGTTTCGTTCAGATACATTTTCATAATAAAATGCTTCGTCGTTAATATTATTTACTACCAGGTCCAGGTCGCCATCATTGTCAAAATCCGCATAGGCTGCGCCATTGGAAATTGACAAATCTTCTATCCCCTCTTTTTGAGACACATCCGTAAACTCATAACCATTGGTATTACGAAAAAAATAATTTCTTAAATGTACTTCCCCCAACTCGTCCAGTTGTTGTCTTAAATGCTGAACCCGTTGTTGGAGATAGCTGGCTTCCCGAATTAAAGTATTAGCTCTGTAAGTAACAAAATCAGCATTTATCAGATCCCGGCCCAAACCATTTGTGATATGAATATCCTTCCATCCATCATTATCAAAATCTGCCATCAGTACACTCCAGCTCCAATCCGTTTGACTGATACCTGCTAATTGACCTATTTCACTAAACCTGGGATATTGTGAATTCCTTATTTTAATATCTCCGCGATTTAACTGAAGCATATTCCTCATAAATGCCGGTTGATAACCGGCTTTCCGCTCTAACTCATAGCGCTCATAAGTCAAAAACGAATACATCATCTTTTGCCGCTCATTATCTTCCGGCATCATATCCAGCGTAGCGATATCCGGCAATCCATCATTATTTATATCCGCAGCATCTACCCCCATACTGCTATAGCTCGAATGGTTGAGAGATTGCCCGGCGATATTCTCAAACGTTCCGTCTTTTCTATTAAGCCATAATATATCATCACTTAAATAATCATTTGCAACAAATATATCCGGCCAATTATCATTGTTCACATCTGTAACGACCACTCCTAATCCGTAACCATCTTCTTTAATGCCTGCCTCAAGTGATGCATCTGTAAAAAAAGGATGATCTGAATTTTCCTTTTTCCCATCGTTACGATACAGCCTGTCCTGCCGGGCGGACAACCCACTGGTATCTTTAGGAACAATGTTATTGGGAGAGGTGCTGCCTATTTGATTATTCAGTAAATACAAATCCAGGTCGCCATCTTTGTCGTAATCAAAAAACACAGCTTGCACCGAATAAGAAGTATCAGCAAGACCATAAGCTTCTGCAACTTCTGTAAACGTATTGTCATGATTGTTGATATAGAGAAGATTCTTACGTTGGCCCCCCTTTGCTGCACCTGAAACACAAACATAAATATCCTGCCATCCATCATTATTGATATCCTCTACAGACACACCAGTACACCATTGACTGGTGTTGACGCCGGATGAAGAAGTTATATCTTTAAATGTATGCTTGCCCTGGTTGAGGAAAAGCCTGCAGCTAACCTGGTTGCCCGAAAAAAATACATCCTGCAATCCATCATTATTAAAATCGCCAATTCCAACACCGCCTCCCATATAGGCATATTCATTTACAATCAAATTAACTGAATCATTCCCGGTAATAGTATTGGAGAAAGTTAAACCGGTCTCATCTGAAACTAACCGCTTAAAAAGCCGGTTATCTTTTGTTTGGGAATTTTGGCATCCTGTCAAAAACAGCATAAAATAAGCAACTATTACTTTGATTATTGCCTTACTGCTTTGCAGGCAGAACAATTTCAGCTTGTATTTATTATTTGCCATAATTCACTAAAAGAAAATAGACCCGGCAGATCTTTAATTCCACCAAGGTCCGTTATTTGTTGGTTTTTCATGTCTATTGAATAATAAAAATCTTCTTTACGATACTCTTATTGGTTCCGGCAATTTTAATCAGACAAACATTACCCAATGGATATTTTTTCAGATTTATATTCATGTTATTAAAAGCTTTTCCCTGGAATAGTAATCTGCCGCTTATGTCAAACAGATGTAATTGTGCGTTATCTATATTTTCAAAGCGAATGTTTAATATGCCGGGAGTAGGATTTGGTGAAACTTTGACCGAAAGATCAGTAGAATCACTGGTCAAAGTAACCGGAGAATTGGCAGGTTTCCCACTACATGGCGTTTCGAAAGCCCATTTAAAATTATCATAATTGAGCCACTCCCACTGCACAATATCATCACCGTTATTCATTCCGCTTCCGGTAACAGCAAGGCACTTATTGGAATGTCTTGCCACGATTTTATAATACCCGCCGCCCAGGTTAACAATCTGGTACCGCTGATGAGAATGGGTTAAGTCATCCCATTGAACTACGGAAGTCCCATTAGCAACGCTATAATTATTAACGGAAAGAACTTTACTATTATAAGAGGGTTTGATGATGTAGCCTGAAGAGGTGTACTGCACATTGAATTTCTCATTATCCTGGCAGAGATTGTCCCA
>Ga0187893_10011131_pt1 | contig 13153 bp, 10 predicted proteins | sample MA1701074metaG_FD_139574 | JGI IMG/M metagenome (GOLD analysis project Ga0187893, IMG submission 139574) | White microbial mat communities from a basaltic lava cave in the Kipuka Kanohina Cave System on the Island of Hawaii, USA - MA170107-4 metaG ...
CGCCTCGCTGCCGTCGTCGCGGATGACGCGCGCCGTCTTCGGGGCGAGCCCGAGGAGCGCCCGGATCGCGCTGCTCGTGCGGCTCCGCGCCCTGAGCTCGAGGACCTGGCCGAGGAGCACGAGCACCGTGATCACGGCCGCCGCCTCGAAGTAGACCGCGACCTCGCCGCCGTGCGTCCGGAAGGATCTGGGGAAGATCCCCGGGAAGAGGACCGCGACGACGCTGTAGAAGTACGCGGTCCCGATGCCGATCGAGATGAGCGTGAACATGTTCAAGCTGCGGTTCACGACCGACTGGTAGCCGCGGACGAAGAACGGCCAGCCGCCCCAGAGCACGACCGGCGTCGCCAGCACGAGCTCGATCCAGCCGATCGCCCGCCCGAGCGCGTGCTGGACGGGCTCGCCCGGGATCAGGTCGGACATGGCGAGGACGAAGATGGGCGCGGCGAGGAAGAGGCTCACCCGGAAGCGCCGGCCCATGTCCTGGAGCTCCGGGCTCACCTCCTCCTCGGCCCCGCCCACGGTGCGCGGCTCGAGGGCCATGCCGCAGATCGGGCAGGATCCGGGCTCGTCCCGGACGATCTCGGGGTGCATGGGGCAGACCCACTCGGTCCGCGCCGGCGCGGGGGCGGCCGGTGCGACGGGCTCGAGCGCCATGCCGCACTTGGGGCATGAGCCCGCCCCGCGCTGGCGCACCTCGGGGTGCATGGGGCAGGTGTGCCCGACGCCCTCGGCCGCCGCGGGCGGGGCGGGCGGGGCGGCCGTGGCCGCCGCGCCATCGACGTAGCGCGCGGGGGCGGCCTGGAACTTCGCGAGGCAGCCGCTGCTGCAGAAGGCGTACGTGCGCCCGCCGTGCTCGACCGTGGCCTCGGCCTCGGCGGGCTCGACCTCCATGCCGCACACGGGATCCTTCAAGAGGGGCCCTTCCATCAGTGACCTCCGTGCGCAGCGCCGTGCCCGGCCATGCCGGCGCCGCCCTCGGTGTAGAGCAGCATCTCGAGGCCGAAGACGAGCAGGGGCAGCAGCCAGGCGACGCGGAAGGCCCGCGCCTTCTCGCCCCCGAGCTCGGCCGCCGCCTTTGCGAGCGCGGCGACGGCGAGCGTCGCCCCGAAGATGCGGTGCTGGACCGTGAGGACGATCGCGGGCGCGGCCGCCTCGTGCCGGGCGTGGAACAGGAACATGTCGCCGAAGACCATGGTGGTGATGGTGGCGAGCCCCCCACGGCCAGCGTAGACCCGCGCCGGCCGGCGCGCAAGGAAGGCGCGACCGCGCGAGCGGCCGGGGCGAGGCGACCGCTCGCGCGAGGTCCCGCCGCCCGCTCAGCTCGCCGCGCGCTTGAGGGCGACGATCGTCTCGCGGAGGTCCTTGAGCGCCCGCTCCGTGCCGGCTTTGTCGCCTCTGTCGCCGGCCTCGTCGAGGGCCTCGAAGTGCTTTGCGAGCTTCTGCGCGAGCGGCTCGACCTTCGCCCGCTTTCCGCCCGCGAGCGACGGCAGCTCGCGGCCGATCGGGATCAGGCGCTCGGCCGCCGCGTGGACCTCGGCGAGCTTGCCAGCCTGGATGAGGGACTCGACCTCGGCCGCGACCTCGTCGAGCTGCTTCAGTGCGCCCTCGACCGTCGTCGCGACCTCGAACGTCGGGTACTTGAAGCCCTTGACGTTCTTCGTCTTCCCGCCCTCGGTCAGCACGACCACGACCTGCCAGGGGGTCGTGTCCTCGACGAGGTCCATCTTGCACTTCGCGCACTGGCCCGGCGTCGCCTGGGGCTTGACGCACTTCATCGGGCAGACGTAGGAGACGAGGTCGACCTTCGCCTTGAAGTGCGGCGCCTCGGCCTTGGCCTCGCCGTGGTCGTGGCCGCCGTGGCCGTGGCCGTCGTCGTGCCCATCGTCGTGGCCGCCGCCGTGGTCGTGCCCGCCGTCCGCGTGCCCGTGCGCGGAGGCGATCACGAGCTTCAGGCTCCGCTTGTCCGCGCCCTTCTCGTCGACCGGCAGCACCTGTCCGCCCGCCGGCGCCTGGACCTTCGCGGCGGCCTTGCCGGCTTGCACCGGCTCGGCCTTCACCTTGACCGACGTCTTCTGCGTCCCCTCGCCGCGCTCGAAGAAGAGCCGCAAGTCGATGCCCGAGACGGGGAGCGCGTTCCGCTCGGCGTCGACGACGTAGACCTTGACCTCGATCCCGCCCGCGCCTCTGTCCTCGTCGGCCCGGGCGGTGGGAATCAGGGCGAGAAGCGCGACGGCTGCGCTCGCGTGGAAGAGTCTCACGGTAGCGTCCTCCGGGTTCAGTGCGAGTGGCCCGCGTGCTCGACGTGGGCCTTGAGCTTGGCCATGGGAGCGTCGTACTTCGCGAAGGCGGCCCTCGTCTCCTCCTTCTTGCCGGCGTCGGCGGCCTTGTCCATCTCGTCGAAGAGGCCCTGGAGCGTGCGCGCGGCCTCGTTCACCTCCTTGACGTCCGCGGCCTTCATGCCCGCCTTCGTCGCCAGCTCCGGGAGCTTCTCCGCGACCTTCTTGATCTTCTCGGCCGGCGGGTGGACCTTGCCGAGGTCGCCCTTTTCGATGAGCCCGCCCATCTCGGCCTTGAGCGACTCGATCTTCGCGACCGCGTCCTTGTAGTTGTCGGGCACCTCGACCGTGACGGGCCCACCGTGCCCCTCGCCCTCCTTGTGCCCGTGCTCGTCCCCGCAGCCCAGACCTGCGAGCGCGAGGCCGAGCGACATCACGACGGCGAGCGCCTTCGTAAAGCGAGTCATTCGCGTCTCCTTTCTCCTCAGAGGTGACCTCGACGGGCCCTTTCTTGCTCGAGCCAGAGGCGCGCCTCGGCCCGGTAGTACGCCGCGGCCGCGACCGCACGCTCCCCGATCGCGCCCTTCTCGTGCGCCGCCTTCGTCCGCTCGTCGAGCGCGGTCATGCGGTCGAGGTGCGCCTTTAAGGCGGCGACCTCGGGCGCGCGGGCGAGGGCGAGGCCGGCCGCGATCACGAGAGCGGCGGCGGCGGCGGTTCGGCGACGCCCCATTCCTTCTCTCCCTTGTCGTTCTTCTCGTTCTTCTCGTTCAGGGCGTTCGCCGGGCCAGCGGGCGCGTCGAAGCGGTGCTCGTACACCTTCCGGCCGAACTTGAAGAAGAGCGCCGGCGTCACGACCTGGTCGAGGATCGTCGACGACAGCAGCCCGCCGATCACGACGATCGCGAGCGGATGCAGGATCTCTTTCCCCGTCTCCCCCGCCCCGAGCGCGAGCGGCACGAGGCCTATGACGGTCGTCAGCGCCGTCATGAGGACGGGCGAGAGCCGCTCGAGCGAGCCGCGGATGATCATGTGCTCGTCGAACTTCTCGCCCTCGAACTGCATGAGGTGGATGTAGTGCGAGATCATCATGATCCCGTTGCGGACGACGATCCCGGTGAGCGTGATGAACCCGACGAGCGAGGCGATCGAGAGCGTCCGCGACGTGAGGAAGATCGCGATCACGCCGCCCACGGCCGCGAGCGGCAGGTTCGCCATGCACTGGAGGGCCGCGCGCCAGGAGCCGAGCGCCTTGTAGAGAAGCACGAAGACGCCGATCACGCTGAGGATCGAGAGGAGGAGGATCGTCCGCTGCGCCTCCTGCTGGCTCTCGAACTGGCCGCCCAGGTCGACGAAGTAGCCCTGGCCCTTCGGCAGGTCGAGGCGGTCCGCGGCCGCCTTCAGGTCCTTCACGACCGACGCGAGGTCGCGCCCCTGCACGTTGCACGAGACGATGATCCGGCGCTGGACGTTCTCGCGGTTGATCGTGTTCGGACCGCTCGTGTCCCAGACGTCGGCGACCGCGCCGAGGGTGATCGGCCCGCTCGGCGTGTCGATGCGCGTCGAGCGGATCGCGTCGAGGTCGCGCCGCGCCTTCTCATCGAACCAGACGACGAGGTCGAAGGTCCGCTGCTGCTCGAGGACCTCCGAGACCGTCCGGCCGTTCAGCGCCGTCTCGAGCGCCCGCGCGACCTCGGCGACCGTGAGCCCGTAGCGGGCGGCCTCCTCGCGCTTGACGGCGACGCGCACCTGCGGGATCTCGACCTGCGGCTCGACCTGGAGGTCGACGACACCCTTGATCCCGCGCGCCGCGTCCGCCATCTCCTGGGCCTTGAGGCGCAGCACTTCGAGGTCGGGGCCGAAGATCTTGACCGCGATCTGGGCCCGGACGCCCGAGAGGATGTGGTCGAGGCGGTGCGAGATCGGCTGGCCGACGTTGACGGCCGCGCCGGGGATCGCGGTCAGCCGGTCGCGGACGTCGGCGAGGATCTGCTCGCGCGAGCGCTTGCTCTCCTTCAGGCGCACGTCGATCTCGCTGTAGTTCACGCCCTCGGCGTGCTCGTCGAGCTCGGCCCGCCCCGTCCGCCGCGCCGTCGAGACGACCTCGGGGATCTCGCGCATGAGGTTCTCGGCAATCGTCCCGAGCCGGTTCGACTCGGCGAGGGACGTGCCCGGGTTGGCGATGACGTTGACCGTCATCGTCCCCTCGTTGAAGGGCGGCAGGAACTCGCCGCCCATGAAGGCGAAGCTCGCGAACGACGCGGCGCAGATGAGGGCCGCGAAGGCGAGCACCTTCCACGGGTGCCTGAGCGTCACCTTGAGGACGCGCGTGTCCGCCGCCTTGATCCAGCGCACGATGAACGAGTCCTTGCCCTCCTTGACGAGCTTCGCCCCGGGGATCAGGAAGGACGAGAGCGCGGGCGTGACGGTGAGCGAGACGACGAGCGACATGACGAGCGTCGCTATGTAGGCGAGCGCGAGCGGCACGAACATGCGCCCCTCGAGCCCGCCCAGGAAGAAGAGCGGCAGGAGGACGACGAGGAGGATCAGCGTCGCGTAGACGATCGAGTTCCGCACCTCGCTCGAGGCCTCGTAGACGACCTCGAGGATGGGGCGCGGGTCCGGCCGCTGCTTGTTCTCCTTCAGCCTTCGGAAGATGTTCTCGACGTCGACGATCGAGTCGTCGACGAGCTCGCCGATCGCGACCGCGAGCCCGCCGAGCGTCATGGTGTTGATCGAGATCCCGAACCAGCGGAAGATGAGGGCGGTGCAGATGATCGAGAGCGGGATGGCGGTGAGCGTGATGGCGCTCGTCCGGAAGTTCCAGAGGAAGAGGAAGAGGATGACGATGACGAGGACGGCGCCGTCGCGGATCGCCTCCTCGACGTTCTGGATCGCGGCCGAGATGAAGTCCGACTGCCGGAAGATGTAGCGGTCGACCTTCACGTCCTTCGGCAGCGCCCCCGCCCGCTCCATCTCGTCGAGGGCCGCGTCGACCTTCTTCTGGAGGTCGAGCGTGTCGGCGTTCGGCTGCTTCTGGACGGAGAGGATCACGGCCTGCTTGGCGTTGACGCTCCCGTCTCCGCGCTGGACGGGCGTCCCGAACGTGACCGTCGCCACGTCGCGGACGAGCACGGGGCGCGGGTCGGCGGGCTTGACGACCGCGAGCTCGAGCTGCTCGAGCGTTTCCAGCCGCCCCGTCACGCGGATCAGCGACTCCTTCACGTCCGCGAGGAGGAAGCCGCCGCCCGCGTTCAGGTTCGTCGACTCGACGGCGTGGACCAAGTCCTCGATCGTCACGTCGTAGCGCGCGAGCCGCTCGGGGTCCGTGAGGACCTGGTACTGCTTCATGCCCCCGCCCATGACGGTGACCTGCGAGACGCCGCCGATCGAGAGGAGGCGCGGCCGCACGACCCAGTCGGCGATCGTCCGCACGTCCATGGGCTTCGTGCGGGCGGGGTCGTCGGGCGCGGCCGTGCTCGACATGCCGAGGAGCACGATCTCGCCCATGATCGAGCTGATCGGCCCCATGACGGGGTTGACGCCCTCGGGGAGGCTCTCGCGCGCGAGCTGGAGCTTCTCGGCGACGATCTGGCGGTCGACGTAGATGTCCGAGCCCCACTCGAACTCGACCCAGACGATCGAGAGGCCGACGCCGGAGGCCGACCGCACGCGCTGGACGCCCGTCGCGCCGTTCAGCAAGCTCTCGATCCGGAACGTGACGAGGACCTCGACTTCCTCCGGCGCGAGCCCCGGCGCCTCGGTCATGATCGTCACGGTGGGGCGGTTCAGGTCGGGGAACACGTCGACCGGGAGCTTCACCGCCGCGTAGCCGCCGTAGAGGAGGAGGAGGAGCGCCGCCGCCAGCACGAGCATGCGGTTCTTGAGCGAGAAGGCGATGACCTTGTTCAGCATGGCCGCGCCCCCCTACCGCACGCTCGCGAGGGCCGCCCGCACGGCCTCGACCCCGCGGACGACCACGCGGTCGCCCGGGAAGAGCCCCTTCCGCACCTCGGCGAAGCGGTCGTCCACTCGCCCGACCTCGACGGGGATGCGCTCGAACGTGCCCCCGCCCTTCTCGACGATCGTGAACATTCGACCGCCGAGCGACCCGACCGCGGGGCGCGGGACGGCGACGACCTCCTCGGCCGCGCCGAGGACGACCGTGAGATCGGCGCGCATGCCCGGGAGGACGGTGCCGTCCTGGTTCGGGATCTCGGCGTAGACGGGGAGGGTGCGCGTCACCTCGTCGAGCGTGTGCGTCGTGAACGCGAGCTTGCCGTCGATCGTGCGCTCGGGGAGCGCCGCGATGCGCGCGCGGACGGGCGCCTCGGCGCGGATGGCGCCGACCGATTCCTGCGCGATCGCGCCCACGACCCAGAGCGGCGAGAGCGCCGCGACCTCGACGAGCGCCTCGCCCGGCCGCACGACCTGACCGGGGATGGCGGCGCGCGCCCGCACGAGGGACGGGAACGGGAGCGGCGAGCGAATCACGACGACCGGCGACGTCTCGCCCTTCGTCGCCGCGCGCTCGATGTCGTCGGGCGAGACGCCGAGCGCCTCGAGGCGGCGCCTGAGGCTCGCGACTGCGTTCTCGATGGCGCGCAGCTCGCGCTCGGCCTTGAGCACCTCGCGCTGGGCCGGGATGCCCTCGCCCGCGAGCTTCTGGAGCCGCTCGAGCGTCGCCCGCGCCAGCTCGAGCCGGAGCGTCTCGCGCCTGAGGTCGATCTCGAGCCCCTCGACCTCGAGGCTCTCGACCTCGATGACGGGCTCGTCGGGCGAGACGGCCTCGCCCACGTTCTTCAAGACCCGCCGCACCTTGCCGTGGATCCGGGAGGAGACGGCCGCCTCGCGCCCCGTCGGCACGGTCACGCGGCCGACGCCGCGCTCGACCTTCTCGACCGGGCGGAGGTCGACGACCTCGGTCTCGACCCCGAGGTTCTTCCGCGCCGTCTCGGAGAGCCTGAGCACGCCCACGACGAAGAGGGCCGCGAGCTGGTGCTTGCCGTCGGAGACGATGCGGTCGCCGGGGAAGAGGCCGTCTTTGACCTCGACGAGGCCGTTCGCGCGGATGCCGAGGACCAGCTCGCGGCGCTTGTAGGTCCCCTCCGATTCCTCGACGAAGGCGAACGTGCTCCCCGCGTCGCTCGCGACCCCTGAGAGCGGGGCGGCGGTCGCGTCCTCGGCGCGCGCGGTCACGATCTCGAGCACGCCCGCGAGGCCGGGCTTGAGCGGGATGTCGGCGTCGTTCGCGAAGGCGGCGTAGACGCGGCGGGCGCCCGTGCGCGGGTCGACGGCCGGGGTGACGCGGTCGATCTTCCCCGCGAACGTGCGTCCGGGGTACGCGGCGAAGGAGGCGCGCACGAGGGCGCCGACCTCGACCGCCGCCGCCCGGTCCTGCGGGACAAAGCCGGCGATCCAGACCTCGCGCAGGTCCGCGACGTGGAAGAGGTGCTGCGTCGTCTCGACGAACCGGCCGACCTCGAGGTCGGCGTGCGTGACGAGCCCGCCGATCGGGGCGCGGACGGCGAGCGTCCGGACGGGCTTCCCCTCGGTGAGCGCCCGGTCGACCTCGTCGGCCGAGATCCCGACCGCGAGGAGCCGCCGCCGGGCGGCGTCGATCCTCACCTCGAGCTCGCGGGCCTGGGCGTCGACCTCCAGGCGGTCCTTCGCGGCGGCGAGCCCCTGCTTGACGAGGGCGTCGAGCCGCTCGAGCTCCTTCTTCGCGAACGTGAGCTCGCTCGAGGCCTGGATCAGGTCGAGGGCGAGGGTCTCGAGCTCGAGGCTCTCGACGCGCGCGAGCTCCGCGCCCGCCTCGACCGTCTGGCCGGGGCGGGCGAGCAGCGCGACGACGCGGCCGTCGACCCGCGTCGAGGCGAAGGCTTCCCGGTCCGGCGGGAGGAAGACCTCGGCGTTCACGCGCAGCACGGCCTCGAGCGTCGCGATCTCGACGTCGGCGACCTTGAGGCCGATCGCCTTGCGCGCCTCGGGGCTGAGGCGCACGGTGTCGCCCGCGACCGAGGCCCCCTTCGTCTCGAGGGCCCCGTGGCCCTCGTGCGCGAGGGCGAGCGCGCCCGCGACGAGGAGGGCGGCGGCTGCGCCTGCGGCGGCGACAAAGGCGGCGCGGCCTCGAGGGACGACATGGACGGCGGGTCTCACGGCTCACCTCCTGTGGCCGCCTCGAGGTCGGCGAGCGCGGCGGCTCGGTCGCGGAGCGCCTCGACGCGGGCGGCCCGGACCTTGATCGCCTCCTCCTCGGCGCGGAGGACCTCGAGCGTGCCCACCTGGCCGAGGCGGTACGCCTCGCGGTTCAGCTCGAGGTTTCCCTCGGCGAGGGGCACGATGTCCTTCTCGTACGTGTCGGCGCGCTCGACGGCGCGGGCGAGGCTCGCGGCGGCGACCTCGATCTGGCGCCGCACCTCGACCTCGAGGGCGCGGATCTCGGCGTCGACGAGCGCGACCGCGCGCTCGGCCTCGAGGATCTCGCCCTGGCGGCGGTTGAAGATGGGGATCGGCACGGCGACGGCGACCCCGATCAGGTTGTCCACGTCGATCGGGACGCCCGGGGCCGTCGCCTCCTCGTAGTCGTAGAAGACCTCCAGCGTGACGTCGGGCGAGACGCTCGCCCGCTCGAGGTCGACCCGCGCCCCGGCCGCCTCCCGCTCGTGGCGAAGGGCGGCGAGGTCGGGCCGGGCGGCGAGCGCCCGCGCCGTGAGGTCCAAAGGCTGCGCACCGGCCGGCGCCGGGAACTCGCCGGCGGGCTTGAGACCCGCCGCCTCCCCGAGGCCGATGATGGCCCGGAGCCCCGCCCCGGCGACGTCGACCTCGCGCGCGGCCGCGGCCCGCTCGGCCTCGGCCTGCCGCAGCTCGAGGCGGACGAGGTTCGCGTCGACCTCGGGGATGTCGCCGGCGCGCGCCCGCGCCTCGGCGATCTCGAGGATCCGCGCGCGCAGCTCGACGGAGGCCCGCGCGATCTCGAGCCTGCGCGTCGCGAGGAGGAGGTCGAAGAAGGCGAGGGCGGCGTCCCGGCGGAAGCGCCGCTCGGCGTCCTTGACGGCCGCCTCGGCCGCTCTCACGGCCGCCTCGGCCAGCTCCGAGCGGCGCCCGCGCTGGCCGCCCGTCTCGAAGGTCTGGGAGAGGCCCACCGAGAAGCGGTTCTCGTCCTCGCGCTTGAAGAGGTAGTCCGTGGCGCCCTGGGCGGTGACGACCGGGTTGAACGGAAGCTGGCGGGCGGTCACGACGCCCGCCTCGGCGAGGCGGAGGCGCCGGCGCGCGGTGCGGAGCGCGGGGCTGCGGACCCGTCCGACCGCGAGGGCGTCCTCGAGCTTGAACGCCTCCGCCCGGAACGCGGGCAGGGCCTCGTCCTCGACCTGGGCCTCGGCCGCGGCCGGCGCGGCCGGCGCGGGCGGCGGCGCCTCGCCCCCACGCCCCTCGGGCGCCCCCGCGGCCGGCGGGGCCCCCGCGGGCGGAGCCGCCGGCGGGGCGGCGCACGCGGCGAGGGAGACGAGGAGGGTGAGGGCCACGGGGATCCTCATGGGCGGACCTCGCGGAGGATGCGCGGGAAGTCGACGTCGCGACCGACGAGCTCGCCGTCCGGGCCGACGAGGAAGCGTGTCGGGTACGTCGAGACGCCGTAGCGGGCGGCGGTGTCCGGGTCGCCGAGCGCGATCGGGTAGCGCGCGCCCGTCTCCCGGGCGAAGGCGAGGACGTCCTCGCGCGTGCCCTCGCCGGCGACCGCGAGGACCGCCGTCCCGCGGGACGCCAGGTCGTTCAGCTTCGGGACGTCGCGCCGGCACTCCGGGCACCAGGGCGCGAAGAACTCGACCACGACCGGTCGGCCGCGAAGGCTCGCGAGCGACGCGCGGCGGCCGTCGAGGGTGACGACGTCGAGCGGGGGCGCGGCTTCCGGCGCGGTGCGGCGCGCGGCGAGCCCGGCCACCCCTGCGGCCCCGGCCAGGGTGGAAAGCGCGACGGCCGCGAGGGCCAGGGCTCGGCCGGTCACGGGCTCACCCTCCGTTCCCTCGTTGCGGGAGCGCCGGGCACGTGCGTTCGCCGGCCCCCGCGACCTCCACGCACGTGCAACGACCGCCCTCGCCGGAAGCATGCTCGCAGGGCTTGCCCGCGACGCCGCACACGCAGCGGCCCGCGGGCGGCGGGACGGCGAGCGTACGCAGGTAGGCGACGAGCGCCGAGAGCTCCTCATCCGGGAAGCGGTGCGAGGGCATCTGGCCCGAGACGCCGGCCGCGTCGCCGCCCTCGCGGGTCGTCCGGGCGATCTCCTCGTCCGTGAGCCGGTTCATGTGGGAGCCGTCGGCGAGGTTGCGGGCGGGGACAGCGCCCTCGCCCCGTCGCAAGTGGTTTCCGAGTGGGCTCCCGAGGGCGCCATGGCAGTCGGCGCACGACGCGAGGTAGTTGCGCTCGATCGGCGGGAACGAGTTCGGCTGCGCGCGGAACCGCGCGAGGCGGGCCTCCGCGCGGGCCACGTCTTCCGGCTCCTGCGCCCGGGCGTGCTCGAGCCGCTGCCAGAGGAGCACCTGCGCCTCCTCGACGGCTTCCGGCGGGGCGCCCGAGCCGAAGTAGCGCCGGGCGAGCGGCCTTCCGGACGGGTCCTCGGCGACGGCGACCACCACGGCCTCGCCGATCCGGTCGAACGCGACGTAGGCGATCGCCGCTCCATCGGTCCGCGCCCGCGCCTCGAAGAAGACGACGCGGTGCCTGTCCGCGGGGAACGGCCGGCCGAGGTCGGCGGCGATCCGCGCCGCGCGCTCGAGCGTGAGGACGACCTCGTGCGCCTCCCAGACTCGCGCGTCGGGAAGCAGGTCCTCGACGGAGACATGGAGCGTGCGCAGGTACGCGACGAGGTCCCAGGCGTCGAGGAAGTCCTTCTCCTCGCCGAACGCGGGCATGATCCACGCGCGGCCGACCCGGTGCCCGCCCTCGCGGATCGTGCGGTGGAGGGACTCATCGGTCCGCGCGTTCATCTCGGTCGGGTCCGTGAAGTCGCGCGGCGGGTTGCGGACGAGGCCCATGGCGGGACCGTCGCCTCGTCCTTCAAGCCCGTGGCAGCTCGCGCACGAGGCGGCGAACATGCGCGCGCCGTGCTCGACGTCGCCCAGGATCTCGGCCCGCCGTGGGACGCCCGAGGCGAGCGCGGGCGGCGGGATGGGCGGCCGGCGCACGGGCCCCGCGTCCTCGCGTCCGAGCCTTCGCCAGAGCAGGAATCCGCCGACGCCGAGACCGCTCACGGCCAGCGCCATCCCGGCGACGAGGACGATGAGCCGGCGGCGCCTCACCGTCGCACCTCCGGGAAGCGCGAGAGGTCGTCGACCAGGGCCCAGCGGAACTTCACGTGACAACGCGTGCAGCTCTCGAGGTCCGTGCGCCGGTAGTCGGACCGCACCCGCTCGACATCGCCATCGGCCGCCCGCTTCTCGACCGCCTGGACGCGCGCCTGGAAGTCCTGCGCCAGGGCCTTGAACTCGCCCTTCGCCTCGAAGAAGCGGTGGAGCGAGAACCTCGGGACGAGGCGCGCATCCTCGCGGACTGCCCGCAGGTGCGCCGCGACGGCCGCAAGGTCGGGCCGCGCGCCCGCAAGCTCACGGCCCGCCGCCGCCCAGTGGTCGCCGATCCGGCGCATGGCGTCGTGCTGCTCGTTCATGGACAGCGCTCCGCCCGCGCCCGCAGGTGCCTGCGCGGGCGGCGGCGCGACGGGAACGGCGAACACGGTGCGCGACCGCGCGCCGTCCGCCCCCTCGACCTCGACGATCACGCGCCATTCCCCGCGCCGCCCGAGCACGCGCTGGAAGGCGAGCGTCTCGTCGGGAAGGCGGTGGAAGAGCGCCTCGCGCGCCCGTGTCTCGGCGCTCCGGTCGACGTCGTAGAGGAACGCCCGCGCGCCCGCGACGGCCACTCCCTTCGCCTCGAGCGCGAACCGGACGACGTCGCCCTCGACCGGCACGGGCGGCGTGACGACGAGGTCGAGTCGCTCGTCCCCGAGCAGCCGCTCCACCCGCAGGACCGCGACGTACTTCTCGGGTGCCGCGACGAACGCGTCGCGGTCCGCCTCCATGCAGAAGTAGTACGTCTTGCCGGCGTGCTTGGCCGTCCAGCGCGCGTCGTCCGTCGAGACGGTCATGCCGCAGACGGGATCGACGGCCTCGTGGGCCCAGACGGCCCTGGAAGGCCATGCGCTGGCGGCTGCCGCGGCCGCGATGAGGACGAGGAGTCGGCGAAGGTGCATACAGTCCCGGCTCGAGCAAAGGGCGGGCCGGCGCGCGAACGCCGAAGTGCTGCGGGCCTTTTGGCGCGCCCGGGCGTGCGGGTGTCTCCTGGCAGGTGACACCTGTCCCTTCACAGGCGACAGTCGACCTGACCACGCGCCGCCTGCTCCGGAGGGTTGCTCGACAGGACTGCCCGACGAAGACCGGCGACCGTCGTCTCCGACGATCCTCGTCGTCGAGGACCATGAGATCCTCAGGCGCTTCCTGCGCGAGGTGCTCGAGAGAGCGCTATCGGGCGATTCGAGCCCGGAGCCCTGCTCCAGGCCGTCCGCAGCATCGTCGGCGCTCCGAACCGCCCCAAACAGGCGCGCCGGGGCAGGTCAAGCGCGCACTACGGAAGCCTGCCGATAGGAAGTTGGATCGGCCTCGGCGGCGCGAAAGTACCGCAACTGGCGGCGGACGTCAGAGGGGGAACGGCGGCGGCGCACGGACGGCTGCCCGACACCGGGGGTCAGCGGGTTGTCAGGGGTCCCTCGAGCAGGCGACAACCCGGGGGGAACCGTGCGTCGGCGGACCGTCTCCGTGTCCTGCTCGTCGAGCGGACCTTCGGGTTGCAGAGCGGGCCGATTCGAAGGGGATGCCGCTCAGGTCTCGAAC
>Ga0187893_10011132_pt1 | contig 13153 bp, 14 predicted proteins | sample MA1701074metaG_FD_139574 | JGI IMG/M metagenome (GOLD analysis project Ga0187893, IMG submission 139574) | White microbial mat communities from a basaltic lava cave in the Kipuka Kanohina Cave System on the Island of Hawaii, USA - MA170107-4 metaG ...
GAGTCGTACCGCCGACGGCAGAAGCCGCGGCTTCTCGCTGGACAACTTCAGGAGGCTTGAGCGACGTTCAACCCGTCACGCCATCGGGAAGGCAGGGGGGAAACAATCTGAGAAGCACGGGGGAAAAGGTCCTGAGAGCCGACAGTCTGTGGAGCGGCTCCAGCGGCGAAGGCGCGACGTCGAACCTCGACCCGTTCCGCGTAGCGCACACCGCGCCGCTATTCGCTGGGCCGTGCCCGTCCGTGCGGGTACGCTCGCGCCCAGACGGCGATCATCTCACCAGCTCCCATCAGGCGAGGTCGCAGATGGATACGGGGCCACACCCGCTCGACGATCCCTGTCCGGCTTTCCTGAGCCTCCTGGACACCGATCCCGGGAAGGCGCTCCGGCAGTTCGCCGAGTTCGCCTACCGACTCTTGAGTGCTCGGCCTCCCATGGTGCTTGGAGCGCTCCCCCGCGCCCGGCGCGAGGACGCTGTGCAGGAAGTGCTACTGGCGATCGCCTCCCGACCCGAACTGCTGCGCCGCTATTCGCCGCGACCCGGTGTGCCCTTCGCCGCTTGGCTGCAGGTGGTCGCCCACAATCGAGTGGTGGACTGGCTGCGGAACGAGGGCCGCGCGACTCTCGGTGAGCCGGTCGACCCGGGAGAGCTGGACCAGATCTCGGGCGACGGGAAGCCGCCGAGCCCGTTGATGCCACGCATCCTGCACTGCCTGAAGCTCCTTTCACCCAAGTGCCAGACGCTGATCGAGATGCACATGCTCGGCTATGAGCCGCGGGAGATCGCGAAGCTGGGACCGCGCGTGCTCGGGCTGGAGGCCTACACGAATCGCCAGGCGTCGGATGACCTGCGCTATTGCGTGCACTGCCTGCAGCAGGTCGCACGCGAGAATGGTGTCACCTCCGCAATCCGGTGGACGGAGCTGTGAGCCGGTCGAGGCTCCGAATGCACGAACGTCATTCCGTTCAAGAAGATGTGTTGAGCACCGGTTTCCGCGTGTCGGTGCGGTCGAACCGAACGCCGGGAGTCCGCGCATGAGACCCGTGTTGTTGCTCGTGGACGACGATCGGACCGTGCTGACGGCCCTCCGGATCGAGCTGCAGCTCACCTTCAGCACGCGGTGCGATATCGAGGCGTTCGATGATCCGCTCGCAGTGATCGAGTCGTTGCCGAGGTGGCGGGAGACCGGCCAGAAGGTGGCGCTTGCGGTGGTGGATCAACGCATGCCGAAATGCTCCGGCATCGAACTGATTCGGCGCATGCGGGACCCGATCCCCTCCCCGGTCGGATCGGACCAGCCTGGCATCGAGAGCCCGGCGGCGACTGCGCGAACGGTGCTCCTCACCGCCTATGGAGGACCCGACGTGTTCCAAGCGGCCACGGGGGAGGGAGGCGTCGATCTGTATCGCGAGAAGCCGTGGTCGAGCACGAACCTGCGCCGCGACCTGGAGGACCTGCTCGATCGCGGGCCGCGCCTCGTGGCGGAGGCTTCGGAAGGGTTGTCGGCGGAGGCCGGAGCCGATCCACCGGGGCCGGAGACGCTCTCGGCCATCCTGTCATGGCGGCTTCACCTGGGGGATCCGGTGACCATCGAACCTGAGGCGATCCTCGACCTCCTCGCGGGACGCCTTTCGGAGCCAGCCGGGCTCGCGCTGCGTGCGGAGATGGACTCTCATCCCGAACTGAGGTTCGCTCTGCTGGGACTGCTCCTGGACCTCGAGCGCCGCGACTCCGCAGAGACTCGGGCGGCGTTCTCGCAGGGCGACGTGCACGCGGCGCTCGGCCGAATACTCGCACGACTCCCTGGCGATCACTCGGAGCCCGGCAAGAGTGAAGGCGACAACTGACAGGTGAGCAACGGTGCGAGTCGGGCCTGCGGCTGGAACGAGTCTCGGTGGGGCGCCCGCTACGGCCGCCGCGGAAGCGGCTCCACGGTGAAGCGGAAGCAGTGGCGCCCCGCCCCGTGCCGCCAGAACTGGCGGGGCGCGCCGCCGCCGGGGCCGAGCGAGTCGGCCGCGTCGAACGTGGCGCACAGCTCGTAGCTCGACGAGTCCACGGGCTGGTAGCCGTAGCGCTCCCGGCTCACCGGGTCGTGGAGCGAGAGGTCGGGGCGCGGGCTCGCTAGCTCCACCTCGCCGAGCGACTCCGGCAGCCGGTGGCGCGTCAGGTGGTACGCGTTGACCGCGTGCGAGATCGTGAGCAGCTCGCGCAGCCGGTGCTGGTCGAGGAGCTGCTTGCGCGCCACCGCGGGCGAGCCGGCGAGGACGAGGCCGACGAGCGTGACGGCGAGCACGACGACGCCGGCGGCGCGCGCCCACCACGACGGTCCGGCCGCTCGCGGCGCGTCCGCCTCGTCGCGGCGAAGCCCGCCCAGGTAGTGCCCGAAGAGCCAGCCGGCGATGGCGGCCACGATGGCGGCCTTGCTCAGGAATCGCGGCGTCAGTTCGCCCTTCAGGAGCCCGAGCAGCAGCGCGATGAAATCGCCGATCAGGACGCAGGCGGCGTTGAAGAGCGTGAGGTACGTGAGCCAGCGCCGCACGCCGGAGTTGCGCTTCTCGGGGTCGCGTGCCACGGCCTGCCCGGTGATGCGCGCCGTGAGCAGGTACACGGGGAACGCGGCGATCAGCGACGCCACCGAGAACCGCAGCCACTCCCGGGTGCGGTCCCAGACGTGATCGCCCAGCGCCGGGTCCGGCCAGGTGCGCTCCACGAGCGCGAACAGGACGGCGCCCGCGTGATAGGCGACCAGGTAGAGCGACACGAACAGCAGCAGGTAGAGGAACGCCTCGCGCGGCGAGAAGCCCACGCGGCGGCGCGGCACCGGCACGCCGAGGCCGGCGTCGTGCCAGGCGTCCAGCGCCGACTCGATCTCGTCCTCGGCCCAGCGCGCGTCGCGGAGCGCGGTCCGGATGGCGTCGCGGCTAGCCCCGCGCGCGAGCGCGTCGCGGACGAAGACGTGCAGGTCGGTGTTCACGGGGGCAGTGTGGGTCGCGCCGCGGGTGGCGTCCAATGGCGCGGGACCCGCCCACGCGGGCGGCCCGGACTCCCCCCTTGCGCCGCCGGCTCCGCCGGTTTATAGTTAACCACATGGTTAACCGTCGCTCGTCCCAGCTCGACGCGGTCTTCGCGGCCCTCTCGCATCCGGTGCGCCGCCGGATGCTGGAGCGGCTCGCGCGGGGCGCTGCCAGCGTGGGCGAGCTCGCCGCGCCATTCCGTCTCACCGCCCCCGCGATCTCGCGGCACGTGCGCGTCCTCGAGCGGGCGCGTCTCGTGGTCCGCGAGCGCGAGGGACGGGTGCATCGCCTCGATCTCGAGGGCGGCCCGCTCGCGGCCGCGATCGCCTGGATGGACCGAAACCACGACTTCTGGAGCACCCGACTCGACCGGCTGGCGGAGCTGCTCGAAGCCCCGCCGAGCCAGGAGGAATCCGCATGGCCCCCTCGCCCGCCGTCACCGCCAACATCGTCCGACTCGAGCGTGAGATCGCCGCGTCGCCCGAGAAGGTCTTCGAAGCGTTCACGCGAGCCGCGACGTTGAGCCGCTGGTTCGCCCCCGGCGACGACTTCGGCTGCACCGTGCACGAGTTGGACGTGCGCCCGGGCGGCCGCTACCGGGTCGAGATGCGTCCGCCGAACGGCGAGGTCCACATCGTGAGCGGCGCCTACGAGGCCGTGGAGCGGCCGAAGCGGCTCGTCTTCTCGTGGGCCTGGGAGGACAAGCCGGCCGACGGCGTGAGTCGTGTCACGGTGCTCATCGAGCCGGGCGGCCGCGGCACGAAGCTGGCGCTCATCCACGAGCAGCTCCCGACCGCCGAGGCGCGCGAGGCGCACTCGAAGGGGTGGACGGGCTGCCTCGACCGGCTCGCCCGCGCGCTCTGAACCTTCCCCGCAGGGACCGCGCGCCGGCCGGCGCGCGGTCCGCACGACCCGAACCCAGGGAGCCTGTCATGACCACCACCACCGCCACCGCGACCACGGAGCGCGAGCACCAGCCCGGCCGCGTTCCGTCGCGAGCCCAGCATCTGCGGCCCGAGCGGCGACGAGCCGTTGAATCGAGCGAGCAGGCCGACCGGTAGCCAAGCAGGGAGAGCCGTTGCCCAGCGCGAGGGCTCTCCTGCTTCAGGACCCTGTCAGAGCAGCGCCCAGCCGAGACGCGCCTGGAGCCACAGGAGCCCCTGCAGCACGCCGAGCGTGGTGAGCCCGGCGATCACGTCGTCGGCGACCACGCCCCAGCCGCCGGGTAGCGCCTGCGCCTCGCGGGCGCCCAGCGGCTTCCATACGTCGAAGACCCGGAACAGGACGAACGCGGCCACGAACACGGCCGGCCGGTGCGGCGCGAAGAGGAGCGCGATGGACTGGCCCACGGCCTCGTCGATCACGATCGGGCCCGCGTCGTGGCCGAGCGACTTCTCGGCCTCGCCCGCCACCCACACGGCCACGAGCGTGCCGCCGGCGAGCAGCGCGAGCGCCGCCGCGAGCGGCGGAACGGGCAGGTACCAGGCCACCGCGGTCACGAGCGCGCTGCCGGCGGTCGCAGGCGCGACCGGGCTCCAACCGGCGGGCCCGAGGCTCGCGAGCCAGACGACGGGCCGCGTCACGGGCGGCGCGGTGGGTCCGACTCGCTCGTGATGGCGCCCGGGCGGGCGCCCGCCGCGCTCCCGGCGCCGGGTACGCTCAAGGGAGCCGCCCCGTGCGGGCGCGCGACCGCGGCGAACGGTGCCACGGGTCCGGCCTCGACGACCGTGGCGGCGCCGAGAGCGGCCACGCGCGAGGGGCGGGCGGCGGGCGCGGCGGGTGAGCGCGCGGGGGCGCCGGGTGCCGCACCCGGCGCGACCGGCCCCGTGCCCGCACCGGGCGCGGGCGGCGCCGCCGCGGGCGACACGCGGGCCGCCGGCGCGGTCTGCCCGCTCGCCACGCCGCTCGCCGGCGCCACGCCGCTCCCGAGCCGCGCGAGCACCGCCTTGCACGCGGCGCGCAGCGTCTCGGACACACCCTTCCCTGCCGAGGCCACGGCCTCGAACTCCGGCCAGCCGTGCGGATTGAGCGCGCGCTGCAGGCGTTCCAGCGGGATCGCCAGCGGCGAGTCGCGCTTGTTCCACTGGAACACCCACGGGATGCGCGCGAGCGCGGGACCGGTGACCCCGAGTGTCCGCAGGTGGTCGTGGAGGTCGGCGAGCGACTCACGGTTCGCGGCCTCGCGCGCGGGGTGCGAGTCGGCCACGAACACGAGCCCGTCCACGCCCTGCAGCACGGCGCGGCGCGAGAGCCGATAGTAGACCTGCCCGGGCACCGTGTAGAGGTGGAAGCGGGTGAGGAAGCCGTTCACCGTGCCCAGGTCGATGGGCAGGAAGTCGAAGAACAGCGTGCGCTCGTGGTCGGTGGCGATCGAGATCATGCGGCCGCGCCGCTCGGGCGGCAGGCGGTCATGCAGGGCCTTCAGGTTCGTGGTCTTCCCGCACAGCCCCGGACCGTAGTAGACGATCTTGAAGTGGATCTCGTGCGTCCGGTGGTTGATGAGCGTCACGGTGCTGCTCCCTCGGGCTCGCGGCCTGGTGGGTGGGTCCGGATCCCGGCGGGGACCGCGCGGCTCATTCGCCGAACAGGGCGTCTACCTCGTTGGACGCGGCGGCCGCGAACCCGGGGGCGGCCTCGAACGCGGGCTGGGCCGGCTCGCCGATGCCGACCTTCTCGAACAGGCCCCGGAACACCTGGTCGAGCACCTCGACTCCGCGCTTGGAACGCACGCGCACGAGCCCCAGCGTGCTCCGGCGGTCGAAGACCACCGACAGGATGACCCGGTCCGCGAGCATCCGGGAGTAGACGGAGCGGACCCGGCCCTCGTTCACGACGGCGTCCACGGCAGGCTCGCCGAGGAGCGTGGCCAGCTCGGCGTTGGCGGTGAAGTCGGCCGCGGCCAGGCTCGCGAACGAGATGACGTCGAAGTCGTCCACACGCCCGGCCGAGGTGATCACCTGGCCCGAGCGGTCTATCAGATGCGCTGAGAGAGCGTTGGTACGCTGGAGGAGCTCGTCGAGCACCTGGTCGATGAGCCGGAAGTCATTTTCGAACAAGGTCCACTGCGGCATGACACCCCCTCCGCTCTCCGGCGGATGTGGACTACCGAGGTGACGGAACCCTGTGGCACGTCCGTGTTCCCAAGTGCAAGCAGTACCACGCGCTGACACCGGGTACAAGGGGCGCCGGCCCGGGAGACGCCGGCGACCCGTCCGGGGCTAGGGCGCGGGCCGGACCGAGGGCGAGGCGGGCTTGCCGGGCGCCGGTGCCGCGGGCGCCGCGTCGGGCGCCGGGGGCGCGGCGGGTGCTGCAGCGGGGGGCGTCGCCGGCCGCGCGGCGGCCGCGAGGGCCGGCTGTGGTGCCGCCGCCCCCGGCTGCGGCTCGTCGTGCTCGTCCTCGATCTCGCCCACGATCTCCTCGAGGATGTCCTCCAGCGTCACGATGCCGAGGAACCGCCCGTCGGCGCCCTGCACCACCGCCATCTGCCGGCGGGCCTTGCGCAGCAGGTTGAGCGCGCGCGCGAGCGTCGTCTCGGGGTCCATGGTGACCGCCGGGTACATGGCGTCCTCGAGGATCACCAGGTTCAGCTCGCTGAAGATGTGGAACAGGTCCTTGGTGTTGACGATGCCCACCACCCGGTCGGGCTCACCGTCCCACACCGGCATGCGCGTGTGCGCGCTCATGCGCGCCGTCTCGAGGATGTCGTCCGGCTTGGCGTTCCGCCAGATGGTCACGACCCGGTCGCGCGGCACCATCACGTCGCGCACCTTCTTGTCCGACAGCTCGAACACGGCGCGCGCGTACTCGGCCTCGTCGGGCTGGATGACGCCGGCCTCCTGGCCCTCCTCGATGAGCATGTCGATCTCGTCCGGGGAGTGCACCTGGCTGTGCGTGTTGACCGGCGGCAGCCGCATCTGCCGCACGACCCAGTTGCCGGCGCCGTTCATGGCCCGGATGAACGGCCTGAAGATGCGCCCGAACAGGAGCAACGGCGCGGCCACGAGCAGCGCCACGTCGTCGGCGCGCTGGAGCGCCACGGCCTTCGGCGCCAGCTCTCCGAGCACCACGTGCAGGAACGTGATGATGAGGAACGCCAGTGCCACCGCCGCGCCGTGCGTGAGCCCCGTGCTCCAGCCGCCGGGGATGCTGCGGAACAACGGCTCGATCAGGTGCGCGAGCGCCGGCTCGCCGAGCCAGCCGAGCGCGAGGCTCGAGAACGTGATGCCGAGCTGGGTGGCGGCGATCGAGTCGTCGAGCCTCTCGATGGCCTCGCGCACGGGAAGCGCGCCGAAGCGGCCCTGCTGAACCAGCTCCTCGACCCGGGTCCAGCGCACGGTCACGAGCGAGAACTCGGCCGCGACGAAGAACCCGTTCATGAGCACGAGCACCAGGACGAGCCCGAGCTGCACGAGGTCGAAGACGTAGGGCATGGCCGAGCGTCCGCTACTCGACGTCGCGGCGCCCCTCGAGGGCGCGCGCGAGGGTCACCTGGTCCGAGTACTCGAGGTCGCTGCCCATGGGCACGCCGCGGGCGATGCGCGTGACGCGCACGCCGAGCGGGCCAAGGAGCCTGGACAGGTAGAGTGCCGTGGCCTCGCCGTTCACGTTGGGGTTGGTGGCGAGGATGACTTCCCGCACCTCGCCGCCGCGGAGCCGCGTGAGCAGCTCGCGCACGCGGAGCTGCTCGGGGCTCGTCCCTTCGAGCGGCGAGAGCGCGCCGCCCAGGACGTGGTAGCGGCCGGTGAACTGGCCGGTGCGCTCGAACGCCAGCACGTCCACCGGCTGCTCGACCACGCACAGCAGCTTCGGGTCGCGGCGCGGGTCGCCGCACAGCGCGCACGGGTCCGTCTCGGAGAAGTTGCCGCAGGTCGAGCACGAGCCCACCCGCTCGCGCACCGCGCGGATCGCCTCGGCGAGCCGGAGCGCGTCCTCGCGCGGCACGCGCAGCAGGTGGAGCGCCAGCCGCTGCGCGCTCTTCAGGCCGATGCTGGGGAGCTTCTCCAGCTCCTCGATGAGGAGTTCCAGGTACTTGGAGCTGTACACGGCGTCAGCGATCGCGCCCGGCGCGGAGCGCGGCGGCGGCACGCGCGGGCCGGGTGCCCGGCCGGGTGGGGCGCCGCGGCGCGGCGTGAGCGATCGGGGAGCCGGGGGGCATGGCGCGTCAGAGCGGCAGGTTGAAGCCGCCGGTGATCTTCGAATAGGCCTCGGTCATCTTCGCTTGCGAGGCGCGCTGCGCCTCGCCCACCGCGGTCATCACCAGGTCCTCGAGCAGCGTGACGTCCTTCTCCTCGAGCACCTGGGGGCTCAACTTGAGCTCGCGCAGCATCTGCTTGCCGTCCACGACCGCGCGCACCAGGCCGCCGCCGGCCGTGGCCTCGTGGCGTTCCTCGGCGAGCCGGTCCTGCAGCTCGCCCATCTGCTTCTGCATCTTCTGCGCCTGCTTCATCATGTCGCCGAAGCTCTTCATGCGCTGCGATCCCCCCCGCCCTTTCCGCGTTCGATGACCTCGCCGTCGAACACCTCCATGGCGCGTTCGATGAGCGGCTTGAGACTATCGGCTTTCGCCGCCTGCGTCGCGTGCACCACGCCCTCGACCACCGAGCACTCCAGCTCGAGCGTGCGGCCGAAGGCGCGCGCCAGCTCCTCGCGCACGAGCGCGCGGTGCTCCGGCGCGTCCACGACCGAGCGGTGCAGGTGGTCCATGGCGAGCACGAGGTTCCCGCCCGAGAGCCCCACGAGCCGGGACTCCTCGAGGAAGGCGCCCAGCATGCGCTTGCGCGCGTTGACCGCGGCCACCGTGCGCGCCCACGCCGACTCGGTGGTGGCATCGCGCTCGGTGCCCTCGGGACGCTCGGCGACCGCGGTGGCGGCCGCGGGCGTGAACGCCGGGGCGGCGCTCGCCGATGTCTGCGGCAGGGCGGCGGCTGGCGGCGCCTGGGCCGTCGCCGAACCGGTGGCCGGCGTCACGCTCGCCGTGGCCCGCGGCGGAGCCGGCGGCGAAGAAGCGCGCGGCGCGGCCGGCGCAGCGCCCCGCGCGGGCGGCGGCGTGGCGGCGCCTGCCTGCGCGCGTGTCGGGGTCGCGGCGCCGGCCGCAGCCGAACTGCGCCCGGCCGGCGGCGTGGCGGCGCGCGCACCGCCGCCCGGGCCCGAGGGCCCCGCCGGCCCCGTGCCCGAGAGCCGGCGCTCGAGCGACTCCAGCCGCTCGAGCAGTACCGCCACCGTCTCGGCCGGCTCGAGTGTCGCCATCTGGAGGAGTGCCGCTTCCAGATGCACGAGCGGCTGCGGCGAGTCGCGCATCGGCCACTGGGACTCGGCCGCGAGCCGCATGAGGCGCAGGAGGTCCGTGTCCGACCAGCCCTCGCCCTGGCTCGCGAGCCGGGCCAGGTCCTCCTGGCTCGCCGCCACCAGGTCGTGGCCGCGCCCGGGGTCCACCTTGAGGACGAGCACGTTGCGGAAGTGCTCGGCCAGCCCCTCGGCCAGCTCGCGCGGGTCGAGCCCCTTCTCGAACGCCGTGTGCAGCTCGCCGAGCGTGGCCTTGGGGTCGCGCCCGAGCACCGCGCCCGCGATACGGAAGAACGCCTCGCGGTCGGCGATCCCGAGCACGCGCCGGACGAGCGGTTCGTCCACCTGCGGCTCGCCCGCCGAGACCACCTGGTCCAGCGCCGAGATCGCGTCGCGCAGCGAGCCCTCGCCCTTGTGGGCGATCAGCAGCGCCGCGCCGTCCGTGAGCTGGAACCGCACGCCGTCCGCGTCGGCCGCTTCGCGGCGCTGGATGTCGAGCAGCCGGTCGGCCACGCGGCGGATGGGCACGCGCGCGAAGTCGAAGCGCTGCGTGCGCGAGCGGATGGTCTCCGGGAGCTTCTGCGGGTCGGTGGTCGCGAAGATGAACACGAGGTGAGCGGGCGGCTCTTCGAGCGTCTTCAGGAGCGCGGCGAACGCGTCGCCCGAGAGCTGGTGCACCTCGTCGATGATGACCACGCGGTGGCGCCCGCCCGTGGGCGTGAAGCGCACGCTCTCGCGGAGTTGCTGCACGTCGGCGATGCCGCGGTTGCTCGCGCCGTCGATCTCGAGCACGTCGAGCGAGACCCCCTGCGTGATCTCGGCGCACGAGGCGCAGCGGTCGCACGGCTCGGCCGAGCCGCCCCGCTCGGCGCAGTTGAGCGCCTTGGCGAGGATGCGGGCGCTCGTGGTCTTGCCCACCCCGCGCGCCCCCGTGAACAGGAACGCCTGCGCCACCCGCCCCGAGGCCAGCGCCGCCGTGAGCACCGAGGTGACGTGGTCCTGCCCCACCAAGTCGGCGAAGACCTGGGGCCGGTACTTGAGGGTGAGCGCGCGAGGGGCCATGCGTCCGTGCCGTGGGCGGCCGGCCCCGCCCGCGGTGCCGCGCCGGGTGCCGTGCCGCGTGGAGCGTTACCGCGAGAAGCGGGCCAGGTGATCCAGCGGCGCACCCGAAGGTTCGCTTACCGCTGCTGCCTTCCGGCCCTGACGGGGTTCACGAGTCCGGATCGCGCGGGGCCTGGCCCAAGCCGAGGTGAATGGTGGAGATGATCGGGATCGAACCGACGACCTCCTCGTTGCGAACGAGGCGCTCTCCCAACTGAGCTACATCCCCACCGGAGCGGTTCGCGCCCGTGGGGCGGCGCGCCGGGGCGCGCCCACGCCGGCACGGGCGGCGAGCGCGGCCGATAGTAGCAGCCCGCCTCATGCGGTCAAGTTGCGTGCCCGCCGAGGCTTGGCACGTTGCACGACGTGGTCAGCCGGAGGACTTGGCGGCCGAGCACTCGTCGCAGCGGCCGTACAGGAACACGTCGTGGCCCTCGACCGCGAAGCCGTCGGGCCGCTTGCTCTCGCAAGGGCAATCGCAGCCGAACCAGTCGAACACGCGGTTGCACCCGTTGCAGCGGAAGTGGTGATGGTGACCGAGACCCGTGCGCTCGTAACGCGGCGCCTCACCCGGCAGCTCCACCTGTTCGATCGCCCGGTCGTCGAGCATGCGCTTGAGCGTCCGGTACACCGTCGCCATGCCGAGGCCGGGCGCGCTCTGGCGCGCGTGCTGGAAGATCTCCGGCGGGTTCAACGGACGGCCCGCCTTCTCGAGTGCGGCGTGGATAGCCTTACGCTGCGCGGTCGTGCGTTCCATCTCCTGTGTGTTCTCCGGTTGGCGACTGCGGTCGGGGGGGTGCCGCGAGGGCGACCGGTTGGCCTCGGGGCCGAACTGGGCTTCGTTACGACAGGTGTGAATCCAACAACTGGCGGAGAGAGTGGGATTCGAACCCACGAGGCGGTATTAGCGCCTACACGATTTCCAATCGTGCTCCTTCAACCACTCGGACATCTCTCCGCGAAGTCTCGGGCGGCATGTGCGCTGTGGTCCCCCGCCCTTCGGGATGGCGCAGGCGCGATGGGAACGGTATGGATGTAACCGTTCTCACGCGATCGCGGCCGGGGAGGTTGCGGGCTCGGCATCAGGGCGAGAGCCGCGAGTCACGGGAGAGCCGCGGGCAGGTTAATCAGTTGCGGCGACGCCGGCAAGCGCATTGCTAATGACTCAAGGGCCACTTTCCGTGTGGCAACACCGATGTCTGGACTTGAGCGAATGTCCCGTGTTCGTGAATGCGGGGACGTGCGGTTCCGCGATGACTTGTGATGCAGTGCGGGTCGCAGGATGCGACCCCCGGCGCATGACTGCAGCTTCCCGCGCGGCCCGCCGATCACGGAGGACCTGATGCCCGGCACGCCCGACCTGATCTTCGCCGTCGTCTTCGCCGTCCTGTGGCCGCTCTGGAACCACTTCGTGGACTGGCCGCGCCACCTGGAGGCCGTGGCGGCCGGCGACCCTCGCGCGCGGAGGAGCATGTACCGGCGCACCGTGCTCGAGCAGTGGGTGCTGGGCGCCGTCGCCGTGATGCTGTTCGGGATCGCCGGACGCGAGCCCGCCACGCTCGGGCTCGCGATGCCCGAAGGCTGGCGGCTGTGGCTCGGCATCAGCGCGCCGCTCGGCTACGGCGCGATCGCGCTGGCGCAGGTCCGCGCGCTGCGGGCGCCGCCCCAGGCGCTCGCGGGCGTGCGCGCGCAGGTGGAGCCGCTGCGCGCGCTGATCCCCGTGACGCGCGAGGACTGGCAGGCGTTCGCCCCGCTCGCCGTGACCGCCGGCGTGTGCGAGGAGCTGCTCTTCCGCGGCTACCTCGTCTGGTTCCTCACGCCGTGGCTCGGCCTCTGGGGCGCGGCCGGCGCGAGCATGGTGATCTTCGGCGTGGCGCACGGCTACCAGGGCCCGTCGTTCGCCGTGCGCGCGTTCTTCGCCGGCGTCGTGATGGGCGCGCTCGCGCTCGCGACCGGCTCGGTGGTCCCGAGCATGGTGCTGCACGCGCTCGTGGACCTGGCCGGAGGGTACGCGGGATTCATGGCAATGAGGGACGGCGCGGCGGTGCGGGCGGTGACGCGGGTGGAGTCAGCGGCAGGGGAGCCGGCGGGCTCGCCGGCGCCGCCGACGCCGGAGCCATCCGCCGGAGAGTTGGCGCCGGAGCAGCCGGCGATCCCGTTGGAGCACGATCGCGCCGAGTGACGCCGCGACCGGGACGGAGAAGGCCCGCCTCCCTGGCGGGCCTCGGAGCAGCTTCGGCGGCGCGGAGATCAGCGCCTCACGCTGGCGGAGAGGGAGGGATTCGAACCCTCGATACCCGTAAGGGTATAACGGTTTTCGAGACCGCCCGATTCAACCACTCTCGCACCTCTCCAAGGCGAGGGTTTCTAGCAGGTCGGACGCGATCCGCGCAACCCGTGAGGCTCGCCGGGCTCTCGGTACGCGGCGCATCGTCATGCGCTGGCAGGCCACCCGGACAGAAGGCGAGCGCAACGGTGCGCAGCGCTAGCTCGCCCCGCGGTCGCCGCTTGCTCATCGTCGGCTCAGGGCCGCGCCTCCGCGGGTAGATGCGACAGGACGGCCTCGAAGGCCTCGCTGATCGACGACAATTAGAACTTCCGCCCGGCGACAATTAGAACTCCCGTTGGAAGCGCACAGCGGCGGTCAGCTAAGTTCCTCTGTGGGAGGGACTTGCATGGTCACCGACGAGCAGGTGAGGCTTCTGATGAAGGGAATTCAGCGGGAGAAGTCACTGGCGGTGGCCGCGGCGAAGGC
>Ga0187893_10011133_pt1 | contig 13153 bp, 7 predicted proteins | sample MA1701074metaG_FD_139574 | JGI IMG/M metagenome (GOLD analysis project Ga0187893, IMG submission 139574) | White microbial mat communities from a basaltic lava cave in the Kipuka Kanohina Cave System on the Island of Hawaii, USA - MA170107-4 metaG ...
CGCAGTTAAGCGGCGATGAACCGCGGATGTCGGTTTCGTTGCGCCGGTCGAACGAAGATGCTGGACCGGCAGGGCACGTTACGCAACAGAGTTTACCTGAACAGCCGCCGGTCGAAGACCATGGGTTCTACTGCGCGAACGCGCACGCGGCGCAGATCCGGGTGCGCCGGATTGAGCAGCAAGTTACGTTCTGCCTGCAGCACCACGGACGGCACCAGCAACGCGAGGGAGAGCTTCTGCTCGATCCATGCATCGCCGAGTCGCCTGGCCCCGGCGCCGTACGGAAGGTCCAGCCAGTGTGCGGGCAACGAGGGTGCAGGAGCGATCGATCGATCGGGTACGTCTACAGGCACGAGCACCATGTCGGGCGGCACGGTGTCGCGTGTGACGTGCACCAGCATCTCCAGCACGGCCAGCGGCCTGCTGGTGGATGCATACGCCATGCGCACACCTGGCGAGTTCCACCGGCCGCCGGTGATCGCGGCGCCGTGCCCCGTAAGCGGATCCGCCGCGTAGGCGATACGGGTCAAGCGCCATACCCGCATCAGGCGAAGTCGCCGAAGTCGATGCGCACCAGCTCGTCGCTGACCGCCTTCGCCCCCCCGTCGGAGTCGAGGAGCCGGTAAGGCGCCGTGTCGCCCAGCAGCGGATGAGGGGTCCGCAACCATGCCGCCGCCTTCTCCGCGGTGCCGAATATACGAGAGGCTTCCTCCAGCACGCGGGCCACGCGCAGCAGGCGGTCGGCCTCGTCGACGCGCAGATGGCCATGAGCCTTGCGCCGGATGGCCGTGCGGCCCGCGACGCCGATTACTTTCAGCAGCTCGCCGGTCTCGATGCCGAGGCGGTGGGCGAGCCGTTCGACCGACGAGAACGGTACCGAGTTGTCGAGCACGTCCACTAGGCTGCCAGGTCCGGAGCGCTCGCGGCGAGCGCGGTATCTGGACCGCCTCTCACGGACCGCGAGCCCTATCGCCGCCAGAGTGGATGCATAGGCTTTCATCGAGTCTGGTTCCTCGTGGCACTGCCAGATGGCAATGATACGCTGCCATATGGCGCGGCACAAGGCCGGTGCACCCCCGCCTCGGCGACAGGCGCGGCGCACGAAGCGGGCCGGTTGCTGCGCTACGGCGACTTCGCGTATTCGGGAACGCGTCGGCGCGGCATCATCGCGTCTTCAGCACGAAGTCGTGGCTGCCGTAGTGGATGTAGTCGGCCCAGTCGACCGACTTGCGGTCCCAGACGACGCGGCGGCCCGCGAGCAGGGCATCGCCGATGCTCTGGCCCTGCATCAGCGAGCGGTAGAACTGCTCGGCGAACAGCTTCGCCGGCTCATCGCCCACCGGCCAGTAGGTGCCCACGTAGTTGGCCACGCCGCCGCGCAGGAAAGCCTCTGCCAGGCCGACGTTGCGATCGATGCGCGCGCGCATGCTGGGCGCGGCCTGTCCTGCGCGCGCGCGCCGCACGCGTCCCGCTTCGCACGCATTGAAGAACACCAGCGCAGGCAGATTTCCCAGCCCCGCCAGGTCGCGCCCGCTCAGCACCGCCTTGCCGGCGCACAGGATGCCGCTCGCCGCCGGATCGGCTTCGTCGAAGAACGCATGGCCGGCGTAATGGATCACGTCGTACTTGCCCGAGCGAAACGCGCGCTCGAGCGCCGGGCGGCTCGCATCGCGACCGCGCAGCTCGTCGATGCGCACCGCCGGCTCGCCCGCCAGCAGCTCGCGGATGCGGCGGCCTTCCTCCTCCGCGCCGTCGAGGTCCAGCGTCGGGTTCACCACCAGCAGCAGGTTGAGCTCGAGATCCTGGCGGCGTTCTTCCAGCCACTTCGCCACCGACAGGTTGTCGGCGACGTAGCGCCGGCTCAAGCCGCCTTCCTTCGCGAGCAGCGTCGTGGTCTGCGCGCCGCCGGACACCGCCAGGAGCTCCCAGGGGATGCGCGAGGATTCGGCGTCGTGCACCACCACCACGTGCCGATCGTTCAAGGCGGCGAGCGCTTCCAGCGCCTCGTCGGACACCACCAGGCCCGACAGCTCGCGGCCGTAGGCCGGTGCGCGATCGAAGCGGAAGCCGCTGGTCTGCAGCTCGTCGAGCTTGCCGTCCAGGTCGAGGCGCTTGAGCTGGCGCACGCCGCTCACCACGGTGGCCTTGCCACCGGCGCCCAGCACCGAGGTGCGCAGCTCGAGGCGAGAGGCGGTCTTGCCTTCCTGGCGCACCAGCAGGTACACCGGATCGGGCCGCGCGGCCGCGCGCTTGCCGGCGGGCGCGACCGTCACCGCCGGCGGCAGCCGCTCCTCGAAGAACGTCACCTCCAGCTCGTCGAACAATGGCGTGCTCGACAGCCGGAACAGCTCGCGCTTGATCTCCTCGTAGCGCTCCGGGTTGCCTTCGCACACCGTCAGGCAGCGGAAGCGGTGGCCCGCGTCGGCATCCATCAGCCCCTTGACGAAACCGGCGAGCAGGTTTTCCACGGCGGTGCGCACGCCGGCGCCCGAGCCGCCGCCGATGAGCACGGTCGCGACGTCGTGCACCCCGCCGAGCACCAGCGTGCGGATCGCATTCTCGGCGGCGATGCGCAGCACCTCCTCGGTGAAGGTGTCGAACGCGCCCAGGCCGATGAACCCCACCATGTCGGCGCGCACCGCGCGCTGCGCGGTGGGCAGCAGGAACACCTCGCCGACGTTGCCGGAGAACATGCGCCGCTGCGTCAGCTCGGTGATGGCGCCCTCCAACCTCGCGTCGATCGCCTTCGCCGCACCGCTGGGCGCGACCGAGCGATAGATGCCGATCATCAGCGCCTGCGCATTCACGTCGCCGACATCGCCCAGCGCGAGCCGCAGGTCCATGCGGTGCTGCCGCCGGCGCCCGATCACCAGCCGGTCGAAGCGCTGCGCCAGGTCGGCCTCCTGGGCGGCGGCCTCGGCCCCCCCGGTGGCGGGCTGCTCGGCATCGCGCGTCTCGGTGGAGAGAAAATCGGACAGGACCTCGCGCAGCTCGCGCTGGCTGAGGCGGCCCTGCCGCCGGCCAGGGTAGGGCGCCTGTGTGGCGAGCGCGCTCTCCGACACTTCGCGCGTGACCTCGCGCCGCACCGCACCGACGGAGCTGGGCAGCAGGGCGGTTGCGCCGGTGCTCAGGATGTCGGCGACCGCGCGCGCGACGATCTTGTTGTTCGGCAGGCTGCCGTGGGTTTCCTCGATGTAATAGGTGGCCTTGACGCCCGGCAGCTCGGCCAGCGCCTGAGGCACGGTGCCGTCGCCCGCCATCGAAAGCTGGAACACGAACTCGTTCTTCTGCTCGTCCTTGCGCAGCCCGGTCACCGTCTCGCGGTTGATCCCGGCGATCAGGGTGAAGCGCTCGTCGGCCGGGGCCAGCTTCCTGAGCACGCCCGGGACCTGGCGCAGCACCTCGGCCTGAGGCTGCGGCCCGCTGGGCGGCCAGCGCCTGGCGTCGAACAGGTCGATGGCATTGAAGCGCTCGGGCGAGGGCAGCAGCTGGCAGAAGCCAGGCATCGGTGCCAGCACGTCGGCGACGATCTGCTGCGCATCGTGGCGCTGGTCGAGAAAGGCCAGCTTCTTCACCGTATCGCCTTGCGCGCGCATGGTCTGCACCGCGGAGAACGAGCCGAAGTTGGGCGTGCCCAGGTGCACCACGCGGCCGATCCTTTTGCCTGCGGCGCCCAGCGCGGCCACCGCCGCCCGCGCCACCAGCCCGCCCATGCTGTGGCACACCAGGTTCACGCCGTCGAGCGCCGGATCGTTGCGGATGCGCTCGGCGAGCTGCGTGCCGAGCGTGTCCAGGCTCTGGCGCCAGTCGTAGGGACAGAAGTCGGCGTCGAAGCCGAGCGCGCGCAGGCGCAGCTTGAGCTTCAGGTAGTACAGCAGGATCACGCCCAGCGGCACGATCTTGACGCCCGAGCCCACCGCGAGTTTGCGGATGGCGCCGAACGCCAGCTCCACCGGATCGAACCAGACGATGTTCTCCTGTCCGTTCGCGGCGATCTGGCCGAGGCGCGAGCCGGTGATGCCGGGCAGGATCAGCACCTTCGGTCCGCGCGCAGCGCGCTTTGCGCCCTGCTGCGCCAGCTCGCGCAGCTCGGCGTAGTCGCTCGGGCCGAAGTAGTCCTCCAGCGCGCCCGCGTCCCGACCGGTGCGCAACGCCCGTTCGATTTCCTCGTTGTCCATGACGAAGGCACTGGCCGCGCCGGAGGAAGGCGCGGGCGCTGCGGCAGGTGCCGTACTGCGCTTGCGCCGTGGCGCCGGCTCTCGGCTGGTCTTCTTCCGAGCCATTGTGACTCCTCCCGATGCTGGTGAAGGCGGTGAAGATGGTGCACCAAACCGTGCACCGACACAAACCGCGCCGGGCACGACAGCGCTATGTCGTTGTGCAGAGACGCGCTGCGCGGTCGCGCCATGACGGGCTTTCCCTTTGGCGAATTTTTCCTTAGCCTTGCGCTATTGGAAAGTCGCGTGCGTCGAAATGGCACGCGCGCCCGGCCTTCGCGCGGGGCCGGGCTCTGCATCGGGCCGTAGCGCCGCACAAAATCAGCTCGCAGGGAGGATGCAGGCATGAGGACAGCAGCGTTTTTGGGCCTCGTTGTGGTTCTGGTCGCCGCATGGTGGGTCAACGCCGACCCACCTTTGCAGCGCGCGGATTGGACGACTATCCCACAAGCGATTGCGCAATCCCCCGCGCCGTCCGCGGCCAAGCGCGGCACCGAAGCGATCTATGCGGACGCCGGCTTCCGCCTGGGCGAAGCGGCGCTCAGTCCCTCCGAGATCGCCGGCCGCGAGATCTGGTACAAGGCCACCGCCGGCAACGCGCGCTTTCACACCTACGTGTTCCAGCAGCGTATGGGCGTTCTGATCGACTGGTACCGGGTGCTGCGCAGCGATCTGCGCGTGCAGCGGTTCCGCACCTGGGGGCTGATCAACGATCCGGACTGCTGCACGCCGGGTTCCGCCGGCTGTCCGGCGAAGAGCCTGGAGGAAACCTACGGCTTCGACTTTTGCCTCGGCGACGCCGAGCTGCTGCAGTACGTCGGCAAGGAGGGTTATCGCGATCCGGCGTGCGAGATGGAAGACGCGCCGCTCGCCGAGGGCGACGTGCACGGGCCCGGCGACCAGCGCCAATCGTCTTGCGATCTCGCCTTCGGCACCTCGACCGGCGCGCTCGGCTTCCGCAAGTTCCCCAACCCGCGCTTCGACGCGGAGCAATGGCGCGCGCTCAACGGCGGCAAGCTCGGCACCTGGGAAGGCTTCAACCGGCGGTTGTCGTCCGACCCGACCACCACCGACGGGCGCACCAGCCGCCTCGCCGACGGTTCGGTCGAGCCGCCGTTCCTGATCGGGACCTCCTGCGGCTCGTGCCACATCGCCTTCGATCCGCTCGATCCGCCCAAGGATCCCGAGCGCCCGCAGTGGCGCAGCATCAAGGGCGCCCTCGGCAACCAGTACCTGCGCATCTCCGAGCTGATGGTGTCGGGCATGCCCACCGACAGCCCGGAATGGCAGATCTTCGCGCACGCGCGGCCCGGCACCTCGGACACTTCGGCGATCCCCACCGATCAGGTGAACAACCCGGGCACCATCAACGCCATCATCAACACCAAGCAGCGGCTCGCACACGAAGGCGAGGACATCGTCAAGTGGCGCAAAGCGGCAAGCTGCGAGCAGAAGGAGATCGACCAGGACACCTGCTGGTGCGAGCCGGGCCGGCAGGACAAGTGCTGGCGCAAGGGCCGCGCGCAGGAGGCGGTGCATCACATCCTGAAGGGCGGCGAGGACAGCATCGGCGCGCTGGAGGCGATCCAACGCGTGTACTTCAACATCGGGTCCTGCGCCGAGGCCTGCTGGTTGAATCATCTGACCGACCTGCGCCAGGTCGACCCGAACCAGCGCAACTTCGGGCAGACGCCGTTCGACATCGGGCAGTGCCGGCGCGACTGCCCCAACTTCCGCGCCATCGAGGACCGTCTGCCGGAAATCCTGGCGTTCCTCACCTCGAAGGAAACCGACGCCACCGACCTGCAGGTGGCCCGCGCCAACGCGCTGCGTGCGAGGAGCCCCAGCGCGAGCTACGAACACGACGACCTGGTGGAGGACCTCGAACGAGAGTTCGGGCAGGGTGCGGTGAGCCGCGGCCGCGCGGTGTTCGCGGAGAACTGCGCGCGCTGCCACTCCAGCATCCCCGAGGAGAAGGGCGGGGCGTTCGCCAACCGCGATTTCCGCGCGGTCTCGCAGCAAACCGGCCTGCGCGAGGACTGGATGGGCAACGACGCCTCCACCCCGGTGTCGGAGGTGGACACCTATCGCTGCCGCTCGCTGCACTCGAACCACATGGCCGGCCACATCTGGCAGGAATACGGCTCCGAGACGCTGCGCGCGCGCAAGCAGGTGCCCGGCATCGAAGAGCCGTCGGACGGCGGGCGTGGCTACTACCGCAACATCTCGCTGCTGAGCGTGTGGGCGCACGCGCCGTTCATGCACAACAACGCGGTCGGCCCGGAGCTGTGCGGCTGGGGCAGACCCGGCGCCTACGAGCTGTACCGCTCCTCGTATGTCGACGCGAACGGCAAGCCGCTGCCGGCCTCGCGGCAGCCCGCCTGCTGGGCCTACGATCCCGGCGTGGAAGGGCGCTTCAAGCTGTACAAGGAGTCGATGCGCCAGCTCCTCGACCCGCGCGCACGGGAGCGCGAGCATCCCAAGGTGACGCTGCTGGACCAGGACATCGTCATCGACGTGGGGCCGAAGGTGTTCGACGGCGAGGACGAGAAGAACCTGTTCGGGCTGACCATCGTGGTGCCCAAGGGGGCCAAGGCCGGCGCGCTGGGCAACTTCCAGCACAAGCAGTTCGTGATCGACATGGTGCTCGCCAAGATCGACCGCGCCAGGCTCGAGCAGCGGCGCGGCAAGGAAGTGGCCGGGCTGGTGGCGCAGGCCGCCGACGAGATCCTGCAGGATCCCAAGCGCATGGTGGACGCGCTGCGCAGCCGCCCGCAGCTGCTCGCGGTGTACAGCAGCTGCGATGACCTGATCGAGAACAAGGGCCACCGCTTCGGCGAGGACCTGCCGGAGTCGGACAAGAAGGCGCTTACCGCCTTCCTGGCCACGCTTTGAATGCACCCTCTCCCCTTGCGGGAGAGGGTTGGGGTGAGGGGGAAAAATGGCTCTACGCAATCCGCACGTACGGGGAACCAGACCATGACCGCGAGAACCGCCGCCACCGCGCTGCTCGCCCTGGCGCTTGCCGCCTGCGGCGAAGGCCCCAAGGACATACAGTTCGCCAAGTACGGCGAGCCCTACGCGACCAAGCCCGACTTCGCCTGGGTCGAGCACAAGTATCCGCTGACGCCGGCGCAACGCGCGCAGATCACCCCCAAGTACCTCGCCGGCCTCGATCAGGAGCAGGTCGACCAGATCTATGGGCGGCTCACCGCCGGGCCGATCCCGGACGGTGCCTTCGACGGCGACCTGTTCCTGCCCAAGGGCGCGAGCGGCGAGCGGCGCGTGGCCGAGATCATCGGCGGGCTCAAGGGCTTCGTCGTCAACCTCAAGGGCCGCAAGGTGGAGGGCCTCGGCCGCACGTTGTGGAAGGGCAAAGTGTTCTATCGCGATGAACGCGTGCTGCGCAACCGCATCGAGGACCTGGCCCTGCTCGCCCCGCTGGTGGACGGGCCGCTCGGCGACATTCCCAAGATCGAGGTCGGCGGCCGCGACGCCTGGCTGCTGTTCCCCGCCAAGCTCTATTGCGGGCAAAGCCTGCTCGACTCGCGGCGCGAGTCGATCGTCATCGACTACGCCTTCACCGACCAGATCGAGGGATACCGCGAGAAGCCGGATTTTCTGGCCGGCCGGCGCGGGCTGAAGATCCGCGACGAGATCCGCATGGTGCGCCCCGGCTTCTATCTCGGCCGCGCCTACGCCGACCGCGCGTTCCTGCTCAACTTTACGCTGTACAACGAGGAGATCGCGGAGCGCGACGGCGAGGCGTTCGCAAGCAGCGGGGCGAGCAGCGAGGACTGCTTCATCGGCACCCAGCGCGCCGTGGCGGCGGCGCAGTGATGGTGAAGGACCACCCCGTCACGCTTCGCGTGCCACCCCTCCTTGAAAAGGAGGGGAGTTTATTCCCCGCCTCTCACGAGGCGGGGTCCGGCCGCAGGCCGGGGGGCGGTGTGGTGTGATCGCCGATGCGCAAGTCATCTACATTGCGCCATCTCTTGCTCGTCGCACTCCTCTGCTCGGCGCTTGCGCTGAATGCACAGGAGCTGCCCCCCGATAGCGCCTGGACGGTTGCGCCCGCCGCCCCGGGAGCGATGCTGCCGGAGGCGGGGCGCTCGTTGTTCGATCACGTGTTCGCCGCCGACGGCCGCTACGATCTGCCGTTTCCCTTCGCCCGGCTGGTGCGCAAGCTCGAAGAGCAGGTCGGCGCGGACGCGCTCGGACGGCCGGGCGTCAAGCGCGTGTTGATCCCGCTGGGCAGGTCGCTGCAGCGCGGCGCCGGGGCGGCGGACTTCTTTCGCTTCCCGCGCGTGGTGGTCGCGGTGGACGGCGAACCCAGGTCCGCGCACGGACCGCTGCTGAAGGATCGCCTGTACATCGGCTACCAGGAGACCGCCGCGGTGCTGGAAGTGATCAGCTACAACGAAGCGCAAGGACGCTTCGAGTTCCAGGTGGTGAAGGACTATCGCGCGGACGCAACACCGCGCGTGCACTACGCCAATCGTACGGTGTGCACCGCCTGCCACCAGAACGGCGCACCGATCTTCTCGCGGCAGCAGTGGGACGAGACCAACGCCAACCCGCGCCTGCGGACGCGGCTGGCGGCGCATGGCGCCGCCCCCTATGGCGTGAGCGTGGCGCGCGGCGTGGACGAGCCGTATGCGATCGACAATGCGTCCGATCGCGCCAACCGGCTGCCGGCCTATCAGCTGCTGTGGCAAGCAGGTTGTGGAGGCGACGACGCGCAGGCGGCGGCGTGTCGCGCCGCCGCTCTGGTGCTGGCGCTGCAATACCGGCTGTCCGGCGCGTCGCAGCTCGACCGCGACAGCGGGCGCTACCGCAGCGATTACGCACCGGTCATCGGCGCGCGTTGGAAAAAGCTCTGGCCGGAGGGGTTGCACCTGCCCGACCCGGACTTGCCCAATCGCGATCCCCGGCCTGGGCTGGCGGCCCGGGTGTTGCCGGCGGCCGCTCACGTGCCCGCGCAGTTCGATCCGCTGCGGCCGCGAGCGCCGCTCGAGACATGGCGTGCCGGCAACCCCGACGACCTCGACCGGTTGATCCGCGGACTGCCCGAGTTCCTGGCGCAATCCGACGTCGAGCGGCTGGACCGGGCGCTGCGACGCGCGAGCGCTGCAGCAGCGATACAGGAGGCGAACGCGCGCTGCACGGTTAATCGCAAGCAAGCAGGGGCGCGCGGCCTGCGCCTGAGCTTCCGCTGCGGGCAAGCGAGCGAACCGGCGCGCCTGCGTGGCCGGATCTATGCGCGCGGCGCGACGATCACCGGTGGAGGCGTGGAAGGTCTCTCCCTGGGCGTCCTGGGCGCGCTGGACGCGGCCGACGTGGCGGGCGGTAGGCTGCGCGCCGGGCATGCGCGGTTCACGCTGAAACGCGGCAACCTGACGGCGCGCACGCATCGAGGCAACGCCGCGGAGCGCGTCGACCTGCGCTGGGGCGAGGACGGCACCGGTACGGCGACGGTGTCGGTGCGCGAGGACTTCGCGCGCCTGGATGCCGCGGTCGCCGCCTTGCGGCGCGAGCGCGGCCGGGAGGTGTTCGCGGCGGCGCCGTTTCGCAGGGCAGTAATCATGCCGGCGCTGCTCGATGCCCTGGACGCCGAGCCGGCGCGATGGTGCTGCGTCGAGCCCGGCGCGGTGCCGCCGCCCGCGCTGGAGCGCCCGGTGCGCGAGCCGGGCCGTGCAGGCGGCGACCAGGCGCTCGCGCCCTTCTATCGCTATTGCGCGGTGTGTCACGATACCGCCGATCCGGTGCCTCCGAATTTCCTGTCCGGCGCGCCGGACGGGGTGCGCGCCAAGCTCGCGCAGTGTGCGCCGCGGATTTTCGTGCGGCTGAGCATGTGGTCGGCGGACGCTGCGCACCGCGCCAAGACCCCCATGCCCCCGCCGCTCGCGCTGGCTGCGCACGGCATCGGTGCCGAGCGCTGGCGCGAAGACCGGGCGTTGTCGGCGATGCTGAGTGAGGTCGGGCGCTGGCTCGAAGCCGACTCGGGCTCGCGGTTGCAGGACTACCTGGAGCGCGGCTACGAGAATCTGCCGCCGTGCTTGAACTGAAGTCGAGAACGAACAAGGGGGGCGCATGGAGACGGATGCCGAACGCGAGCTTTCCTCCTTCCCCGGCGGGCGGGGTGTGCTGCGCGGCTGGTGCCGCAAGGTCGCGGCGCTGCTGATCGCGCTGCTGGCCGCGGCCGCGATCTATCTGTGGGCGCGCTTCGGCGGCGACCGGCCGGTGGCCTACGACGACATCGCCGAGCATTTCAAGTACGGCTCGCTCGGCGGCGAGCGCGAATCGGGCTTTCCGTACTGGATCTGGCAGGCGCTGCCCAGCCTGTGCGCGGACAAACTGCCCGGCGGGGGCTACCGGTCGCTGGGGTTGCTCTACGAGAAAGGCAAGGACCTGCCGGTGGGCGTGTCCAAGCGGCGCGTGCTGGGCATGGACCGCGTGTTCCTGAACTGCGCGGTGTGCCACACCAACACCGTGCGTGAGACCCCGCAGAGCGAGCCCCAGCTGCTGCTCGGCATGCCGGCGAACAGCTTCGACGTGATGGGTTTCCAGAGCTTCTTCTTCGCCTGCGCGCAGGACCCGCGCTTCACGCCCAAGCGCGTGATCGCCGAGATCGAGCGCATCGGCGGCGAGGTGGACCTCATCGACCGCAACCTGGTGTACCCGCTGGCGGTGTTCCTGATGCAGGACCGCATCCGCATGCTCAAGGCGCGCTTCGCCTTCGCCGAGCGCGAGGCCCCTTGGGGGCCGGGGCGCGTGGACACGTTCAACTTCGCCAAGGCGATCTTCAACTTCCCGATGGACCGCATTCCGGACAAGGAGCTTGCCGGGGCCAGCGATTTCCCGTCGATCTGGCTGCAGCGGCCGCGCAAGGACGCGCAGATGCAGCTGCACTGGGACGGCAACAACGTCAAGGTCGAGGAGCGCAACCTGAGCGCCGCGTTCGGCGCGGGCACCACGCCGCCCACCATCGACCACGCCGCGCTGGGACGCATCGAGCAATGGCTGCTCGACCTGGCGCCCCCCAGCTATCCCTTCCCGATCGATCAGAAGCGCGCCGGCCGCGGGGCGCAGGTCTACGCCGCCTATTGCGCGGGCTGTCACGGCGCCAGCGGGCGCGACTTCAACGGCGCGCGCGTGGGCCAGGTGACGCCGATCGAGCTGATCCGCACCGACCGCGGACGTCTCGACTCCTACACCTACGAGCTGGCCGCGAACCAGGGCCAGCTCTACACCGGCTACGAGGAGTACCGCTTCAAGAACTTCCGCAAGACCCACGGCTACGCGAACGCGCCGCTCGACGGCATCTGGCTGCGCGCGCCTTACCTGCACAACGGCTCGGTGCCCACCCTGCGCGATCTGCTGGAACCCGCCGCGCGCCGGCCCAAGCAGTTCTACCGGGGCTACGACGTGTACGACCAGGCGAGAGTCGGGTTCGCGTCCGACGTGCCTGCGGAAGGCGAGCGGCGCCATTTCCCCTACGACACGCGCGTGGCCGGCAACGGCAACGGCGGCCACGACGGCAAGCCCTACGGCACCGAGCTGCCGCCGTCCGACAAGGACGCGCTGGTCGAATACATGAAGACGTTCTGAATCTCAGACTCCCCTCCTCTCCGAGGAGGGGTGCCCGCGTCAGCGGGCGGGGTGGTCCAGCAACGCTACGGAGGCGTCATGGAGGCAGTGCTCAGCAAGCCCAGGAAGAAGCGCAAGCTTCTCATCGCACTCGCCGTGCTGGTCGTGCTCGGCGTCCTCGGCGGCATCTTCGCCTGGTACAAGTTCTTCCGCGAGGTGCCGCAGGGTCCGTTCGACTCGGCGCACGAGCGCTTCAAGTACGGCTCGCTCGGCGGCGAGAACGAGGCGGGGATCCCGTACTGGATCTTCATCGTCCTGCCGCGCCTGTTTCCGGAATACCTGCCCGGCCCCGGCGGCTACGCCTCCTTGGGCGTGGCCTGGGAGCAGGGCAAGGAGCTCCCCATCGGCTTCACCAGGAAGACCGTCGGTTTCCCGCGCGTGTCCAACAACTGCGCGGTGTGCCACACCGCGGCGTATCGCGGCGCCGAGAACGAGAATCCGACTTTCGTTCCCGCCGGGCCCGGCCACACCATGGACGTGCAGGGCTATTTCCGCTTCCTGACGCGCAGCGCCAGGGACCCGCGCTTCAACGGTCCGAACCTGATGCGCGAGATCGAGCTGGTGTACGACCTGTCCTGGATCGATGCGCTGCTGTACCGGTTCGTCATCATCCCGGTGGTGAAGAAGCGCCTGCTCGAGCAGGAGCAACTGTTCGCGTGGATGGAGCACCCGGAGCTGCCGGGCTGGTCGCGCGGCCGCGACGACCCGATGAACCTGACCAAGTACTTCATGCTGCGCATGCCGGAGGACGGCACCTTCGGCCCGGCCGACATGCCCTCGATCTGGAACCTGAACAAGTACACGCAGGGCATGACCATGAACTGGGACGGGGCGAGCTACGACCCGCGCACCGTGCTCACCGACTCGGCGCTGGGGATCGTGGTCGAACCGCAGGACGACTTCGAGGAGCACATGGAGTGGCTGGAGGATTACCTGCGCAACCTGCCGCCGCCCAAGTATCCGTTCCCGGTGGACCAGAAGCTGGCGGCGGCGGGGTTGGCGGTGTTCGAGCGCAACTGCGCCGGCTGCCACGCAGCCGAGCGCACCGGCAAGCCGGTGCCAGTGGAGGAAGTCGGCACCGACCGCAACCGCCTGGAGAGCTGGAACAAGGAGGCCGCCATCGCCGCCAACAAGACCGTCAACCGGCTTGGCGTCAAGCGCACCGGAATGGTGGAGGAGACGCTCATCGGTTACATCGCCGTGCACCTGGACGGCGTATGGCTGCGCGCGCCGTACCTGCACAACGGCTCGGTGCCGACGCTGCGCGCGATGCTCACGCCGCCCGA
>Ga0187893_10011134_pt1 | contig 13152 bp, 14 predicted proteins | sample MA1701074metaG_FD_139574 | JGI IMG/M metagenome (GOLD analysis project Ga0187893, IMG submission 139574) | White microbial mat communities from a basaltic lava cave in the Kipuka Kanohina Cave System on the Island of Hawaii, USA - MA170107-4 metaG ...
ATAATCGTAGCCTTCAGCATCAATTACTAGGATATCGATCTTCTTGACAGAATTCCTTTCAACAAGGCCACCCAACGTACAGGCAGTGACCGATTGCTTCACGACATGCTTCTGGATTGTCCGGAACTCCTCCTCAGAAATACGACGTCCACCTAAGGCATTCCTTTCGGGCGAGAGAGATCCAATTCCACCGCACCAGGCGGGGAGCACGCCTTCCCGAATAACGCCTTGACTCACCCTGTACATAACACGCTCGCCCTCCTGCTCCGCAATCGCGACCTTCTCAAAGGCTAGTCCGGGACAGTCCTTGTAGTTTTCCTTGAGTTGATCAAACACATCCGGCAGAGGCTCAACGAGCAGACCGCGCCACTTATTGGCAACCACAAATTCATAGAGGGGATCCCATGATTTTCCGTCGCTTGCGCCAATCTGCACGAAAAACACATCCGGGATCAGAAAAGGAAAACCTGAGAGTATCGTCTTGCGTATCTCTTCAACCGTCTCTTGTCGCCAAAAACGATTCAGGAACACGAGCAAGGGCAACTTCGCTTTGACAAGATCCCTGGTTCTAGAGAGGGTCCCCACGTCACTTAGCAGGCTGCTGACAAAGTGGACGGCATCGCGGTTTTCTGGCTCCACTCGCAGCGAAGTGCCGTAGGCTGCGAGCAAGGAGGAGCCAGCCGATGATGGGACACGCGGATCCACAGCGGACGCTGTTCTACCAGCTCTCGCTGGAAACCTTCGTCCCGCCGGAGCATCCCCTGCGCGCCATTCGGCCGCTCATCGAGGCGGCGGCGATCCGACGCGCCTGCCGGGACCTGTACTCGCCCATCGGCCGGCCGTCGATCCCGCCCGAGCAGGTGTTCCTGGCGCTGGTGGGCGGCTACCTGCTCGGGATCACCAGCGAGCGGAAGTTGGTCATGGAGCTGCAGTGCAACATGGCCCTGCGGTGGTTCGTGGGGCTCAATCTCGACCAGGACGCGTGGGACGCCTCGACGTTCAGTCAGAACCGGCGCCGGCGCCTCGACGAGTCGGGCCTCCTGGAACAGCTGTTCGACGACACGATCAAGCGGGCGATGGCCGCGGGGCTGGTGAGCCGGCACGTCAGCGTTGACGGGACGCTCGTGCGCGCCAATGCGAGCTTCAAGAGCTTCGTGCCCATCGAGGTCGCGCTCGATCCGGCGGAGTACAAGCGGCGGCTGCGGGCCCAGGACCAAGCGGCGGAGGACGGGCCCCCCGATCGGGGCAATCGGGCGGTCGACTTCCGGGGGGAGAAGCGGGGCAATGCGACGCATCGGTCTGGGACGGATCCCGACTGCCGGTTGGTGTCGAAGGGGACCTCGGGGAGTGGCGCTTACCCGGGCTACATCGTCAATGCGGTGATGGAGAACCGCCACCGCCTGCTGCTGGGACTGGGCGTGGAGATCTTCCAGAGCAGCACGGCGGAGAAGACGGGGTGTCTGGCCTTGCTGGATCGGGCGAAACGGCGGCTGCATTTCACGCCCCGCACGCTCGGCGCCGACAAGGGGTTCTTCCACGAGAACTTCCTCGAGGCGCTGTTTGCACGCGGCATTGAGCCCCACGTCGCGACGGACCTCCGCGGCAGCGCCGAGGCGCATGCCCGGGTACGCATGCGCGAGCGCGGGCGCGGCTACCAGTTGTCCCAACGATGCCGGAAGTTGATCGAGGAGCTCTTCGGCGAGGGCAAGGACTGGCACGGGCTGCGGCGCTTCCGTCGGCGCCGGCTGCGGCGCGTCCGGCAAGAAACACTGCTGATCGGCTGGGTCTTGAACCTCAAGCGATTGGCGAAGCTCCTCGTCCCCGAGGCGCAGCCGGCATGAGCCCAGCCCGGCGCAGCGGCGCTCCGACCGATCACGACGCCGTAGGGCCACAGGAGAAGGGAACCCCACCCTGACCGCACGCCTGTTGCTCGAAAAGAGACCTCTATTCATGTCTTTGTCAGCAACCTACTAACCACGCCCGCCTCGCTGACCACGGCGACGCGGTCCATCACCGGGTGAAGCTCAACTAAGCCGCCTCCACACCGACTCCATGGCGGAGTTTTGCGAGAGCAGGTCCGGTCGGGAACACTCATCGCAGAGCCACGCGAGTCAACACTCTCCTCTTAACAGCCGCCAACACGACATGCCGGAAGAACATCGGCCTCGCCAATTGGACGAGCGGCCGGTAACGCCGCAGCAACCCTTGATGCCGTCGCGCCTCCTTAACCTGAAGGCACCATGTCGCTATCGTCTGAAATGCCTGCTCCGTTGAGAACCAGCGCTCCCATGCCTGCCGTGCGCGAACGCCCATTTCCGGTGCGCGGTCAGCAATTCGCTCGAGTACTCGTGGCACTTCCTCTAACCGTGCCTCAGGAACTTGCAACGAGAACTCACTCCAGTTCGGACCGACAGGAGGAACCCACGCATCAGCGATGATCACCGGGACTCGGCCCGCTTTCATCACTTCAAAGATTCTATAGCTCGACGGGGCCACCCCTCGGGGGCAAAGCACGAACATCGACCTGCGGATGCTTTCAAAATACTCCGCTTGCCACCGCTGATACGTGTCAGCGCTCTTTCCGAACCCGCGCCCTTCATCCCTTGAGGAATCCCTGACGAGTCCTCGCCTATCGCCGAGTTTACCGATTCGCCTTCGCAATGGATGCGTATCGAACGCACCACAGAACGAGAACAGATGCAAATTACTTTCAATGGGCGATGGCTGAATCCAGTCGTGGTCGATGACCTTGATATAAGACCCTGCACGCATATGGGATGGTAGATACCATCGCTTTTCCGCGCAGGTATATACTCCGGGCAGCATGGGAACATCGTGGTCGTGGGTGCTGTAGACAAAGACTTTGTCGCTGAATCGTCTGGTCACGTCGTGACTACGCACGTCGGCCTGAGTGTTCGACAAAGAATCCGAGAACAGAATCATGTCTGCATCCTCAGGGGCCTCTACAAGAGAATGCATTGGCGCTCTACACGCCGACGCAGACTTCTTTAGTCTCGAAAAGTCAGTCCACCAATCACCGGCGATCGCAGCACTATTGGTAGACGTCAAGTACACGCTCGCCATCAGTCAACTCTACGATGCTGGTTTCGCTCTCCGACTCTAGCAACCGTCTTGTTCACAACCCTGTCGTGTCCATGAATATGCCATTCATTACGCTGTAGCTCTTAAGGCGATAATGACTTTGCTCGAGATAGTCATGAATACGATCATCGCTATGGTGGCCAGGCTGAAAACCATGCATCTCGATGACAATAAGGCGTGGGCGGAACGCATCAATGTTGAACGACGTCAGGGCCTCGTAGTCATGGCCCTCGACATCTATTGACAGCAGATCGAAGTTAGGAGGAACGCCGCTTTCCTCCATGATCGTCTGAAGTCTAACCGTGTTCACTGCAATGCGCTCTTTGATGCCGGATTCTCCGATCCAATCCCGTTCGAATTCCGAAGACACCGTAGACAATTCCGGCTGCTTAGCTACAGTGAACGTTGCCAGACGTTCTTCATTGCTGACGATCGCACAGATCGCGGTATCTCTCGGTCGAATACGCCTAAAGAGTCCAATCAACTCGGGATTCCCATCCACTACCACGCCGCGCCATCCTCGCGAATAGAGGCTTAAGGTGTTCGACCCCCGGAATGGATGATGACAACCGACATCCACGTAGAATCCAGCGCGATTCGGATCAACATAGGACGCAATGATTCTGTCCTCTCCTGTTTGTGCGTAACCAGACCGGCCATGCGGGTCAAGCAACGCACGAGTCGCTTCACAGATTGTCAGAGCGGTCGCCGTCTTGAACGAGAAGTACTTGTAGAGTTCGATGGGCCGTCTCAAGTTAAGTGCCATCTTGTGTTTCCATTTTGTCGGGTTGTGCGATCTGCTCCACGACTTTCTGCCAGTCAGAATCGGGCTCAGGGATCTGCTTGAGCCGCAAGGATGCAGCGTTGGCCTGGCGTCTGACTCGAAGGATCATCTCGTTAGATTTCCACGTTTGCGTCGCCGGCTCCCTCGCCTTGGTACAGGGATTCGATTACCTTCTGATACTCCAGTAGGTCTCGGTTCATCCTGGAGATCGACCCACTGATCCGTTTCTTGGACTGATTTCGATATCAGTGGGGCAAACGATTCAAGATTGGAGCCAGTGACGGTGAAAGCGCACTTCCCATAAAGAAGACGAGGCCAAGTACAAGAGACTGATTCTTGCGAAACGAACCCAAAGCGCGAACCGTAGCGCGAAGCTCGAGGCCAAGGTCCTCCACGTTATTCGGGCCCTTTACGGGCGGTCGCCCAGGATTCCTGCGTTGCTACAGTCCTGCGGAGAACAGGGCCGCGGTCCGCAATCCGGCGCGTGATGATGACAGCCGGCCACTCCTCTGGGTGCTGCTGGCATCCCTGACCGCGCTTCTGCTCGCGTTCTCCCAAATGGTCGCCTTCCACGGGCATGAGGGGTTTCAGCTGCTGGCCGCGCGGCTGGTCAACGGTGGCAGCAGGCAGTATCTCGATTTCTTCTACCGGCATGCACCGCCGGCTTCACGACGAGACCGGTGATCCCACACATCGCGTCACGGGGGCACGGCGGCGGCTCGATGCGCGCCCCTGACCGTGGCGGCACTCCAGCCGGCCAGCGTGCGCCCGAGCTTCCCCACGAGCCGCACCGGCCGCACGCCGTAGTAGAGGCCGTCGAGGGCCGGCGGCAGGCGCAGCACCGCGCGGTCCTGCAGGGTGGGACCGAAGGCCAGTCTGACCAGATAGCCGAGCTTCTGGCTGGCGCGCGGAAAGAGCCGAGCGGGAAAGACGCTGTCGGTCCACACATCCGGGACCGGCGGAGAATCCGGAAACAGGGGCAGCCACGCCGGGGGCGGCTCGTGGGGAAGGCCCGCCGGCACCTCGGTGCCGAGGAGCGTGTGACAGGCCCCCATCGTCAGGGCGAGGACCCGCTCGAGACCGAACGTCGTCGCTTTGGTCTTGAGTTTTCCCCAGTCGACGTCTCCCCGCTCGCAGAGCTCATGCATGTCCACGAGCCATTTCAGGGGCTGCCAGCGATGGCGAGCGGCGTGCACGGCCAGGAAGAGAAACTCCCATTCCGGGCTCAGGGCCCAGGCCTCGCCTCCGTGGAACGGGACGCGCTGCGCCTCCGCCCACAGATCCGCCAGAGTGGCCGCCTCCGCCGGCCACCGCCACGCCACGTGCCAGTGCAGGTCGACCACGTACCGGAACCCCCGGTGTTGCCGGACGAACGCACACGCGGACATCGTGGCCCGGAGCCACGCGGCGTCGTCGGGGCGAAGCGGCATGTCGGCTGCGGGCGCGTACCCCGCCGCCACGAGCAGCTCCCACACTTTCGGGATGGCTTCGGTGGGGACGAGAACATCGATGTCGTAACACTCCCGCAGAGAAGGATCGCCGTACAGCCGTTCCGCGAGTGTCACCCCTTTCAGGGGGACCGCTGGTACCCCGCGCTCTCGGCATCTGGCGAGCAGGTCGCCCAACTCGCGGGCAAGCAAGGCGTTCCGGGCCGCGTTCCGGCGGGCGCCAAGCTCGAGCTCGGCCCGCACATGGCCCGGCACCCCTGGCCAGCCAAGTCGGGCGAGGCTCCGGCCGAGGAGCGGCGCCACCGCGTGCCGGCGCGCCTGGCGGAGCACGGTCGGCCACGCGAGCGGCTCGGTCAGGAGGGCACGCGCGCGCGCGTCCAGTGTCGGGGTCGCCGTCCCCCGGGCGAGGAGCAGTACGCACTGGTCCTCGGCCGAGAGCGCGCGCGATCCGGCTAGTCGGCCCATGCCGGCTCCGCGTGGATCACGCGGGCTTCGAGCTGGTCCAGGAGCCCCGCGAGCCGGTCGAGCCCGGCTTCCACGCGCACCTCGAACACTGGAACTTGCGCGGCCACCGCGAGGTACTGCGCCGCCATCCGGCGCTTCCGGTCGAGGTCCGCAAGCTTGAAGGCACACGCGTGAGCCAGCAAAGCGGTGAGCGCCGCCGCGCCGGGGCGACACTCGGTCACCTCGATACCTCCAGGAGCGGCAACCCGGCTGAGCACACAGACCGCGACCAGATCCACGAGATCTTGCTCGATCCCGGGCCAATCGCGGGAGGTCGTGTCTGCTCGCCAGCCAAGCCGGAACAGCTCCGCCGAATCGCGGCGCAGGCGCACGTCGAATGGAAGGGGGAGGGCGCGGATCCCCGCGCTCGCGTCCAGCAGGAGCGCGTCGTCGGCCCAGACGGGGTAGCCGCGCCGGCTCAGGCCGACCGCGATCGTGGACTTGCCCGCCCCGGAGTCGCCGCAGAACGCGACCACGCCTCGCTCCGTGCGGACGGCACTGGCGTGCAGCATCTCGTACGCCAGGGCCTGGAGTAGGAAGGGGAGCACGACGCGCTGGTAAATGGCCCGTACGCGCCCCTCCTCGATCGCACTCCGGGGGACCGCGTTTACCTGGCCCGTCGCGGCCGAGTAATGGAACATTGCCACGTCGGAGACATCTATCCAGTAGTGACTCCCCGCCTGGGAGGCGTACGCCCCTGCGGTCCGGCGCGGGTCCAGCCACACCAGCCATTTCCGGGCGGGCGGTACCGGCACCGATGAGGGCGAGTCGTGGCTCGTAATGACTAGCGGCAGCATCGCAACCCGCAGCGGGTGCCCTGGCACCCTATCCAGGCTGTCCTCTGGGCTTTCGGGTCGGCTCACCGGGATCACCCAGGCTGACCATGGGTTTCCCTTCGGCACCTCCTGCGAGCACAAGATCGCCGAGACGTCCGAGGTACTGCATGCGCATGGGGACCCACGGCTTCCGGCTCCCGGGCCGTCCGCCGGATGGGTTGTGCTGCTCTTCCTCAGATCCCATCAGTGCCCTCCGTGTTGTGACTCAGACGCCCACGTAGCCACGCTTCGACGCTCAGGACCGGCCACATGCGACTCCACTCCCCCCCGCGGACGCCTGCGAAGACCTCGCCAACCCAGGACTCCAGGACCGTGGCGTCTGCGAGCCCCAGCTCCGCCATGGCGGGCGCGCCGCCAAGGGCCCGCCAGGCTGGCGGACTGTCGCGCAACATGAGGTCGCGGTGATACGTGCGCACCGTGACCTTCGGCTGACGCTCGAACCCCAGGCCGGGAAAGCGGCGGGCCAACGGCCGCCGCACCAACCCCTTGGACCACCCGTTCCACGTGAGGAGCCGGGGAGGGACCCGATACAGGAAGCGCACGAGGTCCGCGTCCCAGAACGGGGCGAGCATCGGCGCCCCGAGCCGCCGCCCGTTCTCGAACCACTCCTCGAATTCCAGGGGCTGCAGAAAGTGGTCCAGCATGCTCCGGACCTCACCCAGGTGCCAACGCTCTTCGCGGCGCGCTCGAAGACTGGCCTCCACGCGTTGCTCGACCCGCCACTGCAGCTCGCGCTGCAACGCAGGGTCCGGCGCGATCCACGCGGGGGTCAGCCCGTCGAGAGCACGGCGACGGTGGGCGTGCATGAAGCCGGGCGTGAGCTGCCCCAGGACGGTAGCCGTCGTCTCCGCCAGCACCGGCCGCGCCCCGTAGTGCCACAGCAGGAGACGGACCATTCGCGGCCAGGAGATCGAATATGACTGCGCCGTGGCCGCGAAGTGCCGAGCGAGGCCCCGCAGATCGAAGGAGCGCACGAGGTCCGCGGTATACGCGGGGCTCACTGCGAGCCATTCGTCGCCACCGTGCCCGCTCAGGATGACCCGGCAGCCGCGCTCCAGACCGTGCGCTCCCAGGTGCTGATAGGCGGGGTTCCACGGGTTCAGAAGCGGCCAGGGCCACTCGCGGCTCATCCTGAGCGCTGCGATGAGGATCCCGCCCGGACCCGCTGCCTCCTCGAAGGGCACACAAGCCCGGGGCATCCCGAGCGCGGCCGCGACTTCCTGCTGGAGGTGGGTCTCGTCGATCTCGGTCCCGGGGAACAGCAGCGACAAGGCCCACGGCATCGCGGCGCCACCGAGACGGCCGAGATCCACCGCCGCCGCCGCCACACTCACCGAGTCGAGGCCGCCGCTCAGGTAGACCCCCGCGGCGCCGCCTCCCACGCACCGCTCGACGGCACGAGTCAACAAACCCTCGAAGCGCTCCAGCTCGTCCTCCCGGACCCAGTCCACCGCCCGGTCGGGCGGCGCCAGGTGCCAGTACCGCGAGACCTGCGGCTGGCCGCGGTGAACCCGGAGGACATGTCCCGGAGGAACGCGGCGAATGCTCCGTAAGAACGTCTCATCGACCTCGGGCCAACGCCGGCAAAGGTAATCGGCGAGCGCCGCGCGGTGCACCGTGGCCGACACCCCCGGAGCGCGCACGAGAGCCGCCGGTGAGGGGGACACCAGCAGCTCCCGTCCGCTGGTCGTCCAGTAAAGCGGGAAGAAGCCGACCGGATCGCGCGCCGCCAGGAGGAGATCGTGGGCGGCATCCCAGATGATCACCGCGAAGCGTCCGGATAGGTGGTCGAGCGCCGCCTCGCCCCAGCGCCGGTATGCGCGCGCCACCCGTGCGGCGTCCGTCAGGGCCGATTCGGGGGCGGCCGAGTCTGCGGCGAGGGACTCGCTATCGTGGAGGATGCCGTCGAAGAGAACCGTGAAGCGCTCGTGCCTCGCGTCCGCGCGGAAGGATGACGGCGCGTCCCCGTGGACGCGAAGGACTCGCAAGAGAGCGTCTCCTCGGGCCTGCCGCGCGGACCCCGCTTCCCCGGTCTTTGGCTCGCCAAGGACAGCGACCCACTCGGCCGTAGTCGGGCGAGGCGGCGGGGCGAGGGCGAGCCGTGGATCGCTACTGGTCGGCATCGCGGGTGATCAGCTCTTCGGTCTGGAGCCACCGTACGAGACGATCCAGCTCGTCGCCGATCTGATGCGGCGACACCTCGAACTCCTGCAGCATGCGGTCGCGGACGGCCGGTGCATCGTGTCCCGCACAGAGCAGCTCCCACGCCCGGGCCGCGGTCTCATTCAGCGCGTACATCCGGTCCGTCGTCAGGTGGACCAGGACAACCTCCTCGCCCACCCGCTGCGCCACCGCGTCCCGATTCACGCGGAACCGCCCCCCCACCGGATCTCCCTGTGCCTCAGTCACCGACCTGATCCTCTGCGAAGGTCACGACCGGTATGAGCCGGCCGACGCCGGGATCGGCTTCTGTCACGGGCCCATGCGCATCTTCGACCCAGGCGTGGGCCGCCCACCCTGGTGCCCCGGCCACGCCGATCCGAAGCCGTGCCGGCCAGCCCTGCGCCTCCAGCAGCGCTTGCACCGTCAGGGCGCGCACCAGGCAGGTTGCGCGCGGCACGTAGCGGCTCGCTGACATCACCGCGCCGGCCACCTGACGCGGGGTCGGCCGGGGAGAGAGCCGGCCACCGAGCGCCTGGGCCAAGCGGCGAACCATGCCACGGACCGTGCGAACCGGGAGCAGCCGCAAGCCGAGCCGGGCACATCCTGCTACCACCAGTGCACTAAGCCATAGGCGCCGGTCGCCCGCAGACCAGCCGAGGAACACGCGCAACCGTCTCATCCGCGAAGACCCGGAAGGAGCAAGCGATGTCCTGATCGTGAGCCGGACAGGATCCGCCTCTTGCCAACCGGGGCCATTGGCCGCTGCCTCACGCAAGTCTCGCCCACTGTTGAGACTCGAGATCCCAGGCGCGCGTAGGAGGCTGTGCACGGTAAGAAGTGGCCGATTCTATCGGAAAAGCCCGTGCAGGGGAAGGGCGACTAAAGGGAAGGTCGTTGGGCCTAACTCGATGCGTCGGCAAAGGGTTGGGAGTCACCGAGGTGCTTCGAGCACGGGCGGGCTCAGACGCTGATGACCGGCGCGAGCCACCGCAAGGGTTGGTCAGGCAGGACCAGCCGCCCGAGACGCAGGGTCGGGTCGGCCACGCTCACCCCGCCTCGGTCGATCTGCACGCGCGCCCCGGCCACGATATTCAGGTGGCGCGCACCGCCCGTGGGCGTGGCGAAGCGCAGGGTCAGCGACACCCTCGCCTGCCGTGATGCCAGGAGGTCGACGCGGGCCGTCCCCCGCCCTTCGCCGAGCACGACGGGAAGCCCCCAGGCCAGGAGCAGGTCAATGTCGTGGCTGTCGAGAGTGATGGAGCGCGTGTCTCCGGCCGCGAGCGTCTTGTACAGCCGACGCTTCTCTTCGGACGTCACGGCCGGGCTGTCTCGGACGAGCGGCTCGCGCTCGGCCGCACCGAGCAGAACGAGGCCAAGCAAGATCGGCGCGGCCAGCAGGGTCGCGCCCAGGACGAGCAGCAGGCGGCGGCGCGCCCCGCGGCCGGCCAGCAGCATGAGGGTCGCGCTGACGCCGAGGACACAGCCTACGGCCTGGAGCAATAGATCCGACGGCCCCGGCCACTGCCACGGCGGGCCGATCGCGAGCACGAGGACGCCGACAGCGATGAGGAGGCTTCCCGCGCCGGCCGTTGCGGCCACTGGGAGCATCCTGAACCGATCGCGGCGCGTCCGGGGCAGGGAAAGCACGGCGAGCACGCCCACCGGCAGGAAGCGCACCGTCTCCAGCGCCACGTACACGGCCAGGGCGAAGGCCACCGCGCGGACGCGGGAACCGGTGCTGAGGTCGAAGAAGCCGGCCCCGGCGACGCCCGCGCGCCCGCCCGGCGCGAGAACCGCGGTCGCCAGGAGGCCGACGTAGCCGATCAGCGCGAGCCCGGGTGCCCAGCGCGCCCGGGACGACGACGGGGGTGCCAACGCCACGGACCGAGTATAGGTCGGGCTCTCGCCTCGGACCCGCCGGGGGCACCCGCTTCAGCGCCGGCCGCGCCAGAATTCCGTCGCTTCTTCAGGGCGCCGGCAAGACCCCGAGTTGCCGCAGGAGATGCCCGGTGTCCCAGTAGATCCAATCGTGTACGGCCTTGCCGTTCTTGATCTCACCGATCGAGCAGCCGCGCGTCATGGTGCGCCGATTCGTCGGCTTGATGCCCATCAGCTCGCCCCGATGCGTACCCGTCGCCGTCCAGCGTGTCGTGACGAAGTCACCATCGCCGAAGATCTGATTGATCTCGAAATGCAGGTCGGGGAAGGCGCTCGCGTACATTTGCATGAACTGGCGTCCGGCCTCGCGGCCGGTGAGCGCTGCCGGGATCGTGTCGCTCTCGACCACGTGCTTCTCGTCGAGAAGCTTCACGTACCGGTCGGGGTCGTGCTTGTTCCAGGCGTCGAAGATGTTGCGAACGATCTTGATGTTGTCCTGTGGAGTCATTGAAATCTCCGCTCGGTGGGCTTGTTCAGTGGGTCCGAGATCGGGGCTGTCGGCGGGCCATCGCTCGCCCCCTTTCGTCCCGTGGTGGGTTCACGGTCAAGGCAGTGGCAGCATGCTGAGCTTGCAGCGCAGCCTTGTCAACACCGCTTCTACCTGATGGGCACGGACGGCCCCCATCCCGAGCGAACGCTTGCCCTGTCAAAGCCGTCGGACGCTGCTCTGTCATCGGCATGATCTCGGTCATCGATCTCGCGCCGTATCTCGCGGCGCGCTCCCACGCAGCCGCCGCCACGGCGGCCGCGCTCGGGCGCGCCTTGCAGGACGTCGGCTTCTTCGTCATCGTGGACCACGGCGCTTGCGGCCGACACACACGCCGTCGGCGGCGAACTCGGCGTGCACGCCAGCGGCCGGCTCAGGGAGTCTGCACCCCGCGCAGCTCGAGATAGCCGCCCTGTCGCAGCTCCTGGGCCACGTAGCCCCGTTCGGTCATGCACTGGCGGAGTCGCGCGGGACTGGGCCGGCCCCCGCCGGCGCCCCCCGCACATTCGGCTTCGTCGCGGATCATCTGCTCGAGCGCCGCCCCGGGCTTGCTGTAGACGTACACAGGCGCCGCCGAGTCGCATCCCCCCGCCAAGATCGTGAGCGTGATAACTGCAAGAGCTCGCCGAGCGGAACTCGGGCGGGCGCTGGAGGTCCACGACATCGTCAAGTGCGCCCCGGGGCCTCACGCCCGACGACGCGAGCGTACCGATGACAGATAGAGCACATGCCTTGGAATGAGGTGAACCGGTCATGAAGCCCAAGTATGGTCATCATGACGACACCTACCGGCTGCCCGAGCGCCGTGGCGACGCACTCCGCGCATAAGGTCTCATCGGACTCTCGGAGCAATCCGCTGATGGTGTCGCGAAGTTCGTGCAAACGCATCGGCCCCGGCGTGGCGTGTGTGCTTATTCAATGCCAGGGCGGGCAACAGGCTCGAGAACTGATGTCTCAGGGAGTTGGCGTCAACCCGGACCACGTGGCGCGGGCGTCATGTCCGACCCGGCGCCGGAAGGCCCACAGGCATTCTGTCCTGGCTCTCGCTCAGAGCCCGCTCGAGGTTGACCCGAGGCGTTCGGCACGCTCCTCCGCCTCCCGGACGCGCCTGGAGAGCGTCACCAGGATGGTCTGGGTGAGCCCCGGCACGTCCCGGAGGAGCGCGGAGAAGTGCCGGCGGCTGATCACGAGCAGTCGGACCGACGTGTCTGCCACCACGCTCGCCGACCGCGGCCCCCCGTCCAGAAGGCTCATCTCGCCAAAGAACTCGCCCGGGTGGAGGAGCACGTGCCGGTCGGGCGACACGTCGGCTCGAGCGGTCTCCTCCTTTACCTCCCGCCGCACCGCCGCGAGGGGCGCTTCGCCTTGTCTCACGCGGCCGCTCCCGGGCTCCCACTCACCAGGGGCATGATCCTTGGACATGCTCCTCCTGAGAAGCAGCACATGGTGATCACGCTCGATGAGGAAGGCAGCGACGACGAGGAATCTTCCGTTCACGTCAGATGCCTGATCCCTTGACCTTGAGGATCGCGCCGACGGTCATGAGGGGCTCCTCCCTTTTGCTCCCGGTGGCGACTCCCGTGGGGTCATGCGTGCGACATCGTTATACACCCCGGTTTCGGGGTGCGCTGACGCCACGAGCGGGTCTGCTTGGACCTGAGGTCTCGAGCCGCGGCTCCAGGCTACGTAGCCCACATTTTCGATTTGAAAGCTAGAGTCTGGAGCACGCCGTTGCTCCAGACCGGGTCCTCCGGAAAGACGAGGACGTTGAGCAGGAGACCGGCCAGGATGATCCGCACTCCGCGCACGGCCCACCGGCCGAGCGCTGCCCGTTCATCGCCGCCCGCGTGGGAGGCGGAGAGGGGCAGGCAGAAGCCAACCAAAAAAACG
>Ga0187893_10011135_pt1 | contig 13149 bp, 17 predicted proteins | sample MA1701074metaG_FD_139574 | JGI IMG/M metagenome (GOLD analysis project Ga0187893, IMG submission 139574) | White microbial mat communities from a basaltic lava cave in the Kipuka Kanohina Cave System on the Island of Hawaii, USA - MA170107-4 metaG ...
AGACGCGAGCGAGAGTCGCCGACGGATGCGCATCCGACACCCCACCGCTCCAAACCCAGTGAATGCACCGCCAGCCCGCGATGCCGCTTGACTGGGAGCTGGTCAAGCGGCGCTACGGCGGCGGCGCGCAGGTCCCAACCGTGCGCGGGCGGACCGTGACCGTCACCGGCGCGGACGAGGAGCACGTCTACGTCTCCTCGCCGCTCTGGCGGGACGCCCTGGCGCGAGCGCACCTCGAGCAAGCCGTGCTCCTGGTCGAGCGCGGGACGCTGACCCGGCGCGCGGTGCCGGACGCCGCCCACCCACGATCGTTCGCGGAGGAGTACCGCCAGCACGTCGCTGACGCCCGCGGCTCCACCGTCGCCTACCTGCTCAAGGACCTCGGCTACCTCGAGTAGCCAGCCCGCGGCCGGCCCATTCCTGCACTGAAATGAGAATCGCCCACGCGCTGGTCGGTTTGCCCCATTCCTCTTCCGGGGGGGTGGCGACCGCCGGCATAATCCTGCACAGCAGCTCATGCCGGCTGGCGCCGTCACCCCGGAAGAGGAGAATCGGGCAAAACGGGGCAGTATGGGGCTTCTTGTGAGGTCCTCCGCCGTACTGTGCAGAGTTAGTCCGGTATACCGGACTAACTCTGCACAGTGCAGGATTAGGCCGGCGCGCGGCACCGCCCCAAAGGCAAAAATCCGGCGAACCGCAGAGTGCTGTGCTGTTCACTATCCGTCCGCGCCTTGGCGATTTTCTGAGCAGTCCGGTATTTCCAGACTGAGCCTGCACAATGGGCGGTGGCGCGCGCCTTGTGTGGCGGATTGGTCAGAAGGGCCAGAGGTCGGCGCGGATGTGCGGCATCACCTGGGTGGTGTCGTCGGGGCCGATCAGCTCGGCGAGCACGAGCTCGAGCGTCTCCGGGTCACCGACCATGGGATCGACCGTGAGGGACTTACTACCGAAGGGGCGAGCCGCACCCTCCGGGTCCCGGCGGAACCACATCACGGTGACCTGGGTCGTGGACATATCCTCTGGCAGCCGGTAGCGGACCAAGAACACCTGCACGCCGTCGTCGGTAGGGCGGGGGGCACGCTCGATCCAGAAATGCACCTCGCGGCGATCGAGCCCCTCGTTGCGCCGCATCTTGACTACCAGGGCCCTCGCCCCCCTTCCGGATTGGGACCAGGATATGCCGATGGTTGTGACCGATCTCGCTTGGATCGCGGCCGGCGGCGCCCTCGGCGCGCTCGCCCGTTACGGCGTCACCGTGTGGGCGGTCGCTCGATTCGGGTCGGGATTCCCGATGGGAACCTTGACCGTGAACGTCACGGGCTCATTCCTGTTGGGCTTGGCGGCGACGCTGCTCGCCGCTAAGGCCCGCGTGCCGGTGGCCACCCGCCCGTTCTTCACGGTTGGCTTCCTGGGGGCCTACACCACGTTCTCGACCTTCGCGTTCGACACCGTCGCCCTGTGGGGGCGCTCAGCGCCGATCGGCGTCGTCAACGCGCTGCTCAACAACGCGTTCTCCCTGGCAGCCGCCCTGTTCGGCGTCGCCGTCGCCCGCCTGATAACCCGATAACCCGTGCGACCGGTCAATGCTCCTGGAGGTAGCCGAGATCCTTCAGGATCACGGCGGCCATGTTCGGGACCCGGGAGCATCCGGGGCGCATGTCCGGGCCTTCTGAGTAGTAGCGCCTCAGCGCTTCGGCGAACTGGATGGGGTCGCGGGGCGCCTCGCCTGTTTCCAAGAGGGTGAGCGCCGTTTCCAGCTCGCTCTTCGCGAGCGAGTCTCGCCAGAGCCGGCCCTTCAGGGAGATCGCGGCGTCGTCCACGCCCGTGACCTCGAGGACCGAGTCCCCGGCGAGCGAAGGCACAGTCGCACCCCCCGCATACCGTGTACGCACGTCGTCCCACTCCAGAGCCATTCCTTAGGACTTTAACCTCCGCGGGCGAGCACACAACCCGCGGTCGACTGCCCGACTCTTGCTGATCGGCTACCTTCCGCCTACTTGCCAATTACGCCGCGCGAGTTCACCATAGATGCTGTCTCCCCCAGACGGCTGCCGGCATCGTCAGGTCGTGCTCACGTCGGGAATGCGAGCGCGGCTGGCGACACGCGGGCTGGTGGGCCACGAACGGCAAGACTCCGCCTGCCTGCACGCGCCCATTGCGCGTGACGGGCCCCGTGTCCCGTGTCGACGTCTTCCGGCCTCGTGAACAGGGGCCGAACCGGGGAGGGACCCCCATTGGCAGCATTCCGGCGCTTCCACGTCATGCTCATCTTGGCAGCATTTGCGGCGCTTACGCTCGGCGAGACCGCGGGAGCGGCAGAAGGTGAGCCCGCGCCGCTGAGGATCGTCACCTCGTTCGCCGTCGAGTCGCTGGACCCGGTGGACCAGGGGTTCTGGTTCCCCGAGTTCGGCGCGGCCGAGACCCCGATGCGCGTGCTGCCCGATGGCGGGGTGGGGCCTTGGCTGCTCGAATCGCTCGACCAGGCCGACGGCACCCATTGGGCGTTGCGGCTCCGGCCGGGCATGACCTTCCAGAACGGCAGACCGGTGGACGCCGAGGCGCTCGCCGCCACGATGAGCCGCCAGCTGGAGCTGTCGCCATCCGCGCAGGCGGAGCTTCCCGGCACGGGCGTCGAGGTGACCGGCGATCTGGAGGTCACCCTGACCACGCCCACGCCGAACGCGACGGTACCCCACGTGCTGGCCGACGAGGCGGTGTTCCCCGTCTACGACGTCGAGGCGGTGGAGGCTGCGGAAACAGTGGGAGAAGGCTACGAGCGGCTGGCCGGCGAGGGGATCTTCACCGGGCCCTACGCCGTGACCAGCCTGGACGAGCAGGAGCTCGTGCTCGACCGGTACGAGGGCTACTGGGGCGGCATGCCACCGCTGCCAGGAGTCACCGTGCGCTTCGTGGAGGACGCGCAGGCGCGGATCTTGGCGGTCCAGAACGGCGAGGCGGACCTCGCGCTGTACGTGCCGATCGAGGCCAAGCGCGCGCTCGAGGGCCGGTCCGACGCGCTCTTCCTCACCGCCCCCGCCGGGAAAGAGACGGTCACCATGCCGTTCAACGTGACGAGGGCTCCGTTCGACGACGCGGCGGTCCGCCGCGCGTTCAGCCTGGGGATCGACTACCGGTCCCTGGCCACCGACGTCATGGACGGCGCCTACGACGTCGCCGAGAGCATGTACCCGACGGTGTACCCGTTCGCGGTCGCCAACCAGAAGACCGATCCCGCGCGGGCGCGGTCCCTGCTCGATGAGGCCGGCTGGCGGCCCGGTGATGACGGTGTGCGGGCCAAGGACGGCGACCGGTTGGAGGTCGTGCTGCTGACCTATCCCCAGCAACCCGACCTGCAGCCCTTGGCGATCGCGGTCCAGGCGCAGCTCGCGGAGATCGGCTTCGACGTCGAGATCCGCCAGGTCGAGGACATCATGGCTACCCAGCAAGACCCAGCGGCGTGGAACGCCGCGATGATCTTCTCCGGGACCACCGACTTCACCGGGTCGCCCGAGTCCTACCTGCGCCGCTACCTGATCACCGGTGGGGACCGCAACGACGGGGGCGTCACCAACCCTGAGCTGGACGAGCTCTCCGCCCGCCTCGTGTCGACGTTCGAGACGCCCGCGCGGCACGAGCTGCTCGCGCGGGTCCAGGAGATCGTCGTCGAGGAGGAGGCGTACCTCGCGGTCGCCGCGCTCAAGCGGTTCCCGGTGGTGGCCTCCCCCGCGTACCGCGACTACGTGCCCTCGTCCTCGCTCAACCACGTCACCTTCGAGACGAGGCCCGCGTCATGACCGCCGCCAGGCGAGCCTCGCTGGCACGCCTCATCGCAGTGGGGATCGTGGTCACCACGGCGAGTGGCGCAGGCCAGCGGGCGGAGGCCGCGGCCGGACCCGAGCCGTTGCGCATCCTCAACTCGTTCAAGGCCGAGGCGATCGACCCGGCCAAGCCCGGAGCCCACTGGTGCTACGAGTTCGCGTACTGCGAGTACCCGATGCAGGCGGCCGACGAGGGAGGGCTGGAGCCATGGCTGCTCTCCTCGCTGGACCCCGTCGACGAGCTGACCTGGCGCCTGACGGTACGCCCGGGGATCACCTTCCAGAACGGCAGGCCCGTCGACGGTGAGGCGCTCGCCGCGAGCCTGCAACGACAGATTGACCTTTTTGCCCAGGTCACACCCTTCTTGCCGGGCGCGACCGCGGAGGCGGCCGGAGCGCGGGAGGTGCTGCTGCGGACGAGCAAGCCAACCGCCATCGTGCCGGCGCTGCTCGCCGAGCGCTCACTGTTCCCGGTCTACGACGTCGCAGCGGTCGAGCGCGTGCTCGCCGGCGGCGAGGATCGCGACCTGGCCGGGGCTGGCATCTTCACCGCGCCGTACGCCGTCACCGAGCTCACCGCGGACCGGCTCACGCTGGAGCGTTACGACGGCTACTGGGCCGGGATGCCAGCCCTGCCGGGCATCGAGGTGCGCTTCGTCACCGATCCCCAGGCCCGCATCCTGGCGGTGCAGAACGGAGAGGCCGACATCGCGCTGTACCCGCCGAGCGAGGTACAGGACACGCTGGCCGGGCGCGACGACATCTTCCTCCGCCGCCAAGAGGTGGCACAGGAGACGCTCCGGCTGGCTCCCAACGTGGGGCAGCCGCCGCTCGACGAGCTGGCGGTCCGCCGGGCGGCCGCGCTCGCGGTCGACTACGAGGCGCTGGCACAGGACGTCATGGGCGGGCTGTACGACGTGGCCCAAGGGATGTACCCGTCCGACCACGACTACTCGCTCGTCACCCAACGCACCGACCCCGCCGAGGCCGAGCGCATCCTCGACGAGGCTGGCTGGGTGGAAGGCGCCGGCGGCGTGCGCGCTCGCGACGGGCAGCCCCTCCAGCTCATCCTGCTGACCTATCCCCAGCAGCCCGACACGGCCACGCACGCGGTGGCTGTGCAAGACCAGCTCGGACGGGTCGGGTTCGACGTGTCGATCCGCCAGGTCGAGGACGTCAACGCCACGATCACCGAAGAGCCTTGGGTGCCCCCGCCCGGAAGTCCGGTCGCATTCGGCTGCGCTTGCATCCCCGCTCGCGGCGTTGCGCCTCGCTTACATAGCCTGGCGGCTATGCGCGCTCGCCGCGCCTTGCGAGCAGGGCGCAATCGCACCCTCGATGCGGACCGTCCTTCCGGTTGGGAGCACCAGGGTTGGGACATCGCGGTGATCTTCAACGGCACGCTGTCGCTGACCGCCGACCTCAAGCCGTTCCCGGTGGTCGTCGGGCCCGCCTACCAGGGCTACGAGGTGTCGCCAGTCCGCCGCCTCGTCACCTACCAGACGGCGCCGGCCTCGTGAGGGGCACGCTGAGAGTGGTCGCCGCTCGCCTGGGGCAGGGCCTGGCCGCGGCGTTGGGCGCCAGCGTCCTGGTGTGGGCGTTGCTGCCGCTGGCTCCCGGGGATCCCGCGAGGCGGGTGCTCCAGGCGCGTGGGATAGGCGATCCTCAGCCGGTCGAGATCGAGGCGGCACGGGTCGAGCTGGGCCTCGACCAGCCGCTGCCGGTCCAGTACGCGCGGTGGCTGGGCCGGGCGGTGCGGGGAGACCTGTCCGAGTCGTACGAGTCCGGGCAGCCGGTCCTCGAGGAGCTGCGGACGCGGCTGCCGGCGACGGCCCTGCTCGCGGTCACGGCCATCGCGATCGCCGGGCTCGGCGCGCTACCCGCGGCGCTGCTCGCCGCCGCCTACCGGGGCCGGTGGCCGGACGCGCTGCTGCGGGGGCTGTCGCTGGTCGGCGCCGCGCTGCCGGCCTTCCTGGTCGGGCTGTTCGCGCTGCAAGTGGTGGTGCTCGGGCGGGGATGGGGCCGCGCCCTCTCGGACGGCTCGCCGGGCCAGGTCTGGCTGCCGGCGCTCGTGCTCGCGCTGGCCCGGATCGCGGACTGGTCGCGCCTGCTGCGCGCGAGCCTGCTGGAGTCGCTCGAATCGGGCTTCATCCTGGTCTCGGTCGCGAGAGGCGCCAGGAGGCTGCGCGTGCTGGTCCGCCACGCGCTCCCCAACGCGCTGCTGCCCTTCCTCACCGCGGTCGGCGTCGGCGTCGGGGCGCTGCTTGGCGGGACCCCGATCGTGGAGGCGGTCTTCACATGGCCCGGGATCGGCAGCTACGTGGTCTCGGCCATCAACGCCCGTGACCTGCCCGTCATCCAGGGCTTCGCGGCGCTCGCCGCGATGGCGTACGTGGCCACGAGCGTCGCGGTGGATGTCCTCGGCGGGCTGCTCGACCCGCGCACGAGAAAGGCCAAGACGTGACCGCTCCGGTGATGAACCCTCGCCGGCTCGTGCCAGCAACCTGGACACGCCACCGGGCCGAGCGAACGGGCGTGGCGGTCCGCAGGGGAGTGCTGCGCCGCCTCGCCGCCCACCCGACCGGCCGGGCCGGCCTGCTGCTCACCGGGGCCTTGATCGCCGCCGTGCTGGTCGGGCCGCTCGTGATCGAGCACTCGCCGACGGCGATCGACCTGGCGCGGAAGCTGCGGGCCCCCGATGGCGCGAACCTGCTCGGCACGGACCAGTTCGGCCGCGACCAGCTCGCGCGGGTACTGGAGGGGGGACGCCGGTCCTTGGGCGCGGCGGCGCTGGTGATGGTGGGGGCGATGGGCATCAGCCTGACGATCGGCGTCACGGCGGGGATGGCGGGCCGGCTCCTCGATGCCGTGGCGATGCGCGTCGTCGATGTCCTGCTCGCCCTGCCGGGGCTGATCCTCGCGCTGGCGGTCGTCGGCGTGTTGGGGCCCAGCTTCACCAACCTGATGCTCGCCATGGTGATCTCCTCCTGGGCCTACTACGCGAGGCTCGCGCGCAGCTACGTGCTCGCGGCGCGGCAGCGCGGCGACATCATGGCCGCCCGCATGGCCGGCATCGGCTGGCCGCGGATCGTCGCAGGGCACATCGTCCCCGCGGTGGCGACGCAGCTGATCGTGGTCGCCACGCTCGATCTCGGCGGTGTCATCGTCGCGATCGCCAGCCTGTCGTTCCTGGGCCTCGGGGTGCAGCCTCCCGACGCCGAGTGGGGCGCGATGCTCTCGGAGTCGCGCCTGTTCTTCTCCACGGCTCCCTGGCTGCTCGCGGCCCCGGCAACCGCGATCCTGCTCGCCGTCACCGCCGCGAACCTCATCGGCGACGCGCTGCGCGACGTCGCCGCGCCTGGCCGCGAGGGAACGGGATGACCACCGAGCCCGTGCTCGCCTACCGACGGGTGAGCGTGGTCTATCCCGGGGGCGCGTGGGCCGCCCGCGACATCGACCTCGTCCTGGGCGCCGGGAGCTGCCTCGCGCTGGTCGGGGAGTCGGGCTGCGGCAAGACGACCATCGCCCGCGCGGCCGTGGGGATCCTGCCTGAGGGCACGAGGGTGGAGGGGTCGATCCGGGTGTGCGGCGCCGAGGTCGCCGGGGCGTCTCGCAGCGTGATGCGCCAGCTGCGCGGCCGGGCGATCGGGTACGTCGGGCAAGACCCCTACGAGGCCTGCAACCCCCTGCACCGTGTCGGGCGCCACGTCGCCGAGGCCTGGCTGGCCCATGGACGGCGCCCGCCCCCAGGAGCGGTCTCCAGGCGGCTCGGCAGCCTCGGGATCCCGAGCCCGGACGTCACCGCCAAGCGCTACCCACATGAGTGGAGTGGGGGGATGCTGCAACGGGCCACGATCGCCGCGGCCTCAGCGCACGTCCCTCCCGTCATCGTCGCCGACGAGCCGACTACCGCCTTGGACGCGGACCGGGCGGACGCCGTGCTCCGAGACCTCCGCGCGACCGGCGCGGCCGTGCTCCTGGTCAGCCATGACCTCGCGGCCGTCGCCGGGCACGCCGAGCAGGTGGCGGTGTGCTACGGGGGGCGGATCGTCGAGATCGGGCCCGCGCACGCCGTGATGGGCGATCCCCGCCACCCCTACACCCGCGCGCTGCTCACCGCGACGCCCCGGCTCGGATGCGGGTTGCCGACGCCATTGCCCGGCGCCCCACCGCTCCCGACCGACCACAGGCGCCGCTGCCCGTTCACCGATCGCTGCCCTGAGGCGGTCGATGCGTGCGAGCAACAGGTGCCTCCCCTGGTCGGCGGTGTCGCATGCCTGCGCCGGTGACCTTCCCGCTCGTCGCCGGTGGGCTGGTCAAGCGCTACGGCCGCGGGTCCAAGCAGGTCACGGCCGTCGCGAACGCCTCGCTGCGGCTAAGGGCCGGCGAGATCGTCGGCATTCACGGCGCGTCTGGCTCGGGCAAGTCGACGCTGCTGCGGCTACTCGCGGGGGTCGAGCGGCCCACCGCGGGCACGGTGCGGCTCCAAGGGCGGGCCACCGACGCGCGCCGGCCACACCCCGCTCCCGGGGCCGCCATGCCGATCCTGCAGGACCCCGTAGGAAGCCTGGACCCGCGCTGGCCGATCTGGCGCTCCATCACCGAGCCCTTGACGGCTCCCCATCGCCCGCGCCGCCCAGCTCGGTCCGAGCGCCGTGAGCTCGCCGCGCGGCAGCTCGCCACCGTGGGCCTGCAGGGCATCGATCTCGACGCCCTGCCAGGCGAGCTGTCACGGGGGCAGTGCCAGCGGGTGGCGATCTTGCGAGCCCTGGTCGCCGAGCCGGCCGTCGTCCTCGCCGACGAGCCCACCTCCGCGCTGGACGTGTCCGTATCCGCGGGCATCCTCCACCTGCTCGCGGGCATGGCCGAGCGCGGCGCCGCCCTTGTCGTCGTCAGCCACGACCTGGCGATGCTCGACGTGCTCTGCCACCACCTCCTCCCGATGCACGCGGGCCACCTCGGGCAGCCGCCGTAAGTTGTGTGGAGGATCCGCGCGATATACCGCGCGGATCCTCCACACAAGGTCCAGCGATAAGGATGGATGCGCGCATGCCGTTCTACGCCCTGTTCTATACGGTTGCTGACGATTACCTCACCCGCAGAGCGGCCTTCCGGGAGCATCACCTGCGGCTGGCTCGGGACGCGCATGAGCGTGGAGAGCTGGTCCTGGCCGGCGCCCTTGGCGACCCGCCCGATGGTGCCCTGCTGGTGTTCCGAGCGGCCGACCCCGCGATCGTTGAGGCCTTCGCCACGCAAGACCCATACGTGACCAACGGGCTGGTAACGAGCTGGGAGGTCCGCCCATGGACGGTCGTAGTCGGTGATACCTCCTAGGCCGTCACGACGTGGATGTTGAACGGGCTGTTGCCGATGACGCCCCACATGCGCAGCCATAAGGGGAGGTACATCTCGGTCCCACGTGCGGTGGAGATGTCTCCCAGGTCCATGATGTCCTCATCTGGCCAGCCGAAGCTCCGTAGCAGATCTGCGACCTCGCGTTTCGCGTCCGCGTCGTTGCCGGAGACGAAGACGGTGTGATGCTCGGGCACGAGGCCGGGCTCCACCATGACGTTGCAGTTGATGGTGTTGAGGGTCTTGACCACGCGGGCGTCGGGATGCGCCGCCTGGACCTGCTCGCCGAGGCTCTTGGTGTTGCAGACCGTGAGCGTGGGCGGCATGCCCGCGCTCATGTCAAGGGGGTTCGCGATGTCGATGAGAACCTTGCCGGCGAGGTTGGCGGCTCCCGCCGCGTCCAATGCCTTCAGCGTCGACGCGCCTGCTGTGGCGTTGACGACGACCTCGCCGAAGGCCGCGGCATCGGCGAACGAGCCCTCGGCCGCGGAGGGGCCGGCCGTCGCGACCCATTCACGAGCTTTGGCGTTGCCCGCCTCACGCGACCCCATCATCACCTCGTGCCCGATCGCCACGAGCTTGCCGGCGATGGCGTGACCGACCATCCCAGTCCCTAGTACGCCGAATCTCACGAGTACCTCCCCGTGCCGGTATCTATGCCGAATCGTTTGCAGGTTACCGCCGGGACAGGACCGCGTGGATGCCAGCAGGGCACCGCCGTGTAGCATGGCGTTCGCTCGAATCTCACGCCGATGCGCCGCCGCTCCGAGAGAGGTGCCCGACATGAGCGAACACGACGGTGAGAAGACGCTTTCGGTGCTCCGCGGGATCTGGAGCGCTCGAGCGCAGACCAGCGCCGACATCGACGAGGTTTGCGGCAATACCAAGGTGTGCAAGAACATGGCGAACGTCGGATTCCACGAAGCGGGCGATGATCTCCGCGCCGCCTGGAAGGCCAAGCTCGAGCGCGAAGGCAAGCTGCATCCCGAGGGTGAGAGTGTGCGAGACCTCGTGCTCGGGTCGTCGGAGCCAACACGGTAGGAGACCGCTTTCGTGAACTACCCGAACTCCGTCGGTGAGCTGACTCAAGACTTGCGGCAAGGCAGTTACCTGGCGGATCGGGGGCTCGCGACGGCGGTCTTCGTGGCCTTGTCACTGCAACGCCCCATCTTGCTCGAGGGCGAGGTGGGAGTCGGCAAGACCGAGATCGCCAAGGTGCTGGCCTCGGTCTACGGGCGCGAGCTGATCCGCCTCCAGTGCTACGAGGGGATAGACACGAACCAGGCGCTCTACGAGTGGGACTACGCGCGCCAGCTCCTTCACATCCGGGCGTTGTCTGAGCGTGACGTCACCGACGAGGAGGCGGTCGAGAAGCTGTTCGGGCCGAAGTTCCTCTTGGAGCGCCCGCTGCTGCGGGCGATCCGCGCGGGCGACCAGGCCGTGCTGCTGATCGACGAGGTCGACCGCGCCGACGACGAGTTCGAGGCGTTCCTGCTGGAGCTGCTCTCAGACTTCCAGATCAGCATTCCCGAGGTGGGAACGATCAAGGCGGAGCGCGCGCCCTTGGTGGTGCTCACCTCCAACCGCACTCGCGAACTGCACGACGCGCTCAAGCGGCGTTGCATGTACCACTGGATCGGCTACCCGGCGCCCGACCGTGAGGTCGAGATCGTGACCGTGCGAGAACCCGGTGTGTCGCGCGCGCTCGCTCGCAAGGTGGTCGAGGCGGTCAACCGCCTGCGTGAGATGGATCTCGCGAAGCCGCCAGGGGTCGCGGAGACCATCGACTGGGCGCGTACGCTCGACTTTCTCGGTGAGACCGAGTTGACCCCGGACGTCGCCGAGATCACCCTCGGCTCGGTCGTGAAAGAGCGTGACGACCTGGACCTGGTGCGGGACAACCTCGAGGAGGTTACGTCCGGTGCGTGACACCTCCTGATGCCAGACGGGAATCATGGGCTCGTCTCGGTGCTCGTCAGCTTCGGGCGGGCGTTGCGCGCCGAGAAGATCGCCGTCGGATCGGGCGACATCCTGACGTACTGCGAGGCGATGGTCCCGCTGGACCCGACGGACCTCGTCGACCTGTACTGGGCCGGGCGGACCAGCCTCATCACCCGCCGCGACGACATCCCGATCTACGACGAGGTGTTCCGCAGCTTCTTCTTGGGGGCGAGCAACCCCGTTCAGGAGCTGCTGCAGATCAGGGCGCAGTCCGACTCCGAGGGTGAGACGGCGTTCGAGATCCCCGCCACCGACCCTGGCGACGAGGAGCCGGAGGAGACGCTGCTCGGGCTGATGGCCTCGAACGTCGAGACCCTCAGGCACAAGGCCTTCGCCGCCTGCACGCAAGAGGAGCTGGAGGCGCTCCGGCGCATCATGGCGCGCATCCGCCTGACTCCTCCCAAGCGCCGCACCCGTCGTACCAAGACCGCGTACTCGGGACGGCGCCCCGACCTTCGCCGCACCGTCCGCGAGTCGATGCGGACGCATGGTGAGATGGTCGAGCTGTACTGGCGCCAGCGACGTGTACGCCTGCGCCCGTTGATCCTCATCCTCGACATCTCGGGCTCGATGGCCGACTACTCCCGGTGCCTGCTCCAGTTCGCGTACTCCGCGAAGCGCGCGGCGCAGAAGGTCGAGGTGTTCTGCTTCGGGACCCGCCTGACCTGCGTCACCAAGCCGTTACAGACGCGCAGCCCGGACGACGCGCTGGCGCAGGCCGCCAAACTGGTCGTCGACTGGGAGGGTGGAACCCGCATCGGCGACTCGCTCGACGCGTTCGTGCGCAACTGGGGACGGCGCGGCATGTGCCGCGGCGCGGTCGTAGTGATCTGCTCGGACGGGTTGGACCGAGGCGACCCAGAGGTGCTCGCCAAGGCGATGGAGCGATTGGCTCGCCTGTGCCACCACATCGTGTGGATGAACCCGCATAAGCGTGACAACCCCAACTACCGACCGCAGACGCTGGGCATGATGGTGGCCCAACCCCATATCGACGTGCTGCTGTCCGGCCACGACCTGAGCAGCTTGGAGGAGCTCGCCGAACTGCTCCCCAAGCTGGGCTAGTAAGGAGCTACTCGTGAGATGGAGCGTGGGAATCGAAGCCGAGGGCGACCGCGTCATGACGGTCGAGGAGATCGTCGAGCTGGCCGACGCGGTCGCCGCCTCCGGTGGTATCGCGTCCGGGATCGGCACGAACCGCTACGGCGCGCAGGTCGTCGTGTTCGCCGACACCCGCGACGAGGCGATCTCCAAAGGTACCGAGGAGTTCACCGTGGCCGTGCAGAAGGCGGGGCTCCCCGTGTTCCCGATCACGCGCGTCGAGGCCACCAGCGAAGACGAGGAGCTCTGAGGCGCGGCGGCCGATTTGCCAGCTTCGGAAACGCGTGGAGGGGGTTATTCCTTGGGTTTGGAGCGGTGAGGCGTCGAGTGCGCACTCGTCGGCGACCTGGCGACCACGTCTCCGGGCGATTCGTGCATCCAGGTGAGGTACGTTCCATTCATGACGACTCCCGCCTTTGCCGCCGAGACCGAGCGCAAGCTCTCCCAGCTGGACAACGATGTCCTCGCGATCTATGGGCTGCTGAAGACGATCACAAAGACGCAGGTTGACCACGGCGAGCGCCTCAACGCCCTGGGCTCCAGCCTCACGACGATCGCGGCCGTACAGAAGCGACAGGGCAACCGGCTCGACGGCATAGACGTCACGCTCGCACAGATGGACTCCCGGCTCGATGGGGTCGACTCGCGGCTCGATGGGGTCGACTCGCGGCTCGATGGGGTCGACTCGCGGCTCGAAGGCATGGATGCGAAGCTCGAGACGATCATCGCGATGTTGGGCGAACCCAGGTCCTTAGGGTCTGGGCACGGATAACGTGGTTGGCCGGCCCGAATCTCGCGTTGACTCACCGAACTCCGACTTAGGGGAGTATGCCCCCCCAAGTCGGAGTTCGGGGCTCGACCGCGCCCGACGACCGCC
>Ga0187893_10011136_pt1 | contig 13147 bp, 18 predicted proteins | sample MA1701074metaG_FD_139574 | JGI IMG/M metagenome (GOLD analysis project Ga0187893, IMG submission 139574) | White microbial mat communities from a basaltic lava cave in the Kipuka Kanohina Cave System on the Island of Hawaii, USA - MA170107-4 metaG ...
GATCGCCTCGAATCGGCAATCGACGACTGCTGTCAGGAGCAGCGACTCGTCGCCTGAATCTGACCCGTCTGAATTTGACTTATTTGCAATAAAATCCTTGGGATAAGAACTCTAGTGTCGGCGGCGCTCGAATCGGGCAGAATGCTTTCGCGGAACAGCGCTCCGGACAATCAGTCCCCGAAAGTCGTTCGTGCCCCACCGGAAATGCAAGTGGTTAGGGATCGGCCCACACCACACCACCTCAGTGAGATGCGACTTTACAACAGCCGAGCGCCGGGTTCGGACTGCCGCCGGAAATGCTTGACCTTTCGGCGATGGCCAAAATGGTTGGCTGCCCTTTGGGAAGGATAAAGTGGCACTCGCTGCCATGCATGCTTCAAATCACAACAGAGGCACGACGGTAAGAGTGCTAGGTGTCAGTCCTCCTCCGCCGTGAGCAGCCGCAGACTATTTCACGTGGCTAGGTGGGGAAGATCGGTTTATGGGACAAGCGGAACGAGTTTCTGTTGAAAGACGTGACGGCGATCGAGCTGGCTTTAGACAGCGCATTGCGAAAGCAGTTGCTGGACCTGCTGCAAGGCTTCGGCTATCAGATGACCGGAAGCGGCGCGATGGTTGTGGCGACGGGCCCGGAAAACCGGTTGATGGTGACCGCGGCGGACATGGGGTCATTGGGAATTCGCCGGGTCACGTTTTCGTTACAGCGGAGCGTGGCGGGAGAGATGCGGCAGTCGTTTGGGAGGTCGAGTTTGCTGGTGAGTCCGCGAGACGAGGCGGTTTGGAGCTTTTAACGTCGACCGGCTGCGTGGTAGTCTGAGCCGCAACCGTAGGGAGCGGGGGTGACGAACTCCGGTTAAGGCCGGGCTGCAAAGCAATAGAGCGAAGCGCGGGTCCGCACGTAGATTGCGCTGCCGCTGATGGCCGGCGTGGCATAGCTCTCGTCCTGGAGATCATTCACTGCGAGTATCTCCCACTGGGGCGCGGCCCTCAGAATCGTCAACTTGCCCTCCTCACTCAAAACGAGAATCTTGCTGTCAGCGGCCACCGGCTGGGCCCAATGCTCACCAGGCGCCTTTTCTGTGCGGCCTTGCTTGAGAAGTTCACCCGAGCCCGGATCGATGGATGTGATGATGCCGCCGGACCGAACCATATACAGCACGTTGCCATAGAAGACAGGCGCCGGAACGTAGGGGAGATTTCTCTTGACGCGCCACCGAACCGCGTTCGCCGGAAGTTGTCCCTTTGTGTCGCTGAGGCGGATCGCCATGAGACCGTAGTCTCCGGAGCCGAACGAGCGGGCCGCGTTCCATTCCGCCGGATCGATGAACTCGTTGCGATCCGCGTCGATCCAGCCGAAATGCTCGGCCCACGACGGATCGCGGAACTCATCGCGCGAGACGCGCCCGTCGCGGTTGAGATCGAATTGAGCAGCCATGGCCTCATAGGTCGACATCCACGACTCATCGTGGCCGCGGGCATGCACGAATAATGTGTCGCCGTCGATCACGGGCGAGCCCATGGCGCCTTCGGAGGCGATCGGGACCCACCAGCGGCGCTCACCCGTGGCGAGGTAATAGGAGTCGATTCGGGTTGAGCCAACGACGATCACCTCGGTCTGCTTTTTGGGTCGTTCATAGAGGATGGGGACCGCCCATCCGATGGTCATCCCAGGACGTTCGGTTCTCCAACGTTGCCGGCCAGCCTCTTTGTCTACCGCAACCAGGAAAGAGCCTGCCTGTTGATCGCAGTTCAGAATGACGAGGTCCCCCGCGACGATCGGCGACGACGCCATGCCGTAATAGTTTTGAAAGGGACCGAGGGGATGGCGCCAGCGTTCCTTGCCCTCGAAGGTGTATGACACAAGTCCGAGGTCCGGAAAGAACGCATAGACGTTCTTGTCGTCCGCCGCCGCGGTTGGCGAAGCGGCATCGTTCGCCTTGTAGATCTTGTGTGATCGCTTGCGCTGGATTTCGCGCCGCCACAGCTCCCGCCCTGTGCGCGCGTCCAGGCTGAGCGTAACGAGGTTCTCCCCATCTCTGGCGGTGAGAAGACGCGATTTCCAGCCACGATCGGCGATGACCGTCCGAACGGCACGGAGGCCTTCCATACGACGTTCTTCGAAGGTCCGAATTCGATGGGAAGCCCGGCGGAGGCGGAGTTGACGGCCGACCCGTTGGGATCCCTGAACCGCGGCCAGTCGGCGGCGGAAACGGTAAAGAAGACTACAAGCAGGAAAAGCGGCTTCATGCCAATTCGCATGAAGTGAGAATTATAGCAGCGGCGGCGCTCGAGCTCCGTAAACTCCATTACAATCACATTCATGCCCCGAAAAGTTCTGCTCGTGATCGGTGACGCCATTGAGGCCATGGATACGCTATATCCGTATTTTCGAGTCCAGGAAGACGGTTACCAGATCGTCGTAACGGCGCCCGAAAAGCGCGTCTATCACATGGTTATGCACGAAATTCCACCCGGTTGGGACGTCACGTGCGAGGGGCCGAGTTACCATCTGGCTTCCGACATTGCCTTTCGCGACGTCGATCCGGACGAGTACGTGGGGCTGTTCCTGTCTGGTGGCCGGGCGCCGGAGTATTTGCGCTACAACCAGGACCTGATGCGGATCGTGAAACATTTCTTCGATAGGAAAAAGCCGGTCGCGGTGGTTTGCCACGGCGCCGAGATCGTAGCCACGGCCGGTGTAGTGGAGGGGAAGCGTATGGCAACCGTGCCCAAATGCCAGTTCGACATCGAAGTGTGCGGAGCGACTTTCGTGAACGAGCGCTGTGTGCGCGATGGAAACATGGTCAGCGGTCGCACCTGGCATGATAACCCTTGGTTCGTGGGAGAGTGGATGCGTATGCTGAACCTGTATTGTGCGAATCAAGCAGGCGGGGGATAATCCTGAAATGCGAGTTCTCAATCTGATCTTAGTGGTGTTGCCGTTACTCGGGCAGGTGAAGTTCCCGGACACCTATCCCCCGTTAAACGACGTCGCGATGGATAACCGCGTCGCGACTCCCATGCGCGACGGGGTGACGCTCTACGCCGATGTGTACCGTCCGGCGAAGCCCGGGAAGTATCCCGTGATCCTGAGCCGCACGCCGTACTCAACAGAACGCGCTCCAAACTCCTACGACGCAGCAGTGTTCTTTGCGCAACGCGGGTATGTTTTCGTCTACCAGGATGTGCGGGGAAGGCACGAGTCGGAGGGCAAGTGGGAACCGTTCCGCAATGATATCGAGGACGGTTATGACACCATCGAATGGGCGGCGAAGCAGGATTGGTCGAACGGCAAGGTAGGGATGCAGGGCGGATCCTACCTGGGGCATGTGCAATGGCGCGCGGCGATGGGACGGCCGCCTCACCTGGTGACGATCTTTCCCGCTGTGGCGGCGACCAGCCTTTACCACGACTGGATCACCCTCAACGGCGGTTGGCGGCTTTCTTTCAATTTTGGGTGGGGACCGGTGCGGCAGGAGTCGCGAATCATGCAAAACACGGGAATGCATACGATGGTGGGCGGCCCGGATGCGTTGAGCTTCGACAAGCTTCAGTGGCATTTGCCGCTCACCAGCATGCAGCAGCTAGCGGGCCGTAATGCACAGTTCTACAAAGATTGGCTGGCCCACCCCGACTACGACGCCTACTGGAAAAAGATCAATGCCGAGGAAGTGGTGGATCAGATCGGAATCCCGGTCCACACCTTCGGCGGATGGTTCGATATCTTCAGCCAGGGAACCTTGCGCGGATACGCCTTGATGAGCAAGAAGGGCGCGACCGAGACGGCGCGCCGGAAGAGCCGGATGGTGATTGGAGCGTGGGGGCACGGGTCATCGCAAAAGTATGGAGATCTGGATTTCGGCGCTCACGCACACGTCAACATGCACGGACTCGAGCTGCGATGGTTTGACCACTGGTTAAAGGGCATCGATAACGGACTGGATCGCGAGCCGCCGGTGACCTTGTTCGTGATGGGGCGCAACCAATGGCGGCAGGAGAATGAGTATCCGCTGGCGCGGACCGAGTATCGAAAACTGTATCTGGCCTCTGGACGCCGCTTGACCTGGCAGGCTCCGAAGGATGCCGAGAAACCGGACGTCTATCGGTACGATCCCGACAATCCTGTGCCGAGTCTCGGTGGGAACAACTGCTGCGGCACGCCAACGCCGGCGGGTCCGAAGGATCAACGGCCAGTCGAGAGCCGTGGCGACGTGTTGAGCTATACGTCGGACTTCTTGACGGAGCCCTTGGAAGTCACTGGCCCCGTGAAAGTGGTGTTGCATGCGTCCTCGGATGCGGTGGATACCGACTTTGTCGCAAAGCTCGTGGATGTCTATCCGGATGGGCGCGCGCTGAGCATGGCGGAAGGCATCGTTCGGGCACGCTATCGAGAGGGTACCGACAAACCAAGGCCGATAGAGCCCGGGAAGGTGTACGAGTTCACGGTCGATCTGGTGGGAACGAGCGTCGAATTCCAGAAGGGCCACCGGATTCGCGTGGACATAGCAAGCAGCCATTTTCCCCAGTTTGACCGGAATCCGAACACGGGCGATCCGTTCGGAACCACGACCAAAGTGAAGGTTGCCACTCAAACCTTGCACCATTCGGCGCAGCAGGCGTCGCATGTCTTGCTTCCGGTGATCCCGCGATGACACGACGGCAATTGCTCGCAACGCTTCCGTTGGCTGCGGCGGATGCCAACAAGACTCCGATCGTCAATGCAGCCGAGCACGCGTGGGTGATCTACGACAAACGGTTTCCGATCGATCCGGCGCTCGCAACCTGTCCTACGAACCTTCCGAAACATGAGTATTCCGCGGAGCAGATTCTGGCGGATATGCGCTCCTACAACGTCGATCATGTCGTGATTTCGCATGTGTGCTACTACGGGCGCGACAACCGTTATGCGAGCTACTGTGTGAAGCAATACCCGGGAAAGTTTGCCGCCATCGGATTGCTGGTTGGCCATCGTCTGCATTCCCCGGCCGACAAGGAGAATCCGTCGCGTCTGGAACGGCTAGTGAAGGAGGATGGTCTGATCGGACTGCGGTTGAGTCCGATTTACGATCGGGATGTGGTGTGGCTGAACGACCCGGTGTGCTTTCCGCTTTGGAAGAAGGCTGAAGAACTTGGATGCACGTTCAACATTTTCCTGGCGCCTCACCAGGTGAAACAAGTGGGTGGCATGGCAGAGCGGTTTCCAGGAGTGAACGTAGTGATCGATCATATCGCGATGATCGACATCACCAAACCCGACGGCGAAGGATTCGGACCGCTGCTTGACCTGGCGCGATTTCCGAACGTGTACGTACGGACGTCACTGCACAATCCGTCGAAGACCAAGCAGTTGCCCTTCCGGGATGTATGGCCGTTCCTGCGACGGCTTTACGACCGGTACGGTCCGCGGCGGCTGGTGTACGCGAATTTTTACGAGTTGCTGATCATGAAAGAGCTGATCCCTTTTTTCAAATCCGAGGACAAGGAGTGGATCCTGGGCAAGACGGCTCACCGGCTTTACGGTTTAGGGAAAGGGTGATCCATTCCTGACAGCGATTCCGCAGATTCGGTTCCGCAGGTCTAAGCGGACGCCGCGAGATTCTCTCGCAGCACCCGTGGGTGGTGAACCGCAATGCGCCGTAGAGCAATAATCGCGGGCCTCTTCGCTGCTCAAGTTCGCCCTTGGTCAAGCGCTGGCTCGCCATGCGCACGCGTGCGCGCTTCTGCTCCAAACTTTCCTTTACTAAATCTCTTGCCGTATCGCGCTTTATCGGGTGTTGGATACAACGCCACATTAAGGAGTGCTTGCCATGAAGGATTCGTTGAAAACCAGTGACTCGCCCGAGCGGCGACGGGAGCCCCCGCGACGGGGGTTCCTACGCCGCGCGGGCACGGTGGCCGCCGGAGGACTCGCTCCGACCGCCCTGCCAAAACCCATGACTAGCGCGCCCAAGGCGCCAGTACTGAGTCAAGCGGGCACCCGCCCGGGTGAACCCTACTTTTTCCGCATCGAGGCAGCGGCTGCCGCTCGCACCGCCACCGTGCCAGCGCTCAAGGAGGTGTGACATGCCGTTCACCGGTGGGCCCTCTGTGCGAGTCACCCCGAACAGCACGATCGAGATTCGTTGGATCGCCGACTTTATCGGCGACGGCAGAATCGACATCTTCGATAACGCCAACGGCGGAACGCCGGTCGACGTGAAAACGACACCGCTCAAGAATATGGAGCACACGGGCGTCTTCACGATCGGCGGCCTTCTCAAGGCCGACACGAAATACTTCTTCCGGATCACGCACTCGGATCCTACGGGCGCCCGCCCCGACACGCCGTCGTCTCCTGGACCGCGAGCGTGATCGGCTTGGGACGGGTGGACTACGGCACAGCGTCGCCAAACGAGTTCGCAGCGACCGACGCGTTCAACATCACCGACCACAGCATCGCATTGACCGGCTTGTTGCCTGGCACCACCTACCAGGTTCCGGGTGAGCAACCGCCACGCCATCGACGGCGATAGCCTGGCCGAGAAGCTAGGCTCGTTCACCACCAAGCCCGCCGACTCCACGACAGTTACGCTGACCGAGCCCCTGGCGCGGCCGCGCGTGATTTATCCCGAGGACGTAGCCACGCTGAGCGTGATGGTGCGGCGGCAGGGCGCGACTGTTCCCAACATTCCGGTGCGCTTTCGCACCCTCGACAGCGCGGCCGGCGGCGACGCCAACGGGAAGGCGACCATCTGGATGCAGGGAGGCGCCCCCGGCCTGCTTCGGGTGGAGGCCTCCTCGCCCAACGCCAATAACCGGCTGGTGATTCCGGTCGTGGTCCGGGGGTCATGAGGTGGGGCGGGCGGACAAGACCGAAGACGCCGGCCAGGCGGTCGACCGCTGACCACGGAATCAGTCAGCCGATCCGCGACGAACCGATTGGTAAATACTCGATTCTCCCTCGCCACTCATCGGCCGATGTCGCACTGGCAATCAACTCTAGTCATTGACCGCGCAACAGATCTTTGTCTTGCGATACAAGAATTCGGCTAAGATCGGTCGCCCTACGCAAAAGAGAAGCGTCATCCAGCTCTGCAGATCCGTCTTCCTGGGCCGTCAGCACGTCGATTCCTCGAAGGCGCAGCCCAATCGTCACGGCCCGTGGCACGTGGACATCCATGTACAGGGCGACACTCAAAACGAACGCTTCAATTTAGTCAACTTGCGCCGGAAGTCCGGATCGGAAACTTCGAGAGCAAATTTTTCTGCCTCGTCCAAATCGCGCCGGATCTGCGCATCGATGTCGTGTTGGTGTTCGTAATAATAGGTGAGCGCGGCGTGTATTTGAGCGAGTGAAAGGTGTGGGTGCTGGAAGTGAATCTCCTCCGGGCTCCATCCGTGGGCCATCTTGTCGAGCACAACCTCGATGACCTTCACGCGAGTGCCGCCGATCCAAGCAACGCCATGCTCATCCAGTTCGATTTGGGTGGTAAAGACGGCGTTCATGGAGTTCTCTACTGGTTCAAGTATACGCCAGTGTGATTGATTCGCACTCGACAGCGCGGCAAGTGTGGGTTAAGGCGAATCAGAATCAAAAGCACGCTCAAGCCCAATGCAGGGGTCTGCCTCACCGGTTCAAACAAGTGAGCTGGTGCTTCCCAACGTGGGCAGTAATAAGGGGTGGCCCGCGCGGGTCCCCTGGACCCGCTGGCTCATTGGAAGAATCAAGCCTCTACACGAGCGAAGACGCCGGCCAAGGGCGGCGGCCGACCAGAGTGTCTGCCATCACTTTTTTTACTAAATCTCTTGCCGAATCGCGCTTTATCGGGTGTTGGATTACAACGCCACATAAGGAGTGCTGCCATGAAGGATTTGTTGAAACTCAGCCACTCGCCCGAGCGGCCGCGGGAGACCGCGCGCCGGGGATTTCTGCGCCGCGCGGGCACGATGGCCGCCGGAGGACTCGCCGCGGCCGCCCTGCCAAAACCCATGACCGGCGTGGCCAAGGCGCCAGTACTGAGTCAGGCGGGCGCCCGCCCGGGAGAACCCTACTTCTTCTGCATCCCTGCCAGGAAGGAGGTGTGACATGCCGTTCATCGGCGGGCCCCCCGTACGAGTCACCCCGAACAGCAAGATCGAGATTCGTTGGATCGCCGACTTCGTCGGGGACGGCCTGGTCGCCATATTCGATAACCCCAACGGCAGCGGAACGCCGATTTACGTGAAGTCGACCCCCTCCCCTTCGCTAGACCATACGATGGAGAATAACGTCGGCGGCATTCTGGTGAGCAACACGACTTATTATTTCAAGGTCAAGCACGTAGACCCTACCGGACTGAGGCCAGACACGACGAACGAGCCTCCGCCGTTCCCGCCCTTCTTCACCGGCGCGCAGGCCATCGGCAGCGTGTTCGCCGACGTGGACGTGAACAGCGCCGTCGTCTCCTGGACCGCGAACGTGATCGGCTTGGGACGGGTGGACTACGGCACGGCGTCGCCAAACGAGTTCGCAACCACCGACGCGTTCAACATCACCGACCACAGCATCGCATTGACCGGCTTGTTGCCTGGCACCACCTACCAGTTCCGGGTGAGCAACCGCCACGCCATCGACGGCGATAGCCTGGCCGAGAAGCTAGCTAGCGCACGTTGTAAACGCTCGGCCGACTACGGGACGCTCATACAGATATTCCGGACGATCATTAACTGGAGCAGCTTTCAGTAATCCCCGTTTACGGCGCTCGGCTACTGTCTTCGACGAGACTCCAAGGAGTCTAGCCATTTCCTCGTCCGTCAGATACCCGGCTTCCCGAAGCCGATCGTAGCGGCTCTTGAGGCCATACCTCTGCTGGATTTTCATGATCCGGACCGCCCCATAGGGATTGCCGACGCGTGTAAGTAGTCCGCGGCCGTTCAGAATCGCGGCGATCTCATCGTACGTGTGGTCATTAAGCAGGTGGTCGATTTCCTTTAAGATCTCGGGGCTCGTCTTATGCTTCTCTCGCCAGCAGAGCGGCGCGGAAACCGCCAGCGACCTTGTTGCCCCTCCCTTGAATCGAACGTGTGCGGCAATGTCCACGCCCTTGATGAGCGTCACATCTTCGATCAGGAGCCGGATCATTCGCTTCCGCTCGCGGTCAGTGGTCGTCGGACTTTCCCACAGTTGCCCGAAGTTAGAAGCCAAGGCGTAGATCTTGGCTTCCTCCTCGGTATCCAGCAGCCGGCGATCGGACTGGCGCTGGCTTTCGTATGCTGTTTGCGCTTCCTCCAGAGCTCGCAGTTTCGCGTTCCAGTCCGCTTCCAACGAGTCCGCCACGAGCCGGTTCGCCGGGTCCACGCGCATGTACCTCCGCTGGGCCTGTTCGGCCTCGAATCGCGCTCGCTCCACCTGCGCCCGGCGGAGGCGATCCGCCTCCTCAAGGCGCGACTGGAGCTCCTTCTGTACAGACAGAGCTACCTCCAGCGCCAGTGGATTCACCGATTCGACGATTAGCTTACTGAGCGCCTGGTCAATGGCCTTCCCGGAGATGATCTGACATCTGGGCCGCCCGTTCTCGTTGTTCTCACCGAAGCAAGCATATGCCGATTCAAGTCCCCTTCCGCGGTCGCGATAGCGAACCAGCATTCGGGCTCCGCACATTCCACAGATCACAATTCCTTGCAGCAGAGCGGGGCCTTCTCGCGGCGGACTCTTCATGCGGTCGGAGCCTTGTGCATGGGCGTTCTCCTTCAGCCTGCGAAGGTTCTCTTCGAATTCTTGCCAGGTGATGTAGCCTGGATGGGCATCCTTAAGGATCGTGTGCCACTGCTCTTGCGGCACTCGGTGCGAGCATCGTCCACTTCCGTCTGGCTTCGCCCGACTTCGATTCCGGCCGTACACGAATGCTCCGGCATAGCGAGGATTACGGAGCACGTGAACGACGCGCGTGCGTCCCAGCTCACCCCACAACAAGTCGCCATCATGAAGTCCGCCACGCACCCGGTGTGGGAACAGCAGCCCCTGCTCGCGATACGCTTTGGCCGTTCCCAAAGCAGATCCAATGCGCCGGAACGTCGCGAATAACACACGGATGCTCTCTTGCACCTGTTTGTCTGGATCCAGGATTACTTGCCCTTGTGAGTCATACACGAGACCGACGGGAAGCGGGATAATCAGTTCGCCGCGGCGCGCCTTATTCAGCGCTCCTCCACGCATCCGAGCGTGTAACACATGAAGTTCTGCCTCGGACATGGTCCCCTTCAGGCCCAAGAGGAGGCGATCATTAAAGTGGGCGGGATCGTAGGTACCGTCTTCGTCGAGAATCAATGTATCGGTGAGCGCGCAGATCTCGAGCAGTCGGTGCCAGTCTGTATTGTTCCGTGCCAGACGGGACACCTCCAGCCCAAGGACGATCCCGGCGCGTCCCAAGCTCACTTCAGTCACCAGCTTCTGGAAACCTTCGCGATCCGCAGCTGAACTTCCCGACTGGCCCTGATCGGAATCGATGACGTGGATCTGTTCCAAAGGCCAGCCCAAAGCGATCGCGCGCTGCCGTAAGGCATACTGGCGCTTCCCGCTCTCCTGGTGTTCCAACACTTGTCGAGGGGTGGATTGCCGGACGTACAGATAAGCATTCCGCTTCAAGTGGCTGGCGTTGACCTTCTGATTTACATCCGTTGTCATTTGGTGGCCTCCAATTGCCGATAGCTCAGGGCCATTCCGGCAAGGATCGTTGCGATCTCGCCCTGCAACGCCGCGGGAATCGATTCCACTGACGTCGTCGCCGAAACCTCCAGTGCCGGAGCCGTCGCCGTGCACTTCGACCAGGACTCCATCCAACAGCACATGCCCTGCCGGAGAAGCATGGCCAACCCCAATCCTTGATCAAATGCGCCTCCCTCCAGAGCCTGCCGGCGCAGATCTTCATAACGCTTGGTAAGGACATCCGCAGTGACAGCGATCCATCGGCGCTCCCGACCGTGCGTTTCAGAGCCGTTTTTTTTCCTGCTGCAATAGCGCCCGCCTGATACTTCGCGGATGGACGCGGCGATCAAAACGTTCCTCGATCGAGCGAGCGACGTCGGCCGGTTTCAGTAATGGCTGGTCGACGCGAATCTGTTTGACGAACTCCAACACTTCAGGAGTCAGTTTGTGGCCCTGTCGGGGACCGCGCTTCTCGGGTACCAGCCCAGCCAATCCTGCCTCTTCGAAGGCTGCCTGCGCCTGGTAATAGGAGGGCCGCGAAAAACCGAACGACTCGGCACTCTCGCTCACTGATGATTTGTCGACCCGGACTTGACGGAGCATCTCGTACTTTACCTGTACGAGGTCCCTGGCGTCAAAGAACTCATTCTCTTGGAAAAGCCGATCGGCAACGTCCTTCGGCCGCGGGTTCAGCGTGCCAGCGCGGTGCAAGGCAGCCACTTTGCCATCTTTGGGTTTTCCGTTGGCCATTAGCGTTTTGCCCAAAATTGTGTTATGATAATTATGTGATACATGTTTGTGGGGTGTCAAGCCATAAATGTGCGGCTATCGCTTGCACACCTATTACTATTGCCTGTGGTGGTATGGAACGAGGCCAAACAATGGCATGCATCCAATAATTTGCACCGAATTGTCTTTACACATGGCGCCGAATTAGCTTTACACGTAGGATGCAAACATCCTACGAAAGGACTGCCTGCTAATGGAGCATAATTGCAGCAAACTGATCTTTGCTGGCGATCTGGTCGAAAGCTATGGGATTCCACAACTTGACCAGTAGGAAGTATATCCCCGCGCGAGTGTCTTGTCAACGCCAAAAGGATGGTGGTATCCTGTATGAGGATATATGCTCCTGCGCTATGCCTGACATCTACGAAGAAATCGGAAAGCGGATCCGAGACTTTCGAGCCTCAGCCGGAGGCCGAGGCGTTAGTCAGGAAGACTTGGCCCAGGCGGTGGGAACGACGGCGAACACGATCTCGCGGTGGGAAACAGCAACGTACAAACCGGCCATTTCCGATCTGGAGAAATTGGCGCGTTATTTTAGCGTTCCCGTCACCGCGTTTTTCCCCGAATCCAACCCGAAGTCGCGGACCAGTGCCCTTCTCGGCGCTACGGCCGGCCTCAATGACGCCGATCTCGACGAAGTGCGGCTCTACGCGTTGTTTCGGAAGTCGCGGCGCATGGCGAGGCACACGAAATAGCTACGAGGTCTCGTCCTTGAGATAATGGGTGAAAGGCGCTGCCATGCAGATTACATTGGAACTGCCAGAAGACATCGTGCAGGAACTTCGGTCCAAGTGGAAGGACCTGCCACGGGCAGCGCTCGAGAGCCTGGGGCTCGAAGCATACCGATCTCATGCTCTCACAGCCGCCCAGCTTCGCAGACTCTTAGGTTTCGAGACGCGTATGCAGGTGGATGCCTTCTTAAAGGAACACGAGGTCTACGATTTCACGGCGGCAGATTTCGAGCAAGATCGTGAAACGCTTCGCCAGCTCCGGGCAAGAGAGGCTCAGCACTGAGCCCTACCTCGTCGATAGTCGTAGTCGCAGACACGTCGCCGATCAACTACCTCATCCTGATCGGACAGATTGACCTGCTCAACCAACTATACGAGCGGATTCTCGTTCCACCTGCAGTCCTGGCGGAACTCAAGCATTCCCTTGCGCCGAAACCGGTCCAGGACTGGGCCGTCAATACACCGGCGTGGGTCGACGTCGTAAATCCCAAGACCAGCCTGATTGGGGTTCAGCTCGATTCGGGTGAGAGCGAGGCGATCGCGCTCGCAGCGGAGGTGCATGCCGACGTGTTGCTCATTGATGAACAGGCGGGACGGCAGGAAGCCGTTCGGAGAGGCCTGAGGGTTGCGGGCACGCTTTCGATTCTCGATGAAGCTGAACAAGCCGGGCTCGTCAACTTCGATGACGCGGTCGCTGAGCTTCGAAAGACCAGCTTCCGCCTTTCGCAGGCGGTACTCGCAGAGATCAAGGCAAAGCGGTCTCGCTGACCGCGCTTCGCCGCCCGGTTCAAACCCACAATAGGATCTTGCCATGTGAATCTTGTCACATTTTGACAGGAATTGCGTTGCGCCCTTTTTTGAGACAGTCGGGAATTTTGACACTCGCGGTTCCCTGCTAATTGCTTTGCTTTGCGCCCGCACGGGCGCACTATGAGTGCATTGTACGGCGGGTCAGATCGCCGAC
>Ga0187893_10011137_pt1 | contig 13147 bp, 5 predicted proteins | sample MA1701074metaG_FD_139574 | JGI IMG/M metagenome (GOLD analysis project Ga0187893, IMG submission 139574) | White microbial mat communities from a basaltic lava cave in the Kipuka Kanohina Cave System on the Island of Hawaii, USA - MA170107-4 metaG ...
ACCGACATCGGCATCTTCAGCACCGTCGACATGAGCGGCTCCGCCCACCACAACGTGGACTTCACCGCCACGGCGGCGGGCGGCTATCGGCTGAACATCGTCACCTCCCGTTCGGGCGACATCAACCGCATCAACGACGCCTCCGGCTGCGACGGCTCCGCCGACGTGAGCGGCGTCACCGGCTCCTCCAACATCGCCCTCAGCTCGGGAACGCTCACCCTCACGGATCCGGGCGGCCTCGGTGTCGGCGGCAGCACCACGAGCGTTGCCATCAGCCAGAGCTCGGGCACCGCGCAGATCTTCCGCGTCAGCAACGGGGTCGGCCAAACGCACAACCTCGACTTCACCTGGAGCGGCAACACGCGCTCGAACTCGTGCGAGGCGGCGGTGCGTATCGGCGCCGGCAACGCCGGAACGACGGGCTGCAGCGCGTGCGAGTACCCGGGCAGCCCCTCGCGCACGCAGGCGAGCGACGGCCACTTCGTGACCGTCACCTACGCCTCGCTGTGCGGCAACGGCACGGTCGATGCCTCCGTCAGCGAGCAGTGCGACGAAGGCTCGGCCAACGGCTCCTTCACCTCGTGCTGCAACACGCAGTGCCGCTTCAAGTCGGCGGGGACCGATTGCACCACGTCCGCCGGCGTGTGCGACCCCATCGAGGAGTGCACGGGTTCGAGCGGCGATTGTCCGGCGGACATCTTCTCCCCGGCCGGCACCGACTGCCGTCCGCCGGCAGGCGTCTGCGACGCGCTCGAGGAGTGCACGGGCACGAGTCCAGGCTGTCCGTTCGACTTCAAGCTGCCAGGAACTACACAATGTCGAGCAGCGTCGGGTGCCTGTAACCCGGCCGACTTCTGCGCGGGTGGCGACAACTGTCCGGCGGACACACCGGCACCGAGCGGCACCCCGTGCCGTGCGAGCGCCGGGGTCTGCGACGCGGCCGAGACCTGCAACGGCACGTCGCTCACCTGTCCGGCCGATTCTCCAGCCCCGCCGAGCACGGTGTGTCGCGCCATCGCCGGCCCGTGTGACGTGGCCGAGACCTGTTCCGGGTTCACGTGCCCGGCCGATGGGTTCCTGAACTCGTCCAACGTGTGCCGGCCTCAGTCTGGTCTCTGTGACGTCCCCGAGAACTGCACCGGCAGTGCGGCGGCGTGTCCGGCAAACGGCTTCGCCAGTGCCGGCGTGGAGTGTCGCGCCGAGGCTGGCGATTGTGACGTGGCGGAGGTCTGCCCCGGCGGCTCGCCGTCGTGTCCGGGCGACGCGATCGAAGGGGCGGGTGTCGAGTGCCGTGCGACGGCCGGCGATTGCGACGAGGCCGAGGAGTGCAGCGGCCTGTCGGTAGACTGCCCGGTCGACAGCGTCTCCGGTGCGTTCGTGGAGTGCCGCGCGTCCGCGGGCATCTGCGACGCGGCGGAAAATTGTGACGGTGTCGGGGTCGACTGCCCGGCGGATGCGCCTGCGCCGCCGAGCACGGTCTGCCGCGGCGTCGCGGACGCCTGCGACGTGGCGGAGACGTGTTCCGGATTCACCTGTCCCGCCGACGGCTTCGCTTCTGCCAGCACGGAATGCCGTGCCCAGAACGGTGCCTGCGACGTGGCCGAGAATTGTACGGGCAGCGGGCCGGCATGCCCGGCGGACGGGTTCGCACCGTCCACGCAGGAATGCCGCGCCTCCGCCGATCAGTGTGACGCCGCCGAGAACTGCACGGGCGGCGGGCCTACGTGCCCGGCCGACGGCTCCGTGCCGGACGGTACGGTCTGCAGCGACGGCAATGCGTGTAGCTTCGACGACGAGTGCCTGGGTGGTGTCTGTACTCCTGGTGAGACGGTCACCTGCAACACCTGCGAGATCTGCGAGCCGGGCGGCGGCTGCATCGAAGCCCCGCGCACGGACTGCTTCTTGTCCACCGAACCCCTGCGCTCGAAGATGCTGATCAAGGACACGACGCCGGACGACGTGGACAAGCTCATCTGGAAGTGGATCAAGGGCGAGGCGGTCACCACGCCCGAGTTCGGCGATCCGCTGGCCACGGACGACTATGCCTTCTGCGTGTTCGATCCGAGCGGCATCGTCATGTCGGCGGCCATCCCCGCGGGTGGCACGTGCGGCACCAAGCCGTGCTGGAAGGCGCTCAACGGCAAGGGCTACAAGTACGTGAACAAGGCGGCGACGCCCGAGGGTATCACCAAGCTTCTGCTGAAGGCCGGCGGCGCGGGCCTCTCGAAGGTCATCGCCAAGGGTAAGGGTCTGCCGCTCATCATGCCGACCCTGCCGCTCACCCTGAACGTGACGGCGCAGATCCAGAGCGAGAGCGGCGAGTGCTGGCAGACGATCCACACGCCCCTCGGCACCACCCGCAACGACACTGGCCAGTTCAAGTCGAAGGACGGCGAATAGCGCCATCCATAAAGTGAGCTACACGGCGCTCGGCGGCTTCGGTCGCCGGGCGCCGTGCTCGTTTGAGCGTGCGCTCATGCCGCGCGATCGGTGACACGGTCCGATTTCCGCTTTCAGGCAGAACCCCGATCGGTCGCTCGATTGACACTGGCGAAGGGTGCGTGTTAGCCGACCGCGTTTCCATCACAGGAGGTTCGGATTCACATGAGTAAGCTTCTCGAGGGCAAGGTCGCGGTCGTCACCGGTTCGGGTCGAGGCATCGGCCGGGGCATCGCGTTGGCGCTGGCGCGCGAGGGCGCCAAGGTCGTGGTGAACGACGTGGGCTGCGCCACCGACGGGCGCGGCACGGACGCCGATCCCGCCGCGCAGGTCGTGAAGGAGATCGAGGCCCTCGGGAGCAAGGCGGTCCCCAACTACGACAGCGTGTCGGAGTGGGACAGCGCGGGCCGCATCGTGAAGACGGCGCTCGACAGCTTCGGACGCATCGACATCCTGGTGAACAACGCCGGCATCCTGCGTGACAAGGCCTTCCACAACATGGAGGCCGACGAGTTCGATTCGGTCCTGAAGGTTCACCTCTACGGCGGCTTCAACTGTGCCCGGCACGCCATCGGACCGATGCGCGAGCAGAAGTACGGACGCATCATCAACATCGTTTCGAGCGCCGGTCTGCGCGGGAACTTCGGCCAGGCCAACTACGGCGCGGCCAAGGCCGGCTTGATGGGTCTCACGTTCGTGCTGGCCGTCGAGTTCATGAAGGGCAACGCCGAAGGCAAGTGGAGCCTCACGGCCAACGCGATGGCCCCGGCCGGCATGACGCGGATGGTTGGTCAGATCCCGGGCATGGAAGGCCGCCCGGTGCCGCCGGAGATGAACCCCGAGCTGAACGGTCCGATCGTGGCGTTCCTCGGCTCGGAGAAGGCGGGGCACGTGAACGGCCAGGTGTTCGGTCGGCGCGGGTACGCGTATACGCTCTTCCAAACGCCCAAGCCGATCGCGTCGATGTTCAAGGACGGTGGACTCTCGGCGTCCGAGGTCGCGACCGGGTTCGATGCGGCGTTCGAAGACCTGCTGAACGTCCCCGGCATCCCGATGACGAAGGCGATGAAGGAAGCAATGGCCAAGGCCGCTGCGGGGAAGGCGGCGGGCGGCAAGAGCTAGACGCGCCCGCTCCCGAGGGCGACCGCGTGATGCACGTGTTGCGCGCCCGACCAACGGCTTCCGCGACCGCTAGAGCCCGGCGGGGAACCCCCCCTTTGCGATAGATCGCCGGTTCGGGCGTATCTCCTTCGCCACGATGCAGAGGCAGCCCCTGTGAGGTTCGCCGTGTTGTCTGGGGGCCAGAGCCTCGCCAAGAATTTTGACGAATCGCGTCGTCGCCGTGGTAGATTGCAGGGCTCTCCTCAGGAGGTCAGTGCACCATGCTAGGTCGTCTCGCCGCGTTCGTTGCATGCTTGCTGCTCGCGGTATCGGCCGCCGCGGAGCCGTACACCAACTTCGAGTCGGCGCACGTCCATCCGATCGCGCTGACGCCCTCGGGGCAGAAGCTGCTGGTGGTGAACACCCCCGACGCCATGCTCGAGGTCTTCGACGTGGCGCCCGACGGCGCGATCACGTACGCCGCGTCGATTCCCGTCGGCCTCGAGCCCGTCACGGTGGTGGCGCGTACCGACAATGAAGCCTGGGTCGCCAACCATCTCTCCGATACGGTCAGCATCGTCGACCTGATGCTGCAGGAGCCCACCAAGACGCTCACGGTCGGTGACGAGCCCAGCGACGTCGTGTTCGCGTCCGGCCGCGCCTTCGTCGCCGTGTCACAGGAAGATGCGGTCAAGGTCTTCGATCTGGCGAACCTCGATGGCGCGCCGCAGGTGCTGAGCCTCCCCGGCGTGGACATCCGCGCGCTCGCGGTCACGCCGAATCAGCAGCGGATCTTCGCCATCCCGATGCACTCGGGGAACCAGACGAGCGTCGTGCAGGCGAACGTGATCGCCACCAACACGAGCGGCCTCTCGACCACGCGCCTCGCTGCGCTCGGGTTGAACGACCTCGTGTGCGCCGGTCCGCCGCCGGCCTATCCGCCGCTGCCGCCAGGGATCACGCGCAATCCCGCCCTGATCGATCCCGCGGACGGCGTGCCGCGCGTGTCGTTGATCGTGCAGTTCAACCAGACGACGGGGCATTGGGAGGACGAGATCGGCCAGGACTGGAGCCATTGCCTGCCGTTTCGCCTGACCGACCTCGACCTGTTCGAGATCGACGCGGCGAATCTGCAGGTGACGACGCGGCCGAGCTTCTTCACGCTCGGCACCACGCTCTTCGACGTCTCGGTCAAGCCCGACGACGGCCGCGTCTACATCCCGCACACCGACGCGCGCAACCTCGTGCGCTTCGACCATCCCCTCGGGCTCGGTGCGCACACCGTCGACAACCGCCTGGCCGTGGTCGACCCGGTCGGTGGCTCGAAGACGATCGTCGACCTCAACGCGCACATCGACCGGCAGAGCAATCCGGCCAGCAACCTGGCCGAGCGCGCCGCGTCCATGTCGCAGCCCGGCATGATGGTGTGGGAGAGCGACGGCTCGGCGGCCTACCTGACGGTCATCGGGTCGCGAAAGATCTTCCGCATCGACGGCTCGTGCACCAGTGGGAGCTGCATCGTCGGCCCCAACCGCGCGGCACCCGACGCGGTGGTCGTGGGCGAAGGCCCCACCGGGGTGGCGCTTCTCGAGAGCGCGGCACGTCTCTACGTGCTCAACCGCTTCACCAACTCCGTCGCGATCGTGGACACGAACGCGTTCATGAAGCTCGAGGAGATCGCCCTCAACGATCCGAGCTCGATCGCCGTCAAGGAGGGCCGCCGGCTCTTCTACGACGGCATCGAGACGTCCGGTCACGGCGACAGCTCGTGTGCGAGCTGCCATCCGTTCGGCGACACGGACATGATCGCCTGGGACCTCGGCGATCCCGAAGCCGCGTTCGCGCCCTACACGAACCCGTTCGACAACGTGCGCTTCGTCACGCCTGCGGGTCCGAACCTGCCGCCGGAGCCGTGCAATCCCGGTGATCCGCAGTGCGCGTCCAAGATCGGCATCGACCCCCAGAAGGGCCCGATGTTCACGCAGACGTTCCGCGGCATGATGGAGCCGCTGCACTGGCGCGGGGACAAGGCGACCATGCGTGACTTCAACGCCGCCTTCGTGACGCTGCTCGGGGCCGAGGACATCGGCCCGATCGCCGGGCACCCGGCCGGGCTCGACGCCATCGAGATCGAGGCCTTCCGCGATTTCACGATGGGCATTCGCTTTCCGCCCAACCCCAACCGCACGGTGACCGACACGGTCCCCAATGCCACGCTGTCCTTCCCGCGCTTCGGCTTCTCCGGCAATCCGGCCGTCGGCGAGACGCTGTTCAGCACGCGGCAGGTCTTCGGCCCCGACACGTGCACGAGCTGCCACACGCTGCCGTTCGGCTCGGCCGGTGGCACACTCGGCGGCGTCGAGCCGACCGAGCCGACGTCGACGGCAACATCTCCGTTCATGAGCGGCCTGCTCGCGGAGTTCGACCTCCTGCACTTCGACATCGAGGTGCCGCACCTGCGCAACCTGTACGAGAAGCTGGGCCCGGTGTTCGGCAATCACGTGGGTGCGCCGCCGCAGTCGTCGTCGACGGGATTCGGCTTCACGCACGACGGGGCGATCCCGAACCTCCCGGTCCTGCTCTCCACCGGCAAGTTCACGCTGACCGCGCAGGAAGCGCGCGATCTCTCGGCATTCCTCCTGCACTTTCCGACCGGCACCCGCCCGGCCGTCGGGCGCATGGCGACCGTGCCGCCGGGCACGCCGCCGACCGGGTCGGCCGGCGACGAGTCGCTCATCGCCACGCTGCTGACGCTGGGTGACCTCGCCGATACCAACCGGCATTGCGAGCTCGTCGCCTCCGCCGAGCAGAGCGGTCGCCTGCGCGCCTTCCACCTGTCGTCGGGCTCGTGGGTGACCGACGTCGCCACCGAGGCACCGATCTCCACGCAGGCGCTGCGCGAGTCGGCGGAAGGGACCCTCACGTTCCTTTGCGCGCCCATCGATTCCGGGACGCGCATGGGCGGCGACCGCGACGTGGACGGCGTGCTCGACGGCGACGACAACTGCCCGCTGGCCAACAACCCGCTCCAGGTCGACACGGACCAGGACGGCCTCGGCAACGTCTGCGACGCCGACGCTCCCCCGACCACCACCTCGACCACGACGAGCACGTCCACGAGCACCACCAGCTCGTCGACGACCAGCACCACGCTGAACACGCCTCCGCTGGTGACCATCCTCCAGCCGGTCGACGGGGCGCCCGCGGTCATCCACGGCTCGCTCGTGACCTTCGAAGGGACCGCCTTCGACGCGGAAGAGGGCAATCTCACCGCGCAGCTCACCTGGACGTCGAGCCGCGACGGGATCATCGGCACCGGCGGCAGCTTCGGCATCGACACGCTGTCGGTCGGCAACCACGTCATCACGGCGCAGGTGACCGACACGCTGAGCGGCAATGGCTCGGACACGGTCGTGCTCGACGTGGCCGCGGCCGGCCCGCCGCAGCAGGCCGTCTTCACGTCCATCGCCGCCGAGGACGGCAACATCGTCGAATCGAGCGAGAACAGCGGCATCGGCGGCATCGCCAACCCGAGCGGGACCGACCTCCGCGTCGGCGATCATCACACCGACGGTCAGTTCCGCGGCTTCCTGTCCTTCGACACCTCGTCCCTGCCGGACGGCGTCGTCATCACGTCGGCTACCCTCAGCCTGCGCCGCTTCCTGCTCGCCGGGGCGAACCCGTTCGACAGCCTGGGGGCGCTCACGGTCGACGTGAGCACCGGCGGCTTCGGCGGCAGCACCGCGCTCGAGATCGCCGATTTCCAGGCGGCGGCGACGGCCGTGGGCACGGGGACGCTTTCCAACGCCACGACCAATGGCGCGTTTTCTACCGGCACGCTCAACGCCGCTGGTCGTGGCGCCATCAACCGGGCCGGGACGACACAGATGCGTCTGGCGTTCGCGCTCGACGACAACGACAACCTGACGCAGGACACGATCCGCTACACCTCGGGTGAGAATGCCGATCCGGCCCTGCGCCCCACGCTGACGGTGACGTTCGTCGAGGCCGCGCCCGAAGTCACGATTACCCAGCCCGCGGATGGGGCCGGGTTCCTGTCCGGCAATCCGATCACCTTCACCGCCACCGCCATCGATCCCGAAGAGGGCAACATCGCCGCGCAGCTCGTCTGGACGTCGAATCTCGACGGCCCGATCGGGAGTGGGGCGAGCTTCACCACCTCGAGCCTGTCGCAGGGCACGCACGTCGTCACGGCGTCGGTGACCGATTCGACGGGTCTCAACGACTTCGACGAGATCACCGTGCAGGTGAGCCCGGCGAGCCCGCCGAGCGAGCTCGTGGTCACGTCGATCGGTGCCGAAGACGGCAACATCGTCGAGTCCGGCGAGAACACCAGCGCGGGCGGGCCGGTGAGCAGCACCGGCACGGAACTGCGCGTCGGCGATCATCCCCAGGACCGGCAGTTCCGCGGCTTCCTCTCGTTCGACACCTCTGGGCTTCCGGACGCTGCCATCGTCACCAGCGCCACCGTTCGCCTGCGGCGTTTCGTGGTCCGCGGAACGAACCCCTTCGAGATCCTGGGCCCGCTGCTCATGGACGTGCGGACTGGTGCCTTCGGCGGCAACCCGGCGCTGGAGTCCGGCGACTTCGAGGCGCCCGCCACGGCAGTCGCCGCGGGCACGCTCTCCAACGCGGTCGCGGATGGCGATTTCTCCACGGGCACGCTCAATGCGGCCGGCATCGCCGCGCTCAACCGGACGGGGACCACGCAGATCCGCCTGGCGTTCACGCTCGACGACAACGACAACCTCGCGCAGGACCAGATCCTGTACAGCGCCGGCGAGACGGTCGACGTGACGCGCCGGCCGCAGCTCACCATCACGTATCTGACGGGAACGCCGGCCGTCACGATCACCTCGCCGGCGGACGGATCCGCGCTCCCGGTCGGCAGCCCGATCGTCTTCAACGGCACCGCCAGCGACGCCGAGGACGGGGACCTCACGGCCGACCTCGTCTGGACGTCGGACCTCGACGGGCAGATCGGTACCGGCGGCACCTTCTCGGTGTCGTCCCTGTCGCTCGGCACGCACACCATCACGGCCAGCGTGCAGGACAGCGCCAAGTTCCCTGGTAGCGACACGATTCAACTGACGATCGCCACGGGCACGACGGTCACCACCACCTCGACGTCGACCAGTACCACCACGACCGCACCGCCCGTGGTCACGATCACGCAGCCTGCCGACGGCGCGACCTTCATCCAGGGGTCTCCGATCAGTTTCGCGGGCACCGCCATCGACGCCCAGGACGGCAACCTCACCGCGAGCCTCACCTGGAGCTCGAACCTCGACGGTCCGATCGGCAGCGGGGCCGGCTTCACCACCTCGTCTTTGTCGGTGGGTGCGCACACCATCACGGCCTCGGCGACGGACAGCGGCGGGCTCGTGGGATCGCACGCGATCGGCGTGCACGTGAACGCGCAGAGCGCGCCGGTGACGCTCACCTTCGTTTCGGCGGGAGCCCAGGACGGCGACGTGGTCGAGTCGAACGAGAACAGCGGCGTGGGTGGCATCGTGGCCAGTACGGGGCCCGAGATCCAGATCGGCGACCACATTGCCGATCAGCAATTCCGCGGCTTCGTGTCCTTCGACACCTCGAGCATTCCCGACGGAGCCCTCATCACGTCCGTCACGCTACGGCTGCGCCGCGTCGGCGTGTTCGGTCCCAATCCCTTCACGACGCACGGTGCCTGCCGGGTGGCGATGGTGACGGGGGCGTTCGGTGGCGATGCGGCACTGGCGTCGGGCGACTTCCAAGCGGCGGCGACGCTCGGCGACGTCGGCACGCTCAGCACGCCGGCAGTCAACGGGGATCTCTCGACGGCGTCGCTCAGCGCTGCCGGCCTGGCGGCGCTCAACAAGACGGGGACGACGCAGTTCCGTCTCGCCTTCGACCTCGACGACGACGACGACCTCTTCGCCGACCGCATCCGGTTCGGCTCCGGCGACAACACCAACGCCGCCAACCGCCCCGACCTCGTGGTCACCTTCGTGGAGTCCGCCGGATAGCCACTCAAAAGGCCCGGCCCGCCGGGCGTGCCGAGTTTGTCGCGCCGGCTTTGCCGGCCGCGACATGGCGCTGGCGCGGGCCACCGAGCGCTCCACGCTCGCGTCCGCTCCCGACCCGAGATGCTCGGGTCGGGGGTTCTAGAGCAGGACTCCGTCTTCGAGGCGGAGTGCTCGATCCGCGCCCGCGGCGAGCTGCGGATCGTGCGTCACCACCAGCACCCCCGCGCCGCCCTCGGTGGCGAGCGTGCGGAGCTCGGCCATGACGCCGAGCCCGCTCGCGCGGTCGAGGTGGGCCGTGGGCTCGTCGGCGAGCACGAGGCGCGGTCGCATGACCAGCGCGCGGACGAGCGCGACGCGTTGGGCTTCGCCCGCGGAAAGCGCCTGCGGATACTCGTCGCCGCGTGCCCCCAGGCCGACGCGCCCGAGCAGCTCGTTCGCCAGTGCCTGGGCTTCGTGCCGAGAGCGGCCCGCCGCGCGCGGGACGAGCGCCACGTTCTGCCGGACCGTGAGGTGCCCGAGGAGCAGGCCGCGCTGAAAGACGAAGCCGATGCGGCGCAGCCGCAGTGCGCGCCGCTCGTCCTGGCTGGCGCGGCCAAGGTCGATGCCGTCGAAGACGATCGTGCCGCCGTCCGGGGTGAGCAGCGTTCCCAAGAGCGAGAGGAGCGTGGTCTTCCCCGATCCCGAAGGGCCCGTGATCACCACGACCTCCGCCTGGGACAACGAGAGCGAGGCTTCCCGCACGGCATACACGGGCGACGTGCTCCAGGCGCCGAAGGTCTTGCGCAGCCCGGCCGCCCGCAGGAGCTCAGGCACGGAAGACGCTCCCCGGATCGACCGCGGCGACGGCGCGCACGGGTGCGATGGATGCCGCCAGGCCGATCGCAATGGCTGCCGCGGCGATGGAGGCATCGAGCCAGACGGGCATGATGGTCACGAAGCGTGGCTCGACCATGGGAATGGCGACGCCGAGGAGCCGGCCGCCGAGGAGACCGATCACCACACCCGCGCCCGTGGCGAGGACTGCTTGCAGGATCACGGTGGCGAAGAGCCGCGCCGTGGGCACGCCCACGGCGGAGAGCAGGCCCCAGTCCGTGCGGTGCTCGACCGCCGTGGTGTAGAGCACGAGCGCCACGATGGCACCGCTCACCGCGGCCGTGATGGCGGCCAGGGTCGCGATCAACGGCAGCAGGAGCTGGCGTGCGAGCGACTGGTTTTGCGCGAGGAACGCGGTTCGCGACAGCACGCGCAGTCCGGGAATCGTTTCCAGCCGCGCTTGGATCGCGCCGCGGTCCTCGCCGCGGTCGAGCCCGGCGAAGAGATAACTCGCATCGGTGACGCCGCCGGCCTGCAGCGTTCCAAGGCTCACGAAGGCATAGCTGCCAAGGACGGCGTTGCCCCCGTCCGCGATCCCGCCCACGCGCAGCGACGCGGGGCCGATCCGGAGCCGGTCGCCGAGCCCCACGCGGAGATCGTGGGCGAGCACCCGATCGATCACGATCTCGTCGATCCGCGGCACGCGCCGTCCGGCGAGCATCCCGACCGGACCCCCGAACGTCCCGCGCCGGTCGACGCCCACCAGAAAGACGAGGGCGTGGCGGCCGTCACGCTCGAGCCAGGCGAGCCGACCGTGGAGCGGATGGAGGACCGAGATTCCCGGGGTGGCGCGGACGGCCGCGACGCGCTCGGGCGCCAGGCTGGAGGACGTGTGGAGGAGCGTCGCCGACCCGCCCGCTTCGGCGATCACGAGATCGCCCGGAAGCGACCCAGGCCAGCGCGCCACGGCATCGAGCAGGCCCAGGTAGAGACCCACCGCGACCAGCACCAGCATGACGCCGGACGAAACCGCGCCCGCCGATGCCGCGAAGCGCCGCGGAAGGCGGCGGACGCTCTGCCACGCGAGATCGAGCACGCGGCGGCGGCGGGGTCAGGGCGCCTGCGCCTTGGTGACCGTGAAACTAGCCTGCGCGGTACCGGACCCGGCAAGCTTGATCTTCATGGTGCCCGAGAGCGTGTTGCCCTCGAGCGTGGCCTTGGCGCGATACTTCTTGGCCGCGACGCCCTCGCAGGGATTCTTGCCGCGCGCCTTGAAGTTCGTGCCCTTGCTCTTGATCTTGACGATGCCGAAGACGGAATCCTCGCCCTTCACGAAGACCTTGGTGTCGGTGTACCCGTTCGACTTCAAGTTCCGGAGCAGCACGCCGCCGACGGGTCCGACCGATCCGCAGCCGAAGACGTTGCCGTTGAGCGTCCAGTCGACGCGAACCTGATCGGGACTTTCGACCGTCGTCTCGACGTGGATGGTGCCGTTCGAGCCGAAGGTCTCGTTCGTGAACGTCCCGTCCCAGACACCGAGCAGCGTGCTGGTATCGAGCTTGGCCGCCCGCACGCGCACGGCAACCGTAGCCAGCAGCAGGAGCGCCACACCGAGCAGCGAGATCCGTCTCATGCGCGGCAGGGTAGCACGCTGGCCGGCCGGCGTTCCACCGGCCCCCGCGGCTACTTGACGAGTCCGACCGGGATCTCGGCCAAGACGAGCAGCAGCAGGTCGTCGAGGTCCTCGGCGTTCGGGGTGTCGTACGCCTTGCCGAAGCCCCGGACCAGGCTGGCGTTGAAGGCCGCGTCGTTCCCCGAGCTGCCGTAGCTGCCGCCCGTGCTTTCCTGCGTGAGGGTCACCGTGAAGATGCTGATGCCCGCGGCATCGGCGCGGTCGGCGGCCGCGACGGCGGGAGCACGGCGGCTGGCCGGATTGGGCATGCCGTCGGAGACGAGCACGATGACCTTCTGGGCGTGTTCGCTGCCGCGGTCACCGAACATGTCGGTCGCGGTGTCGAGCCCGGGCGCGATGTGCGTCCCGGCGCAGTTCGGCGCGCCGCTCTGACACGCGGCGAAGTCCTCGATGGTATCCGTGATCTGCTGCAGGTTCGCATGGAGCGGCGTGATGGCGAGGCGCTCGGTGGCGGCCTCGTCGAACGTGACCAGGCCGACGTCCTCGCCGCCGAGGTTCTGCGCGGCCATGGCGTTCACCAGCGTCTCGTCCGCGTCCTTGGCGTCTTCGATCTCCTGGCGGAAGGAGCCAGTCACGTCCTGCACGATGACCATCTGCCGCTTGCCGAGGGCGGCGATGGCCTGGCCGGACACGTTGGCCTGGGCATGGCCGATCACTCCGCCGAAGAGCAGATTGAGGGGGCCGTCCGGCGCAGCAGCACCCCGCTCGGCGGTCACGCGCACGGCCGCCGGGTAGGCGAGCGAGGGAGGCGTGACGAACTGTCCCGAGTCGGGGTCGTAGCTGCCGAAGTCGACGTTCTGGATGCTGAGGCTCACGCCGTCGCCCGCGGCGGAGTTCTTGCCGGCGACCGCGATGGCGGCCTGCTTGGCGTCGTCGTGCGTGCCGCCGTCGCGCAAGGTGTCGACGGCGGCAAGCGAGGCGGCGTCGGCGCTGGCTTGCAGCTCGCCCTGGACCATCGACACGTAGCCCAGGTCCACGCCGAGAACGATCATGCCGAGGAACACCATCAACAGGATCCCGGTCAGTGCCAGGATCGCGCCGCGTTCTTTCGCGCGGCGAGGGACGGTGCGAC